>FTKR01000173.1_pt2 | contig 14125 bp, 13 predicted proteins | sample 1658141 | NCBI WGS metagenome assembly FTKR01 (sample SAMEA3914802, study PRJEB12502) | metagenome | biome: forest; material: soil | place: Canada | collected 2010-06-25 | depth 0.1 m | reverse complement strand
CCTGAGCCTGTCGAAGGGTCATGCCCAGCTTCCAGGCGAGGTCAGGCCTTCGTACAGCGGGAAGTCGTCGGCAAGCTTGCGCACACGGGCGCCGAGCGCCTCGACATCGGGGGTCGGCTTGAGGGCCGTCGCGATGATGTCGGCGACCTCGGTGAACTCCTTGTCGCCGAAACCGCGGGTGGCGAGCGCCGGGGTACCGATACGCACACCGGACGGCGTCATCGGCGGACGCGGGTCGAACGGCACGGCATTGCGGTTCACCGTGATGCCGATGGAGTGAAGGATGTCCTCGGCGTCCTGACCATGGATCGCCGAGTTGCGCAGGTCGACGAGCACGAGGTGCACGTCGGTTCCGCCGGTGAGCACGTCGATGCCGGCTTCTTTCGCGTCGGGTGCGGTGAGGCGCTCAGCGAGGATCGCAGCACCACGCACGACCCGCTCCTGGCGCTCCTTGAACTCCGGCTCGCTCGCGAGCTTGAACGCGGTGGCCTTCGCTGCGATGACGTGCATGAGCGGACCTCCCTGCTGGCCGGGGAAGACGTTCGAGTTGAGCTTCTTCTGCAGTTCGAGGTCGTTGGTGAGGATGAAGCCGGAACGCGGGCCGCCGAGCGTCTTGTGCACCGTGGACGAGGTCACGTGCGCGTGCGGCACGGGAGACGGGTGGAGACCGGCGGCGACAAGGCCAGCGAAGTGCGCCATGTCGACCCACAGCAGCGCGCCCACCTCGTCGGCGATGGCACGGAAGGCGGCGAAGTCCAGCTGGCGCGGGTAGGCAGACCAGCCGGCGATGAGCACCTGGGGGCGAACCTCCAGTGCCTTCTCGCGCACGACCTCCATGTCGACGAGCGAGGTCTTCTCGTCCACCTGGTAGGCGTGGGACTCGTAGAGCTTGCCGCTGAAGTTGAGCTTCATGCCGTGGGTGAGGTGACCGCCGTGAGCGAGGTCGAGCCCGAGGATCTTGTCGCCGGGCTGGGCGATCGAGCTGAGCACTGCAGCATTGGCAGTCGCACCCGAGTGCGGCTGGACGTTGGCGTAGGCAGCGCCGAACAGGCTCTTGGCGCGGGAGATGGCCAGGGTCTCGGCGACGTCCACGAACTCGCAGCCGCCGTAGTAGCGGCGCCCCGGGTAGCCCTCGGCGTACTTGTTGGTGAGCACGGAGCCCTGGGACTCGAGCACCGCGCGGGGAACGAAGTTCTCGCTCGCGATCATCTCGAGGGTGTTGCGCTGGCGGCCGAGCTCTGACTCGAGGACGGCGGCGATCTCTGGGTCGACTTCAGAGAGGGGGGCGGTGAAAGGGTTGGACACTGGTGGCTCCTGTTTGCTCGAACGGATCTGGTTACAAGGTATCCGTTCGGCCCAGGCGGACGGCCGAAATCGTGTGCGCTCCAAAGAGCACTGCCCGCTCCCTGATGGTTACCCATCCAACGCCAGTTGCGGTGGGTCCAGTGTAGCGCCGGTGGCCAACCCTCTGGAAGAATGGCTATCAATTAGTTAGGAGTCCTGACAAACTATGCGCCGTTTGTTCACTGCATTCTTTGCTGCCGTCGTCATAGCGTCAGGCCTGACGGCATGCACCACCCATCCGGAGGCTCCGATGACCGCAAGTCTTATCCCCGCTCCCGTGTCGCGCACCGACGGGGCCGGCTCCTTCAGCCTCGTCGGCGCGACCGCATCCGGCCCCCTCGCCGAGTTGACGGGACTGCCGACGGCATCGACGGCAACCGTCGTGCTCGCGATCGAAGGCCAGCACCCGGCCGGCGGGTACACATTCGCGGCTCGCAAGGACGGCATCCGCATCGAGGCGGGGGATGACGCCGGCTTGTTCTACGGCATCCAGACCCTCAGGCAGCTGGGCATCGATCGCGAGGTGGGCGTCACCACGATCGAGGACTACCCGCGCTTCGCCTACCGCGGCGCGATGCTCGACGTCGCTCGGCACTTCTTCGGAGTCGCCGACGTCAAGCGCTACATCGACGACATCGCCTTGCTCAAGCTCAACTACCTGCACCTGCACCTCAGCGACGACCAGGGCTGGCGCATCCAGGTCGACAGCTGGCCGAACCTCACTGAGCACGGCAGCACCTCCGCCGTCGGCGGGATCGGCAGCACCGGCTCCGGCTTCTACACGAAAGACGACTACCGCGAGATCGTCGCGTACGCGGCATCCCGATTCATCACCGTCGTGCCGGAGATCGACATGCCAGGGCACACCAACGCCGCACTCTCCTCGTACCCAGAGCTCACCTGCGACGGCACTGCTCCCGCGCTGTACACCGGCATCGAGGTCGGCTTCAGCTCGTTCTGCATCGGCAGCGAGACGACCTACCGATTCATCACCGACGTGCTCACCGAGCTGGCCGAGCTGACACCGGGGCCGTACATCCACATCGGCGGGGATGAGTCGCTGTCGACGACGGATGCCGACTTCCTCGCCTTCGCCAACCGGGTGACCGAGATCGGCGCGGCGACCGGCAAGACCCTCATCGGCTGGCACGAGCTCGGCCGCAGCACGCAGCTGCCGCCCGGAACCATCGGCCAGTACTGGAGCTTCATCGAGCCGCAGGAGGGCGCCGCCGCCGAGGCAACCTCGTTTGTCACCCAGGGCGGAAAGCTCATCATGTCGCCGGCTGACGTGGCCTACCTCGACATGAAGTACGACATGCTCTCGCCCTATGGGCTCGAGTGGGCCAACGGCTACACGCACGCGAGCGACGCGGCGAACTGGGACCCGGCAGAGGTCATCCCGGAAATCGGCGACGAGCAGCTAATCGGCGTCGAGGCGCCGATCTGGTCGGAAACCCTCAGCACGATCGACGAGGTCGAGTACATGGCCTTCCCGCGCATTGCCGAGATCGCCGAGATCGCGTGGTCGCCGCGAGTCGAGGCGCCGACCCATTTCAACGATCTCGCACCACGGCTCGCGGCCTTTGGGCGGCTGCTCGATGCGGCCGGGATCAACTACTACCGCACTCCAGAGGTGCCTTGGATCACGTGACCTTGATACGAGCGCGGATCAGCTCCACCGTCGCAAGGTCCAGCACCCCCGCACCCGGCTCGACCGCGTTCGCACTGGCGCAGGAGGCGGCGAGGCGCAGGGCGTCGGCCGGCGGCATCCCTTCGTCCAGGCCGTGCACGAGACCGCCGAAGTAGCTGTCGCCGCTGCCGACGGGGAAGGAGCCGGTGGCTGCGTCGGGCTCGACGCGAAAGGAGTTGCCAGCGTCGGCGGCAGCAGACCCGTCGATGCCGTCCGTTACCACCGCGATAGCGCCAGCCGCTGTCTTCAGACGCATGGTGAGCTCGTCGAGCGAGAGCCCCTTTCCCAGCAGCGCGGCAGCCTCCGACCGATTGACTTTGACGAGGTCGACGGCTTTGGCGGCGATGATGGCGGCGAGCGCCAGGCCGTGGGTGTCAACCGCAACCCGCACTCCCCGGTCACGGTACTCCCGCAGCGCGGCAGCGAGCTCCGCCAGGGGGACCCCGGCCGGAACACTGCCCGCGAGCAGCAGCCAGTCGCCTTCGGCCAGTCCCAGATCAGTGAAGCTGGCGAGACAGTCCCGCCACGCGGCATCCGTCAATGGTGCAGCCGGCGCATATAGCTCGGTGAGCCCGGGGACCGACGCCGAGAACACAGAGACGCACGTGCGGGTCTCTGCCCCGGCATCGATGAGCGTCAGGCGTATTCCGGAGGGCTCGAGTAGTGACGCAACACGGGAGCCGGTGTGCCCGCCGAGCACTGCGACCACGGACACCGCGGAGCCGAGCTGGGCCGCGACCCGCACCGCGTTGAGTGTCTTGCCGCCAGCCGACTGGACCACACGGGTCGGCACCGAGATCTGCCCGAGCTGTAGGTCATCGACAAGGTAGGTGACGTCGAGGGACGGGCTGAGGGCAAGGCCGAAAATCACCGAGCGAGCTCTTCCTCAAGTTCCAACCGCGTTGGCTGCGCCGCGGTGCCTCCGGCTGCCCGCGTCGACTGGGATCCCGCCACTGTCGCCCAGCGCAGGCGCATGGTCTCGTCGTCGATGCCCTCGGCCAGGGCGGCGAGGTAGCCGGCGTCGAACGAGTCCCCCGCGCCGGTTGTGTCGATGACATCTATGACGAGACCCGTCGCCCGGGTGACACCACGTCCCCGGGCGACGGAGAAACCACCGTCGGCGCCCGCCTTGACCACAACGACGGGTCCGAGCACTGCCGCGAGGAGTTCGTCGTCGGCACCCTCCGCTCCCGTCGCCGCGGCGATTGCGCGCAGTTCCTCGAGGTTGGGAAGCAGGATGTCGACGGCGGCGAGCACGTCGGGCAATCCGGTCCAGCGACCACTCGGGTCCCAGTTCGTGTCGAGGCTCGTCGTGATGCCGCGCTCGTTCAGCCAGCCGAGAAGCGCAGGCAGCTCCGCAGCAAGCGCGGGAAGAAGAAAGTACGAGGCGAAGTGCACGTGTTGCGGAGCGAGCTTCTCGACGGCAGCACGCACGTGCTCCCCACGAAGGAGGGGAAGTGCGCCAGGGGCCGTCAGGATCGACCGGTCCTGCGGGGCCGACAGGATGACGGATATTCCGGTGGCCGCCGCCGGATCGGTGAGCAGGGAACCTGTCTGCACCCCCGCCTCGGCAAGGGCGTTCACCGTGAAGCGGCCGAACTCATCGTCGCCGACGACCGCCACGAGGTGGGTGTCGATGCCGAGCTTCGCCAGGCCGCTGGCAACGATCGCCGCACTTCCGCCGAGCACCAGGCTCGCGGCGTCCAACAGTTGCTCCGCCTGCCCGAATCGCGGCACAACGTCGCCGCTCAGCACGAGGTCGACGTTGGCGTCACCGACGACAAGGACGCGCGCGGTCATCCCTTCAGGCCAGTGAATGTCATCGTCGCGATGAACTGCTTCTGGGCGATGAGGAAGAACACGATCAACGGCAGGGTCGCCACTACGTTGCCCGCCATCAGCAGCGACCACTGCGTGCGACGCGTGCCCTGGAAGTTGGCCAGCCCGAGCTGGAGGGTGAACGCGTCTGTGTTGTTGATCGCGATCAACGGCCAGACGAGGTCGTTCCATGAGCCGAGGAGGGTGAAGATCGCGAGCGTCGCAATCGCCGGCTTCGCCAGCGGGAGCACGATGCGGAAGAAGATCTGGCGACGGGTAGCACCATCGAGCATCGCGGCCTCTTCGAGCTCGGCCGGAAGCGAGAGAAAGAACTGTCTCATAAGGAAGATGCCGAACGCGGATGCGAGCCATGGCACGATCGCCGCCCCGATGCTGTCGATGAGCCCGAGCCGCGAGAACAGGATGTAGGTCGGGATCATCAGCACCTGGATCGGAATCATGATCGTCGCCAGAATCGCCAGGAACCCGAAGGCCTTGCCGCGAAACTTCAGTCGCGCAAAACCGTAGCCGGCCAGCGAGCACAGCACGATGTGCGAGACGATCGCCGTGCCCGCGACGATCGTCGTGTTGCCGAGCCAGACGAGGATGTTGGAACCGGCGAACAGCGCGACGAAACCATCGAGCGTCAGGTGCGATGGGAAGAACGGTGGCGGGAACCCGACGAGCTCCTTCTCCGGCGACACCGAGGCCATGAACATCTGGATGAATGGCAACAGGAAGAGGAACGCGACCGGCGCGAGGAAGAGGTGCCAGAGGCTCGGCCGTGCACGCTTCTTGGGCCGCACCGCCGGTGGCCCCTGCTCGGGCACGCGGGCGGACAGTACCGGGGGTTCGAGAGTCGTCGTCATCAGAATGCCTCGATCTTCGCGCGTCGTGCGTAGAGCACCACCACGATGGTGACCAGCAGGGTTACCGCGAAGAGGCCGTATGCGACGGCCGATCCGTAGCCGAACTGGAGGCTCTTGAACGCGCGTTCCCACAGGTAGTAGACGATCGTCTTAGTCGAATCGAGAGGTCCGCCCCTGGTCGTCGTGAAGACGAGATCGAAGAGCTGGATGGCGCCGATCGTCTGCCAGATCGTCACGAATACCGTCACCGGTGCGAGCTGCGGCCAGGTCACCGTCCAGAACGACTGCCAGCGGCTGGCTCCGTCAATGCGAGCGGCCTCGAGCAGCTCTGGCGGGACATCCTGCAGCGCGGCGAGGTAGATGACGGTGGTGAACGCGGCCTGGCCCCAGAGCGACATGATCGCAATGACGATCATTGCCTGCCCGCGATCCTCCAGCCAGCCCTGCTCCGGCAGCCCGATCGTTCGCAGCACGTTGTTGACGAGCCCGAACTGCGGGTTGAAGAGATAGGTCGAGAGGATGCCGGTGGCGGCAGCGGAGGCAACGAACGGCACGAAGATCGCTGTTCGGTAGATGCCGATGAAGCGGATCTTGCGGTTGAGCGCAACCGCAAGGAAGAGGCCAGCCAATAACGACATGGGAACGAAGAGCAGGGTGTAGAGCCCGGTATGCACGACCGCGTCGAACAGGTCGGAGTCCGACATCAGCTTCGCGTAGTTGTCACCGCCAACGAAGGTCGGCTCGCTGAACCCATCCCACTTCTGCAGGGAGAGCACGAAGGCCCAGCCTGCCGGGAAGATCGAGAGCCCGAGCACGATGACCATCGCCGGGCCGACGAATGCCCACCCCTCGAGCGTCTCCCGCAGGGATCGACGTCGCGCTGCCGCTCCCCTGCGGCGGAGGGGAACCCCGGTCGGGCTCCCCGCCGCGGCAGGCGCTGTTCGCTCCAGCTGGATGGTCATGAAGCTAATTGTCGCTTAGGGCGTCGTCAGCTTCGTCAGCGGCTTTCTTGAGGGCATCCTTGGGTGTGCCCTCGCCTTGCAGAACCTCGGAGATGGCATCCGCGATGGCTTCGGACAGGCCAACATAGCCGGGCACGGTGGGCCTGGCCTGTAGGGCGTTCGTACCGTTCGCAGCCATGATGTCGAGGCCCGGGTAGGCCTTCACCTGGGCGAGGAAGGCGTCGGAGTCAACTTCCGAGGACCGCAGCGGCAGGTTGCCGATCGCGACGTTCCACTGCTCGTCCTGCTCTGCGGAGGTGAGCCATTCGGCGAACTCGTACGACCAGTACTCGCGGTTCTTGTCCTTGTGGTCGAAGAGAGCCCAGATATCGGGGCCGGAGACAGTCTGGTGGTCCCCGTCCGTGCCCGGCAGCACGGTCACTCCGTAGTTGGTGCCAGCCGTATTGAGGTCGTACAGCTGCCATGGGCCGGAGGTCATCATCCCAATGCGGTCGCTGGCGAAGAGCTCGGCGAACTTCGTGTCGGTCTGGTCGAGGTAGACGCTCTTGTCGTCAATCGCCATCGCGCGGAGGTACTCGAGCGCGTCGACACCGGCCTGGGAGTCGAATTCGGCTGTCTTACCGTCGTCGGAGAGGATCGACCCGCCGTTCTGCCACAGGTGCGGCCAGAACTGCCAGGTGGTCTCCTCGCTTCCAGAGACGGAGTAGGCGTAGCCGTAGGTATCGGTCGAGGCGTCGGTGAGCTTCTTCGAGGCGGCGCGGAAGTCGTCCCAGCTCCAGTCATCGGTCGGGTATGCGACACCTGCCGCATCGAACACTGTCTTGTTGTAGATGAGCGAGAGGTTGTCGACGATCGCGGGGAAGCCGATCGTCTTCTCACCGGTGGGCTGAACGGTGGCCCGGGCGGCCTCCGAGAACTCGTTCCACTTGACGTCTGGCTCAGCGACCTTGTCGGTGATGTCGAGGGTGCGACCGCTGCGTTCGAGCTGGCTTGACCATGCTCCGAAGGCGTAGGACATGTCGGGGTAGTTTCCACCGGCAAAACCAGCCGAGAGCTTCTGCAGGAGCTCTTCGGTCGATGGAGCACCGGGCGACATGTCGATCGTGACATTCGGGTGGGCCTTCATGAAGGTCTCGGCGAGACCCTCGAGCATCTTCTCCGGCGCCTCCTCCTGGCCGGTCCAGATCGTCAGTGTTACCTGTGCATCCTTGTCGAGGGTTGTCGCGCCTTGCGAATTGCTGCATCCCGCCAGCCCTGCGACGAGGGCGACCGTGGCGAGCACGGAACCCGCCACGCGCAGGTATCGGGAGGTGGTGCTGTGTGCGGTTGCGGTCATCAGGATCTCCAGTTGTCGTGAGGAACTCGGATGGTGCTGGGGCGGGTGGTGCTCTGCTAGGTGAGGATGATGGAACGGGTGAGATGACGGGGCTGGTCGGGGTTGAGGCCACGGATACCCGCCAGCTCGATTGCGAGCCGCTGGGCCTGCACGAGCTCGACGAGACCATCGCGCTCGGTCGCAATGACCTTCGCCCCGGTCGCCTTGATCTGCTGTACGAGGTCGCTGTCGGAGCGGCCGAGCATCCAGACGATCGATCCGCTGTGGGCAACAGCGAGCGGTCCGTGGCGGTAGTCGAGCAGAGGATAGGACTCCGACCAGGCCTGGGCGGCTTCGCGGATCTTGAGTGCCGCCTCCTGGGCGAGACCGTAGGTCCATCCGGTGCCGAGGTAGACGAAGTGATCGAGACCGGCGACATCGATGCCCAAGGGCTCGGCGAGCACTGCCTCGGCGAGCGCGGGAAGCTCGCTGACGTCTTCGCCGAACGCGGCCCGGGCAAGGACGAGGAAGGCCGTGGGGAACCGGGTCTGGACGACCGACTTCTCGTCGGCGAAGTCGAGCAGCAGCACGTCATCGACGAGGCTGGCAACCGGGGAGTCCTCGACGCCGGTAACCGCGATCGTGCGGACTCCAGCAGGCACGGCACGGAGGGCATCTAGCACTTCGCTGGTGGTGCCGGAGCGGGTGATCGCCACGACTCGGTCGTAGTCGCGCCAGACGCGCGGCTCGGAGGCATAGGCAGCGTCGGTGAGGCCAAGTCCGGCCGCCTCTCGCAATGCGGCAAACGACTCGGCGACGAACGCAGAGGTGCCGCAGCCGATCACGAGGAGCCGCTCACCGGGAGCGGTCAGCAGGTCGGTTGCCCGGGGCGTCAGCTTCAGGGCACGACGCCAGACCGCGGGCTGGCTCTGGATCTCGCCTGCCGTAATGGACATCTCGCACCCTGGGTTTCTGCCGGGCGAGGAGCTTTCCTCGCGATGAGTTGTGCAATAGTCTCCCGATAGTGATCGTTTGACAAGAAAACTGTTGAAATCGCTCATTATTTCTGACCGTCACAACGAAGGAGCCGGCGAATGACAGAGCCCGACTGGTCCTCACTGGCGTCGCTTCCCCTGCGGGAGTGGACTCCGACATCCCAGTTGCGCCTGCCCGTCACACGGGTGCGCCGAAGTTCCGTCCCCTCCATCGACGTGCACAACCATCTCGGCAAGTGGCTCAGTGAAGGCGAATGGATGATCGATGACGTGCCGGCGCTCGTCGCTGTCATGGACGAGGCCAATGTCGCCGCGATCGTGAATCTCGACGGAATGTGGGGCGACGAGCTAGCCGAGAACATCGCCCGCTACGACGCGGCGTGGCCGGGTCGTTTCTACACCTTCTGCCAGCTCGACTGGAGCCTGCTGGCCGAATCGGATGGGGTGGATCAGCTCCTGGCCTCGCTCGACGACAGCCATGCGCGGGGAGCCCGCGGGGTGAAGGTGTGGAAGAACCTCGGACTCTCGATCCGTGACTCGGCCGGCTCCCTCATCCTTCCCGATGACCCACGCGTCATCGAGGTGCTCGGTTACGCGGGCTCCCTCGGCCTGGCCATCCTCATCCACACGGCGGATCCCAAGGCGTTCTTCGAACCCCTCAACGCCAACAACGAGCGCCTGGACGAGCTCATGGAGGAGCGCGACTGGTGGTTCGGCGACCCGGAACGGCATCCCACGTTCGACCGCCTCATGGTCGCTCTGCACAGGCTGGTTCTCGCCTGCCCGGGCACGAGCTTCATCGGCGCCCATGCCGGATGCGCCGCAGAGGACCTCGATCTGGTCCAGTCACTGCTCGAGCGAGCTCCGAACTTCAGCATCGATATCGGCGGCCGGATGGCCGAGCTCGGCCGGCAGCCGAGACGCTTTCGGGCACTGATCGAGCGCTTCCCCGATCGGGTGCTCTTCGGCACCGACATCTATCCCGCGTCGTCCGAGCAGTTCGAATTGCACTTCCGCTTTCTCGAGACCGCCGACGAGGCCTTCGACTACGCCCCGGACGCTGCAATCCCACCGCAGGGCCGGTGGACGGTCTCCGGCCTCAACCTCGACCGGGTCGCACTCGAGGCGATCTACGCGAGTAACGCCCGGCGAGTACTCGGCCTCTAGAGCACGGCGCAGAGGTGGGCGACGAGCGCTGACGTCTCGGCGCTACCGAGCGCGGTGAACCTGCGGGGATCGACCACCTCGGGGAGTCGCGCCAGCTCGGAGCGGAGCGCAGCGGTGGCGGCCACATTGAGCGCGGTGCCGATGTTGACCTTGCGGATGCCCGCCGCGATGGCTCTCTCGAGCTCGGCATCCGCTACTCCGGACGAGCCGTGCAGTACCAACGGGACCGCGAGCGCAGCGGCGAGCGCCCGGATGAGGTCGAGGTCGAGTGCGGCGGTGCGCTCCGTCATCGCGTGCGAGCTTCCGACCGCCACCGCCAGCCCGTCAACGCCGGTCGCGGTCACAAAGGCGCTGGCTTCGGTCGGGTCCGTGCGTACGCCGGGTGCGTGCGCGCCGTCCTTGCCCCCAATGGCGCCAAGCTCCGCCTCCACCCACCAGCCCAGCTCGTGAGCGCGGGCGGCAATGGATGCCGTAAAGGCGAGATTGGCGGAGTACTCCCGGGTCGAGGCATCCACCATGATCGATCGCACGCCGAACCGGGAGCCCACGGTGAGGCCGATCTCGATCAGCTGCCCGTCTTCGAAGTGGTCGAGATGGATGCCGATCGACACCGCTGCGCTCGCGGCGAGTTCGTGACACGCCGCGAGCAGCGGCTCCATCCGCCCGTGAAAGCGCACCGCGTTCTCGCTGACCTGCAGCAGCACCCCGACACCGGCTCGCTCCGCGCCCGCGATGATCGCCTCGGCCTGGTCGAGGGAGAGCACGTTGAACGCTGGCACCGCGCGCCCGGTGGCCATCGCCGCCGAGACGAGTTCGCGTGCCGACGAGAGAGTCACGGAACCTTCAGCGCCGTTCGGCCACCGAGAGTCTCGGGCAGAAGGGCGGCGTGCGCTTCGGTCAGCTCGTCGCAGAGCGCCCAGATCTGCTCAGGGGTGAGGGTCGACATCGCATTCGGATCCACGAGCGCTGCCTGCCGCACTCGGTCGCGGTTGCCGGTCAGCGCCGCCTCGACGGTCAGCTCCGCCACCGAGAGGTAGCTGCGGTTGAGCGCTGCGCCCTGGGTGGGAATCGCCCCGACGACCTGCGGCGTTATTCCGCTAGCATCGACCGTCGCCGGAACCTCGACAACAGCACCCTCGGGGAGGTTGGAGATGAACCCGCGATTGACGACGTTGACGTGCACAACGCGCTCGGTGTCGGTGAGTATCGAGTGGATGATCTGCGGAGCGTACTCGGCTGCGCCATCCTCAATCTCGAGGGGATTGCCGGCAGCGAGCGCCAGCTTCGCGTTCTCGAACTCAGCGACGTTCTCCTCGCTGATGCCGAGGTACTCGAGCGGTTGCAGCCGGAATCGGTCGACCTGCTCGTCCGATCGCAGGAACCAGGAGAGGTACTCGGAGGAGTGCTCGCTCGTCTCGGTCGGGTAGTACCCGATTCGCCGGAACATCTCGACGCGCACCCGCTGCAGCAGTCCGGGGTCGGCGTCGATGGCCGAGCGCAGCCGGGGGTACAGGTCTTCGCCGTCGCGAGACCACTCGTAGAGCCAGGCCTGGTGGTTGACCCCGGCCGCGCGGTAGTGCGTGCCTTCGAGCTCGACGCCGATGAGCTCGCAGAGGTCGTTGACGGTCCAGTAGACGCTGTGACACAGCCCAGCCACCTTCAGGTCAGGGGCGACGACGCTCAGCCACCAGACGTTCATGGCCATGGGATTCGTGTAGTTGAGGAACAGCGCGTCCGGGCAGAGCTCCGTCATGTCGGCAGCGATTGCAGACAGCAGCGGGAAGGTGCGCAACGCTCGGAAGATGCCTCCGACGCCGGTGGTGTCGCCGATCGTCTGGCGAAGGCCGTACTTTGCCGGCACCTCGAGGTCGATCCGAGTGGCATCGATACCCCCGACTTGCACCATGTTGATGACGAAATCCGCTCCGGCGAGCGCCTCACGCCGGTCGAGGGTCGCGACAACGTCGACGTCCCGGCCCAGTCGCTGGCTCAACTGGTGAACCGTCTCCTCGGCCACCCGCAGACGCTCGGCGTCGATGTCGTGCAGCACGATCGTCAGCCGCGGCAGATCGTCAAACCGCAGCAGGTCGGCGGTGAGCTGACGAGAGAAGACGACGCTGCCCGCGCCGATGAAAACAATGTTGGGCATGGGACGATCTTCCGGGTACTGAGTGAAGCGCGCAACATTATGAGCGTATTGGCCCTAAAGTGATCAGTGCTGATGACCGGTTTTACCGCAATGAGAGAGGATGATCGCTCGATGAGCATGGACGGCGAACGACGGCACGCAGCATCCAGTAAGCGCTCGACCCGCATGATCGCGATCCTCGACCTGCTTTCGGACCGAGGATCCGTGTCCCTCAGTGAGTTCTCAGAGACTCTCGCCATCTCCCCCGCGACGGTTCGCCGGGATCTCGCCGAGCTCGAATACCAGCGCCTGCTTGTGCGCACCCACGGTGGAGCGGCGGTCATCGAGGCGCGGCGCGAGCTGCCGGTCACCTTTCGCGACTCGCAGTCGCAGGACGCAAAGAAGGCGATAGCCAAGGCGATGGCCGCGCTGGTTCCAACGGAACGGCACGCGGTCGCCTTGAGCGGCGGGTCGACCACCGCCTACGTCGCTCGCGCGCTGTCGGGCCACGCCGACCTCACCATCATTACCAACTCGCTGACGATCGCGGGTCTCGTTACCTCATATCCGCAGCTCAAGGTCATCATGACCGGCGGCCTGCTACGCGCCCAGTCGCTCGAGCTCGTCGGGGTGCTTGCGGAGAACACCTTCAATGCGATCAACGTAGGAACAGCCATCCTCGGTACCGACGGCATCTCGGCTGCCGGCGGCGTAACCACCCACGACGAGACCGAGGCACGCACCAACAACGCGATGGTGACGCACGCCCAGCGCACGGTGGTCGTCGCCGACGGCTCGAAGATCGGGCGTCTTGCCCTGGCTCAGGTCACAGAGATCTCGAGCGTGCACACCCTCATCACCGACTCCTCAGCAGACCCGGCCGAGCTCGACCTGATCCGCGAGGCCGGCGTGCTCGTGCACGTTGTCGACTAGGCGCCTAGCGGATGTCCGACGTGTCGGAGGCGACGTGCCGCAACGGGTGACGAAGGTCACCACTAATGGCAACGACGAGGGCGATCGCGACCAGTAGCGCGTAGGCCCACGGCAGCACCTGAACGCCGAATGCATCGAGCAGGATGCCGCCGAGAAGAGCACCGCCGCCGATGGCCAGATTGAAGGCGACGGTCAGGGACGCAGAGGCGGTGTCGCGGATGCGCGGACTCGCTGCGCCGAGCACCCGCCCGTGCAGCAGCGACGGAAGACCGCCGAGCGCGATGCCCCAGAGTGCGAAGAGCGCGACCACGAACCACTGCGTGCCGCTGAACAGGGCGAGCAGCACCATCGTGACCCCGACGAGACCGAGGAGCACCGAGAAGGTCGCGCGCGGATAGCGGTCGCCGAACACACCGGAGAGGAACAGCCCGACAGCCCCGGCCACGCCGGTGACGAAGAGCAGGGGCGCGACCGCGTCGGGCGCGAAGCCGCCGGGGCCGATGATCCACGGCGCGACGTAGGTGTTGAAGGAGTTCTGCCCGAGCATGATGATGATGCAGAGGATGCACGCCGCCACAACCGCAGGGATCGTGCGGTCCTTATACCCGGGCAGCCCGATCTCGCCCGTCGTCAGCGTGTGGCGATGTTCCACGGGCGGCAGGAACAGCACGACGAGCACCGTGAAGAACAGCACGACCCCGGCCATGACGAAGAATGCCACCTGCCAGCCGACGGCATGGCCGAGAGCCGTGCCAAGAGGGACGCCGAGGATGAAGGCGGCGGTTCCGCCGGCGTTGGTGACGCTGAGCGCACGCACCAGCTGTCGTCGCGTGACGAGGCGTGAGGCATACGGCCCGGTCACCGCCCAGAACAGGCCATGGGCAAGCCCACCGAGAACGCGGGC
>FTKR01813609.1_pt1 | contig 14375 bp, 12 predicted proteins | sample 1658141 | NCBI WGS metagenome assembly FTKR01 (sample SAMEA3914802, study PRJEB12502) | metagenome | biome: forest; material: soil | place: Canada | collected 2010-06-25 | depth 0.1 m | reverse complement strand
CCGCAGGGCCATCAAACCAAAAAATGGTTAATAAGGCAATATGCTACTTAGGAGCGCAGACCTTTATCAGGCCGGCCGAACGAAAACCCGGCCCTCGTAAATACGCTCTATGACCACACGATCATTAACCGCCAGCGTCATTTTGCTGGCTTCGCCTAGCACCGCCGGCCATTCGACACCATCGAACACCACGCGTCCCGTGCGTTCGCCGCCGGACACCAACTCGAAGCCACTCAGGACCTCGGCTTCCTTGCCGACCATGCGCCGGTGCGGATCGTTGACATCCGGGCTATGGCTGCTGACCCTGAGAAATTTCGGCGTTAATAGCCCCATGACAACGCTCAGAACCGCGAAGGTCAGGGCTTGCAGGAAAAAGCCGAACGGCAGACCGGTCAGGCAGATCACGGCCACCACACCGGCGGCAGCGGCCGACCACAGCAGCCATTGTGTACCGAGGAATATTTCAATGCCGAGCAGCAGGAGGCCGAATATGAACCAGATCCAAAAGGCGTTCATCGACATCGGTCCCATCAAAAGAATGGAATTCAGGTCCATGTTACGCTCCTGGGCTTTTCTTCGCCGGCGGAGCCTTGCCGGCAGTGTCCGAACTGCTGACCGTCTTGATTAGTTCCGAAACCCCGCCGATCATCCCCGCCAGCGACGACATGTCCGCAGGCATAATGAGCGTCTTGGTGTTGTTCGATTCGGCGAACTTGCCGAAAGCCTCGACATATTTTTGTGCCACGAAGTAATTGATAGCATTGATATCACCCTTCGCGATGGCCTGGGAAACCATGTCCGTCGCCTTGGCTTCGGCCTCGGCGGAGCGTTCGCGCGCTTCGGCGTCACGGAAAGCGGCTTCCTTGCGCCCCTCGGACTGCAATACAGCCGATTGTTTCTGACCTTCGGCGCGGGCGATCGCAGCCTGTTTTTCGCCGTCGGCTTCAATGATCAGGGCGCGGCGTTCGCGTTCGGCCTTCATCTGGCGCGCCATCGAATCCGTTATGTCATGAGGTGGCTTCAAGTCCTTGATCTCAATGCGATTCACCTTCACGCCCCATGGACTGGTGGCGTGGTCAATGACACTGAGCAGGCGCGAATTTATGGCGTCGCGCTGTGACAGCACCTCGTCCAGCTCCATGGCGCCGACAACGGTCCGCAGATTTGTCATGGCCAGTTGCGTGATGGCATTGTCAAGATTATCGACGCGATAGGCAGCCAGCGCCGCATCCATTACCTGAGTAAAAACAATGCCATCCACCTTGACGTTCACATTGTCCTTGGTGATGACATCCTGCTGCGGTACGTCAAAAACGCGCTCCATCACATTGACTTTGCGGCCGATGGCCTCAACGAACGGTGTCAGAAAAGCAATGCCCGGCTTTAGCGTGCGCGTATAGCGCCCGAAGTTTTCAATGGTGAACTCATAGCCCTGCGGTACGATCTTGACGATGCTGAACAGCAGCATGACGCCGAGTACGATGACGACAAAGGTCAAGGGTCCGAAAATGGAAATAGATTGCAGCAATTTTGGGCCTCCCCCGAAACAGGTTACCCCTGTGATGTGGGGTATCTGCTGGCCATTATACAGGGAGACCGCTCAAGGCCCTAGCCAAATCGGTGTGAATAAGCCTAAGCGACTTCCACCTTCTCATCCGGCCGGTCTTCTTTCAGGCGAAGCAGACCGGCGACCGTGTCGATCAGCGTATCCATAATGATCGGCTTGGAGATGTGCGCATCCATACCGGCAGCATGGCAGGCCTCGATCTGGTCGTGCATGGCATCAGCCGTCAGGGCAACGATCGGCACATGCTGGCCTTCGGGCTCTTGTGAACGGAAGATGCGCGTGGCTTCCAGGCCGCCAAGGCGTGGCATGTTGAGATCCATCAGCACCAGGTCATAGCGCGACATATCGAGATCGAGCGCTTCCTGGCCATCGACCGCTTCAGTGATGATGAAGCCGAAGGGTTCGAGGAAAAGGCGCGCCACCTTGCGGTTGACCGGGTGATCATCGACCAGCAGGATATGCATACCCGGCAAGTCGGCATTATCGTCATGCTTCGGCATAGCTTTCATTTCCGACTGCTCCGCTTCCCCAGTGGCTACTATCTCGCCGGCTTCAAAAGTCATGACGAAAGCCGAACCGACGCCCTCCTCGCTGGTGACACTCAGAGTACCGCCCATCAGCTCCGTCAGGCGGCGGCTGATGTTCAGACCGAGGCCGGTGCCGCCATATTTACGAGCCGTAACCGCATCGGCCTGGGTAAAGGCTTCGAACAGCTTGTCGAGCGTCACCTTGCTCATGCCAATGCCCGTGTCACGAACCTCGACGCGCACCCGATATCCGCCATCTTCAAGCGGCGTGGCCGAGGTGAGAATACGCACCGTGCCTTTTTCCGTGAATTTCAGCGCGTTGGAGACAAGATTGGATAGGCACTGATAGACGCGCAGCACGTCAAAGGTCATCGGCTCACTGGCGGTGTCGTCCAGTTCGTAGCGCAGCATGACATCCTTGCCGTCCAGCAGGGAGCCATAGGTATTGATGACGCGCTCGATCATGTCCTTCATGGTTGAAGGCGTTGGCGCCAGTTCGATCTTGCCAGCCTCGATGCGCGACATGTCGAGCACATCATTGAGCAGAACCAGCAGGGTCTGGCCGGAATCGACGAGGATTTCCACCTGTTCGCGCTGGGTTTCGTTGAGATCATTCTTCTTGAGCGCCTGTGCCATGCCGAGCACCCCATTCAGCGGCGTGCGCAATTCGTGACTCATGACCGCCAGGAAACGCGATTTGGCAGCGTTGGCGGCCTCGGCGTGTTCGTGGGCGTCACGCAGATGCCATTGCATACGGCGCATCCGGAAGACCCACAGCCCTCCGCCGATGACGATCACGGCCAGCAGCAACGCGATCAGGCCTGCCGCGCCAAGCAGCAGGTTGCGCATCTGCACCTGCCTGATCAGCAGGCGGCTTTCCGCCGTCTTGCTGTCGAGCTCCTTGCGCAGCGCCTTGTACATACCCTGAATAGAATTGAGACGTGACTTTTCATAATAAGCGGCCTGAGCACGCGTCCATTCATCAAGGCTATCAAAAGCTTCGGCGCCATGGCCATCCGCGCGCAACATATAAGCCTCAAGCCGCTTCTCAAACAGCAGGTCTCGCTGGCTCACGCCTTCCGGTACTTCTTTCAGCCTGGACAGGTAAAAACGGGCTTTGGCCGTGCTTGTTCCGTCCGCATAAGCGCGTGCCAGCAAACGCAATTTCCACACATCCAGCACATTATTGGTAATACCCTTTGAAACATAGGAATCGGCCAGACACTGCCTTACGGCACTGTATTTTTGCGCCTGATCCTCAATAGTGGCGCACAGGAACTCATCCCAGGTCTTCAGATCCTCGACATTATATTTTCGGACATAGTCGGCATGCAACTTCTGGAATTGCTCAGCGACCGGCATGTCGTTTTCATGCGCCGCCCACAAGGCCAGATCATAGACCATATCCAGTTTTTGTGAAAAGAAAGCGTTCTTTTGCGACAGCTTCGCCATGGCGAGCATATTATTGGCATAGGCATCATAGTCGCCAACCGCTCCCAGTGAGTAAGCTATGACCTGATATGCCGCCTCAAGCACGGGCTCGGCATCAGGCCCCTCCGCCTTCAGATGTACAATCAGCTTGTCACCCAGATCAATGGCATCAGCCCATTGCTCGAAATGTTGCAGATAGCGTATTCGTTCAATCATGACGATGCTTTGGAGCGCCTGATCAGGCGTTGTCAGATAGGTGGTCCATTCGCGATCGGTGAAGCCATTGAAATCGCCGATCTCACTTTGGTAGGCCTGATACATGAACCGCGCCAGCAGATCGAGATTACTGTCGCCCTCTTTCTGCGCCAGCTTCAGTATGCGATCATGCCATTGCTGCAATTTGGTTTCGTTCTGATCCGTCTTATAGGCATATAGAACGCGCCACAGGGCGTGGATGCGCGCATCGCCCGACAACGCCACCGCGCGTTCCCCATAAGCATCAATTTCATTTTCAGCGTATAAAAAAGGACTGGCAGCCACCAGATTATACACAGCGACCAGTTTTTCATGGCGAGGTGCCGCGTCAACATCCTGCGCCTGCACAGGCATTGCCGTCATCAAGCAGGCGAGCAGCAGCGCGCCTCCAAAGACAAACCAATGCCTTAAAGCCGCTGTGCTCATTATTCGACCAGAGCGACCCATGCCGTCTCCCGTTACCCAAACCGCACATATTAGGCCACAAAGACCTTATGATTCACTTAAGTTGCAAGGTTACGAAGAGGGAAACATGAAAACACCCCGCGCAAGCACGGGGTGTTAAACAATTTGGAAACGAAAACCTATGGAGATTTCCGTTAATTCCGGCCGTGATTAACGGGCACCGCCACAAACGCAACCGAATTGCGGCGAACATTGGCAGGTCGGCATCTGGTGTGCGACAGCCTGACTAACGGCGAAAGAGGCGCCGGCAGCGGCAATCATAACGGCAACGGCGATGGACAACTTCTTCATAAACGTACTCCTGAGACTCACCAAAATTAACATTTGACGCAGTCTGGAGCTCCGTTCTGGAAGTACGAAATTACAGCCCTGCCATACGGATTTGAAGCGGATTAACCACTTTTATTACCGTTAACGGACATTAACCACAAAACGAAGACTCGCACAAGACGCGAAATTACCGCGCCCGCCCCCATATTTTGATTTTTTGCAATTAGCCAGAATCCGCGACTGAAAAGTCACAGTCTTTTTAGGCAATGGGAAACTAAGGCTTACGACGGGACTTCCGCAGCACATCGTGCATATCTGCGTTACTTATCAACGCCATAGCTTCAGCGAATGACATAAAGCGCGCTTCATCGGCATCGTCGCCGGCTACCGCTTCACCTGAAAGCCAGGATGCATGATAGTCGATCAAAACGTAATGAAATTCGGATTCGATTATCTCGTAAATGGCGATTAAATCACCAAGCCGCGCCACGACGCCGGTTTCTTCAAGCAACTCACGCAGGGCGGCGTCATGCAGCGCTTCTCCCCGCTGCACCTTCCCACCGGGGATCGACCACTCCCCCAGACGCGGCGCCCGGCCCCGTCGGATCAGCAGAACCTCATCCCCTCGCCAGCAAACCACGCCCACCGCCGGCACTGGATGTAAGCCGAACTGACCGGATTCCTTAGTTATTGTGTCTTGCACTTCCGGCCTCTCTCGCTTAACGCAACGCAAACGCATCTTTAGTGAAGGTTTATCCGATGTCCACGTCCGCATTCGCCGAAGCGCCCCCCGTCTCGCCCGAAGTGATCGCGCAGGTCAAGGCCGTGGTTGGCGAGGCTGGTTACAGTGAAGATTCCATGCGGGTCGATCCGAAGCTGACCGAATGGCGCGGCAAATGGAAGGGCCATACGCCTCTGCTTGTCCTGCCGAAATCGACCGAGGAAGTCTCAGCCGTGGTCAAGATCTGCTACGACAATGGCGTGGCGATCACTCCGCAGGGCGGCAATACCGGCCTGGTTGGGGGACAGATTCCTTTCGGCGAAATTCTGATCTCGCTGGACCGCATGAAGACGATCCGCGATGTGGCCCCGACCGACGACACCATGGTCCTGGAATCGGGCCTCACCCTTCTGGATGCCCAACAGATCGCCGAAAAAGCCGGCCGCTACTTCCCGCTCTCCCTGGCCGCCGAAGGCACCGCCACGGTCGGCGGCGTGATCAGCACAAACGCCGGCGGCACGGCCGTCCTGCGCTATGGCGTAACGCGTGATCTCGTTTCAGGCCTGGAAGTCGTTCTGCCCAACGGAGACATCTTTCACGGACTGAAGCGCCTGCGCAAGGACAATACCGGGTATGACATCAAGCAAATGTTCATCGGCGCCGAAGGCACACTCGGCATCATTACCGCGGCTTCGCTGAAGCTCTTCCCGATCATGAATTCACGCTCGACCGCTATCGTCGCCTTCGATAGCGCGCAAAAAGCCATTGATCTGCTGGCGCGCGCCAAGCAGGAAACCGGCGGCCAGGTCGAGGCGTTCGAACTGATGGGCCGCTACGGCCTGTCGCTGGTATTGAAGCACATCCCCGATACACGCGAACCGCTGGGCGCTGAATATTCCTGGTACGCCCTGATCGAAGTCGCGTCCGGCGATCCGGAAGGCGCGGCCGCTTCGATGGAGCGTCTGCTGGAAGCCGCCTTCGAGGAGGAACTGGTACTCGATGCCGTCATCGCCCAGAACCAGACCCAGGCCGCCGAATTCTGGCGCCTGCGCGAAGACCACTCTGCCGCCGAAAAAGCCGAAGGCGCGGCGTGGAAGCACGATATTTCCGTCCCCCTGTCTCGCATGGCCGAATATATGGAAGAAGGGGCGAAGGCGATTGAAGCCTTCCTGCCCGGCGCCCGCCTCGTAGCCTTCGGCCATGTCGGCGATGGCAATGTCCACTTCAATGTCATCGTGCCCGAAGGCATGGACCCGGCGGAATTCAACGCCATGCGCGACGCCGGCGCCAAGGTGGTCCACGATCTGGTCAATGCCTATGAAGGGTCGATTTCGGCCGAACATGGCCTTGGCCGCATGAAAACGGAGGAAGCCCTGCTCTACAAGGACCCCGTTACGGTTTCGGCGATGCAAGCCCTGCGACTGGCGCTCGATCCGAAGCGGATCATGAACCCGCACGTCCTGTTCTAGTATACCGCGCCGTCACGCACATAAACAACATAGCCCTGATCGGTATGCAGGCGCTTCCAGCCCGGCAAACCTTCCATGACGGCTGCGGCGCCGCTGCCATTTCTCAGCAAGGCCCACTGGACCTTATAATCGCGCAGGCTCTTTTCAAGCGCGGGTAGGTCAGGGCTCATAGCCAGATTATAGGCGGCGAAGAAGTCCGCGCCGTACATATCCGTGCGACCATCGATAAACGGGCGAACGCCTTTCCATACCAGGTAACCGCCCACATTATAGGTGTTGAACACAGGCTGCCGACGCAGCCCTTCCGGTACGGCGGCCAGGGCCTCGACCGGTGTATTGGCCGTTCGTGGCTCCGCGACCGGCAGGGCCAGGCGCAAGGCCGCCAACCCCACGACAGCGACACCGGCGAAGATCATGGCGCTCCGCGTCAAAGGCACCCGGCCAGGCTTGCCATTCAATGAACCCGTGAAGGTCCGCCCCAGCGGCTCGGCCAGGAGCAAGACACCCAGCAATCCCAGCATTATTTCCTGACGCGAGTGTTTGAATGTCAGGTGCACCAGCGCCAGCAAGATAATCAAGCGGATCAGAGGAACCTCGGCACGCTGGCGGATAATGACGAAAACCGCGCCCAAAAGTCCGATTTCCAGCATTGAGGGCCGTGAGAAATCCGACGCGTCCCACTCCATCACGCCGGTTATCCCCGGCATGATCAGCAATTTGATTGGAAAGAGCAGTCCCTCGAAACCGTGCGGCGTGATGAGGCTGGCGATGAGCGCGGCCAGGCCGAACCCACCCCAACCGATAATCACTGGCCGGCGTTCGCCCGGAGCCGCCGCTAAAAAGGCCTCCAGGGCAAAAGGACAGATCAGACATAAACCAAACAAAAAACTGCCATGCATATTGGCCCACAGGATCATGACCAGAACCAGCCACCAGCCTGGCTGACGATTTTCTGTACGCGCCTCCACCAGTTCGCCACACCACAGCGCCAGCAGCGGCAAAACCAGGATATGCGGCCGCACCAGAAAATGCGGGGCAATCATGCCGAGGCCAAGCAGAACCGTCACCCACAAGACTAATCCGCCCAACCAGCGTGACGCCACCCCGGCCACCAGATAAACGGTGAGCCCGCCGGCGCCCGCCGTCAGGAGCGCCAGGCCTGACCAGCCGCACAGGCGGAATACTCCAGCCATGAGCAGTTCGCCCAGCCACTCATGTGCCAGCCAGGGTTTGCCTGCGAAGGTGCAGGAGAAGGGGTCGACATGCGGAACCGCGCGGTGATCAATGATCCAGTTGCCCGCCACAAGATGCCAGAACGTGTCACCGTCGTTAAACATCGCACCGACCCACATCAGGATCACAAAGACACTCAACCCCATGATCAGGGGCTGCGACGGCAGGCCTGTCTTCCGGAAAGCGTCTGTCATGAAACGGTCAGCGCGCGAAGATGGCGTCAATAGCGGCCTGAGCCGCGCCTTCATCGGGATCATCCTTGGCGCGGATAACGCTGGCCACGGACTTGAGCAGATCGTGCATGGTGAAGGGCTTGGGCAAGAGCGCATCCGCCCCCGCCGCCTTGGCCGCCGCCAGAACATGCAAGGCTGTGATGGTGGAATCTACGCCTTCCGACATGGCGACCACCTTGCAATGCTCAAAGTCGCTCTTGATCTGCGCCGTGCCTTCGATACCGCCGATTCCGGGTATGAGCACAGCCGTCAGCACCACATCGATCATTCCGAGATTATGGTCGAAAAAGGCATCTTCCATGTTCGCGGCGAAAGAGACCTTGTAACCCACCTGCTTGAGCACCCGGCAGATGTCATTGCGCAGATCCTCGTCATCCTCGACGACCAGGATGTTGTGATCCTTTGAGCGGGCACGATGATAGGCATTGGTATCGGCCAGCAGGGTCTTGAGTTTTTCGGGATTGAACGGTTTCGGCAGGACAAAATCCGCGCCTGCAATACGCGCCTGGTTCATGGCCGCGTTGATCGCGTTGCCGCGTCCCCCGCCGTCAGACATTATGGCCAGGGGGGCATCCTGCGCTTCGCCGCGAATTTGATCGATATGCTCAATCGTGGCGCCGGCGGCGTCATAGGCGTCAAACAACAGCAAATGGAAACGGCTGCCTTTCAGCAGACGCATGGCCATCTTCTGGTCAAAGCTCAGAACCGACGTCCATTTCTGCTGATGCAGCATCAAGGCAATGCGCTGCGCCAGATCACGGTTCTGGTCCATTATCAGCACGCTGCCTAAACTCATTCGGAACCTTTGATGCGGCGACTTTATTCTTGTTTCCCGAATTTAAGTAAAAACACTTAAAATCTTAATAATGGAGGCGTGAAAGCCTTGACATTAGCCGGGTTTCAAATGAATGCGGCAATATTGTATAGGACAAGGTGCATATCCGCTTGACCCGGTTTACTTTTGTTCAAGCCCTGCTTATGCTTCGAAACCGGTAACCATGTAATCAAGCCAGCACCTCATCGTCAGGCCACGGCACACGCTTCGCTGAGAACCGCTTCGATCAGGAATGTCAAATCCGAGGCGGCAAAAGGCTTAGGCAACAAGGCATCGGCTCCCATATATTTCGCTGCGGACAGGACCTGCGCATTGCCCACGCGATTATCCGAACCGGCGGACATGGCGACGATAGCCACTTTCGGCCAGGTTGACTTGATGATCTGGATGCCTTCGATCCCGCCCATCCCGGGCATGAAAATGTCCGTAAGAACAACATCAACATGGGCGACATCAACTCGCTCGAACGCCTCCTCCATGGAACGTGCCTCGCTGATGCGATAGCCTTCACCAGCCAGGGCTGCGGTCGAAAGCTTGCGCACCACCCGGCAATCGTCGACGACAAGTATGTGTTTCGGCCTGACCGGCGCGCGGCGCATTTTGGCGGCCTCATCGAGAATAATGGCCAGGTCATCGGGCGCGAAGGGCTTGGGTAAAACGAAGTCTACCTGCGCACGGCGCGCGGCGTTGAGCGTCGAATTGAGCGCCATACCGCCCGCCCCGCCGGCGCTCATGATGGCGATCGGTACGCCCGGTGCCAAGTCGCGGATTTCCGGCAGTAGCGTCAGCGTATTTCCATCATCGACATAGACATCGAGCAACAGCAAATCGACCCGCGACGCCTTGAGCTGCTGAAAAACCATCTTATGGTCGAAACTCAACACCGCCGACCAGCCAAGCGTGGTCAGCATACGTGAAATCAGTTGCGCCTGGACGCGACTATCTTCCAGAACCAGTACGGTACCGACGGACATATCATGTTCCCCTGAAGTTTAAGTCATACGCAAACACGCCAAGATCGGGGGTATTTCCCGAAATCGGTTTACTGGCTACGCTTAAGCTACTGGAACTCCAACTGGTCTCTTCGTGAACTCTCGTCAGACCGGCTCTATTGTCATGGATGTCGAACATCCTTATGTTGGCCGGTAACGCGCACTCTAAACTGCAAAGCTTAAAAAAAACGTTCATGCTGACTCTTTTATCACCCGCCAAGTCGCTCGACCTTACACCTTTCGACGGCGGCATCGCGCCCACGGAACCCCGCTTTCTGGAACAAAGTGACAAGCTGCTGAAAAGCCTCAAGCGATTGAAGCCGAAGCATATCGCCGAGCTGATGGATATTTCCAAAGCACTCAGTGAACTGAACTATGAGCGCTATCAGGGCTTTGAAGATCAGACGCCGGGCGCCGCCGCCTTTATGTTCGATGGCGACGTCTATAGCGGCCTCGAAGCGCGCACACTCGACACCGCCGGACTGTCCTGGGCGCAGGACCACGTCCGCATCCTGTCGGGCTTTTATGGTGTTCTGCGGCCGCTTGATCTAATCCGCCCTTACCGGTTGGAAATGGGTTCTCAACTGAAAACCGGCCGAGCTGGCTCACTCTATCAATTCTGGGGTGATACCCTGGCCAAGAGCCTGACGGCCGAATTGAAAGCACAGGACGGCGACACCGTCGTCAATCTGGCCAGCACTGAATATTCGCGCGCTGCCCTGACCAAGGCTCTCAAAGCAAAGGTCGTCAGCCCACGCTTCCTGGAGATAAAGGGCAATGAGGCGAAGATCGTTTCGTTCTTTGCCAAGAAGGCGCGCGGCCTGATGGCACGATACATGATTGACAACCGCATCGACCGAATCGACGGCCTGAAGGATTTCAAGGTGGCGGAGTATGAATTCCGCTCCGATCTGTCGAAAGACGACGACTGGGTGTTCACCCGTCTGCAACCCGCCCTGCTGATCAAGGTCAGGAAAGCGGCTTAACCGACAAATCCCGCCGCGCGGCGAATGCGGTCGTTGATCGCTTCGCCGATACCGTCATCTGGTATGGGGGCAATTTCGATAACAGGTGGTTTCAAGCGGTCGGCGTCTCGCAAGTTGCGGAACAGGTTAGCCGCCGCTTCATGCAGATCGCGCGTGGCACTAAGCTGGATAACAGGACCCGCATAATCCGTCGGACCAAAGGCGAGATAGGCGGCACCGACGGACGGAAAATCAATATTGATTTTAACCGGCGCATCTGGCGCATAATGCAGGCTGAGCCGTCCCGGTGAACGATGTCCTTCGGCTTCATCGGCAGCCAGAGGGCCGATCAGGCTTTCGATTTGTGAGCGTGTCACCGCCCCGGCGCGCAGGTAACGGGCATCTCCCAATAAACTGACAACGGTTGATTCCACCCCAATCAGGCAATCTCCGCTATCGGGTGATGCCTGCACAAACGCGCCGGTTTCTTCAAAAGCGTCTGCTTGCGTGGTAGGGCTTGGCCGGCCGGAACGATTGGCCGAAGGCGCCACCACACCACCGCCGAAACCGCGCAGGATTTCCAGCGCCATCGCATGATCCGGCATCCTGAGCGCCACGCTGTCGAGACCGGCCCGCGCCAGATCGCAGGCCATGCCTGCGTCGCGCACCGGCACCACGAGCGTCAGCGGTCCCGGCCAAAAGGTCTCAGCCAATGCCCGCGCCCGATCATCGAACACACCGATCCGTTCGGCCAGCGCCACATCGCCAACATGGACGATCAAGGGATTGAAGCGCGGCCGGCCCTTGGCTTCGAACACCTTGATCACCGCTTCCGGATCATCAGCACGCGCGCCCAGCCCATAGACCGTTTCGGTGGGCAGGTGGATCAGCCCACCGTCACGCAGGGCGTGGACCGCCGCATCGACAGCACTCATTTCGATGCTTTGGCTTTCAGATTGATCTTGACCGTCACCTTGGCCGGCACCGAATCCGTCTTGGCCCAGTCGCCCGTACCGACGCCGAATACCGTACGATCGAGATCGACCGTCCCTGACATCGTGGCAACGCCGGACTTGATGTTAAGCGTGAATGGCAGGTTGAGCGGCTTTGTCGTGCCATGCAGGGTCAGCTTGCCTTTGGCGACAAAATGGGTGGCATCGATTTTAGTGAAGTTCGACGCTTCATAGATCGCCTTGGGCGTGACGGCGACATTAAAGAAGGAGTCGCTTTTCAGAGTGCCGTCACGATCGCCATCGCCGGAATTGACCGAGGCCAGGTCGATCGTCACCTTGACGTGCGATTTGTCTAGCTGTTCCGGGTCGAAGGCAATATTCGCGGTATAGGCACTAAATCCACCATTGATTGCTTCGCCGGAAAACGTCGTGGCGAAGGCAATGGTCGTCGCGCCCTTATCAACCGTCCATAGGGTGACTACCGCAGCTTCGGAGGCACTGGAAACCGATTCCGATGTTACTTCGGACGCCGGCGCTTCAACTGGCGCCACGCTGGCAACCGCTTCCGCTGGTGGCGGTGCGGGCTCGCCCGTCGCCAACGGCTTGCCGCGATAGATACCGAAGCCCAGCGCCACAGCCAGGCCGACCACGCCGATCGGCAGCAGCCAGCGATAATTCAGGATCGGGCGCGGTTTCAGGCCGGGAATCATATGTTCAACCACCGTGTCCTTGTCGACAAACTGGTGCTTGAGCGCCGCCAGGACGTGCAGCGGAATCATGCCATAGAACAACAGCTTGGCGATCAGGCCATGGACAGCTTCAAAGGTCTCGTGCGCGTCGTGCGTCTGCGGCACCGGCAAATGCGGCCACGGAATGCCGAAGAAGGGAATTTCCCGCGCCGAGGTCGAAACCATCAGCCAACCCGACAGCGGCATGGCGATCATGACGACATAGAAGCCAATATGCAGCGCCTGTGCGGCCCAGAGTTGCCATTTCGGCATCGGCGGTTCCGGCGGCGCCTTGTAGACCAGTCGCAAGCCAATACGCAAGAAAGTCAGCAACAGGATCGAAATACCAATCGACTTGTGCAGATTAGCGCGATTGAGCAGGAATGTATCCTTGTCATCGAAACGCCAGCCGAGAAAGACCATGAGCAAGATCAGGAAGGCCATCAGCCAGTGAATATAGCGGCTGTAGCGATTATAGCTGGTGGGGGTCAGGTCGCTCATGCGGGCATTCTCCTCAGATATGCCTGCATACACTACCTGTCATAAGGGGTCATGCAAAAATATATGCAATAGACACAATTACAGTTAATTCAAAGTTGACGTTGACGTAAATTGAACTTGCACCCCCGTCTTCACCGCCATAGACTGACAGAAAAGACAGGGAGTCGAAATGACCTACCGCCCCAGCATTAAAGATATCGCCTTCTGCCTCGATCATGTAATCGGCATGGCTGACAGTTACAATACGCCGGCCTTTCCGGATTTCGATTCCGACCTGCGCGATGCCGTGCTTGACGCCGCCGGACAACTTGCCGGCGATGCGCTGGCGCCGCTGAATCGCATCGGCGATCTCGGCGGCACGAAACTGGAGGGCGATCGGGTCGTTGTCGCACCCGGTTTCCTGGAGGTCATAAAGACCTATGCCGAGGGCGGCTGGTATGGCCTGGCAGCCGATCCAGCCTATGGCGGGCAAGGCCTGCCGAAGATGCTGGAACAGGCCTGTTTCGACATGTTCCATGGCGCCAACATGGCTTTCACCCTGCTGCCGACACTTTCTCAGGGATCGATCGAGGCCATCCACGAACATGGCACGCAAGGACAGAAAGACCTCTTCCTGCCGAAGCTGATCGCCGGCGAGTGGTCAGGCACAATGAACCTGACCGAACCCAGCGCCGGTTCCGATCTCGCAGCCCTGACCACAAAAGCCGAACCCAATGGCGACGGCACCTTCCGCATTACCGGCCAGAAAATCTTCATCACCTGGGGCGAACATGATGGAGCGGAAAACATTATCCATCTGGTGCTGGCGCGCCTGCCGGATGCGCCGAAAGGCACGCGTGGCATTTCGTTGTTTCTGTGCCCGAAATATCTAGTCGATGCGGATGGCGGGATCGGCGCGCGCAACAGCGTCACATGCGTTGGGCTGGAGCATAAGCTGGGCATTCACGCCTCCCCTACCTGCGTCATGTCATTCGAGGACGCCCAAGCTGAACTGATCGGCCCACCCAACGGCGGCCTGGCCGCCATGTTCACCATGATGAACGCCGCCCGCCTGGCCGTCGGTTTTGAAGGCGTCGGACTGGCTGATGCCGCCTGGCAAAAGGCGCAGGCCTATGCGCTGGAACGCCGGCAAGGCAAGTCGCTAATCACCAGTGAGGACTACGCGCCCATCTATGACCATCCCGATGTCCGCCTGATGCTGGCTGTGATGAAGGCCAAGGTCGAGGCCGC
>FTKR01041324.1_pt1 | contig 14846 bp, 14 predicted proteins | sample 1658141 | NCBI WGS metagenome assembly FTKR01 (sample SAMEA3914802, study PRJEB12502) | metagenome | biome: forest; material: soil | place: Canada | collected 2010-06-25 | depth 0.1 m | reverse complement strand
TATTAAAATATAATGCAATTTGCATATGCTTTAATATGACACACCTGACAAGCTTGTCATTTTCAGACAATTGACTATTTGCAAACTGTCCAATTTATGTCAAGTAATTTGTCATCGATGTCATAAAGCGAACTAAAAATGGCCGATATCGATGACCATATGTGGCGCGGCTGCATCACATGCACCAAACGCAGACAACCGGGGCTCTCAGGACAGACATGGCGACCATTTACGATGTGGCCGGATTGGCAGGCGTTTCGGCGAAGACCGTCTCGCGTGTGGTCAATGACGACAAGGCCGTGAAACCGGCGACCCGTGAAAAGGTGCTGGCGGCCATGCAACGCATGGATTACCGCCCGAATACGCAGGCCCGCCAGTTACGCATGGGCATGCCCTCATCTGTCGGCTTTCTACTGGAGGACCCTACCAGTGGTTACCAGGGTCGCTTCCATCACGCCATGCTGACCGCCTGCATGGAATCTGGCAAACACCTGGCTGTGGAATTGTACGAGCCGGGTATGGCCGACTGGCAGGCCTATCTTGATCGCTTCATCACCGACGCCCAGATCAGGGACATGATCCTGTTGCCGACCTTGTGTGATTTCGGCCCACTAAAAAGCTTCCTGAAATCACGCGGCATCCATTGCGTGCTCATATCACCGTCAACGCCCGACAGCCATTACGCATCGATCGCCATGGACGATCGCCTGGCGGCGCGTGACGTGGCGGAATACCTACTGCGCCTGGGCCACACGAAGATTGCCCACATTGCCGGCCATCCGGACCACGCCGCCTCGATCCTCCGTCGTAACGGGTTTTATGAAGCCTTCGACGCCGGCAATCTGAGGCGCCCGGCACCCGATTACGTGACACATGGCGATTTTTCATTCAAATCCGGCTTTCAGGCCGCCGAACGCCTGCTCAGCCTGAAGGATCGCCCCACCGCTATCTTCGCTTGCAATGATGAAATGGCTGCCGCCACCTGCTCAATGGCGCATATGAAGGGCCTGCGTATTCCACAGGATATCGCCATTGTAGGCTTTGATGACGCGCCGATCTCATCTGCGGTGTGGCCCACCCTGACGACCGTCCGCCAGCCCTATCTCGAGATGGCCCGCCGCAGCATCCAGATATTCAACGCCGAATCGGACACGCTCCAGTCCAGTGACCGTCAGGTCCGCCATATCATTCCGCACGAAATCGTCGAACGTGAAACCACCTTGCCAGCGCCGGTCAGGACTTCGCGCGCCCTTCCCGGTTAGGGTTTCTGATAAACCCTCACATAATCGACCTGCATGGCGCGTGGGAAGATGCTGTCGTCTACTGCCCCCGGCCAATCGCCACCGATAGCGAGATTGAGTAACAGGAATTGCGGTTCATCAAAAGGCCATTGATCGTGGCCAGTATGAGCATTGGCATAGGTCTGGTAGATCGTGCCATCTACGCCGACCTCGATCTTTTCCGCCGTCCAGGTCAACTGATACTTATGAAAATCCGTGCAGGCGGTTGGCACAGAAATATGCGTGCCACCGGTGACGCCGGTATTGACCGTTTGCTGGGTATGCATTGTACCATAGATGGTGGGGTCCGAATTGACCTGCTCCATGATGTCGATTTCACCGGCGGCGGGCCACGATCCATTGGCGCCCAGCATCCAGATAGCGGGCCAGGTGCCCTGGCCGCAGGGCAGCTTGGCGCGGACTTCGAAATAGCCGTAGGTCCAGCTCTTCTTGCCCTGTGTGATCAGCCGGGCGGAGGTATAGTGCTGGCCACCGTAATCGGCGGCGGCCGTCAGGTCTTCCTTGCGCGCGGTGATCGACAGGATGCCGCCGGAAATGCTGGAATTCTCCAGCCGACCTGCTGCGTAATATTCTTTCTCGTTGTTGTACCAGCCGGTGGCATTGGCCTGGGTGTCATAGGACCATGCGGCAGCATCCGGCAGGCCGTCGATTGAGAAATCATCCACCCAGACCAGGCTGTACCCTGCGGGCGCATCAGTTGAGCTGGACGATGACGAACTGCTGGAGGATGAGGATGAACTGTGGCTTCCGCCACCTGTACTGACCCCGCCGCTGCCGCCACAGGCGGACAGTGCGCTCGCGGTCAGGGTGATGAATGCGACCGCGTCGATGATTCCGTGTCTGTGCATAGTGCATTCCCCCTGTCTATTTGACTGTAACGATCCGGCTGTAGCGCTGGCCATCCGGCGCGACGGAACGCGCCTCGACCGGCCCCTTGACCTCTACCGCATCCGTATAGGTCAACCACTTGCCGCCTTTGGTGCGATACTGGATTTTCAAATCGCCATAGGCCAGGTTGGCCTCGAAAATGCCGCCGGTGACACGAGCGCCCGGCGGCGGCAGGCGATAGGCGACGTTCTCACGGTCCAGCTCGGCGAGACGGGGCGTCAGGCGGTCATTGAAGCCCTGCCAATCAACCAGCAGCGCTTGACCATCGACCTGGCGATCGCCGTAGCTGTAGGACTTGCCGGCGACATAGGTCGGCTCCCAGACACCGGTATGCCAGGCGCGTTCGGCCAGAGCGAGGACCCGGGGATAGAACATATAGTCGGCGATGCTGTCGGCGCGCACGCCCTCGCTCCACAACTGCCCCTGCATGCCGGTAATCTTGCGGCCCTCAGCCAAAGGCTCGGTATCGGCGATGGTCTGGCCATGCGCCTGGATATCGGTCATGATGCTGGCGTTTGCGGCGAGATTTTCCGGCATGAAGGCGAAGACCTTGAACAGGTCGGTACTGCGCGAAGCCCAGTCCATGCCGCGCTCTTTCGGATCAGACGCATAGGGCATGTCGAGATAGAGCACTTCGGGCGTCGACATCACGATGTCCCAGCCGCGATTGGCCTGACGGTAGGCTTCGGCCACCCCGCCGCCGAACAGGCCGCCCCAGCTATTGGACTGCACCTGCTTCGGCATTTCTTCGGCTTTGACATGGCCCATGCCGTCGCTCCAGCCGGCGGGTTCGATACCCTTCCGGCCCAGCATCTGCGACACCTGGGTGATAAAATAAGGTGTCATGTGCGCCGGATCGAGGCCCTTTTCCTTCACCAGCGCCTGGCAGGCCGGCGAATTGGTCCAGGCGCCGGCCGTTTCATCGGCGCCGATATGATAGATTTTCAACGGTACGCCGGCTTCCGCATGCATGGCCTTGATATCGTCGATCACGGTTTCAATGAAGTGATAGGTCGAGGGGATGCAGACGTTCAGCGTGTTGTCGTTATAGTGCTGGATCGAGTCATAAACCGTCTTGTCTTCCGGGTCCTGCAGGCGGAATTCATTGGCGGCGTCCGGCTTCCCTTCAGCCATCAGGCGGCGATACCGCGCCTCCATCGAGCGGACGGCGGCGCGCGAATGGCCGGGCATGTCGAACGACGGAATGACCTCGATATGACGGGCAGCGGCGAATTTGACGATCTCGATATAATCGGCGCGGCTGAGGTAGCCGTCGGTGATTTTCGAGCCCTGCGGCCCGGCGCCGAGTTGCGGCAGCAGGCAGGCGTCCTCCTTCAGATCGTGGCAGCGATGACTGCCGATCTCGGTCAGCTCCGGCAAGGCGCCGATGGCCAGCCGCCAGCCTTCGTCGTCGCCCAGATGCAGGTGCAGGCGGTTGAGTTTGTACTCGGCCATCTGGTCGATGGTATTGAGGATAAAGGCCTTGGAATGGAAGTTGCGCGCCAGGTCGATATGCAGGCCGCGGAAGCCGAAGCGCGGGGCATCGCTAACCTCGATCGGCTTCAGACGATTATGCTCGAAGGCGGCCTGTTGCGACAGGCTTTCGATGGCGTAGGCAGCACCGGCGGCATCAGCGGCAGTGATGAGGATTTTGCCGTTGTGCGCCAGCAGGTGATAGGATTCCGGCCGGCCGTCACTGATAGTGATTTCGACCGGCACACCATGAGCAGTCAGTTTCAAGTGCGAAGCGTCGAGCGCCGCCTTGACGTCGGAATTGGTGAGACCGGTGAGTTTGACGGCGATACCAGCTGTCAGGTTAAGCGGCTGGCCGTCCAGATGTTTCGCGGAAACCGGCGTCGGCAGGATGATGATATCAGGTTTCGCCTGCGCCACTTCGCGGGAAGCGTTCTGCACGAAGGCGCGCTCCGGCGTCAGCCATTGAGTGGCATCCTGCGGCCCCTTGCGGGCGGTTGCTTCGTCAGTGATCGGAGTCACGAAGGGCAGGAATTCCAGTCCGGTGGCCGGATCAAATTGCGTGCGAGAAGCGGCGACCGTAGCCGGTGGGGCGCCATCAATCACGATATAGGCGTTGGGCATGGCCAGGTATTCGGAAGGCGAATGACCAGCCCAGGTCACCGAATAGGTTTCGCCGGGCGTGATAGTAGCGCCGGCCTTGGGCGTCAGTTTGTAGTTATCGCCATTGATATGAGTCAGGTCGAACGCGCTGTCGCCTATCAGGTCGACCGGGCTGACCGAGCCGAAATAGAGCGCCCACGCACCTTGGGGCAGGCCGGCCTTCGGCAAGGTCAGGTCAAGGCGGGTGTTGAAGCCATCATTAGATGCGTTTGGGACCACGGCCAGCTTGTAGCCGAGATGATCCGCGAAATAGGCGACAGACTGGGCCGGCGCAGATTGTGCCATGATCGGGCTGAGGGCCGTGGTGGCAAAGAGGGCGGCGCCGATCAGGCCGCGAAAATTGCGGTTTCGGGATGATTTCGACATGGTTGGCGCCCTCTGTGTAATTTTATCCGGGCAAAGTGACTCATGCCCGGCCGCTTGTCAATTGCCCGACAGGACCTATATGGCATCTTTTAATCTCCAATATAGAACCAATTTGGCGCGCGACAGAGGCGAATACAAAAAACCAGAATCGGCACTTTCAAGCTATAAGCCCATGGGATATAACGAAACGGCCGGCCGCACGAAAGCGAAAAGAGGAGCGCCCGATATTTATGCGGCAGGCATATAGCGGCACCTTTTAAGTACCAATTTTGCACAATAAGCCGCCAGCCTCCCCTGGTGCCTGGAAATGCCCGCTTCACGCACTAACTGCTTGCGCATGGGCGCCTTGCATTGCCCTGCGGACCGAGGACCAATCCTTACTTCAAATTGAATTATTATAGTGATTTCAAACCTTTTGGATAAGACCAATTCCAATTTCGCTGCCCGTGTATGAAATCATAAAGCAAGTTCCACCCTCCTGAAAGACCGTTGCATTTTATACTTAATTGTCTGAATTTTCATGTATAAATAAATCGCTTCGATCGGAACTCTGTGATGGTTTTGCGCCTGAGACCGGCTGTTTCTGTCCGCCAAAAACCATTGACGGAACAATACCAATAGAATAGGGTCAACTATCCCACAACGGCGTTCTTTAAAGATCTGATCGTTTTCGGGCTGTGCAGGTCCGCACATTAACGGAAACGTCGCCTGGACCGTTTCCCCAAAAATGGACTTATAAAGTGGCTCGGGGAGGGCGTATGTCATTTATCGAAACGGTCGGCAGGCTGGTCAGCGACGATCCGGCCCCGCTTTACATGCAGCTCCAGAAAGTGCTGCGTGACGCCATCCTGTCTCGTATCCTCACCCCCGAAGCGGCCATCCCGCCCGAACGCGATCTGGCCGAGGAATTCGGCGTATCGCGCCTGACCGTGCGCAAAGCGGTCGATGGGTTGGTCAGTGAAGGCCTCATTACACGCCGCCGCGGCGCTGGCACCTTCGTCGCCAGCCGCGTCGAGAAAAGTTTTTCCAAGCTGTCGTCCTTTTCCGAAGACATGATTTCCCGCGGCCGCGTGCCGCACTCGGAATGGCTGTCGAAATCGGCCGGCGCCGTGACGCCGGAGGAATCGCTGTCGCTCGGCCTGTCGCCCGGCACGCTGGTCTATCGTTTCCAGCGTCTGCGCTATGCCGATGGCCAGACCATGGCACTGGAGACCTCCACCATCCCCGGTTACTGCCTGCCGGGGCCCGGCGCGGTCGATGAGTCGCTCTATGCCGCGCTTGATGCCGCCGGTAATCGCCCGGTGCGTGCTTTACAACGTCTGCGCGCCGTCGCCTTCAGCGCCGACCAGGCGGAGATCCTCGGTATCCGGCCGGGGGATGCCGGCCTCTTCATCGAGCGTCGCGGCTTCCTGGCCGATGGCCGCGCCGCCGAATTCACCCAGAGCTGGTATCGCGGCGATGCCTATGATGTGGTGGCCGAACTGAATCGTATTTGATCCGGTGACAGTGCTGCGCTAGACCTGCCTTATGACCGATGAAACGCCGCTCTTTCGTATCAGCGCCGATGCCCGTATGGAAATGCGCCGCGTCGGGCGCGAAGGCCACCCCCTGCTGATTATCGACAATGCGATGAGCGAGCCCGAAAGGCTGGTGGAAGCGGCCCGGATAGCCGTGTTTGAACAGCCGGCCCACACTCGCTATCCCGGCCTCAACGCCCCTCTGCCCGACTATTATGGTCAGGGCGTCCTCAGTGCCGTGAATCCGTTGCTGGCGCGTGGTTTCGGTATGCCCGCACACCTGCGCAAGACAATGTTCGGCTTCCTGGCCCTGGCGACCCAGGCGCCGGAAGACCTGGAACCGATCCAGAAGGTGCCGCACCACGATTCCCCTGATCCCTTCCGTATCGCCATGGTGCATTATCTCTGCCGCGATATGCCGGGCGGCACCGGGTTCTTCCGCCACAAGGCGACCGGTTTTGAAGGTGTCGATGCGCGACGCCGTCCGGACTATGTCCGCCAGGCCGCAGCCGAACTGGAGGCGGCCGGCGGACAACTGACGCGTCACGTAACGGACCAGACACCCAATTATGAACTGATCGATTTCGCCGAACTGAAATTCAATCGCCTGATCATCTATCGCAGCCACGTCCTGCATTCAGGGCTTCTGGAAGGCGCGGCATTGACCGATGACCCGCTCACAGGCCGGCTGACCGCCAATAGTTTCATCGATATTGTGCGTCCGGACGGACGATAGCCGGCAATCACCGCGTTTACAATTTGCGACCGTGGCGCGCATGTTATCCTTACGTGCGCGTCAGTATGGTGGGCCTTAATATATAATTTGAGGGAGTTTTCGTTATGTTGGGCACCATTCTGATTGTCGTGTTGATCCTGCTTCTGATAGGCGCCTTGCCGTCATGGAATCACAGCCGCAGTTGGGGCTACGGACCAAGCGGTGGTCTTGGCCTGGTGGCGGTGATCGTCATTATCCTTGTCCTGACGGGGCGAATCTGATGGGCAAGAACGGTATCTATATCCTGTGTGGCGTGGCGATTTTAGTGATCGCAGCCGTTTTCCTGCTTAACCTGCCGGATAATCGCAGCGGGACAGAACGGGTCGGCGATGCGGTGAAGGCACTGCCGCAAGGCGTAGACAAGGCCGGCGACCAGCTCAAGGACCGCAATCCGGTCGAAAAAGCCGGCGACGCGATCGACAAGAAAACCAAGTGAAATCCTGCGGACTTGAATAGTGCAGAATCGCGCGAAACCGGGGAGATATTTCCATGTGCCCTGTTGCAGATATAAGGCATTCGCCCGCTTCACCGGTCGCTCCACAGGCCGTCCTGCCTGCGCCCTGGTATCGGGATTTCGCCTGGCGTGACGGCTGTCTGGAAATCCGAAAAACCGCCATTCGGTTACGAATCGATCGGTATCTGGTCGCTGAGATTGCCAGTTGGGTCGTTTGGCTCGGCATTCTTTGGACGGTCGCAATCTGGACACGGCTGACACGGCGTACTGTAACGCGTCTCGCTTTCGTACCGGATAGGCCGCGGCCCTGGTATCTGCTCGGAGGCGCGGCGCTATGGGCCGGAATGGAATTCGCCGATCGCCAATCCGAGGCTGACGCGGTTATCTATTTTGACGATGTCACTTCGGGCCAGCCGCCAGCCAGCCGCAATGCGCGTCGACTGAATTTTGCCTGTACCGATATCAGCAAGGGTCATGTGGCCAGGGTGTTTAAAGAGATTTTCGGCTATCCCCTGCTTGTTGAGCCGGAAACAACCTATGGCGATATCGTTGTCAAATCTGAAAAAAACGGTGTCCATGATGGCCGGATCGTCACGGCACCAACAGAACGCCGCGACGGCTGGAGTTATCAGCGCCTGATCGATACGAAGGGGCCGGATGGTTATTGCCGTGACTTGCGTACGCCCTGCGTCGGCGGACAGCCCGTGGTGGTCTGGACCAAACTCAAGCCGGCGGGCAGCCGTTTCGCCATTCATAATCGCAAGGCCGTGCTGCGTGATCCTGTCGAAGTTTATTCGCCACAAGAGCTGGCTCTGATCGTCGCCTTCAATGCCCGCATGGGACTGGATTGGGGCGGGCTGGACATCCTGCGTGACCAGGATGGCCGCATCTATATCGTCGACGTCAACAAAACGGATGTCGGCCCGGTTATCGCCCTGTCATGGCATGACAAGATCATCTCAATGAACCGCCTGTCGGCGGCTTTAAAACACCTTCTAATATAACGAGTTCGCCTATGCTTATGAATGATATAAATGCCGACGATATGACCGCGCAATTTCGCGCCATGATCCATGACACCCAATACCCGTGTGTCGGCGCCAAGTCGGCACTCAATCACGATCATATCGAAATCCTGGTGGCGATGGATATCCGCTGCCCGTTGGATGACGCCCGCATCCACGCCGCCCTGGCCGAATTCGCCGGGCGTTACAAGGCCGATCCCCAACCCTTCCAGAGCCTGGCTGTCCTGTTTCGCGGGCCGGAAGGCCTGTCGGAAAAGGGCTTTGAACAGGCTCTGTGGCAACGCGTACAGGCGCTGTCCGATATAGACGCCCGCAAGCACCAGCCCTATGATCCGCGTGTCAGTCCTGACGCCAACGATCCGCACTTTTCACTGAGCTTCGGCGGCGAGGCCTTTTTTCTCATCGGCTTGCATCCACAAAGCAGCCGACCTGCGCGACGGTTCATGACCCCGGCCCTGGTGTTCAATCCGCATGATCAGTTCGAACGCTTGCGAGCGCAGGGACGCTATGAGGGGTTGAGCCAGGCGATTATCAGCCGGGATGTCGCCCTGGCGGGCTCGCCCAACCCGATGCTGGCCGAGCACGGTGATATGTCCGCCGCCCGGCAATATAGCGGGCGCGCCGTTTCCGAAAACTGGCGGTGTCCGTTTGAGCCGCATCATGAGGAGGTTCGCAATGATCGCTGACGATATGACCACCGAAGGTCGTCGCATCGAAATTCCGGCGCGCCACGGCGCCGCCTTTAGGCTGAATCGCGGCCAGCGCCTGCGGGTGATCGATCCGCAGGGCGAGCAGGTTTCGGATATGCTGGCTTTCAACGCCCACGATATCAACGAGGCCATTTCGTCAGGCCGGTCGCTCGACTATGCCTCGAAACTGTTTCTTAGCACCGGCGATCCGATCTATTCCAACCGGTCAAACGTCATGCTGAAGATCATAGAGGACACGGTCGGCCGCCATGATTTCCTGCTGACCCCCTGCTCGAAGGATACCTTCCGCATCATCTATGGCGACGAGAATCCGCATCAGGGCTGTTTCGGTAACCTGGCCCACGCGCTTGAGCCCTATGGTGTCATGCCGGACCAGATTCCAACGGCTTTCAATATCTTCATGAACGTCAATATCGCGACCGATGGCGCATTCACCGTCGATGCGCCGAAGAGCAAGGCCGGTGATCACATCCTGTTCGAAGCCCATATGGACCTGATCGTCGCACTCACGGCCTGTTCAGCTCTGCAATCCAACAACTATGCTTTCAAGCCGATCCATTACGCGATCGAGTCGGTGCATCTGGAAGCAATTTAAAAAAAGCCCGTGAAGACCACAGGGACTTCACGGGGAATAATTGTGCTTCGGGGTTGAGACCGAAACAGCCAGTTGGGGAAGAACGGGCCGCGCCTGCGCGAAACGACAGAAACGGCACCCTTCGTACACAGCCTCGCGGCCATGTCAGTTATCCTTTCCGTATTGTCCGTCCGGCGTCAAGTTTTTTTTGTCATCGATGTCATAAATTTAATCCGCGTAGACATTTTCGCTGTAGCAGGCATTAAATCGTGTGATTGGCTTTCGCCACCTGGCCATACCAGCGACCGGAATCCTTGAGGGTCCGCTTCTGGTCATTGGCGAAATCGACATAGGTCAGGCCGAAACACTGGGTATAGCCGGCAGCCCATTCGAAATTGTCCATCAGGCTCCAGGCATGATAACCGCGAACCGGCACACCGTCATTGATGGCGCGTGACAAGGCGTCGAGGTGGCCCTTGTAATAGGCGATGCGTTTGGCGTCATGGATGGCGCCGGTGGCATCCGGACCGATATTATAGGCGGCGCCATTCTCGGTGATCTCGATCGGGCGGTTGCCGGTGACAGCCTGCATCCGCTTGAGGATATCGTAGAAGCCCTGCGGATAGATATCCCAACCGAAATCGGTCTTTTCGTGGTCACCGAAGGCCCATTCAGTATCGGGCAGCAGGAAGCCGGGGATGCCGGAAGGCTTTTGCGCATCCCAGACGCGGGTGCGCGAATAATAGTTGATGCCGATGAAATCGAGGTCGGCCTGTATCAGCTTGTCATCGCCCGGCAGGAAGCCCAGCAGTTCATTTTGCCTGTCAGTCGGCAGCACGCCTTCCGGGTAGGCGCCGGTCAGGACGGACTGGACGAACCACAGGTTCGACAGCTTGTCCATGAAGACGGCGGCGGCTTTATCGCCCTCGCTATCCGTCGAGGCGATCTGCGGCGAGACATCGAATACCGATCCGATCTTGAGCTTGGGGTTTATAGCCTTCATTGCCTTGAAGCCCATGCCGTGCGCCAGGTTGACCGTATGGGTGGCCTTGAAGAAGGCCAGCGGGTCCTTGCGGCCGGGTGCCCAGGCGCCCTGCCAGTAACCGATCTGGGTGAAGGCCTTGGATTCATTGAACAGTGACCAGTTTTCGATGCGGTCGCCCAAGGCGCGCGCCATGATGTCGGCATAGTCGGCAAAGCGCTGTGCGGTGTCACGGTTCGGCCAGCCGCCGCGGTCTTCCAGTTCCTGCGGCAGATCCCAATGATACAAGGTAGGCAACGGGCGAATGCCGGCCTCCAGCAGCTTGTCGGTCAGGCGCGAATAGTAGTCGAGCCCCTTCTGATTGGCCGGGCCGGTGCCGTCGGGCTGGATGCGTGTCCAGGCGGTCGAGAAGCGATAGGACTTCAGGTTCATGGCCTGGAGCAGGGCCACATCCTGCTCGTATTTGTGATAGCTGTCGCAGGCTACCTTGCCGGTATCGCCATTCAATACCTTGCCGGGCGCCAAGGTGAAACGATCCCAGATGGATTCGCCCTTGCCGTCTTGATTCCATGCGCCCTCAACCTGATAGGCGGCCGTGGCAGCGCCCCAGATAAAGCCTTCCGGAAAGGTGCCCTCGGTGAATTTTTTGGCCTCTTTGGCTTCGGCTATGTTCGGCATGAGGGAGACGGCACCTAGGGCCAGGGCAGAGGTAAAGAGATCGCGGCGGTTCATTAAGTGTTTCCTGTGAGAGGCAGCGGTTTGCCCGCATTTGGCCCATAGGTGCTTGAAAATGACATCGATGTCAACGAGGTGGAACGAAAAATTTACTCGGCGGAATGTGAAGGTATATTCGCAGACATCCTGATTTGACTTCGTCGCGCGCGACCTTAATCTAGACATATGCCCGTTTTCCAACCCGCGCCGGATCGACATATCGCTTGCCTCAAAGGCGTGACGCGTGATCGCTTTGCCGGCCTCATGCGCGAGGGCCAGCCGGTCGTACTGAAGGGCATCGCCAATGACTGGCCTCTGGTCAGGCAAGCACGTCAGTCAGATCGGGCCGCGGCGGACTATCTCAAGGCGCTCGACAGCGGGAAACCGGTTCCGGTGTGGATTGGCGAACCGGAAATCAAGGGTGAATTCTTTTACGGTGATACACCCGGCAAGCTCAATTTCCGCAAGGCGCCGACATCCATCTCCGCAACCGTCGATCACTTGCTAAGTCTGGTGAATGACGAGAACCCGCGCTCAGTCTATATCCAGTCCCTGTCCGTTGCTGATTATCTACCCGGTTTGCTCGACGCGCACCGGCTGGATCTTTTACCCGATGTCAGCCCGCGCATCTGGATCGGCAATCGCCTGCGCGTCCAGACCCATTATGATCCGGTCGATAATATCGCCGTGCTGGCGGCGGGCCGACGGCGCTTTACGCTCTTTGCTCCGGACCAGACGCCCAATCTCTATGTCGGGCCGCTGGAAAAAACGGTGGCCGGTGCGCCGGTCAGCATGGCGGCAATCGAGGCGCCGGATTTTGTGCGTTTCCCGCGCCTGCAAGACGCGCTTGATCAGGCGTGGTACGCCGATCTTGAACCCGGCGACGCCATCTACATCCCCTATATGTGGTGGCACCACGTCCGCTCGCTGACCCCGTTCAATATCCTGATCAATTACTGGTGGGATGCGGAACCGGCGCAGAATGCCGACGCGATGGATGCCTTTCTCCACGCCGTCCTGACCCTGAAACGCCTGCCGGAAAGCAAGCGCGACATCTGGAAGACGATGTTCGATCACTATGTCTTCGAGACGCATGGCGATCCGGTGGCGCATCTGGCCGAAGCCGATAAGGGCGCGTTAGGACCGATGCCGGATGACGAAATTGCAGCGAGAAAGCAGCACCTGCTGGCACGGCTGGAATCCAGATGGAAAGACTAATGGGGTTTGGCTCGGCGCCCCCGGAGCCTGTGGCCCCAAGTCTTCTCTTTCCAAAGAAAAACCCGGCCTAAAGACCGGGTTTTTCTTTGGAACAAGGCAAGGTTTGTGGGGTCCAAGGACCCCACGCCCCATAAGCTTTACATCTGCATGGTCCAGTTTTCGACGCCCATGGCCGCCTGGCGGACCGCCTCTGAACGGGTCGGGTGCGGATGGCAGGTGCGGGCCAGGTCTTCCGAGGCACCGCCAAAGGCCATCAGCACGCAGACCTCGCCGATCATTTCGCCGACCTGCGGTCCCATCATGTGGACGCCCAGAACCTTGTCGGTCTTGGCGTCGGCGATGAACTTCACAAAGCCTTCGGTCTCGTGATTGATCTTGGCGCGGCTATTGGCCATGAACGGGAACTTGCCGGTCTTGTAAGCCACGCCCGAAGCCTTGACCTGCTCTTCGGTCTGGCCGACCCAGGCGACTTCCGGAAAGGTGTAGACGACCGACGGCACCAGATTGTAATCGACGTGACCCGCCTTACCGGCGATCAGTTCGATACAGGCGACCGCATCTTCTTCGGCCTTGTGCGCCAGCATTGGCCCCAGAATCACATCGCCGATGGCCCAGACGCCCGGCGCGGAGGTTTTGAAATGGTTGGTCGGGATAAAGCCGCGCGGATCGGTGGCCACGCCGACCGATTCCAGGCCGAGGCCTTTGGTGAACGGACGGCGGCCGATGGCGACCAGCACGACGTCGGCATTCAGCTTTTCCTGAGCGCCGCCAGCGGCGGGTTCCAGGGTCAGCTCAACGCCCTTCGGACCGGTCTTGGCGGCGGTGACCTTGGTGCCGAGCTTGAAGGCAAAGCCCTGTTTGGTAAGGGTCTTCTGGAAGGCGGTGGCGGTTTCGGTATCCATGCCCGGCGTGATGCGGTCGAGGAACTCGACCACGGTCACCTGCGCGCCGAGGCGGCGCCAGACCGAGCCCAGTTCGAGGCCGATGATGCCAGCGCCGACGACGACGAGCGACTTCGGCACGGCGGAAAGCGATAAGGCACCGGTGGAATCGACGATCTGCTTCTGATCGACATCGACGCCCGGCAGCGGGGTCGGCTCGGAGCCGGTGGCTATGACGATATTTTTGGCGGTCAGGTTCGAGGTCGTGCCGTCATTGCCGGTGACCACAACCTTACCGGGGCCGGTGATCTTGCCGAAGCCGGCGAGATACGTGACCTTGTTCTTTTTCATCAGGAACTCGACGCCCTTGGTCAGGGCGGTGACACTATCCTGCTTGGCCTTCATCATCTGGACGAGGTTGAGCTTGGGGGCCGGCACTTCAATGCCGATATTGGCGAACTCGTGGCCAGCCGTCTCAAATAATTCCGAAGCGTGCAGCAACGCCTTGGAAGGCATACAGCCGACGTTCAGGCAGGTGCCGCCCAGCACGCCGCGCGACTCGACGATGGCGGTTTTCAGGCCGAGCTGGCCGGCGCGAACCGCCGCATTATAGCCACCGGGACCACCACCGATGATCACTACGTCGAAATTGTCGTCAGCCATGCGAAAGCCCTCTCACATAAGGTAAATTTCCTGCCCGTTAGCTAGGAGCGCGAGCCCTCCGGGTCAAGTCAATTACGTAAGACTTACGGACTTTTTTACGCCAAACCCGTGCGTCCCGCCTTCGGTATGGGCCGAAAGCGTGACATGTAGATGAGGAAGCCCAGAACCAAAGCGACAAGGGTCAGCACGTAACGCGGGTCCCAGCCGGAAAGCACGGTATAGAGCTTGTCGAACAAGCCGAGGCTTTTGTCTCCATTGGTCAGGTAGGTCAGGATCAGGTCCGCGCCGAAACCGAGCACATAGATAAAGCCGGCGCGGAAATTACCGTTGGCGTGGAGAAACGCCGCCAGCAGGTAAAGGGTGATTACCGCCCCCCACAACCAGACGACCGGCTTGTTATCGGTAACGATAGCCGTGACCGCCGTATCCCCCTGGATGGAATCGGTCGCGGGTGCGGCCTGTTCGCCCGTCATCGGCGCATCAAAGCCACCGGAATAGTCCGTCGAATCCATCGAGCGCGACGCAATGGTCGGGCCATTATCAACCGGCGGCAGGATAAAGGCCTTGACGACCGGGAAGGCGATCCAGGCCACATAGACCAGCACCACCAGAACGAGGAAGCCCCTCACATACTTCATCCTG
>FTKR01819248.1_pt1 | contig 14997 bp, 13 predicted proteins | sample 1658141 | NCBI WGS metagenome assembly FTKR01 (sample SAMEA3914802, study PRJEB12502) | metagenome | biome: forest; material: soil | place: Canada | collected 2010-06-25 | depth 0.1 m | reverse complement strand
TTCTTGGCGAAGTACTCGTTGCGTATCTCGCCGTTCATGATGGCAAAGGTGCCGGCGGTGGGCGAGGACATGATCGAGCCGTTGAGGAAGCGCTGGCCGATGCCGTTTCCGTGGCCGGAGAACGCCTCGACCGCAGACTGTGCCGGCCCCATCGTGCCCGTGTCGCCGCCCATGGACGCGTGCAGCGTGGCGATCGGACTCACCGTGGTCGTTGCGCCGAACCAGTCGCTGTAGATCGTCCAGAAGTTGCGGTTGCCGTAGGCGCTACACGAGTCACCTGTGCCGTACAGGTTCTTGATCGCAGCACCGTTCGGCTGGTACGGCGTGTAGTCGTAGAGTCCGGCGGTGGCCTGGTTCTCGATGTACACCGGACCCGTTCCGCAGCGGGCAATGTCTGGGTGATACGGCACATTGTTGACGCGCCCGGCCTGGTAGTTGAAGTGGTCCGGACGGGTCTGGTAGATCTTGAACTGCCGGGCCGCGTACCAGATCTGGTAGAAGAAGGTGCCGAATCCCGCATCACAGGGGGCGGTGTCTGGGCAGGCAAAACCGGTCGCCTTGGCATACATCGACTGCGTCGGGTTCTTCGAGGTGACGAGGCGCTGCTCCTTCTGGAGGAGCACGAGCAGGACCTTCTGGCTGATACCGCAGGACTGGCCGACACGGGCGATGATGTCTGCCGCGTGCTCCGACGCTGAGCCGGTGTATCCCTGGCAGAGACCGGCCTCGGCGGGCATGGTCGGAGTGCGCACGACGACCTGGAAGAGACATCCATCCGAGGCGGCACACGGCGTCTCCAATGGCGCGATGAAGTTCTGCACGGCGTTCGCGTCCATCGAGAAGCCGTCATAGAACAGCGAGTCCGTGATGATGTTCGCGGGATTGAACCCGGCACCAGAGACCGCCACGGCGGACTCTGGTGCGGTCGTTACGCCCTCGACGGCCACAAGGATCGGTGCGACAAAAACCGTCGCGAGGGCGAGCGCGATTACACGCTTGAGTCTCACTCGCTTCACCCCCATGCTGCCAAAGTTCTCTTTAGGCTATCTGCGATTCGGCATTTTGGGGAGCAGCGACGCTACCAGGCGCTGAGCCCGCCATCGACGTGGAGGTTCTGGCCGGTGATGTAGCTGGAGGCATCCGAGGCGAGAAACAGCAGTCCCGCGGCGATCTCGTCGGCCTCTGCCATACGCCCGAGGGGCACGCGTGCACTGTACCTGCGGGCAAACTCGTCGTTCTGGCCGGATGCGATTCCTCCCGGCGTGAGCGCGTTCACCCGTACCCCCTTGCTCGCCCAGTAGGTAGCGAGGTAGAGCGTGAGGCCGACAACTCCGCCCTTCGATGCCGAGTAGACCGGCGGCGTGTTGATCGCCCTGCCGAGATACTCCGAGCCCTCGTAGATGCGCTGGTCCGGGCCCATGGTGCCGTAGATCGACGATGTGTGGATGATCGATCCGTGCCCGCGCTCGGCCATGAGCGTGCCGACCTGCTGGGAGACGATGAAGAGGCCATCGAGGTTGACCGCCATGATCTCGCGCCAGGTGTTCAGTTCGAAGTCCTCCACCGAGGCGAACATCTTGCTGAGGTCGCTCCCCTTGGTCGCCGCATTGTTGTGGAGGATCGCGATCGGCCCGAGCTCCGACTCGACGCGGGCAACCATCGCCGCAACGGACTCGGGGTCGGAGACATCGCAGCCGACGCCAATGGCCGGCGTGCCGTAGGTCTCGCGCAGTAGTGCTGCGGCAGCGACCGCCCGCTCCTCGTCGAGGTCGACGACGGCGACCGCTGCGCCGTGGTCGGCGAGGGCGGCAGTGGTCGAGGTTCCGAGAATGCCGGCACCGCCGGTGACGACCGCGACACGACCGCCGAGCTCGTAGAGGTCCCTGAACTTACCCATTGGTCGTGCCCTTCCGTGACTGCATCAGCCAGTTGACAATGTCGAAGTCGAATTCGCTGTCGATATCGAGGGAGCGTTCCGGCGGCATCTCGAAGAGGTGCGTCGTCGGGAAGAACACCGCAGCACGCGCGGCGAGCGCGTCCCGACGCCAGACGTAGATGGACGCGTTCATGTCGAAGGACCGCGGCGCGTCCTGGCGACGCAGAACACCCTGGGCGAGCGGCTTGCTCACCTGTACAACGCCGGTCGCGGAATCCTCTTCGACGAGATTGAAATAGGGGGAACGCCTGGCTTCGGCGCCGGTGATCACCGACTCGTATCTATTGGTCTCCAGCAGTGCAATTGCGCCGTGAATGTCGTCGACAATACGAAGGGGGGATGTCGCATCCAGATCCACGACAGTGTCAAAGGCGAGTCCGAGACGGCCTTCAACCTCGAGCACGGCGTGCACGATGGCGGGAACCTTCCCGGCGGTGTCACTCGCCAGTTCTGCCGGACGCTCAACCACGTCGGTCGCGCCGAAACCCGCGGCGCCCGCCAGCACCTCGGGAGCGTCGCTCGTCACCACCACCCGGTCGAAGGCGCCCGACTCCACGGCCTGGACAACCGAGTGCGCGTACAACGGCAGGCCGGCAACTACCCGCCAGTTCTTGCCGGGCACGCCCTTGGAACCGCCGCGCACGGTGATCGTGCAGATCCTCATCGGCCCACCCACTCGCCGCTGGCAGCACTGCGCTCGATCATGCCGATGAGCTCGTCCGTGTACCCGGCCGCTAGGGGTGACGCGACGCCATCGGCCGAGCCACTGAGCATCGCCGCGTGCATCGCACGGTAGCTCGCGTTGCGATCGACATCGAACGCCTGCTCGTCATCGCCGATGCGAAGGGTGTTGGCGACCAGGTCGGCGGCCATTGTGCCTCGCGACGTGTTGAGCACGACTCGGCGCCGTGTGTGCGTGTCGAGGTAGTTGAGCTGCAGGGTCACGACCGGCGCACGGTCGAATTCCGCCACGATTCCCCAGGCGTCGTCGGCGTCGACCGTGACATCGCTCAGGCGACCGCCGCGGGCAAACACGCCATGGCAGGCGCCGAGCATCCAGCCGAGGTAGTCGAGCTCGTGGGAGAGATCCCGCAGCACTCCCCCGCCGCGAGCTCGCACCGCAGAGTACTGTTCGCCGGTCGGCCGGCCGGGGCGCCAGCTCGCGAGCGCCTGGCCGACATACGCCTCTGCAGTGAATACCTGTGCGTCGGCTGCTGCGCTGACAAGGGCTGCGAGCACCGGATGAAAACGAAGGTTGAACCCGACTCCGACCCGGGAGAACGTCTCGAGCGCCGCGACGTCGACCGCCAGCGGCTTCTCAACCAGGAGGGTGCCGGAGTACCCGGCCGACGCGAGGTCGCGCACCGCCGTGGAGTGCAGGGCGGTCTCGTTGGCGATGACGACGTACTCGGCGTCGAAGGCGGCAAGCGCCTGGGCGATGTCGGCAAAAACGGGCGCATCGAGGTCGGTGCGTGCGGAGACGAACGCAACCTCGTTGCCGAGACCCTCGAGCGCGAAGCGATGCCGCGCGCCGATGGACCCGGCGCCGATCACGAGGGCCCTGCTCACGCGCCAATCCACTTGTCAGACTCGGTGCGTGCCTGGCTGAGGTCCTCCGGTCGACCGACGTCGAGCCACGACTCGTGGATGGGGAAGGCAGCAACCTGGTTGCCGCCGGCCATCAGGCGGCCGAGCAGCGTCGGCATATCGCAGTACTCGTCGGCTTCGAGAAGTTCGAGGATGGCCGGGTCGAGCGCGTAGATACCGGCGTTGACCAGTGAGCGATGCAGGGGCTTCTCCACCATGGACTCGACGACGGATCCATCGAGGTTCACAACGCCGTAGGGAATCTCGAACAGGTGCTCGCGCACCCCGATGGTGGCCTGCACTCCCTGTTTGGCGTGGAAGGTGCGCATCTTGCGCAGGTTGACCTGAGTGAGCAGATCGGAGTTCATCACGATGAACGGCTCCCGGACCTTGCCCCGCAGGCTGGCGAGCGCGCCGGCCGTGCCGAGCGGCTTGTCCTCGTGGATGTACTGCACCGTCAGGCCGAACTGCGACCCGTCGCCGACGTGGTCCATGATCACGTTGGCGAGATAGTTGACGGAGATGTAGACGTTGACGAATCCCTGCTCGCCGAGGCTGCGCAGGATGATCTCGAGCAGCGGCACTCCGCCGATGGGGAGCATCGGCTTTGGCACGTCTTTGGTGAGCGGGTAGAGCCGCTGACCTCGGCCACCGGCCATCAGCACGACCGGAGTGGTCGCGGCCTGCGGATGCAGCAGTTCATCGACGGTGATGAGGCCGACAACGATGCCGTCGGGGCCGACGAGCGGAATGTGCCGGATCGAGCGATGCTCCATCGTCACAAGCAGCTGGTCCGTGTCGTCGTCGGGCCCGGCAACCACCGGGGAGGCGTTCATGATCTCGGAGACGCTGGCGTCGAGGGTTACCCCGCTGAGCATGCCGCGACGGATGTCGCCATCGGTCACGATGCCGAGGAGTCGGCCTGCGTCGTCGAGAACCAATGCGACCTGCTTGCCGTTGGCCGCGATGGTGGATATGGCGTCACGAACGGACTGCTCGGAGCCTACGCGGAGGCCGGAGACATCGTTCAGCATGTTTTTCGCCTCTCTGCTCGTCGACTTAGCTCGCGGGACGGCTGATAGCGGGAACGCCGACCGCGGTCGAACCGTCGCTGACGTCACGTGTGACAACCGCGCCGGCGCCGACGGTGCACTGCGAGCCTACTGAAATCCCCTGCATCACACTGGCACCGAGGCCGATGTGAGACTCCTCGCCGACGGTTGCGTCCCCGGCGAGCTTTGCCCCCGGGGCAATGTGCACGTGCGCGCCGACGCGTGCGCCATGTTCGACGATGGCACCCGTGTTGACGATCGAGTTCTCGCCGACGACCGCATCGGTGTTCACGATCGCGCCAGCCAGCACCTGCACCCCCGCTCCGAGTACGACGCTCGGTCGAACGACCGCCGTCTGATCGATGACGGTGGCAAAGCGAAAACCGGCCGCGAGCGCCGAAGTGTAGATCTCCCGGCGCAACGCGGGCGCGCGCACCGACCCGACGCCGTTGACGAGCAGCACCGACGCGGGGTCGAGTCGAGAGAATGCATCGTCGGTGCCGAGCCACTCCGTGCCGACGAGCTGGGAGTCGGCGCTGGGAGCGATGAAGCCGTCCAGCGTGATTCCCTGCAGGGCGAGCGTCTCCTGCAGCACCCGCGCATGGCCGCCAGCTCCGAGCATCACGTAGCGATCAGGCAAGGTACTCACCTGCCGCGTAGGCCTTCGTCGCAGTCGTGCCCACGACATCCCAGAATTCAAAGGAGGTACGGCCGGCGCCCGGCCTGCGACACTCGAGGTCGGCTTCGGTGATGACCTGGCCCTCCGCGAGGTCGTGCACGGCAACGAGGCTGCGACGCACCGCCGCGCGGTTGAGAACCTCCTCCGGCTGGCATTCCTTCACGGTGCTGCCGAGAAGCACCTCCACCGATCGAAGGCTCGCGACGAAGTGAACGAGTTCCTCCGCGTCGAGGGAAGCAGAGTGGTCCGGACCCTCAAGGCTCTTGTCGAGGGTGAAGTGCTTCTCGATGACCGTCGCGCCAAGGGTGACGGCGATGGTCGAGGCGACCCCGCCGAGCGAATGATCGGAGTAGCCGACCGGCAGCCCGAAGGCCTCGGCGATGGTCGTCATCGCGCGCAGGTTGAGTGCCGACAGAGGGGCTGGGTACTGGGTGGTGCAGTGGAGGATCGTCACCCGGTCGGAAAGGCCAGCACGGATGCCCGGCTCCCCCCAGGTTGCAGCACGCACCTCCGCAGTCGGTACCGTCCCACTCGCGAGAGTGCCGTCGTGCACGGCGAAACCGACCGCGAGAAACTGGAGTGCCTGCTCGATCTCGTCCAGGTTGGCCATGCCGGTCGACAGGATCACCGGAAGGCCCGACAAGCCGGCGTCGAAGAGCATCGGTGCGAAGGTGAGGTCGCCCGATGCGATCTTGACCATGGGAATCGACAGCTCGTCGATGAGGAACCGCAGCTCGTCGAGGTCGAATCCCGTCGACAGGAACGCGATATCCCGCTCATCGCAGCGCTGGCGGATCGCGAGGAACTCCTCGTGGCTCAGCTCGAGGCCCTTGAGCAGGTCCCACTGGGAGCGATTGTCGCTGTCCGAGGTCTTCTGGTACTCGGCGAGCTGGGCATCCTTCCTGGCGAGCTTGTCGGCGGAGAAGGTCTGGAACTTGATGACATCGGCTCCGGCGTCGGCGGCGACATCCACCATCTGGAGAGCCCGTTCGAGTGAGCCGTTGTGGTTCACTCCGGCTTCGGCAATGATCAGCAGCTGGTCAGTCATGGGGACCCTTCGGGGTGGTGGGGGACGGAGATGTGTCCACGAAGCTCTTGCGGGGCGGGCTCGGGATCTCGCGGATCACGAGCTGCTCTGCGGCTTGCAGTGCGAAGCCGGGCGCGCCGAAGACGCTGACGGACTCGTCGGAGCGGCCCACCGTGAGCGCCCGCTCGAGGGCAGCGCGAATGGAGGATGCGGTCGGCTCCGGGTGCAGCACGGTCGACGACAGCGGTCGGCCCTGCTGGCGGTCGCCGACGAGCACCGATGGAGTACCGAGCAGCGGAGCCTCGAGTACCGTGCTCGACGAATTGCCCGCGACAACTCCTGCCAGCTTCATCGCGCTGAGGTAGCCCAGTTGCCCGAACGACTCCACGTGGGAAGCGATACCGGGGTGGTCCGCGACCCAGGTGGCAAGCTCCTCCCGAATGAGATCGCTGCCGATGTCGGTGTTGGTGCCGGTGGTGATGACTGTCACGTCATCCACCTGCTCCAGTGCCGAGAGCAGTTCGCGCAGCAGGTCGAGCGAAGGCACGGTGTCGAAGGCCGCGGGGTGGAAGGTGAGCAGCACCGTGCGCGGTGTCACGGCGACCCCGAAACGCCCGTCAATCTCGATCGCGGTGAGAAGCGTCAGCTCGGCGATGGCGTCGAGCACCGGTGCGCCGAAGTTGTAGACCCGATCGTCGGCCTCGCCGAGCTGGATGACGCGCCGCCGGTGCTCCTCGGTCGTCACGAAATGCAGGTAGGAGAGCTTCGTTATCGCGTGGCGCAGCGCATCGTCCATCGCGCCCTCGGTCACCTCGCCACCGTGGATGTGCGCTACCGGCACCCCGATGACGGTGGCGGCGAGGGCCATGGCGAGAGCCTCGAGCCGGTCGCCAAGCACGACGACGACTGCGGGCTCCAACTCGGTGAGGCGTGAGGCAAAGGCTCCGACGGCGGATCCGACATCGATCGCGGCGGCGAGGTCGCTGTCGTCATCGCTCCAGATCGGGATGCGAGCCGCGATCGGTATGCCGTCCGCCTCGATCTCGGTGACGGTGGAGCCGTGCGCCGCGGACAGGTGCGAACCGGAGACGATGAGCTGCAGTTCACAGCGCTGGTCGGCGAGCAGCACCCGAAGCAGCGGCTTCAGCAGCCCGTAGTCCGCACGGGTGCCGCTGAGTACCGCTATGCGCCGCACGTCGCCCATCCGACTCAGCCCGCGAGCTTCGGCGAACTCGGGAGGCTGATGACGCTGCCGAGAAGCGCCGACGCCGTGCTGAGGTCTCCCCGGGGGGTGGCACGGTATGGCAGCTGCTCGCTCAGCAGGTTCCAGAACGGACGCACCTTGAGGCCTGCGTCATTCGCTGCCTGCAGGTACTCGTCGCGCTCCGCGACATCCGCGCCCGCGATGCGAACCGTGCACAGCCAGTAGTTGCTCGTCGTGCCGACCGGCTCGGGCAGGAACTCGAAGCCGTCCAGCCCGGCGAACACATCCGCATACCGCCCGGCGAGCACTCGCTTCTCGGCAAGGTAGCGGTCGAGCTTGGTCAGCTGTGCGACACCCATCGCGGCATTGAGATTGGGCATGCGGTAGTTCCAGCCGATCTCATCATGCTCGAACTCCCAGGGATGCGGCAGCTTTGCCGTCGTGGTCAGGTGCTTCGCCCGCCGGCCGAGATCGTCGTCGTCGGTGATGATCATGCCGCCGCCGCCGGTGGTGACGATCTTGTTGCCGTTGAAGCTCAATGCCGCAATCGTTCCGAAGGTGCCCGTGTGCCGTGCGCCGATGAAGCTACCGAGGGATTCCGCTGCATCCTCGACCACGGGGATGCCGTACTCGGCAGCGAGGGCAAGGATGCCTTCCATGTCGGCCGGGTGTCCCATCGCGTGCATGGGAACGATCGCCGAGACCCGTCGCCCGGTCGCAGGATTGACCACGTCGTCACCGCTGCGGTCGAAGCCGGATAGCACGACCCTGAGAGCCGCAGGATCAAGGCTGAGCGTGGTCGCACTGGAGTCGACGAAATGCGGCACCGCGCCGGCATGCGAGACGGCATTGGCCGAGGCGATGAACGAGAGCGCCGGAACGAGCACCTCGTCGCCGGGCCGCACGCCCGCGAGCACGAGCGCAACGTGCAGCGCGACCGTGCCGTTGGAGACGGCTATCGCGTGCTTCGCGCCGGTGAAGGCAGCGACTTCCTCCTCGAAACGGCTGACAAAGGGTCCAACGGAGGAGACGAAGGTCGAGTCGAGGCACTCGGTGACGAAACGGTGCTCCTCCTCGCCGATCTCGGGCTCGTGGAGCCCGACGACCGGAGCATCCCCGACAACGGATCGGATTGCCGCGACGAAGTCCGACACTCTGCTGTTCGACACGCGTTCCCCCTAGACCGTGTAGGAGTCGGTGCGGTAGCGAGCGAGGTTGGCCGGCTCGGTAAACCAGTCGACGGTGCGGGAGAGCCCCTCCCGAAAGCCGTCACGACCGGCGAGCTCCGGCGACCAGCCGAGCAGCTCCTTGGCTTTGCTGTTGTTCGAGAAGAGTCGCTCGACCTCGGAGTTCTGCGGCCGAAGGCGCTGGGGGTCCTCGGTGGCAACGGCATCACTGCCCATCACCTCGGCGATCGTGCGGAACGTGTCGGCGACCGACACCTCGAACCCGGCACCGAGATTGATGACCTCACCGAAACCGGCGGTCGCGCGAAGAGCTGCGGTGAAGCCCTTGGCCGTGTCGGAGACGTAGGTGAAGTCGCGCGTCGGCGCGAGTGCGCCGAGCTGGATCTGCTTCTTTCCGGCCGCGAGCTGGCTGATGATCGTCGGGATCACGGCTCGCGCCGACTGCCGTGGTCCGAAGGTGTTAAAGGGCCGGATCGTGATGGTCGGCAGTTGGAACGACGTGTAGAAGGAGTTGACCATCTGGTCCGCCCCGATCTTCGACGCCGAGTACGGTGACTGGCCCTGCAGCGGATGCGCCTCATCCATCGGCACGTAGCGTGCGGTTCCGTAGACCTCGCTCGTCGAAGTGTGGATGAACCGGCTCACCTCGGCAGTACGCGCGGCGTTGAGCAGGTTGAGGGTTCCCTGCACGTTGGTCTGCACATAGAGGTCCGGTGCGACGTAGGAGTACGGGATGGCGATGAGGGCAGCGAGGTGCAGTACGGCATCCCGACCGGCAACCGTCGACATCATGAGGGCAGGATCCCGGATGTCACCGGGAATGATCTCGATCTGCGAGGTGATCTCGCGCGGCACGGTGTCGAGCCAGCCCCAGGAGTCGAGCGAGTTGTAGATGACGATCGCTCTGACGTCGTGGCCTTCCCTCACCAGTTCTTCGGCGAGGTGGGATCCGATGAAGCCATCGGCTCCGGTTAGCAAGACCTTCATACCGCGAGTTTAACAGGACGACTCCGACTGGCCTCGCTTGGCTGCCTGGCCGAGATTGCCCGCAGGAGCGCCCTGATAAGGTTCAGCATCGTGAAGGTTCTGTTTTTTTCGCCGTTTGCAAATGTCTGGAATCACTCGCTGGCAACCGCTCTCGTCGCGGAATCCTTCGCACAGCACTCCGTCGACATCGTGGCAGTGCGCTGTGGACGCATGCTCAACAGCTTCTGCGTTGCCATGTCGGCCGCTGGAGTCTCCCCCGATGCGAGCCAGCGCACCAAAGACCAGGTCTGCCGCGCCTGTATCAAGCGCCGTGACCTCATCACCAATGAGATGGACATCCCCACCCTCATCATGGATGAAAGCGTCCACAACGATGACCGAGCGATCGTCGATCGGATCACCCGCGAAGTGCGCCCCGACACCTGGACGACGCTCGAGCTCGAGGGCATCCCTCTTGGCCGCTACGCCGCCTACGAGATGTGGATCAACAACAAGCTGATGAGCACGCAGCTCGCACCGGAACTCTGGTCCGAATACCTCGGCCAACTCCGTAACACCCTGCTGACCTTCCTCACGGCGAAACGGATTCTGGCTGCGGAGAAGCCCGATGCGGTCGTGGTCTACAACGACCACTACTCGGTCAACCACGCCTTCTGCGCCGCAGCCGAGCTGGCCGGGATCCCGAGCTACACGATCCACGGCGGCAGCCACATCCTGCGCCGCTCCGAAACGCTGCAGATGTTCACCAGCGGATTCCTGATGGCCGATCTCTTCCGCTCTGCGGGCTGGGCACGCTACCAGCAGAACCCGATCGGGCAGAGGGAGATCGAGTTGGTGGGAAGCCACTTCTCCGGCCTGCTCGAGGCAAGCAACGCTTTCGTGTACTCCAGCGCGTTCGAGGGAACCCGCCCGGCCGAGCTGCGCTCCAGCCTTGGCATCAGGCCCGACGTTCCCGTTCTGCTCGCGACCATGTCGAGTGAGGACGAGCTGATGGGCATGCGTCTGATTGATGCCTTCCCGGAATCGAACGCGAAGGTATCGCTCTTTCCCAGCCAGCTCGAATGGGTGATCTACCTGCTGGACTACGCCCGCAGCCACAGCGACATCCATCTGGTGCTTCGACTGCATCCTCGCATGTTCCCGAACAAGAGGGAGAACGTGCTCTCGCCCATGGTCGCCAAGGTCATGGCACTGCGCGAGACGGCGCCGGCAAACGTCTCGTTCAACATGCCCGCCGACGGCGTCGGCCTCTACGACCTCATGCAGATCGTCGATGTGCTGCTCAACTTCCACTCGACTGTTGGCGCCGAGCTCGCGACCTTCGGCATCCCAGTAGTGATTCCCTCCAACGCCGACTTCTACACCTACCCTGACGAGCTCAACCGCATCGGATACACCCAGGCCGAGTACCTCCAGCTCATCGACGCCGCGCTCGTGGACGGCTGGTCGCTCGAGAACAGCAGGCGCGCATTCCGATGGTTCGCCTTCCTGTTCGGGCGAGCGTCAGTCGATCTCCCGGATGCCGTCAGTGCTCCCACGATCGCGATCCGTCCACGCAAAGCCGGCCCCGCCCTCTGGCTCTGGAACCGCCTTGCCTTCGTATTCCTCCAGTACGGACCGCTCGTTCGGGAGAGGCGCGCCCTGAAGAATCGAACGGTGGCGGCATCCAGCCAGGCCATCCTGCTCGACGTGATCACCAGCCGTCTCGACAGCACCTCCGAGTCCACCCTGTGGAAGCCGATCGACTCGACCCTCGAGAACGAGACTGCCCAGCTCTCCGCCTACCTGCTGCAGCTCTGCTCGACCCTGTGGGCCAATGTCGAGGAGCCGGAGTCGCTTGCTGGAAGGATCAGGGCGCACCTTGACGCGTGAATCGATCCTTCGCCGGGACTGGCGGCCGTTCGCGTCGATCGTCGCGATCTCCCTGCTCGCGTGGGGAGCCCTGTTCATCACCCCGCAGGCGGTGTTCTGGGACGACTGGGTCATCATCGGCGACGACACCCTGCGCATGACCAGCGAGCTCGGCCTGCCCTGGGTGGGCTACCTCTTCAACGCCCTCACGGCCGCTGGCCCCTGGGCATTCAAGGCCATGGTGCTCGCCTCGACGATCGCGGTTGGCTGGCTCACCTACCTGATCGCCGGCAGGGGACTTGGCCTCAGCCGAGCCGAACGGTGGCTCCTGGCTGCGCTTGTTGTGGCGCTCCCCCTGTTTGCCGTTCGAATGGTGGCGGCCGTCAGCCAGTACTCCCTCAGCGTCGCGCTATTCTTCCTCGGCTGGTGGCTTCTCGTTCGCAAGCGTCCCGATGAGCAGGGCCGGCTGAGGTACGTCATTGCGGCGCTCCCCCTCTTCGCGAGCTACACCACCGCCTCGTTGCTGCCGTTCACCGCTCTGCCCGTGCTTCACCTCGCCTACCTCGCTATTCCACGCACACGGGGATGGCTGAGGAACATCGCCAGGTTTGTGCTGCGCTTCTGGTACATCTTCGCGACGCCTATCGTGTTCTGGATCGTGCGGGCACTGTTCCTGCAGCCCTACGGCGCCTACGCCGACTACAACGCCATCGGGTACCGGAGCCAGCGCTACAACCTTGTCGTGACGTTCGTGGTCTTCGTCTGGGTTCTGCTCGCGCTCCTCTGGTGGCTCCTCGGGCTGCGAGCGCGTCGCAAGGGTGGCACTCGAACGGTGCCTCTCCTCCTCCTCGCGGTGGCCACCGGTGCCATGGCCGTCTTCCTCTTCATCACCCGGATCTCGACGGCACCCATCGGGTGGGTGGTTCCCGTCACCCTCGTTCTCTGCGCCCTCGTCTTCATCGTCGCGGCGATCGTCAACGCGGTGGCTTCGAGAGGCGCGCCCGGCTCGCGGGATCCGTGGCTCGTTCCGATGCTGGCGATCGGCCTGCTGTCACTGATCGGTGCGATCGTGCCCTACCTGCTGGTCGGCAAGGTGCCGAGCTACCAGGACTGGGAGACCCGGCATCAGCTGCTCATGCCATCTGGCGTGGCGGTCATCATCGTCGCTGCCATGCGAGCACTGGCGGGTTTCGTCTCGAGTCTCGTCGTTCGCATCCTGTCGATAGCGCTGGTCGGCGCGTTCGCCGCGATCTCGTTCGTGCTGACCCTCGGCCTCGTCGTCGACTGGCACAAGCAGATGCAGGTCAGCGCTGCACTGGCAGACGAGCCGTTGGTGCGCAATACCAGCACAGTGCTCTTCGTCGACAGCGCGCCCCGCTTCAACTACAACGGCCGCAGCTATTCGTTCTACGAGTACAACGGATGGATGTGGACCTCCTTGGGTGACCAGAGCCGCCTCGGACTCGACCCAACGTCACTGCCGGTGCTCTTCAAGGGAGACATGGATCTCGCGATCAAACTCTCGTCACGCTATGGATTCGGCGACTACACGCCCTCCACCAACGGAGCGCTCGTCGAGATTCTGCCAACCGCCGATGCCTCGTGGTGGACGCTGCTCCTTGACCAGAAGAGCATTACCCTACGGGTCAGTCCGATCGAGGACCTGGCTGCCTTCGAGGGCTGAAGCAGGAGCAGCAGCCTCCGCCGGCCGGCGGAACGAGAAGAAGCGGTGGCCAAGGTAGCTGATGACCGTGGTCAGCACGACGATGGCAGCCTGCGCGGGGATCCGTGGCGCTCCGAAGCCGACCAACGCGGGCAGCAGCACGGCGTTGACGCCAATCGCCACGAGGTACACGCTCTCGAAGCGGGCGAGGTCGCGCAGCACATGGCCGCGCACTCGGAACACGAACCGCCGGTACAACACAAAGGCGATGAGCACGCTGATGACGTGCGCGCAGGCGAGGGTGACGAGCGACCCGAGGATCGGTCCGATCGCCCGGTCGACCGCTCGGCCGAAGGCGAGGTCAAAAGCGACGAACAGCCCAAAGCCGATGAGCGTGTTCACCCCACCGACGATGAGGAAGGCGACACGCTGGTCGCGGATGAGCCTTCCGAGTGCGCCCGGCAGCTTTGACCCGGGCACGGGTTCGGTCACCGCGCCTGCTCGAATTCCGCGATCTGCGCGACGGTGATGTCACGAGCCGGCTCGCCCGCACGCAGCGAGCGCTGCCAGGCCACGGTCCACTCCACGCTGTCACGGAAGGAGAGGTGGTTCCGCCATCCCAGCTGATCCTGCGCCTTGCTCGCATCGAGTGCGAGGAGGTTGGCCTCGTGCGGGTGGGCGGCGTCGTCGAGCCGCCACCTAGCGCCGTCTCCCCACAGCTCGGCTACCAGATCGGCGACCGCACCGACCTCGACAAAGCTCTCGGTGCCGGGGCCGAAGTTCCACTCTCCCGCGCCATTGCCTTCGAGGAGCGCGTCAACGAGCGTGAGGTAGCCGTTGAGACAGTCGAGCACGTGCTGCCACGGGCGCACGGCGTGCGGGTAGCGCAGCACCGGCTCCGTGCCCGCGCCGAAAGAGGCCAGGAGGTCGGGCAGCAGGCGATCTGTGCTTACATCGCCTCCGCCGATGACATTCCCCGCGCGCGCGATGGCCGTCGGCACACCGGGAAAGCTTCGCACCCAGGATTGCGTGAGCAGGTCGGCCATCGCCTTCGACGAGCTGTAGGGATCATCGCCGCCCAACGGATCGGTCTCCACGTAGCCCTGGTGCTGATCCACGTTCCGATAGACCTTGTCCGTTGTCACCACGACCTGCGCGCGAACGGATCCCGCGTTCTGCACCGCCTCGATCACGTTGAGCGTTCCCATCACATTGGTCTCGAAGGTCGCGCGCGGGTGGCGATAGGACTCGCGCACAATCGGCTGGGCGGCGAGATGCATGACGACATCCGGCTGGATTCGTGCAATCGCCTCGGCGGTCGCCGTCGCGTCGCGGATGTCGATGCGTTCGTCATCACGCAGCAGGGATGCCACGTCGGCGCGCTCGAACAGCCCACCGGAAACGGGGTCTAGCGCAAGCCCGGACACCGTGTGGCCCCGTTGCGCAAGCAACAGAACCAGCCAGCTGCCCTTGAAGCCGGTGTGCCCGGTCACGAGATAGTGCATGCCGCTACCGGGTGGCGTTCTCGACGAACTCCCTGATGGAGTCGGCAACGTAGTCGAGCATCGGCTCCGTCAGCCCGGGGTAAACCCCGACCCAGAAGGAGCGGTTCATGACGATGTCGGTGTTGGTGAGGTCCCCGACGACACGGAAGTCCACGTCGCGGTAGGCCGGCTGCTTCATCAGGTTGCCCGCGAAGATGAGGCGCGTGCCGATCTTACGATCATCGAGGAAGCGCATGAGGGCGTTGCGCTCAACGGGATGCTCCGGGTCGAGCGTGATGGGATACCCGAACCACGACGGGTCCGACTTGGGTGTCGCGCG
>FTKR01000039.1_pt1 | contig 15024 bp, 15 predicted proteins | sample 1658141 | NCBI WGS metagenome assembly FTKR01 (sample SAMEA3914802, study PRJEB12502) | metagenome | biome: forest; material: soil | place: Canada | collected 2010-06-25 | depth 0.1 m | reverse complement strand
CGGCCTTCAGCTCGAGGAGGAGGCTCGCCATCTCGAGAGCATGGGTACAGGATGACGTCAGCAGCGAGCGCTGCGCACCAGAGATCGCCTGCAGCCTGGCATTGGCAGATGCCGTGAACGGTCCGTCGCCATGCACGTGGCCGGAGCTGAGAACGGCTTCGATATTCGCCAGTTCGTTGGTGGAGCGATACGGCTTACTGAACAGTATCTGCGGCAAGCCCATGCCGTCGATTATTGCATGCACGGGCCTCGCGGTCGGTCGCCACCGGACGTGGGCGGCAGGGGCGACCGCCTAGTATTGAGGCGTCACCCCGGCCCCGATCCAATGAAGATACAGGCACATGTCGTTTTCGGTAACCGCGTGGATCACCAGGATGTTTCGCATCCAGGGCATCCGCTACCTGGTAGTCGCCGGAACGACCTCGCTGTTCTACCTCGGCCTTGTCGCGCTCGGCCTTGTCCTCGGCTGGTACTACATCCTCGTGATCCTCATCGCCCAGGCGATCACCATTGCCTGCGCCTTCCCGGTCTACCGCACCGTCATCTTCCAGTCCCACGGCCGCGTTCTCACCGACTTCGTGCGCTTTCTCTCCGTCTGGCTGTCCGGGCTCATCGCCGGCCTCGTTCTGACTCCCCTGCTCGTGGAGGTGCTGCACTGGCAGCCGTTCATCGCCCAGGTGATTGCCGTTGCCGTTGTGAGCATCGCATCCTTTCTCGGCCACCGGTTCTTCTCGTTCCGCACGAAACGGGCTGCCGCGATTGAGGCAGCGGATGCCGACGAACTGAAGGAGTCCCTGTGAGGCTGTCGATTGTCATCCCCTGCTACCGCTCGGAGGACTCGATCCCGGAGCTGGCGGACCGGCTGGTCTCCAGCCTCGGCGCCCTCGTCGCCGACAAGACCCTGCGCGACTACGAGGTGATCTTCGTCGTCGACGGAAGCCCTGACGGTGCGGCCGAAGTCGCTCGCGGCATAGCCACGTCCAGCCGCAAGGTGCAGGTCATTGAGCTGATCCGCAACTTCGGCCAGCACAACGCGCTGGTCGCCGGGATTCGGGCCGCCTCGTTCGAGACGATCGTCACCATGGACGACGACCTCCAGCATCCACCGGAGGAAATCCACAAGCTGGTGCAGAAGCTGCAGGACTCCGGTTCGGACCTCGTCTACGCCCAGCCGGAGATCGAGGAGCACGGAATCCTCCGCTCAGCGGCATCGCGCTTCGTCAAGGCCTCGCTCGCCCTGGCCGGCGTGCCCAACGCGAGCTACGTCGGCGCATTCCGGGCATTCCGCACCGAGCTGCGCGACGGCTTCGCCAATGTAGCCGATCCCCAGGTCAACCTCGACGTGCTGCTCTCGTGGGTGACCACGCGCGTTGGCAGCGTCACCGTGCGCATGGACCGCCGGGCGACCGGTCGCTCGACCTACAACCTTCGCGCGCTGGTCAGGCACACGCTCAACATGGTCACCGGTTACGGCGTCGTGCCGCTCAAGCTCGCGACCTGGCTCGGCTTCGCCTGCGGAATCCTGGGCCTTGTCCTGCTGGCAGTCGTGCTCATCCAGTTCTTCGTCGGTGTCACGACGGTTCCGGGCTTCACCACCACGATCGCGGTCATCTCCCTGTTCGCCGGCGCGCAGATGATCACCATCGGGATCATCGGCGAGTACCTCGGCCGCCAGCACTTCCGCAGCATGCAGCGCCCGATGTACGTGATCAGGCACGATTCAGCGAAAGACTGAGGCCCCCGCTTCTGGGCTCAGCGGCGACGCCTCCAGTGCTTGCGAGCCTCGAGCACGGTGGAAACGGCGAGGCCCTTGGCGATGCCGATCGGGGACTCCCCGAACACCGTGCGGCCGACCCACGCATCCGCCTCACGGTCAGTGTCGACCGCTGAGCCGAGAAGATCGGTCGTCGAACCGTCGAACAGCGGCAGCTCCTGCCACGGTGCGTCCTGCACGCTGTGGGTTCCCTCGTCGTAACCGGCGTAGGTGACGAGGTTGCTGTTGGGCGCGATCGTCATGGCCCCGCGCGACCACATGCTCGCGATCCAGCGGTAGGCCCAGGTCGAGATGCGCTCGGCCGCAGCGTCGGCGAAGATCTGCTTCCAGCGCAGCCCGGCTGTGCGGCTTCCGGTGATTGCGGCCAGGTCGGCGACGCTCGCGTTCCTCGCCCACTCGAGTGTCGGGTCGTAGCCCTCCCAGGCCCGCGCCCAGGTTGCCCAGGCGAAGGACTCGGGGTAGATCGAGAGCCGTGACCCCGCGGCGCTCGTGCGTAAGCGCTGCGGGGGCACGACGTTGTATCCGGAGACATGCTCGACGGACGTGTCGTCCCGGAAGGCATCGAGCATGTGCTCTGCGTAGGGGAGGAAATGCGCTCCAGGCAGCACGTCATCCTCGATGATGACTGCCTGGCCGTGCTCGTCGACGGCCCAGCTCACCGCATCGGCGACGGCGGCGCGGAGGCCGAGGTTGGTTTCGCGCAATCGGGTGCTGACGTCATCCGTCCAGCCGATCTTCTCGATCTCGCGGTGCACGGCGGCGACGCGCTCTGCATCATCGGCGCGGCCCGGCTTGGGGCCGTCGACGGCGATCATCAGCTTGCCCGGCGCGAGGGGGCGGAGGGAATCGATGAGGTCCCGCATCTTGTCTGGCCGGTTGTAGGCAAGAATAAGCAGGGGCGTCGAGCGCATCGGTTGTCCTCGTGGATCGATTGTTCTAACTAGGCAAGCCGCAGGGACAACTGCTGCCGTGCGTAAGGAATGCAACACAAGGATATGACGACGCACGCGTACTGCACGTACTTCGACAGCGGCTACCTCTCCCGAGGACTCGCCCTCATCGAGTCCCTGCGCGCCAACGGCGACGAGGCCGAGGTCTGGATCATGGCGCTCGATGACGCCGTGTACGACTACTTCACCCAGGCGGGACTCGAGAACGTCACAGTCATCAGCGTGAGCGAGCTGGAGGCAGCAGAGCCCGCCTTGGCGACCGTCAAGCCGGAGCGCTCCCGCATGGAGTACTACTTCACCTGCACTCCCCTGCTGATCCGCTTCGTCATGAACAGGCACGAGACACCGACCTCGGTCATCTACCTCGACGCCGACATGTACTTCTTCGACCGGCCGTCGCTCGTGCTCGACGCGATGGGTGACGGCTCGGTTGGCATTATCGAGCACCGGTATCCACCGCGTCTCGAAAAGCGACTCGCCAAATACGGCCGCTTCAATGTCGGCTGGGTCGGCTTCGCGGCCGACGAACGTGGTCGCGACTGTCTCGACTGGTGGGCGGCGAGCACGCTCGAATGGTGCTTCGACATCCCTCTCGACGGAAAGTACGCGGATCAGGGTTATCTGGATGCCTTCCCCGAGAAGTTCGACGGCGTGTCCATTCTTGCGCCCCTCGGCCTCGACCTCGCTCCGTGGAACTCGGCGCGCTTCACTCTCTCGTTGACCCAGGGGGCCGTTCACGTCGATGACGACCCGCTGGTGTTCTTCCACTTCCACGGGCTCAAGCGTCTGCGCTCCTGGTACATCACGAGCCAGCTCGTCTACGGAGCATGGATGACCACGATCCTGCGCGACGAGGTCTACGTGCCCTACGCCCGCCGTCTTGAGGCGCTCGATCGCGTCGTGGCCGCGAGTCCCTACGTTTCCGCGACGCAGACGGCGTCCAGGGGCAAGGGCTTTCGCGGACTCCTCTTTCGCGCACAGAAGTCGGTGATCGCACTCCTGACGGTCGCTACCGGAAACGCGATTTCCGTTCGTCGACTCGATCGCCCGTAGCGCCCGTCGCGCTCACCGGGTTATCGTGACAACACGACGACGAGAGGCCCGAGATGACCCCCAGCCCGCTGCAGCGAATCGCCCGTTCTTCCGGAACCCAGAAGATCCTGGCCAGCCCGCTCGCGGTTGTCGCCGCCTTCCCGTTCCGCCTCGCTGCCGTTACCCGGGTCAACGCGCATGCCGCGGCGGCCGGCGCTCGCTGGCTTTTCTCGTCCCGCGAGAACACCAACTACACCTACGACCTCACCCCGCGCAATCGTGAGCACCTCGCCTGGTTCGTTGCGAATCTCGCGGGGATCGAGACACCGGTGGCGCGCTCCTACATCGAGGAGGTGCTGGGTGACACCGAGCTTTCAAGTCACGTCGCCGACACGATGGCGACGAGCTCACTCCGCTGGCTCGCCGACCGCCAGGCCCGGTTCGGCCGACGCATCGGCTGGTACGCGCTGATCCGTGCGACGAAACCGAAGCACGTCGTCGAGACCGGCACCGACAAGGGGCTCGGCTCCATCGTCATCGCCGCCGCGCTGCTGAAGAACGGCAGCGGTCGTCTCACCACCATCGACATCAATCCGGCCTCCGGCTACCTCATCAGCGGCCGGTACGCCGACGTCACCAATCGGGTGATCGGCGACTCGGTGGCGAGCATCGCCGATCTCACGGCCGTCAACCTCTTCATCCACGACTCCGATCACTCCGCTGACTACGAGGCAAAGGAGTTCGACGCGGTCGAGTCCAAGCTCGCACCGAAGGCGATCGTGCTCAGCGACAACTCGCACAACTCGGAGTCACTGCCAGCCTGGGCGGAGAAGACCGGGCGTCAGTTCATCTTCTTCGACGAGCGCCCGGACGGCCATTGGTACCCCGGTGCGGGCATCGGCGCCGCATTCAGCGCCCGGGTGGCTAAGAGCTGAGGACCCAGGTCTCAGACACCGACTCGATGCCGATGTAGCTCTTGAGGTCGTAGTCGAGGCCGCCGTGCACACTGACCAGCGCCAGTCCGTTGTCGGTGCAAATCGCGGTGAGCTCTGCGCGGTTGAACACCAGCTCCATCGAGGGCTGACCGTAGGCGTACTTGGCGAAGGTCGTTGTCGGCGCGGCATCCGTGAGCGTGAGCCCGTGGAGGATGACGGACTTCCTGGCAGTGCGCGCATACTCGGCGACGGCCAGCGGCCAATCCGGCATGTGGATGAGCGCGACACCGTCCACAGCCACGTCGTAGCTGTTGTTCTCCGCGGCGAGCGCGTAGGCGCTTCCCACCTCGAAGGAGCGGTTCGGGTAGTGCTCGCGGGCCAGCGCGATCATCGCGTCCGAGATATCCACCCCGTGGTATTCGATGCCGGGGTAGCGGTGGGCGATCAGTTCGGAGTTGTAGCCGCCGCCGCATCCGACTTCCAACAGGGATGCCGCACTGCCATCGAGGGAATCCAGGGCACCATACAAGCCGGCGACATCCTCGCGCACGTCCCCCTGCTTCGCTGCGCTGACGATTCCCTGCCAGGCCCGATCCTGGCGCTCAGCCGTTGACGGGTTCCAGATCGAGAACGCGTCCGGGCCGAAGGAGTCAAGGTCGAGGGTGTAGCCGCTGGAGGCAAGCACGCGGCTGGAGAACTTGGGAAAGCGCTGCGACGCGAAGGCGATGAGCGAAGAGGTGACCGACATGGCTAGCGTCCCTTTCCTGCGAGCACGAGGAACTCGTCGTAGTCCTCGATGTAGTCGGAAGCGTCGTACACATCGGAGGCGAGCACCACGAGCAGGGCGTCGTCCGAGTAGTCGTACTGCGTGCCCCAGGTCAGCGGCGGCATGTACAGGCCGAGGCTCGGCGAGTCGAGCTGCACGTGCTGGCGAGTCGTGCCGTCGTCGACGAGGGCGCGAACGCTGCCGCGCATGCAGATGAGGAACTGCTCGCAGTGCCGATGGGCGTGCGTGCCTCGTGCCTCGCCCGCCGGGATGTCGAGCAAGGTGAAGATGCGCTCAGCGACGAAGGGGAGACCCGCGCCGAGTTCGCCGACGATGAGGGAGCCGTTGTCGCCGGTGATGCGCTGCAGCGTCACCAGCTCGACGCCGGCAACGACCACGGGGTTGCCGTCGAGGTCAGTCATGAGTACCGCCCAACTCGGTCAGTGCTGCGCACACGCGATCGATCTCGCTCTCGGTGAGTTCCGGGAACATCGGCAGCGAGAGCACGGAGCCAGCGGCGCGCTCCGTCGCGGGAAGGGAGACCGGCGCGGGAGGGTTCGTCGGAAAACCCTGCTGGTGGTCGGGAACGGGGTAGTGCACATCGGTGCCGATCCCCGCCGCAGTGAAGTGCTCCTTGACGCGGGCACGGTCGTCGGCGACGAGCACCGCAAGATGGGCGGTGAAAGACGGGGATGACGAGTTGAGCAGTCGGGCACCGCTGCCGTCGACGATGGCTGTCTCATATCGCGAATGGATCTCGCGCCGACGCTCGTTCCACCCGTCGAGGTAGGGCAGCTTGACCCGAACGATGGCCGCCTGCAGCTCGTCCATACGGCTGTTGCGGCCGTGGTCGTAACCGATGTGGTACTTGGAATCCCAGCCGTACTGGCGCATTCTGCGCACCGACTGCGCCAGGTCGGCGTCATCGGTGAACACCGCTCCACCGTCGCCGAGGGCGCCGAGGTTCTTGGTCGGGTAGAAGCTCGTGGTCGCAATGTCGGCGAAGGACCCCGACTGGCGTCCGCCGCTGCGGGCACCGATGGACTGGGCACAGTCCTCGACCACGGCGATGCCGTACTCGCGGGCAACGGCGACGATCTCCTCGATTGGTGCCATCGCCCCGAACAGGTGGGTGACGACGATCGCGGTCGGCTTGATCTCGGCGCGGTCGAGCGCCTCCCGAACGAGCGGACCGGTCGCGAGCAGCGTGTCGGGCGAGACGTCGCAGTAGATCGGGGTCGCGCCGAGCAGGCGCACGGCGACGGTCGTGTAGGCACCGGCGTTGGCGATGCCGAGCACGGTGTGCCCCGGACCAACACCGACGGCGGCGAGAGCGAGCTCGAGGGCGTCCGTGCCGTTGCCGAGGAGCACGGTGTGTGCAACCCCGAGGTACTCGCTCAGCTCGGTCTCGAGCGCCGAGTGCTGCGGGCCCATGACGTACCAGCCACTGGCGAGCACAGCTGCTACGGCCGTCTCGATCTGGGACATGACCTCCGGCGCAGTGCGGGAGAGGTCGTTGAACGGGATCAGGTCACTGCGTTGCATCGGACTTCGTCACCTCCCGCGCCAGCACGAACAGCAGTCCGGCGAAGGCAAGAGAGCCGCAGGCGAGTACTGCCATCGGGCCGATCGGCATGTGCCACCACCACTCCATATTGGCATCGAGATTCCAATCGTGCCCGTCGGTCCCGGTGATGTAGCGACGGAGGTTCGTGTACATGGCCATCGTCTCCGCCACGACGAGCAAGGCACCGACCACGCCGAGCTGAAGCCTGCTGAGCCGAAGGCGCTGCTGCCCGATCGCGAGCACGGCTAGTCCGGCGAAGAGAACGATGAGGGGCAGAAGGTAGCGCGGCTGCACGTTCTGGCCGACCACGTTCATCCCCTTGACGAGGATATAGGTCGGCAGCAGCCAGAGCGCCGCAGCGACAACGGCGAGTGCGATCAGCTTGCGACGGGACATGGTCGCGAAGCCGGCGAACGCGACGCCGACAAAGGCGACGACCGCTCCGAAGGCAACAATCGCCGGAAGCTCGGTATCGAACCAGCCGAGCCCCCAGGTGCCGAACACTCCCGCAAGCAGCGCGGGGATCTCGACCAGGTTCTTGAAGATCAGCAGCACCGTGCTTGGTGGGGTGACCGTCGGGTCGACCGTGCCATCGCCGAGACCGCTGGAGACGACGCTCACCTGCTGGGAGGTGAGGAAGAACACGGCAGCGAGCACCGAGAAGGCGATCGGGAGGATGGCGCTGAGCAGGTAGGCACGCGTGCGGGCGAAGGTCAGCACGCCAACCACGGCGACGCCGAGAATCGCATAGAGGGCGGAATCGGCACGGGACCCTGCCGCGATCACCATCGAGAGTCCGAACAGCGCCCCGAGGGCAACGCGACGGCGTCCTTCCGTTTCGAAATAGCCGAGCAGCGCGATCCACGAGGAGCCGACGCCGATGATCGCCCACGCGCTCGGGTTGTTCGAGGAAAGCAAGAACAGGCCGAGCGGCACGGTCGAGAGCACCCAGCCCCAGACCAGGGTCGGGCGCCGGCCCGGTGGCAGCAGGATCGCCAGCGCGGTCGTCAGGCCGACGAACAGCACAATCGTGAAGATGCGCATGACGAGGGCAGACAGCTCGATGTTCGACCCGGCGAAGATGCTCATCACGGCGTAGTACACCGGCGGGTAGCTGCCCTGGAAGTTTCCCCTGCTGCTGATGAGCGTCGGCTTCGTGTCGTTCTCGAAATGCGACACCTGGCAGGCAGCGCTCTCGGTGGGCTGGTGCGAGTAGCACGCGGAGTAGAGCAGTGCGGGAGCGACCGTGCGCGTCGAGGGAGAGTCGCCGGGCAGGCACTCGGACTGGTTGGCACTGTTCGCGCACCAGATGCTCGCCAGGTGAAAGTCGTCGTCGGGGCTCGACCCGACCGGGGACGCACAGGCCCAGGCAAGGAGAGCGATAAGCGCCAGGGCGGGCGCGAGGTAGATCAGCCGGAACCGACGCACCGCTTAGCCTTTGCCCTGTGACGCCTCTTCGAGCGCGACAGCAACGTTCTGGACGACCTTGCGCAGTTCGTCCCTCGTGCGGGCCAGCTCAAGGCTGAGCTGCAGCAGGAGCAGCAGCACCACGAAGAATCCCGCGAAGAAGATGAGGTTGATTGGCTGGGAGATCCCGAAGAAGTCCGAAACGGCCGCGAGGATGCCCGGGAAGATCGAGAGCACGACGCTGACCACGGCGGCGAGCAGCCAGATGACGGCGTACTTCTCCGGGAGGAAGTAGAACCGCAGCAGCACGAGCACCACGACGAGCATGACGACCGACAGGATGATGGCGAGAATCTGTGGATTCATGGGTGCTTCCTCACAATCTTCGGAGTTACGACGCTGCGCGGGGTGCTGCGGATGCCCGCGAGCACGAGGATCAGGAAGATGCGGCCCGTGTACAGCAGCGCGCGGAAGAACGACTGCGACGGGAGACCGGCGAAGCGCTCGTTCATTGAGACGGACACCTCTGTGACGCTGAGGCCCTGACGGGAGGCGAGCACGATCGATTCGACGGTGTCTCCGAGGTACTCGACCGGGTAGTGCTGGGAGAACAGCGCGATTGCCCGCGGGCCGCTGACCCGGAATCCGGAGGTCACATCGGTCAGCTTGGAGCGTGCGTAGGTGGAGACCGTCCAGGCGATGACGCGCATGGCGCTTCGGCGCATGAAAGTGGTGCGGAAGTAGCCGCCATCGGCGAATCGGCTGCCGATCACGATGTCGGCGGTGCCGATCTGGTCGAGCAGCACGCTGACGAACTCCGGCCGGTGCTGTCCGTCGGCATCGAGCTGCACCATCGCCTCGTAATTGTGCAGCGCCGCGTACTTGAAGGCAGTGCCCATGGCGGCGCCGACGCCGAGGTTGATCGAATGGCGCAGTACGCGCACGCCGGACTCGCGAGCGATACGCGACGTTGCGTCACGTGAGCCGTCGTCGATCACGATCACGTGTTCGAGCGGATGGTGCAGCCGGAGGTCGGTAAGCACGGCGCCGAGCGACGCCTCCTCGTTGTACGCGGGGATCGCAATAAGGGTCTTGCCGTGACGCTTCTTAGTCGTCATCGAAGGACATCAGCCTCACATACTCGGCCACCATGGGGACTGTCGACTGGAGCTTCTTGAAACTATCGGATGCCGTGATACGCCCGTCTTCAACCACATGGACGAGGTCGGAGTGCTGCACCGTCGACAGGCGGTGCGCGATGATGATGATCGTCACCTCACCGTGGAGCTTGCGGAGGCTCTCGGAGACGAAGGCCTCGGAGCCGGCGTCCAGGCCGCTTGTCGCCTCGTCGAGAATGAGCAGCTGGGGGGCGGAGTAGAGCGCGCGGGCGAGTCCGATGCGCTGGATCTGGCCGCCGCTGAGTGAATCCACCTGCTTGCCGACGGACGTGTCGATGCCATCGGGAAGCGTTTCGATGAAGTCGGTGAGGTAGGCGGCCGCGAGCACCTCGGCAACGCGTTCGCGGTCGATCTCCTCCGGCCGCACGCCGAGTGCCACGTTGTCGGCGATCGTGCCAGAGACGAGTCCGGGCTTCTGCGGAACGTACGAGATCTTTCCCGGCGCGATGCGGCGCAGGTCGTTCGGCTCGACTCCCCCGATGCGCACCTCTCCGCTCTCCGGGTGAAGGAGTCCGAGGATCATGTCGACGAGCGTGGTCTTGCCTGCGCCCGACGGTCCGATGATCGCGACCTGGGTACCGGCAGCAATGTCGAGCGAAACCCCGTGCAGGGTGTCGTGAAGGTCACCCGGGTAGCGGAATCGCACGTCGTCGATGTGCACGGGCAGGCCATGGTTGCGGGCGATCGCATCGAGCTGGGCCCGGTCGACGGCGACCTCGGCCGGCGCATTGCGCTTGGCTTCGCGAATCTCCCCCAGGATGACCTGCGAGGGACTCGCCTGCTCCACGTTCTGCTTCATCGAGCCGATGGCCGTCTGCAGCGGGAGGAGCGAGGCCATGATGCGAACGCCACCGGTGAGGAAGACGCCGATGGTCACGATGCCGGAGGAGAGCTGTCCGGTGAGGAACTGCTGCGCGACGAAGACGACCACGCCGAGGATCAGCGCGGTCTCGACAACGTAGCGGGGCATCCCGCCGAGGAAGGTCATCGTGGCACCGCTGCGCGCGATGCGCATGCGCGACTGGAAGATGCGCTCGATGAAGAGGTCCTGCTTCGCGAGTACCGAGATCTCGCGGTACGAGTCCATCGTGTCGCTGACCGCCGCGTTGGTGAGCACAGTGCCGGCCACTGCCTCCTGGCCGGCGCGCTTGAGGTTGCCGCCGATGAACACCTGGATGACGACGATGATGAGCGAGAAGTAGACGAGTGCGAACAGCGCAGCCAGCGGGTTCACGGCGATGAAGGTCGCCGACACCACGATGAGAAGGAAACCTTCACCGATGAACACCGCGATGTTGTTGAGCAGCCCAGTGAACGCGTAGGTCGTGGAGACAGTTACCGAGTACTGCACCTCGGCCTTCGAGTACTTCTTGACCTGGTCAAGCGAGCCGCGCAGAACGTAGTCCGCGATCTGCCGGGAGTTCTCGCCTTCCACCCCGGCGATGAGAGTGGTGAGGCGCCGGATGAGGAACACCGCCGTCGATGCCTTCACGATGAAGACAACCAGCACGAAAACAACGAGCCAGACGAGGCCCTCGCTGGTAACGGCCGGCAGCGTGATGCCGAGAATCTGGGTGGGGGCGCTCGTCCCGCTTGAGGACAACTGGGACGAGCCCACGCCGGCGATGAAGCCGATGAGGGCGATGCCAACGACATCGAATAAGCCGGTCAGCGCACGCAGCCCTACAAGCGCGTAGTACTGCACCCGCTGTTTTCCCGTGAGGAAGCTCAGGGAAAGACGTACGGAGGCAAACATGGGTTCCAGACTGTTCGGCGGGTGTGACGGCGAGGACTAGTGGGTTGCCGTCGAGCTGGCACGCGACTTGTACCAATCGTAGGTCCTGCGGATTCCATCGACGAGATGCACCTGCGGTGTCCAGCCAAGGGCGTGGATGCGGCCCGAGTCGAGGATCTTGCGCGGAGTGCCATCCGGTCGGCTGCTATCCCAGGCGATCTCGCCGGTGAAGCCCGTTATCTCGGCGATGATGGTCGCAAGATCGGCGATGGTCACATCCTTACCGAAGCCGACATTGATCGGGCCCGGTTGGTCGTAGTTGTCGAGCAGGAACAGCGCCGCGTCGGCGACATCGTCGGCGAAGAGGAACTCGCGCAGTGCTGTGCCGGTGCCCCACAGGGTGACGGTCGAGGCACCGCTGGTGACCGCGTCGTCGAACTTGCGGATCAGCGCGGGAAGAACGTGCGAGGTCTCGAGATCGAAGTTGTCGCCGGGACCGTAGATGTTCGTCGGCATGGCGGAGATCCACGGATGTCCGAACTCGCTCCGATAGGCATCGACAAGTCGAATCCCCGCGATCTTCGCAATCGCGTAGGCGTCGTTCGTCGGCTCCAGGGGTCCGGTGAGCAGCGAGGACTCCTTGATGGGCTGCTCGGCGAACTTGGGATAGATACACGAAGAGCCGAGGAACAGCACCTTCTCGACGCCTGCCGCGTGGGCGGCGTCCAGCAGGTTCGTCTGCAGCATGATGTTCTCGCTGAGGAACTCGACCGGGAACTTGTCGTTGGCGGCGATTCCGCCGACCTTGGCCGCGGCAATGACCATCGCGTCGGGTTTAGTGCTGGCGACATACTCGAACACCGCGGTGCGGTCGCGCAGGTCGAGCTCGGCCCTGGTCTGGCCGATCCACTCCTTGGTGCCGGCCTCGTCGATGCGGCGGGCGATGGCGGATCCGACGAGTCCGCGATGACCGGCGACGTAGACGCGCTCTTTGCCTGAACTCATTTCTTCTTTCCTCCCACGTACTGGCCTGCACGCATGGTTGCCCAGCGCACGGGACCTTCCCACAGGACCGACAGCGGTCGTGCCCACGCCGGCAGGTGCTCACGCCGAACCTGACTGGCCTCCCGGACCGAGTCTGAGCGCTGCCCGACGGACAGCGAGTCGTCGTGCCACCGGAAGGCGGCAACGGTTCTGCGCAGGTACGACAGCCTTCCCAGACGGGCAAGCTTCAGGAACAAGTCTAGGTCAAAGGCCCAGCCGAGGTCCGTGCGCACACCTCCGGCGGCGACGTAGGCAGAACGCCGAAAGAGGGAGCCGGGCTGCGGGATGAGGTCAGGGCCAATGTGCAACAGCGGGGACGCCCAGCCGCCGGAGTTGTTGGCCCAGATGACGGTGTTGTGCTCGTCGATATAGTCGCAGCCGCCAAAAACCGCAGAGGTCTTTGGGTGTGACTCGAGGAATGCACTCGCGATACCGAGCGCGTCGGACCGCAGCAGATCATCGTCGCCAAGCCAGCCAACGAACCGGATGCCCTCCGGCAGTGCCGCAATCCCCTGGTTGATTGCCGCGGGCAGGCTTCGTCCGGTCTCGTCGACCTTCTCGTCGATCAGACCCTCCGCTACGAGAGTGGAAGCGTCGAATGCTGCCGGGGCGACGATCAGTATGTAGCTGTCGCCGGCATCCCGGATCGATCGCAGCGACTGCTCCAGGTACTGCGGGCGGGTCCCGAGAGTCGGGACAACGATGCCCGTGACGTGGTCGGGCGCCATCCTAGGAAGTCCAGGGAGCAACCCGGGGCACGTCGACGACGTAGCCGTCCAGCTCGGCGAGGTCGTGGTCGACCATGATCTTCGCGAGCTGTTCGGGGTGCACGGTGGCCTTCCAGCCGAGCTCGCGCTCTGCCTTCGAGGCGTCGCCGACGAGCGAGTCGACCTCGGTCGGGCGGAGGTAGCGGTCGTCCGTCTTGACGTAGTCCTGCCAGTTGAGCCCGACGTGCTCGAACGAGAAGCGCACGAAGTCCTCGACGCTGTAGTCGGTGCCGGTGCCCACGACGTAGTCGGTCGCCTCATCCTGCTGAAGCATGCGCCACATGGCCTCGACGTACTCCGGTGCGTAGCCCCAGTCGCGGCGTGCGTCGAGGTTGCCGAGGTACAGGTCGTGCTGGAGCCCGGCCTTGATGCGCGCGGCAGCCGTCGTGATCTTGCGGGTGACGAAGGTCTTGCCGCGGCGGGGGCTCTCGTGGTTGAAGAGGATGCCGTTGACAGCAAAAAGGCCGTAGGCCTCGCGGTAGTTGCGAGCGGCCCAGTAGGCATAGACCTTCGCGACGCCGTAGGGAGAGCGCGGCCAGAAGGGCGTGTCCTCGGCCTGCGGTGGCGGGGTGGCACCGAACATCTCGGAACTGGAGGCCTGGTAGAAACGGGCCGGCACCTGCGTCTGGCGAATCGCCTCGAGAAGGCGGATCGTGCCGAGGCCGGTGGTGTCGCCGGTGTACTCGGGCTCGTCGAAGGAGACGCGCACGTGCGACTGGGCGGCAAGGTGGTAGACCTCGTCTGGCGCGATCTGCATGAGCAGGGCGGACAGCCGTGAGCCGTCGGCCACATCCGCGTAGTGCAGGTTGAGGCGCGCACCCGACTCGTGCGGGTCGTGGTACAGGTGGTCGATTCGCTCCGTGTTGAAGGTCGAGGCACGGCGGATCAGGCCATGCACCTCATACCCCTTGGCGAGCAGCAGCTCGGCAAGGTAGGAGCCATCCTGTCCGGTGATTCCGGTAATGATGGCGCGCTTGGTGCCAGTGTTGTTCGACATCGTGCCGTCATCCGCTCAGTTCGCCCGGGTGGGAACACCCAAGTCTATATATTTATCAAAACCCGGCCGAAAGGACGCGGGCATTCACTTCTTCCGCCGCTCGCCCTCGAGGGAGGCCAGCGCGATCGCCGAGGAATCGCTGAGATCCACCCGTCGCGCACGGCGGCCGGCCCTCGCCTTTGCCAGGTGGTAGAACGGATTGACGAGAAGCCAGTAGAGCTTGCGCCCGACGCTGAAGTCCCGGTCGCGGACGATGTCGGCCGGGTCCAGCACAAGCGCGCGCACCGTGCGTCGGAAGGCGCTCGGCGGCGGCGGTACGACCGCCCCGGAGGCGCGAAGCCCCACGATCTCGTCGAAGATGCGCTTGGCGTACTCCCGATAGGTGAGGTCGTTGGAGTGCACGACGCTGCCGCGGGCGGCGTACGCCTTGCGGTACCCGGCGTCGAGCACCGCCCGACCGAAGACCTGGTCCTCCGCGTAGTCGACGTCTTCGTAGGGGATGGTGTCGCGGAGGAAGGCGGCGCGGGCGGCAGAGTTCACGTCGGAGTAGAACGCCGCGGGCAGCCAGTAGTGCGGGCTTCGCTCGAACGCCTCGCTTCGGTAGGAGATCGTCGTGCCGAACTCCGGGCCTTGGGTGGAGAACACCCGGTTGATCTCGTACTTGAGGATCGGCACGCACGTGGGTCGAGGCTGCTGTCGACCGACAACGGCCTCGACCCCGGGAAACAGCCGCAGGGGCGCGAGCAGTTCGGCCAGCCAGAAATCGCTCGCCGGAACCGCGTCGTGGGTGAGATAGGCGACGAATTCCCCGCCAGCAAGCTGGGCTGCGAGGTTGCGGGTGCGGCCGTGGCCGAACTCCGAGTTCGGAATCT
>FTKR01814430.1_pt1 | contig 15324 bp, 16 predicted proteins | sample 1658141 | NCBI WGS metagenome assembly FTKR01 (sample SAMEA3914802, study PRJEB12502) | metagenome | biome: forest; material: soil | place: Canada | collected 2010-06-25 | depth 0.1 m | reverse complement strand
GCCATGATCGCGAACGTCCACCCGCCCTTGACGACATTGACCCGGTGGATGCTGGGCAGGGCGCCCGACGGAAGCGCGGCTGCCAGCCCAGCCAGCAGCACGAGCATCGCGGATGCTGCGGCCGGGACCAGCGCGAGTCCCCACTGCTGGATAGCGATCGGCAGTGCCAAAACGGCTGCTACTGCGGCGATGACGAGCATGGCGCCGACGACAACACTCCAGAAGCGGGGGATCGCGTACCGCGTGCTGAGCGCAGCCATGAGGGCGATTGCGGCGAGAACGGCGGCCGACAGCAGAGCGCGGACCGTGCCATCGGCTTCGTCCACCGACAGCAGCTGGACGAGTACGCCGACCCAGGCGAGCCCCTGCACGATGGTCAGCGAGACGATCTCCACGCGAAGAGTCGAATCGAAGCGGGTGACCAGCTGGCGGGTGAGCTCAAGCGCGAGCACGGCGACGAACGTGACCGCGAGGTGGCCGAGCAGCGATCCCCAGTGGCCCTCGCTGGCGTAGCCGAAGAATGCGGGGGTGATGGTGAGACCAACAAGGCCAGACCAGAGCCAGGTGCGGATGCGGGCAGCCGTCGCGATGATCAACGTCAGTACTGCGGCGACGAGGGTCCCGATGCCGACCGAGGTCCAGCTGCTGATCGCGTCGTCCGCCAGTTGCGTCACCCCCCAGATGTCGAGGGCGAGGAAGACCATTCCCAGCGCGCCGATGGCCTCCGCAGAGAACTGGAGCCGAATGCGCGCGAGCAGCCAGGCCCCGGCCAGGAAGAGCACGGTGATGACAGCCAGGATCAGCGTGCGAACGGCGATGCTGAGATCTGGACTGGAGAAGGTGAAGACGAGGGCGGCGATCGCAAACAGGCCGGCACCCGCGATCGCGAGAACGGACTGCACGCTGACCTGCGATTCGCGCACGGGGACGGGTGGCGCTGCGGCCGTCTGAGGCTGGGCGACTGCCGATGGCGCGACGGGAGCCGGGCCTCGTACCAACGTCGGCAGCTGCTCCACGAGCAGGTCGCGCTCGGAAAGAACCTTTGCCGCCGACTGGGTCGCAGCCCACAGCTGCACGCCCGGGTCCCCGCGAAGATCGGCCTGGCAGTTGGGGCAGACCCCACCGGCCAGGGGGTCGAAACCGCACCGAGGGCAGGTGGTCTCGCTGAGGAGAAGTCGGACGGGATCGTGGCTCCACGGTTTGACCATGCCTCGGAGCCTACCGACAGGCGCGCCGGATGGACCGGAAGAAACTCACACTCGGAGCCCGTCCATGCCGCCATCGACAGAGAGGATCGTGCCGGTGGTGGAAGCGCTGAGCGGGGAAGCGAGGTAGGCAATCGCGTTGGCGACCTCATCCGCGCTGACCAGTCGTCCCATCGGCTGGCGTTTGCGCAGTGCTTCGGCTGCAGCTGCGGTGTCGTCGGCCTGTTCGAGCAGGCGGCCAACCCACGGGGTGTCGGCGGTGCCGGGGGTGACCGCGTTGACGCGGATGTGCTCGCCGACGTGATCGGCCGCCATTGCACGGGTGAGTGCGGCCACGGCACCCTTGGTCGCCGAGTAGAGCGCGCGGTTGATGACGCCGACACTGGCCACCACGGATGCCGTGTTGACGATGACGGCCGCCGGCGAGACCCGCAGATGGGGCAGAGCCGCTCGGCTGACCCGGGCGATGCCGAAAACGTTGACGTCGAAGACGCGCAGCCATTCGTCGTCGTCATTGGCGGCCACATTGCCGGTGGCTCCGATACCGGCGTTGTTGATGACGACGTCGAGACGACCGAACTTCTCGATGACCGCGGTGACCGCGGCATCCACGTCGTCGCTGGAGGTGATGTCACAGCGCACACCGAAGTGCGGCAGGTCCTCGACGTTCCGGTCGAGCACGGCGACGCTCGCACCGCGAGAAGCGAGTAGCGCCGCCGTTGCGGCGCCGATGCCGCTTGCCCCGCCGGTGACGATTGCGACGAGGCCGTCAAAGTCGTTCATGAGTTCTCCAGTATTCGTGGGTCGACGTGCATCTTCGGGCCAAGCCCGGCACCAGCCGGGCGTTCACCGGCGAGGACGGCCCCAACGCCGTCGAGGCCAACGGTGGCGGCGACGAGCCGACGCGGGTCGACCGCACCGCTCGCGTAGAGCTCGATGGTGCCGTCGAGACCGGGGGAGGCGCTGAGCACGCCGACGGCCGTGACATCCTTCAGCGCAATGATGCGGGTGTCGACCAGCGAAGGACTCCCCGCGAGCCCGACGTAGACGACCCGCTTGCCTGGCTCGACGAGATCGAGGGCGCGGGAGGGCAGGGCGGCGGCATTCGACGCGTCGATCACGGCATCCCATGGCAGGTCGGGCAGAGTGTCGTCGGTGTGCACGCCGTGAAACCCGAGGGATGCCGCGTAGTCCAGGGACCGCTGCGACCGGCCGAGCAGGTGCACCTCGACACCCTGCGCCTTGGCGATCATCGCCGCGAGCAGGCCGATCGTGCCTGGCCCGAGGATCAGCACCCGGTCGCCGTCGCGCAACGCAGCGCCCTGCACCGACCGCAGCGCGTTGCCGCCGGGCTCCACCAGCGCCCCGAGGGCGGCGTCGACCGAGTCGGGAAGGGCATGCAGCGAGGATGCAGGCACCGCCAGCTGTTCGGCCAGGGCGCCAGCGAACCCGCCGCGAATCCCGACCTCGTAGCGGAACTCGCAGACGTGCTGCAGCCCCTGGGTGCAGCGGCGGCAGACTCCGCAGCCGAGCATGGTGTCGCCCGTCACCCGCTTGCCGAGCCATTCTTCGTCGGCGGCCGACCCGACTGCGGTGACCGTCCCCATCCACTCGTGTCCGAGTCGCATCGGAAACTCGGCGAAGCCCTCGTGCAGGTACTGCATCTCGCCGGTGAAGAACTCGACATCGGTGCCGCAGACGCCAACACGCTCGACATCGACGACGACGTGGCCGGGCGCGGCAACGGGGGCGAGCACGTCCTCAACGGACGACTCACCCGGCGCGGTGACGACGAAGGCGCGCACTACCTCGGGCCGATGACTGTCTGCTTCTGCGCGCCGAGGCCGTCGATGCCCAACGTCATGACGTCGCCCTCCTGAAGCCACACCGGTGGCTTCAGGCCCATGCCGACGCCGGGAGGCGTGCCGGTGTTGATGAGGTCGCCGGGCTCGAGAACGAGGAACTGGCTGAGGTAGTGGACGATGAAGTACGGGTCGAAGACCATGGTGGAGGTGGAGCCGGTCTGGCGGCGGATGCCGTTGACGTCCAGCCACATGCCCAGCGCTGTCACGTCGGCGATCTCGTCCGGCGTGACGAGCCACGGGCCGGCGGGGTTGAAGGTCTCAGCCGACTTGCCCTTCGACCACTGGCCGCTGCGCTCGATCTGGAAGGCACGCTCGCTGACATCATTGACGACGGTGAAGCCGGCGATGGCATCCTTCGCGTCCTCGATGCTGTCGAGGTAGCTCGTGCGCTTGCCGATAACGATGCCGAGCTCGACCTCCCAGTCCAGCTTGGTCGAGCCCCTCGGCTGGCGAACGTCGTCGTTCGGGCCGATGAGAGTGTTCGGCGACTTGGTGAAGAGGATCGGCTCATCGGGAATCTTCTGGCCGGTCTCGGCGGCGTGGTCGCTGTAGTTGAGCCCGATGCAGAGGATCTGGTGCGGACGCGCGATCGGTGCGCCGATACGCTCGCCGGCGAATGCGTGTGTCTGCCCGGCGAGAACACGCTCGGCAACCATCTCGGCGAGGGTGCCGAAACCAGCCCCGAAGAACGCCTCGTTGAAGTCGCCAACGAGGTCACTGACATCGACGTAACTCTCGTCATCGACGCGGACGACAGGCTTCTCCTGGCCAGCCGGCCCGATACGCATGAGATACATGACTACTCCTTAGTGAGGGGGAAACGGGTGGAGTCCCAATAGGGAACGGCGAGACCGCGCATGCCGACGTCCGCCGTGAAGAGGCGGCCGGCATCGGGATGCCCGGCCAGCACCTTCTCGGCGGGATCATCGGTCGACGTGGTGATGACGAGAACGTCGAGGTTGGCGCCGGCGAAGGCGACCGCCGTCGGATGGGAGACGGGAACGGTCACGACCGCCAGCACCGTGGCATCCGTCGCGGAATAGCAGCGCACTTCGCCAGCGCTCCAGATTGCTATCCAGAGGTTGCCGTCGGCATCCACGCACATTCCGTCGGGGCTTCCGCCCTCGACCGTGAGGAACACCTGGCGCGGACCGGCGACTCCCTCGGGGCCGTACGCACGCACGAAGACCGTGGCGGGGATGGAGTCGACGCTGTAGAACAGTGTGCCGTCGGGAGACCAGCCGATGCCGTTGGAGAGCACGAGGTCGTCGTCGATGAGCGTGCCGTCGGCGTACATGAGGCGCTCCTCGTGAACTGGAGACTCCTTGAAGATGCTGCCGACGATGAACCGGCCCTGTGGGTCCACAGAGCCGTCGTTGAGGCGCCGCCCGGCACCCTCGTGCACGAGGGTGCGTTCGATCGCCCCGGCAATGAGCTTCTTTCGGCCGACGACGAGCAACTCGCCGTCGGGATCGCAGACCACCGCGCCGACTGTGTCGTCGACATGGTGCCGCGCCGTCTCCACAACGGTGGATCCATCGAGGTGGCCCTCGAGCACCAGGCCGCTGGGGATATCCACCCAGAGCAGGCGCTCACGCGCGGCGTCCCAGTACGGTCCCTCCGCCAGCACGTAGCGGGAGGCGGACGCAGCGGTGGCGGTATAGGTCTTCACAGGGCACGCACAATCTCGAGGATGCGGGGGACTCCGGCCACGAGCTCGGCGAGCGGGGTGCGGTAGGTGAGGCCACTGATGCTGACCGCACCGCTCGGCACGGCGCGGGACGTCAGGTACGCGGGAACAGCGAGGCAGTTGACCCCTGGCTCGTTCTCCTGGTCGTCGACGGCGTAGCCCTGCAGGCGGATGCCCCCGAGCTCCCGGCAGAATGCCTCGACATCCGTGATCGTATGCTCCGTTCGCTGCTCCAGTGGCTCGTCGCCCACCCATTCCCGTACTGCGGCATCGTCCGCCAGCTGGGCGGAGAGCAGGAGTTTTCCGACCGCCGTCGTGTGTGCGGGGTTGCGGCCACCGATGACGGAGCTGAGCTTCACGGCGCCGCCGGAAGGGTCGACCTTCGAACGGTAGATGACGTAGCGACCGTCGAGCACCGCGTAGTGCGCAACCTCGTCGAACAGTGCGGCGAGCTGCTCGAGCGCCGGGCGCACGCGAACGTGGTCGGGCCGCGCCTCGTGGTGAGTGAATGCCATGCGCAGAAACTCGTCACCGAGCACGTAGTGGCCGCGGCCGTCCTGCGCCGCCAGGCCCGCCCGTCGCAGTGCTGCAAGGGCCCGGTGTACGGTCGATTTGGGGCTGGCAACACGGGTGGCGATGTCTTCGAGGCCGATTCCGTCTGGATGGTTAGCCAGTTCGATGAGGACGGCCAGAACACGGTCGGAGCCAACGACACGGTCGCTGGAAACTGGGATAGTGTTCATCTCGTTCCACATGCTAGACCACGATTCCACATACTGAAAGCAGACTCATGGCTGAGCAGCGAAGCCAGCAGTGGTACGCGGGCGACGACCGCAACGCGTACATCCATCGGGCGTGGATGCGCCGTGGCCTCCCCGAGGACGCCTTCGACGGCCGCCCCCACATCGCCATCGCGAACACCGCCTCCGACCTCACCCCGTGCAACGCTCATCTCAACGAGGTGGCCGAGGCGGTCAAGCAGGGCATCTACGAGGCGGGCGGCATTCCGCTCAACCTCCCGGTCGTATCCCTCGGCGAGACCCAGGTGCGACCGACCGCGATGCTCTGGCGCAACATGGCCGCGATGGCGACAGAGGAGATGCTGCGCGCAAATCCCATTGACGGCGTTGTGCTGCTGGGCGGCTGTGACAAGACGATCCCCTCGCTGCTGATGGCAGCGGGATCCGTTGATCTTCCCGCCGTCGTCATCCCCGGCGGCCCGATGATCACCGGCCACTTCCGCGGCGAACCGCTCGGCTGCGGCACGGATGTGTGGCGCCTCAGCGAGGAGGTGCGTGGTGGCACGCTTTCGCAGGCCGACTTCATGAAGTCGGAGTCGTCGATGATCCGCAGCCGCGGACACTGCAACACCATGGGCACCGCGTCGACTATGGCCCTCGTCGCCGAGGCGCTCGGAACGATCATCCCCGGGCTCGCCGGAACGCCGGCACCCGACAGCCGTCTGCTCGAGAGCTCGCACGAGACGGGCAGGCTCATCGTCGAGATGATCGCCGAGCAGCGCACTCCGAGCAGCTTCATCACCAAGGGCTCGTTCCAGAACGCGATCGTCGCGCTCGCGGCGATTGGTGGATCCAGCAACGCTGTGGTGCATCTTCTCGCGATCGCCGGCCGTCTCGGTATCACCCTGACGCTCGACGACTTCGACGCCATCGGCTCCCATGTGCCGCTGCTGGTCAATCTCCAGCCAGCCGGGCGCTTTCTCATGGACGACTTCCAGCGCGCCGGCGGCTTCCTCGCCGTTCTGCGCGAGGTCAAAGACCTGCTCGACCCCACCGCACTCACGGTTACGGGAAAGCCTCTGGTCAGCTACCTCGACAACGCCAGGATCTGGGACAAAGAAGTGATCACGGTACGTTCCGCGCCGATGATCCCGGATGCCGGCATTGCCGTCCTCTACGGAAACCTCGCCCCGGCAGGCGCCATCATCAAGCCCGCCGCCGCCAGCCCCGAACTGCTCAGTCACCGCGGCAAGGCGGTCGTGTTCGACACCATCGAGGACATGCACGCTCGCATCGACGACCCCGACCTCGATGTCGACGCGAGCTCGATCCTCGTGCTGCGCGGCTGCGGGCCGAAGGGGTACCCGGGCATGCCGGAGGTCGCGAACATGCCGCTGCCGAAGAAGCTCCTCGAGCAGGGGGTCCGGGACATGGTCCGCATCTGCGATGGACGGATGAGCGGCACCGCCTACGGCACGGTTGTGCTGCACGTCTCGCCGGAAGCTGCGGCCGGGGGCCCACTGGCCGTGGTGCAGAGTGGTGACTACATCATCCTCGACGTCCCGAATCGCACCCTCACCCTCGACGTGCCCCAGGAGGAGATCGATGCGCGCGTCCCCAACGACGCGACCCTCGCTGGCTTCGCCAAGCCCACGCGCGGCTGGGAGAAGCTCTACGTCGAGCACGTCATGCAGGCCGAGACGGGGGCCGACCTCGACTTCCTCGTCGGCAGAAGCGGCTCCGCGGTCTCGCGCGAGTCCCACTAGATGCGAGAGGGCGAGCGCCGACATGACGCTCGCCCTTCTTCCCGCCTCGACTAGCGCGTAACGTTCACCAACCCGTTGAAGCCGTCGGGCACAACCACGAGGTTGCCCGCGGCGGCCAGATCACTGAGCGTGTCGAGGTAACGCTGCTGGAGGATGTTCGAGGTCAGCGAGCTGTTGAGGATCGCGTTGGCGTCCGCTTCTGCCTGCGCCTGCACAACCTTCTGCTGGGCGGAGACCTGGGTCGCCTCGAGCTCGGCCTTGGCCTTCTCGACCTCGATGCGAGCGGCCTGGGCAGCGTCGAAGCGTGCCTTGACCTCGTCGGAGTAGCGGATCTCCTGCAGGCTCACCGACTCGACGATGACGCCGGCCGACTTCCAGCGGTCGGCGAGAGCGTCTTTGATGTCGTTACTGGCCTTCTCGCGACCATTGAGCAGCTCGAGCGTTCCGTACTTGGCCGGCACGTTGCGAACGACCGAGCGAATGTCCTGCTCGATAAGACGGGCGCGGAAGTTCTCCTGGTTGAGGTACTGCGAGTAGATCTCGGTGACCGAGTCGGGGTTGATGGAGTAGATCACGACGATGTCGAGGTTGGCTGTCACGCCCTCGCGGTCCTGCACGGTGATCTGCGGGCCGTTCGGAGTGGAGCCGTTGTAGTCGGAGAGACCGTCGCCAACGTAGGCGGCAATCTGGTTGCGAATGTCGAAGTCGACAACATCGACCCACGGCGCCTTGAAGTCGGCTCCGGCCGTCACATCCTCGCCGACGATGTTTCCGGTCCAGTCTTTGAGCACCTTGGCCTCGCCGACATCCTGCGTGTAGAAGGTGGACCCGAACAGGGCGAGAAGGGCGAAGAGGGTAAGCAGTCCGGCGACACCGAAGATGACGGTGCCGGGCAGGCGAGCGGATGTACCCTCTGGCGCACCACGGCGCACCCGGCGGGCGATGACGAAGGCGATGATCGCCGCGATGGCGAGAATGATGGCGATGATGAACACTGGGGGCTCCGTGAGAGTAGGGGACGGCTTCAGGCACTCGTAGCTTAGGGCCGCGCACCTACGATGGGCACGTGGCGATTCGAGTCGGACGTGGTTGGCGGGACTACATCCTCACCGCCTTCTCTGGCGCGGCCGATGGCCTTCCGCCATGGGTGCAGGACTTCGAGAACGGGGATGACGCCGGCTACTTCGGTCGCGGCTCCGCCGTCTGGCACGTGCACGGCGGAACCGCGGTGATAGTGGCGGGCGTGCGCGCCCTGCTGATGCAGACGCTTCATCCCGGCGCCATGGCCGGGGTACATGACTGGTCCCGCTACCGGGAGGATCCGCTCGGACGCCTGGCCGGCACCGTGCGCTGGGTGCTCACCACGACCTTCGCCGATCGCGCGGGCGCCGATGCCGGCTCCGCTTTCGTGCGCACACTGCACACGCGGGTGCGCGGAACCTACGGTGACGACGTTCCCTATTCCGCTGCCGACCCGGACCTGCTGCGCTGGGTGCACATCGTCTTCGAGGAGGCATTCCTCAGCTGTCATCAGGCCTGGGGGAGTCCGATACCCGGTGGAGCGGATGAGTACGTCGCCGAGTGGGCCATTGCCGGCGAGCTCATGGAGGTCGCTTCCCCGCCGCGCTCCGAGGCAGAACTGCGCGCTCAGCTGTCGGCATTCGATTCGCAGCTCGTCAGTGACGAGCGGGTTGCGGCCGCGGTGAGCTTCATCCGCACGCCCCCGCTGGCCCGCTCGCTCATGCCCGGCTACCGCATCATCTTCGCCGGCGCTGTTGCGACTCTCGAGCCGAAGTACCGGCGCATGCTCGGCTTGCGGACGCCGTGGTTCGGGGCGAAGGTGACGACTCGCATCGCGCTGCGGCTCCTGGCACTGCTGCTCGGGCGACCGTCCACGGCCGAGACGTACGCGGGCCGTCGACTTGCTCGGCTTGAGGGAGACTCACCGGTAGGGTGAATCCCGACGGCGCGCATCGGGGTGGGCCGAATCGGAAAGGTTCGTCGATGAGAATCCTGTTCGCGCTTCTCCGGGTGGCCGTCGCCGCCGCGATCGTTTCCGCCATCGTCGGGCAGCTGCTGGTCAGTCTCGCCTACTGGGCCGGGCGCGACACTCCTGTTGACGTGCCGACACACCTGACCCACTTCTTCAGCTTCTTCACGATCGAGTCGAACATCCTCTCGGTCGCCGTACTGCTCGTTGGTGCCTTCTTCCTCCTCACCCGCACGGGCGAGGATCCCACCTGGTACAACACTGTCCGCGCGGCGACGGTCACGTACATGGTCGTGACGGGCATCGTCTACAACCTCCTGCTGCGTGGCGTCGAGCTGCCGCAGGGCTCGACGCTCGGCTGGTCGAACGAGGTGCTGCACGTGATTGCCTGCACGTGGCTGCTGCTCGACTGGATTCTCGCGCCGGGTCGGTCGCCGATCGCGGCGAAGAACATCGGGAAGATCCTCGTGTTCCCGATCGTCTGGGTCATCTACACCCTCGTGCGCGGGCCACTGGTCGCTGACACGGTGTACGGCAACGACTTCTGGTACCCGTACCCGTTCCTCAACCCCACCACCTCGGCCGAGGGCTACTTCACGGTCGCCTTCTACGTGCTGCTGATCGCGGTCGCCATCGGCTCGGTTGCCGCCGGCGTGCTGTGGATCTCGCGGCGAAAGGCGCTTCTCGCCGCCTAGGCCTTGCGGGCCGTGCGGTTCTCCGCCGAGACCATCCAGGAGAACTGCTCGAGGCGCGCGATGATCGCGTGCAGCAGGTCGGCGCTCGTCGGATCTTCCTCGTCGACCTCGTCGTGAACGCGGCGCGCGGTTGCGACCGTTCCGTCGATGCGGGCAGTGATGAGGTCGACGGCCTCGCTCGTCTCGATCTCGCCGTTGGGGAACTCCGGCAGCGTCGTCGTCGCGGCGACCGTGTCGCTGCGACCGTCAGGCATCGCGTGCAACGCGCGAAGGCGCTCGGCGACGGCGTCGCTGAAAGCGCGGGCTTCCTCGATGATCTCGTCGAGCTGGCGGTGAAGGTCGCGGAAGTTCTTGCCCACAAGGTTCCAGTGCGCCTGCTTGGACTGCAGGTGCAGCTCGGTGAGGTCGACGAGCACGGCCTGGAGGTCATCCGTCAGCGCCTTGGACGCCTTGAATCCAGCCTCGGCATTCTGGCGTCGCGTTGTGCGTGCTCCACCACCGGCGGGGGGGGTTGCGGTGTGGCCGTTATCGGTGTCGGTCATGGTGTTCCTTTCGTTGCGGTCTGGCGTGTGGGGGAGTCGATGAGCTCGGTTTGCAGGTAGCGCGCGTAGCCGCCAGGAGTGCGGCCGGTTCCGCGGCCGGAGGTGACGACCTCGCACTGCGCCGTCGGCGTCATGACCGCGCCGAGCGCGTCGAGACGATCGACGAGATCGACGTCCTCGTGCTCGGGCATCGGGTGGAAACCGCCAGCTTCGAGGTAGCTACTGGCGCGGATGCCCAGGTTGGCTCCGTGCACGTGGCCGTTGGCGAAGCCGGGGATGTGTCGTGCGTCCCAGGCCTCGAGCTGCGCCTGGGTGAGATCGGCGAAGTCCGGCCGCACGGTGCCCAGCACGACGTCCGCGCCGTCGTCGGCAAGCTCGAGCTGGGTGGTGATCCAGTCGCGCGGCACGATCGAGTCGGCGTCGGTGTTTGCGAGCCAGGTGCGACTGCGCTCTCCACGGGTGTGCTGCAGCCCGAGCTGCACGCCAGTTGCGCGGGCGAGTCCCACGCGTCCGGCCTGCACCTCGACTACGTTGACCCGCTCGAACTCGCGGGCGATGGCCGCGGTGTCGTCCGTGCAGCTGTCGGCAACGACGATCACGTGCACGTCCGGAACCGGATCGAGCACCGCCTCGGCGAAGCGCCGTGCGGCCGCAATGGACTCGAGGCAGCCCCGGAGCAGCGCAGACTCGTCACGCGCAGGCACGACGACTAGCACCGATCGGATGGCGCGGCTCACAGCATCCCCGTTCTCGCGGCAACCGAGGCGCCATCCCGAGTCCAGACCTCGAGCACGAAGTCGTCTTCGACGTGGCTTGCGACACGCGTCAGGCTAAGCCGGCCGATTGCGGCGTGCACGGCGTCGCCGCTGATCGGATAGTCATCGACGGGATGCCGCCAGTGGCAGGCAACGAGAGTTCCGTTCGCGGTGAGTCGGCCTTCAATCTCGTGGAGAAGCCGCGCGAGCCCATCGCTCTCGAAGTAGTAGCCGACCTCGCTCAGCACCACGAGGTCGAAGTCGCCGGCGGGGAGACCTGCGGCGACGTCGGTCTGCTCCACGCGAACGCGAAGACCGGCGGTTCGTGTCCGGGCGGCGTCAACGGCCGCCTGCGCGATGTCGAGCGCCAGCACGCTCTCGCAACGGGCGGCCAGGTCGACGGTCAGCAGCCCGAGCGAGCAGCCGATCTCCAGCGCCATGTCGTACTGTTCGCGCGGCAGGCTCGCCATCGTGATTGTCCGTTTGCGGCGCTCGTACCAGCGCGATTCGAAGCGCCACGGATCCTCGCGGCGGGAGTACAGAGCGTCGAAGTAGCTCTCGGGCAGCGCGGTGCTCACGCCTCGCTCCCGATGAAGAGCTCGAGTGGGTGCTCGAAGTTGCGGAGGAACTCGGTGCCGAGAACCGCCTCATCCCCATCCAGTTCGCCGAGCGCTGTCGTCTGGCTGGCATAGCTGAGAATTGCCCGGCGCTTCGCCGTTTGGGCCTTCTGCCGCATCGGAACGGCGAAGAGCCGGTCCCATGGCACGTCCTCGCCTTCCGGGTCGGCCCAGTGCCACAGCCAGACGGGGTACTCGAGGAAGGCGCGCTTCTCCGAAGTCGCGGCGGCGACGATCTCGCCGACCACCCGGTGGTCGCGGTGCCCGTCGCCACGCCACGGGGCGAGCACGAGGGCGTTCTCATCGGAGTCGGCAAGGAAGGGTGCAAGGGCGGCGGCCACGGCATCCCGGTTCTCCAGCACACCCCCGTCGGGAAAGCCGAGCAGCGAGATGCTCGCCCCCGGGGCGAGGGTCGCCACTGCCGTGAACGCCTCCTTCGCCCGAATGGTCGCGAGCTGTTCCGCGCTGTGGGTGATCGAATCGGGGTGGGATGCCGCTCCGTCCGTCACGATGACCACGTGCACCGGAAGCTCCCGAGAGCACATCTCCGCGATGAGACCGCCAGCGGCGAGGGTCTCGTCGTCCGGGTGTGCGGCGAAGACGAGCAGTTCGGTGACATCCGCGAGGTCGAGCTGGCGAAAACGATGCTGGGCGAAGGCGGCACGCCACTCACTGGCGGAGGTTCCGACGGCAGTCGAGTCAAAGCTCACCATGGCACGCTTCCAGCCGCAGCGAGCTTGTCGCCGAGCGACGCCTCGTCCTTCTCTGCGTGATGCTGTCGGACGTACAGCGCGAGGTCAGCAACGCGCTTCGCGTGGTCGGCATCGAGCGCGAGAGGAGCCGGACCAAGGGCGTGCCCTGCGCGGGCAATCGTGTCCTCCACGACACGGGCGACAGTGGCGCGGGCGCGTTTGGCGAACAGGGTGCCGTCCTCTCCGGCGTCGATAAGTGCCGCCGATTCGGCCAGGGCGCGGCGGGCGTCCTCCAGGTTCGCGTCGATGGCACCGAGATGCATGCGGAGGAACGGGTTCGGGCGCTCGACAGCCGCCGCGAAGACGGTGCGCGCGATGCCGACGGCTCCTCCGTACCAGCAGGCGGCAACGCCGACTCCGCCCCACGCGAAGCCGGGGCGCGACAGGTACCAGCCGGGATCGCCCACCGGCTCGGCGGGGACATCCGTGAACTCCACCGGCCCGCTGGGGATCTCGGCGAGCCCGCGAGCATGCCAGGCGCCCTGCACGACACGGACTCCGGGATGCCGCAGCGAGACAGCAAGCAACTGCCGCTGGCCATCATCGAGGGTCGCAGTCACGAGCGCTCCATCAAGTTCGGACGCTAGAGAGCACCACGGCTTTGTGCCATTGAGCACGCGGCCGTCGAAGTGCAGCGGCTCACCCGGGCCCTCGGCAGCGAATACGCCGAGCGCCCCCTCTGGCACGGTCACGCCCGCCTGCGTAAGGATCGCGACCGCGTCGAGGTGCGGTTCTACGGCCCGGGCAACGCCGAGGTCGTAGGCAGCAAGGGTTGCGAGGGTCTCGAAAAGCTCGGCCGCGGAGGCGAGCTCGAGTCCTTGCGCGAAGGCGAGAGCCGCGCCGACAGACGCTGGCAGCGCCGGGACGGACCCCGTTCGGGGAGGCCCGCCCGACGACAGGGTGACAACTCCTGGGAGTGACATTCTTTGGGACTCCGCTCGGTGCTCAATTCCCTTCCACCCTACGGTTGGGCGCGAAAATGCCGGAGGGGGTCGATTTCACAGGTCGTTGGTGCTAGCCGGAATGAGGCGCTGCCCGGAATGAATGGTGTGTTCCTGGTGGTTGGCTCTAGTGACGTCGACAAGGATGGAACCCATGACTGACACCGTGACCACACCGACTCCAGCCGAACAGTACGCGATCTACCACGCGCGCCGTGAGCTGGCGGTTGTGCAGCCGACCGGCAGTCTCGCGCTGACGAACACCCAGTGGATCGACTCGGAGCAGACCATCTGGGGCGTGCCGGGCAGCTGGGCACCGCTGCCGGAAGGGGAGTCGGGGCTGAAGGTCACGGCTGCGGCATCCGACGGTATTTCTGTCGACGGTGTGCTGGTCGACGGGTCCACGATCGCCAGGGGCAAGGATGACGCCGCACCGAGCGCGATCGACTTCGGCAACGGCAAGACCGGCTTCGTCATCGCCAGCCCGCAGGGCAGCTACGCGTTGCGCGTCTGGGACGCCAACTCCGAGGGCATCCAGGAGTTCGGCTCGATCGACGCCTTCGACTACAACCCGGACTGGGTCATCACGGCGACATTCACCGAGAATCCCGCCGGCACGACCATGGGCTTCGAGCACCTCAAAGACGAAGGAAAGACAAAGGAGGAGGTGATTCCGGGGAGCATCACCTTCACGAAGGACGGCGTGGACTACGACCTCGCCGCCTTTAAATCGGGCCGCGCCCTGCAGCTCGTCTTCGCGGACGCGACCAGCGGCGACAGCACCTACAGCGTCGGTCGATTCCTCTATGTCGCCCCGAAGCCGGACGGCACGATCACTCTCGACTTCAACCTCGCGGTTCTGCCGCCGTGCGCGTTCAGCTACGCCTTCAACTGCCCGATGCCACCCAAGCAGAACCGCTTCTCGGTGCCTATCGAAGCTGGCGAGAAGAACGTTCTCAAGAAGGACGGCTCACTGCTCCACGAGGAGTAGCTACTTGGTCGGCACCTTCAACTGCGAGGCAAAAGCGGTGAGGAGGCCACCTCCGACGAGCGCGATCATCAGCGGAAGAGCTCCGTCGTAGAAGCTGCCTTCCGGATACACCTCGAGAAACGGTGACCCGGGTGTTGTCAGACCCCAGGTGAGCGCCGCCGCCGTTGCACCAAACGCCTCGGCGAACGGGAACTTGCGCTTGTCCTGCGCTGACCGCTTCGTTGCGAAACCCACAATGACAAGGGTGATGACGAGGGCGATCATGACAAGCAACGCGACGAAACGGAGGAGCAGGTGGCGTTCGTCCCAGCCCTCAGCATCTTCGGGAATCAGCGCGAGGATTCCCGTCACGAATACCGTGTAGATCGCGATCACTTCGGTGGGCACCAGGGCGACGATGAGATCGGCGGCGCTGGCGGGCTTGCTTGAGTCGTCGTTCTTGCTGCTGGAGACGCCGGTCTTGAGCCGGCTGACGGGCTCCGCATCAAAGCGAGCCGCAGCAATCGTGGTTAATCGTGAGATGGACATGGCACTGCCTTCCGTTCGGGTCACCTCCTGTCCGGGTAACAGGTGGTGGCTGAAGGTACCGCCGTATCTGTAATGGCGGATAGTCCTCATTTCTGAGTACCCCTGTCGTTGGGTCGCGAGAGACTTGGCCAGTGCACATCGTTCTGGCTCCGGGGCGGGCGCACCGTTTCAGCGACGACGGCGTCCTCATCGACGAGACTGCTGTCCTCTCGCTTCCGACGTTTGCTGCCGAACAACCGACCGACGC
>FTKR01000516.1_pt2 | contig 15797 bp, 17 predicted proteins | sample 1658141 | NCBI WGS metagenome assembly FTKR01 (sample SAMEA3914802, study PRJEB12502) | metagenome | biome: forest; material: soil | place: Canada | collected 2010-06-25 | depth 0.1 m | reverse complement strand
CGGCGCTTTTCGGTCAGGGCCTTGGAATCGTCTATGCCTTCGGGAATGCGTGCCGGATCGAGAATGACGGCGGCCACGCACAGGGGGCCGGCGCACGGACCGCGACCGGCTTCATCGACGCCGCAGATACGCCCGAAAAGTGTGGATTCAAAGCTGAGATCGGCCATGAAGCGCGTCTTACGACGATTCAGCCGGTTTGTCTTTAGCCTAGCGGCCGCGCTTACCAAAAACGGGACGCACCGGGGCGGAAAAGCCTTGCGCTACCTGGCGCATGGCCGGTCGTGCAATTTCACGGGAAGACGAGGCGGTCTCCATGCGCGGCTGGACATGGCCCGCAGGACTGAAGTCGAAGGCCGGTTTGTAAGGTTCGGGCTCCAGTGCCTCGCTGTCGGCCTCATTGTCAGGCGCGTCGAAAATGCGCGTGATGTGGTCTTCACTTCCGCCCCTGGGATCAGGACCGAAGCGGTTGGATCCGTTCGTACCTTTCAGGCTCATAAAAACGAGCATGGCGATATTGGCGATGGAACCCAGCCCGCTGAATATCGGATTGGTGGTGGCAGCGCCGTGATTAGCAATGGCTCCACTGGCGGCAAGGAAAGCGCTGATAATGCCGGGCGCGTAGAGCAGAAGCCACAGGGCTGACCGATCTGTGTCATGCAGCCGGCGGACGGTTACCGCCAGATTGGGCAGGAAACAGGCGAGGGCGAAAAGACCGCCTCCGACCAGCATGATGGAAAGGCCGCTCTGCAAAGACCCGCCCGTTACGGCCAGCGCTACAATCAGGGCATAGACCACTATTTGCGCGATATAAAACCACCAGTATTCCGCCCGGCGGGCGCGCCCGGTAAATATGGCGTATTTGGCGAAAGGCCGGAGAAACAGCGACATGCGATGTCCTGTGCGAATGGGGGCCGGGTACGCATACACGCACCGCAATCTACACAGGAAAGCTGAAAACCGGTTTAAGCCCTATGGTTAAAACATCACTTCCGGCGCGTCAGTCACGCCGCGGCCCTTGGGATCGGCGCCGAAGCGGTTGGCGGTCGGGGTGCCGTCGGTGACATAGAAAACCAGCATGACGATCTCAGCGATGAGGATGGGCAGGAAGAGGCACAGGAACAGCGAGCCTAACATGCTGAAGATGAACTGCATGGATTGCGCGTCACTCATATTGCCTTCGTGGCCGATCAGCGTGAATATCTGGGTGCCGAAGAAAATGAAGAACAGAATCATGCCGGCAAAGGCGACCACAACGGGCATGATGATCCACCAGCCGGTGCGGTTGATATCATGCAGGCGGCGCACGGCGACAGCGATGGTCGGAAGCAGAAGCCCCAGATTGACCAGTTGCATGATCGGCATGACCGAAAAATAGCGCCCCATGAATTGCGATGGATCGGGATTTTGAAAATTGATCCCGCTCATGAGCACGGACATGCTGATCGTACCCATTACCGCGCCGACGATGAAGCGGAGCAAGACCCACAGCCAGAATTCTGAACGGCGCGCACGGCCCTGGAAATCGACATATTTGATCAGCGGCTGGAAAATCAAAGGTACATTGGACATCGAAAACCCCCTGCAATCGATTGGATGTTCAGAAAACGCTGCTGTCGCCGCCACGGCCCTTCGGGTCCGGTCCGAAGCGGTTCGGGCCAGGTGTGCCGTCCATGACATTGAAGACAAAGGTGACGATGGCTGCGGCGAACCAGGCCAGGAAAACCCACCACATGGGCGCGAAAGCGGTCATTACGGCCATTGATTGTTCTGGCGTCGGGTTGGCGCCGATATTGGCGAAGGATTGCATGCTGGCGATAAAACTGCTGCCATTGATCGAGAAGAAGACTACCATGGCGACGATCAGCACGACCATCGGGAACACAATCCACCAGCCGGTGCGGTTGATGTCGTGGAAGCGGCGGACGCCGACCGCCAGGGTGGGGATAAAGATCGCCAGGGAAAAGATGCCATTCAGCACCTCGGCGGTACTGCCGATTGCCAGCTTGAGTATGCTGAAGACGATGCTGACGATTATCTGGAACAGGAACCACAGCCAGAATTCGGTGCGGCGCGACCGGCCGTTGAAGTCGGCGTAGCGCTTGAGCGGCTGAAACATCAATTCCATGGAATCCCCAATATGTTTGTTGTACGGGCCAGATTTACCGCGTTTCCGTCGTGTCCGCAATCTCGGCGTGTCGGAAACAGGTGACGATATGATCATTGACCATGCCCACGGCCTGCATGAAGGCATAGACGATGACCGGGCCGCAGAACTTGTAACCCTTGCTTTTGAGAAGCTTAGTCAGTTCCTGCGACGTTTTTGTTTCGGTGGGAATTTCGCCCCACTGGTAATGGTTGGTTACCGGCGTGCCATCCTGGATCGCCCATATGAAGTCGGTGAAATTCGTGCCTTTTTCACGCAAATCCAGGGTGATGCGGGCACTCTCGATGGCGGAGACGATCTTGGACCGCGAGCGGATAATGCCGGCGTCGTTCATCAGGCGTTCGATATCGGCCTCATCGAAACGTGCCACCTTTTCCGGATCGAAACCGGCGAAGGCAGCGCGCAAGGCGTCGCGCTTGCGCAGGATGGTGATCCACGACAGGCCGGCCTGAAAGCCATCGAGCACCAGTTTTTCCCACAAGGCGCGCGAATCGTATTCCGGTACGCCCCATTCCTCGTCATGATAGGCGCAGTAAAGCGGATCGGTCTTGGGCCAGGGGCAGCGCGCTTTATCGCACATAGGGATATCCTGTTTACTGTGGGGCTATTTCGGGCAGGTAAGGAGCAATCCACCGGGGAATGATCAGGGTGAGGGGCTGGTTATCGGCGATCAGACTACCCTCGCGTCGGTCGATACGCATCAGGGCGAGACCGTACCCTTGCGTGGATGCCAGCACTTCGCCGGCACGTTTGTCAATGTTGAGAACATCGGCGCCGGCTACGGGCGCTTCGTCTTCGTAACGAAAGCCGAGGATACGGTTCTTGATCTGGCCGCGTCGTTTCATGCGTGAGGTCAGTTCCTGGCCGACGTAGCACCCCTTGTGGAAGTCGATGGCGGCCAGCAGGTCGAGATTAGCGTCGATGGCGTAGAGGTCGTCCTTAGCGAAATCCGTGCCGGCTTCGGCGAGACCATGAGCGTAACGAAAGGCGCGCCAGTCGTCGGTCTTGGTGGTTTCACTCTGCGGTGCATAGGCGAAACCGAACGCGGCATCAATGATTGATCCGCGCGGATCGGCCATGAATGTTTCGGGCAGATCGTCGCCAAAAGCGACATAAACCGGATGATCCAATGCCGCGATCGTCGCCTTGGCGCGCAGTTTGTACATGTTAAGTTTGGCCAGCAGTTCATCGCGTTCGGATAGGGGCACATCCAGCCAGATTTCGTCAGCAGACACCGCATGAAGCAGCACATCACAGATCATTTTACCCTGGGGCCGCAAAAAAGCCCCGTAGTGCAGTTTATGAAACGCCCCCCTTGCCGTTTCCTCGACCAATATGTCGATATGGGCGGTGCAAAGGCCCTTCAGGAAGCTTGCCCAGTCTGGTCCGGTAACGGCGATCAGGGCGCGATGAGGAAGGGCGGTAACAAAAGATGTGGTCATTGGGAGTCTTGCTATGATCGTCTCAGGAACTAAGTATGGCGCATGACAGGTGAATTTCCGATTCTTTTACTGGCCCTGTGCGAACCCGCCAAGGCCCTGGCCCTGAGCGGTGTGATCGCGCGCCTGAAACAGGAAATTCCCCACGCCCGGATTACGCTGGCGACGACGCAGGCATCTGCGGCGCTGTTCCAAGATGACGACTTGGTCGACGAGTTACAAGCCTTTGATGGCGCCTTATTTAAATTGAAATCGCTCCATGGCTTAAGCGAACTCAGCCGGCGCAAATGGGGGCTGTGCGTCGATATCGGCCCGACCCTGATTTCGCGGATGATGAAGGCGAAGACGCGTTTCACCCTCAATCCGAACGATACGGCCGGCGTACTGGAACAGATCGCTAACAAGCTCAAGCTCGATCCGCTGGAAATCACGCCGCGCCTGCGGGTGTCGCCGCGCCGCGAAGCCCAGGTGCGCACCCTGATCGACAATGGCCGCGAAACCGCGCCGCTGATCGTCATGGCGCCCGGCGCCGGCTGGCTCGGCCGGCGCTGGCCGACGGAACGCTTCGCCGTGCTGGCGACGCGGCTGATGCGTGAGGAGGGGCCATTCGCCAATCACCGGCTGCTGATTATCGGCTCGGAGGCGGACCGCGACACGCTCCAGGCGCTGCGCATGGCGACGCCGCGCGCCCAGGTGATGGAGATCGGGGGCGAGGTGACGGTGCTCAACGCCTATGCCGCCTTGAGGCAGGCGGTGCTGTTTGTCGGGAATGACGAACTGTGGCTGCATATCGCCGCTGCGGCCGGTACAGCCACCTTCGGGCTATTTGGGCCTTCGGATGAGGCGGATGCGCCGATCAGCGGCAATGTGCTGACCATTCGCGGGCCGCGTACCTTAGGTGATATCCAGGCGATCGATCCGAAGCTCAAACAGAATGTCTGTCACATGCTCGACCTGACGATAGATCGTGTGGCGGCGGTGATCGAAAAGGACATGGCGGACAGGTAAGGTTTTCGCTTCACAAGACAGTGCGCGCCCTTGCGGTAATCAGGCGCGAGGGCTAGTGTTCGGCGCATTAACTTGCTGAGCTAAGGTGCTGTCATGCCGAAAAATTTCGACCTCATTATCCGCAACGCCGACATCATCAACCACGCTGGGCGCGGCAAGGGCGATATCGGCATCACCGGCGGCAAGTTCGCGGCCTTTGGCGATCTGTCGCAGGCCTCGGCCGGCGAGATTTTCGACGCCACGGGACTGCTGGCCATGCCGGGCGTGATTGATACCCAGGTCCACTTCCGCGAGCCGGGGCTGGAATGGAAAGAAGACCTGGAAACCGGTTCACAGGCCGCAGTCATGGGCGGTGTCGTGGCTGTCTTCGAGATGCCCAACACCAACCCAACCACCACCAATGCCGAGGCCTTCGCCGACAAGCTGGCGCGCGCCCATCACCGGATGCACTGCGATCATGCCTTCTATGTCGGCGGGACGCACGAGAATGTCCATGAACTGGGCGAACTGGAACGCATCAAGGGCTGCTGCGGTGTCAAGGTCTTCATGGGCGCCTCGACCGGCACGCTTTTGATTGCCGATGATGAGGGCGTGGCCAAGGTGCTGGCCAATGTCAATCGCCGCGCCACCTTTCACTCGGAGGACGAGTATCGCCTGGCCGAGCGCCGTCCGCTGGCGCGGGAGAACGACTGGACCAGCCATGATTTCGTGCGTGATGCGCAATCGGCCATCCAGTCGACCCATCGTCTGGTGCGGTTGGCGCGTGAGGCTGGCAAGCGCATTCACGTGCTTCATGTCACGACGAAGGAAGAGATCGAATTTCTGTCCGAAAACAAGGACATCGCCACGGTCGAGATCACGCCGCAGCACCTGACCCTGGTGGCGCCGGAAGCCTATGAACGCTTGAAGGGGCTGGCGCAGATGAACCCGCCGATCCGCGACCAGTATCATGTCGATGGCCTGTGGCATGGCATCAATGGCGGTATCGCCGATGTGCTGGGGTCTGATCACGCGCCGCATACGTTGGAAGAAAAGGCCAAGCCCTATCCGCAATCGCCTTCGGGGATGCCGGGCGTGCAGACCCTCCTGCCAGTCATGCTGACCCACGTCGCCAATGGCCGTATGTCGCTGGAGCGGCTGGTTGACCTGACGTCCGCGGGCGCGCAACGTGTCTTTGGGGTGGCCGGCAAGGGCCGCATGGCGGAAGGGTTCGACGGCGACGTGACTTTGGTCGATCTCAATCACAAGCGCGTTCTGCATCACGCCGACATGCGTACGCGCAGTGGCTGGACACCTTTCGACGGCATGGAAGTCACCGGCTGGCCCAAGGCGACCATTATCCGCGGCAAGGTGGTCATGCGCGATGACGAAATCATCCGACCGTCGCAAGGAGAAGCTTGCCGCTTCATGGAAAGTCTTTAAGACTCTGATCTTTGGCCGATTAGTGCGTTGGCATCGCTAGCGGGTATCAAATATACCCGCGTCGCTTGCCGCCTGCTACTCGTCGCAAAGCTCAGGCCTTAAAGCCATCCGGCGTTGAGAAATCAAGGACAAGCTTTGAGAAGCTTCGCCTTATGCGCTTCATATTCCGGCGAAGGCCGTGAGCGCGAGACAAACAGGTCCGGTGACAGGGCCACATCAGGCGTTCCCATCCATTTGCCTTCGGTATCAATAATCAGGCCGGGCAGACAGGCCACCGGCCCGCGCGGCAAGGCGAACAGATCAACCAGATTGGCCGAGCGGTCCGGGCGGCGTTGCAGCAGCCAGGCCTTGTCGCCGGCAATTACCACCTCGCCATTGACCGGCAGGACATAACGATCATTGCCGACTTTTTGCGCGCAGCCGGCTTTGAGCGGATCGCCGGAATCGACCGCCATGTCGCGTGTGCATAAGCCACGCGCCTTGAGCGTAGCGACGTTTTCGACGGAATAGACGGTGAAATAGGTGGCGAAGGTCGCCTCCTGCACGCCGATGCGCAGGCCGTCGAACATTCCGCGCTGGACGCCGTCGAAACCAGCCGGGCTGACCAGTACATGGCGGCCGGAGGCGCCGACCGGGCGCCACAGATCCGGGCTATAGGCCGAGCCGGTCGGCATCATGACCGACAGATAGGCCACGCCTGCCGCGTCGGCTTTCAATAACGGCTGCCAGCGCTTCCTGACCAGGATTTCACATATTTCTTTGCCGCAATCGCCCGGCCGGATCTGCACGGAAGGCGTCAGTGCCTTGGTGTCAGTGGCGGGGAAGAGCTGGGCCTCCCCCTTGGCTGAGGGCGTGGGAATGGCATAGGCAGGCCCTTTTTCAGGCTTCGTCAGCAAATCGCAGCCGCCCAGAAATACCAGTGCCGCAGTGGCCGCGCTTGTCCATACTTTCATCGTCGTCTCCATTGCGCCCGGAACCTGTTACCGCAGCAAATCGGCCATAGAAAATAGACATGAAAAAGGCCCGCGCGGCAGAAACCACGCGGGCCTTGATCAACTTATGTCGCGCTTAGTCGGCGGTGGCGTAGGTGCCGTTGCCGGCAATCTCACACTGAACCGGATCATTGTGCGATTTGGCGATCTTGCACGGCACCGAATCGGTGAGCTTGTCGCGCTTGGCGGAAATGATGGCGATATAGCCGCGCTTGTTGACACAGGCGATCTCCAGGATGACAGCGCCTTCGATGCCATCGGATTCACCGATGTAACGGACATCGCTGACATCGCAGTCCTTACCCGGCTGGGCCACCTTGATCAGCTTGTCGAGTTGGGTGCGCAAGGTGGCTTCGGTAACGAAGGTGCAGTTCTTGCGGTTGGTCTGATCGATGAAGCAGTCGTTCATGCGCAGGGTCGAGGTGCTGCCGACTTGGGGTACGAAGCCGATCAGGCCCCAGGGTTGTTCCTTGCACTTGAATTCAATGTAGTCGCGCTTGGTCTGCTCCTGTGTACCGACGACATTGAAGTCTTCGACCGTGCAGGGGAAGCCGCCCTTGGCCAGTTGCGCCGAGTAGTTGCCCTTGGCATCAGCCGCCGCAACGCCGGCGTCGGTGAACTTGCAACCGCCCAGGCCGGCCGCGCTGGCGCACGGGATAAGGCGCTGGAAGGTGTTGTCGAGCTTGGTCAGGACCACGAAGCCGGGCTTGTTGGCGCAACCGAATTCGTAGAAATTGCCGTCATTTTCCTTGTTGACGCCGACGAAGCGGGCGTTGTTGACCTGGCAATCCTTGTCAGCAGCGGCCGCGATCGGCTTGAGGCCGGCCGTCATCTGGTCCTTGGTGGTGAATTCACAGGCGGAGCTGGTGCCTTCGACCGCGAGGCAGCTCTTGAAGTCTACTGGCGCCTTGGCGCCCAACTGGGCATAATCGATGACGCCGCCGGCTTGTGCACCGCAACCGACTTCATAGCGGTCGATCAGCGGTTCGACCGAGGTCGAGCCGATCACGCGGGCATTGCTGATCTGGCAGCCGGGCAGGAAGGGCTGAACGACGGGGGTGAGCCAGGCGTAGTGCGGCTTGTTTTCCGGCAGGGTGCATTCGATGGAGCCGGGGTTCTTGATAGCCAGCTTGGCAGCGAGCGAACAGGTAAAGGCCTGACCGACTTCGGTCGGTGAAACGCTGGTGACGATAAAACCCGGGCCGGCCTTGCAGGCCACTTCGTAAAGCTGCCCCTTGACCTTGGTGCCGTCGGCCTTGGCAAATTCGGTGCCGCCGAGCAGGTAGGCATCGCTCGGATCACAATCGACCTTGGCCAGGGCAATAATGGCCGGAATGTCGGTCATGCTCTTGGCCTGGACGGCCGGATCGATCTTGAATTCGCCAGAAGGGGCGGCTTCCGCGGCTTTTTTATCAGCGGCATAGGCTGCCTGACTGCCGGCGCTGGCGAGTATCGCCAAACCGAGTGCGATGGCGAGGGTCTGCGCCCTTTGTGCCATCTTTTTGTAATCGAAGGATATTTTCATTTTAGGAGACTCCGCTGCTCCAGACTTGTGCCCAGACTAAGAATGAACCGCTGCGGTTTGCCCCGCCACGAATTAATTTTCAATAGCTTTATTTACCGCTTGTGGCGAATACAAGGCATTATATGATGGGTTATTCAGGGCGTTCCTTGAAAGACATGAGGCCCTTCGCCATCAAGGCCAGCGCGGCAAGCATCAGGGCCGTCGCCACCAGGAAGGTGACCTTCATGCCGCCGGCCACGGCATGCGGCGTTGCGGTCGTGATGTCCGCCGCCGCTGAGGCCAGGACGAAAACGGCGCCCATCAAGGCGGCGCCGGTAATGAGCCCCAGATTGCGCGACAGGCTGAGCACCCCGGAAACGACTCCTTTTTGATCGGTCGAGGCGCGCGTTATCAGGGCGGTATTATTCGCCGCCTGGGTCAGTTGATATCCGGGCGTGAGCAACACAATGGCGGCGATATAGCCCGTCACGCCGAACAGAGCTGGCAAGATGGACAAGGCGATAGTGCCGGATGCCATGGCGATCAACCCGGCGGCAACCATGCCCGGCGTGCCGAAACGATCGACAAGCCGGCCCGCCATGACGCCACTCAGGGCGGATATGACCGGGCCAACCGACATTACCAGCCCGACAGCCACAGGATTGAGGCCGAGCGCGCGGGTGAGGTAGAACGGTCCGACCACCAGGGTCGCCATCATCACGGTCGAGATCAGGGTGCTGACCGCGAGGCTGACGCTCAAGACCGGATCACGAAACATCGACACCCGGATCAGGGGCGTGGCGACGTGTTTTTCGGCATATACAAAAACCCCGGCGGAGAAGATGGCGATTATCAGCAGGCCGACGCTGGCCGGGCCGAAACGGCCGGTCGTCAGGGCCAGGGCATAGGCTGCCAGCGTGATTATGAGCAGCAGCGTGCCGGCTGTGTCGAAACCGGAGGGGATTGGTTTCGGAGACGGTTGATCAGCAGGCAGATAGCGCCAGGCCAGCCAGATGTTCAGCACACCCAGCGGTACATTGATCAGGAAAATGGCTTCCCACCCAACAGCAGTGATCAGCATACCGCCGAGCGAGGGGCCCAATGATGTACCGATCGCCGACATGGTGCCCAGCAGACCCATGACGCTGCCGGTTTTGCCCCTGGGCACGGTTTCGCTGACGAGAGCCAGGGTAAGCGCCATCATGATCGCCGCGCCCAGTCCTTGCCCGGCCCGCACGAGGATCAGCCACCAAAGCGTGGGCGCCGTACCGCACAGCAGCGATGTCAGGGTAAATACGGCGATGCCGGTCAATAGCAGGCGCCGCCGGCCGAACAGGTCGCCGAGCCGGCCGGCGCTGACAATCAGCGCGGTGATGGCGATCAGGTAGGCGAGGACGACCCAGCGAACTTCCTGAAACGTGGCGCCGAACGCCTGCGCCAGGGTGGGCAGCCCGACATTGGCGATGCTGGTATCGAGTGATGGCATCAGCATGGACAGGCACAGGCTGGCGAGTCCCCAGCGGGCTGCCAACAGCTTGGTCTCCTGATGGGCTGGCATGAGTATCTCCTTTGAACTTTGAATGGCCTGAAGATACCTGTTGGAAAATCATGGCGGAAGGCGCACCACTTGCATTCTATTCGTGCATTTAACGCCATATTATAAGATGGGTCATGTCGCATCCCGATCTCAACCTGCTTGTCACCCTTGATGTCTTGCTGACCGAAGGCAGCGTGGCGCGGGCCGCCAAAAGGCTTCGGCTAAGCCCGTCCGCCATGAGCCGTGCCCTGGCGCGGTTACGCGAGACAACCGGCGATCCCCTGCTGGTAAGGGCCGGACGGGGACTGGTGCCGACGCCGCGGGCACTGGCACTGCGCGAAAGCGTCGGCCAACTGGTACAGGATGCCGAAGCGGTCCTGCGTCCGGCTGAGAGGCTGGATCTGAAACGGCTGGAACGGACCTTTACGCTCAGGAACCGCGAGGGGTTTGTCGAGACGTTTGGCGCGGCCATACTGGCGCGCGCAAATGAAGAGGCGCCGGGGGTGCGGCTGCGTTTTCTGCCGAAACCGGACAAGGACAGCGCGTCCTTGCGGGATGGCCGCATCGATCTGGAAACCGGCGTCACAGGCAAGGATACGGGACCGGAGGTGCGCGCACAGGCGTTATTTCGTGACCGATTTATCGGCGTGGTACGCATGGGGCATCCGCTGAGCGAGGGGGAAATCACTATTGAGCGCTATGCGTCGGGCCGGCATATTCTGATTTCGCGTCGGGGGCTTGACCGGGGACCGGTGGATACCGCCCTCGAACCTTTGGGCCTGATGCGGGAGATTGCCGTGACGGTCGGCAGCTTTTCGGAGGCATTGTCCCTGGCAGCGGTCACGGACCTGATCGCCTGTGTGCCCGAACGTTATACAGGCCATTTGCGCGCCGGTCTGTGCAGCTTCCCGCTGCCGGTCGCCTTGCCGGAAATCCGAGTGTCTCTGCTGTGGCACCCACGGATGGATGCTGATCCGGCCCACCGCTGGCTGCGTGACTGCATCCGCGCTATTTGTGCCGGGTAGACATTCCATGTTGCCGTTCACGTCAACTTTGTTTAGGGTGGCTAAAACAGGGAATCACACAAATGAGCGATATTCTAAGCTATACCGATAACGGCGTGCTTACGCTCAGGCTCAATCGACCCGCCAAGAAGAACTCCCTGACCAAGGCCATGTATGTCGCCCTGACGGAGGGACTGGCTCAGGCGTCCGCCGATGAGGCTATTCGTCTCTTGGTCATTTCGGCAGAGGGAACTGATTTCTGCGCCGGCAACGATATTGCCGATTTCGCGCAGGATCTGCCACTGTTTCAGGACGACAGCGTCGATCATGACGATATGCCGGTTTTCCGTTTCCTGAAAGCCATCACTTTTTTTGAAAAACCCCTGATCGCTGCTGTGCAGGGGCAGGCGGTCGGCGTTGGCGTTACGCTGCTGCTGCATTGCGATCTGGTGGTGGCGGCGGAGGATATCCGCCTGAGCCTGCCATTCCTGAAGCTGGGACTGGTGCCGGAAGCCGGTTCAACCCTGTTATTGCCGGAACGCATCGGCCATCAGCGGGCCTTTGCCTGGATGGCGCTGGGCGAAGTCATCGGCGCCGAAGACGGCCGGCAGCTTGGCCTGATCAATACGGTTACGTCGCGTGAAGGGCTGGACGAGGCTGTTTTGGCCATGGCGCACAAGCTGGTGAAGTTGTCGCCTTCGAGCCTGCGCCACACCAAGGCTTTTATGCGCGATCCGGAAAAGCTGTGGCAGGTCATCCGGGCGGAAGGTGCCATTTTCCGCCGGCAACTGATCAGCCCGGAAGCGCAGGCGGCCTTTATGGCTTTCCTGGCGAAATAAACGCCTAACGAAATAAACGGATGCAATAATTGCGGTGTATTTGATTGACCTTGTCATTCGCAGGTCTTATTTGGCCGCCAGAATTATAACTATCAGTAATCTTGCCATATCTATTGTAAAACGGGATCGGGCACTTGGCTCTGGACGCACTGGCTTTGGATTTTACGATTTGTCTTGAGATGCCGGATCTCGATCATCGCATCCTGGAACTGACCGACCATGCCTTCGGGCCGGGACGTTTCGTCAAGACCGCCGAGCGCCTGCGTGAAAATTCACATATCATTCCTGATCTCAGCTTCGTGGCCATGCAGGGCGATACCCTGCTGGGAAGTGTTCGCATGTGGCCGATCTTTGTGCATGATTTCGCCGCCAACACCTACGAGCCGCTGGCTTTCCTGGGGCCGATCGTGGTCGATGACAGCCAGCGCGGGCGGGGGATCGGCAAGGCGCTGGTCAGCGCCTGCGTGGAAGCTGCGTTTGACAAGGGCCTGCGCGCCGTTCTGTTGGTTGGTTCGCAAAGCTACTTCAAGCCGTTCGGATTCGACAAGGCGCAGAATATTACCTTGCCGGGACCGGTCGATCCGAACCGCTTGCTGATCCGCTATAGTCAGCCTGATCTCGCCTTTGCCGGAAACGTCTGCCCGGAAAGCACCAAGGTCATTTGATCCGGGCTGCCTGACAGTCTAGGCTGTGGCATGACAACGATTCCACTTTCTGAAGATATGCAATCCCCGGCGACACGCGCCGTCTTTTCCGCGCTTGAAGCCAAGGGGGGGAGTGGCTGTGTGCGGTTTGTCGGTGGCTGCGTGCGCAATCTGCTGATGGGCCAGAAAACTAAAAATGTTTCGGTCAGCGATCTTGATCTCTCAACGCAACTGACGCCCGACGAGACGGAAAGTGCGCTGGAAGCGGCGGGTATACGCAGCGTGCCGACCGGTAAGGCGTTCGGCACTATCACAGCGGTGGTTGAGGGCAAGCCCTTTGAAATCACCTCCCTGCGTGAAGATGTCGAGACCGATGGCCGTCGGGCGATGGTGAGCTTCACGACCGACTGGGCCAAGGATGCCTTGCGCCGCGATTTCTATCTCAATGCCCTCTATGCTGATATAGACGGCACGGTCTACGATCCGACCGGCGAGGGGATAGCCGACGCGCAAGCTGGCTGGGTGCGGTTTATCGGTGAGGCCGAGCAGCGTATCCGTGAGGACTATCTCCGTATCCTGCGCTTCTTTCGTTTCACGGCGGGCTATGCGGCTGAGATCGATGCCGCATCGCTGGCCGCCTGCGTGGCGCTGAAAGAAGGTATCGACGGGCTTTCCGGTGAACGCATCCAGCAGGAAATTCTCAAGACCCTGAGCCTGTCCGAACCGCTGGTTGCGTTCACCACTATGCAGGCAAACGGCATCATGTCGCATATTGTACCCGGTTGGCAGGTGAGTGGGGAGGCGCTGCCGGAACTGGCGGCGGTGATCTCGCTTACCGAAGATCCGGAAATTCGCCTGATCGCCCTGATCGACAGTGGGGTGGGGCTGTCCGCGGCCGCACTCCATGCCTGTCAGACGCGATTGAAATGGTCCCAACGAATCTATAACCGGCTGCGTGAAGCCGGACGAGCATTGGATGGACTGGCTGAAAACGCCCCGTTCGCCCGGCTGATATATCTTCATGGTCGTCAGGCGACGGAGGATGCGGTCTTCCTCGCTGCCGCCCACCAGAAGAAGGAAGCCGCCGCCGTCGCCTATGTCCTGCATATGCTGGAGGGGCTTGAAGTCCCTGTCTTTCCGGTGAAAGGCGCTGACCTGATCGCGCACGGTATTCCGGCAGGGCCGGAGGTGGGAAAAGCTCTTAAACAAATAGAAACCGAATGGATTAATCATGATTTTTCACAAAGCGTGATTGAGGCGGCTCTTGACGCAGTTGCGAAAGCGGCCAAATCTTGATTCACATTCGGGGATCATGAGTATGCGTAACGATTACATCGCCATTCTGGAGACCGGCATCCCGCCTGCGGGGCTTGATGCCACCTATGGCACCTATGCCGACATGTTCGCAGACCTGCTGGCCAGTGAAGGGCGATCCTTCAAGGTTTTCAAGACACTGGCGGGCGAACTTCCTGATCAGGATGAGCATTTGAAAGGCGTGGTGATCACCGGATCGCCGGCGGGCGTTTACGAAACTGATCCGTGGATCATGGCCCTCATGGACTGGCTGCGCGCGCTCGATACCGAGACACCGGTCGTCGGCATCTGCTTCGGTCACCAGATCATGGCCCAGGCCTGGGGCGGCCATGTCGAAAAATCGCACAAGGGCTGGGGTATCGGCCTGCATGAATATGAAGTCCAGGCGCATGACCTGTGGCAGGAACTGGCGGGGCAAGGGACAGCGAAGATCGCCTGCGCCGTGACCCATCAGGATCAGGTGGTGACCAAGCCGGAAAAGGCCATCGTGCTCGCTGGTTCGGATTTCACGCCCCACGGCGCGCTCTACTATACCGACCGCAAAGGCTTGTCTTTCCAGTGCCATCCGGAATTCTGCGAGGATTTCGCCAGCGATCTGCTGATCAGCCGCCGCGGTATCCGCATTGATCCGGCGCTGGTCGATCAAGCATTGACGACCTTGAAGAAACCCAACCAGCGCCACGATGTACTGGGCGCGATCTCGAAATTTCTGGGCGCTTAATGCTCACCCGCGAAATCCATCCCATGCCGGAAGATATCCGCAAACTGCTTAAAGATCGTGGCCTGTATGATCGCTATGAAGCGCGGCCGCCATATCAGCAAAATGACTATCTTGGTTGGATAGGTGAGGCCAGGCGGGAAGGCACGCGCCATAAGCGTATCGAGCAGATGCTTGACGAACTGAAAGTTGGCGGGCTCTATATGAAGATGCGCTGGACGGGGTAACGTCAGAAATTTGTGTGATTTGACTGGAAAAATGCCGCTGATATTGTCACTTGATGCGAGGGGGCACTATGACAGACAATATTCAGATTTTTGCAATTGTTGTTGCGGCGCTGGCAATTTGCCTGGAACTGACAATATACGTGTATTGGCGTTCCAAATTATACAGCCTCTATCTAGACTATTATAATCGGAAGACGCATCCGCTTGTGCCGGAAGCCTGGCGCGAAGGAAGTAGTCTCACAGTCGATTTTTCGCTTGAATGGAAAATGTTCTTTTCTCCGATTGTGCCTGAAATGGGAACGGAATTGATTCATTGCCTCAAGCGTCAGAAGTTTGTTGTCATATTCTATTATTTGCCCGTTTTGATGCTTTTCGCGTGGGTTGCGTATCAAAGCTGGCCTGATATTCTGCGCTATGTCCAGTCACTGGATCTACATGCGTAGCTTGTGGAGAAATGCGCCTATGGCCACTTCACCACGGGCGGCATGGATGACATGATCGACGGCACATAACCGCCTGTTTTTAATCCAAAAATCGTGCCTCGGTCATACAAGAGGTTGAACTCGACATAGCGCCCACGCTGGATCAGTTGCGCCTCGCGGTCATCTTTCGTCCATGATTGATTGAAACGCCCGCGCACTATCTGGGGATAGGCGACCAGGAAGGCCCGGCCGACATCCTGCGTAAAAGCGAAATCAGCGCCATGGTCGCCGCTGTTCAGATGGTCATAGAAGATGCCGCCGACGCCGCGTGTCTCGTTGCGGTGGGGCAGGAAGAAGTATTCTTCGCACCACGCCCGGAATTTTTCGTAATAAGCCGGATCAGCGACATCGCAAACTTCACGGAAAGCTTTATGGAAAGCGATGGCGTCCGGCGCCTCGGCATGGCGATCGGCGGCCATCAGCGGGGTCAGGTCGGCACCGCCGCCGAACCAGCTCTGGGTGGTGGTGATGAAGCGGGTATTCATATGCACGGCCGGCACATG
>FTKR01000043.1_pt1 | contig 16165 bp, 14 predicted proteins | sample 1658141 | NCBI WGS metagenome assembly FTKR01 (sample SAMEA3914802, study PRJEB12502) | metagenome | biome: forest; material: soil | place: Canada | collected 2010-06-25 | depth 0.1 m | reverse complement strand
GCCAACATGAACAAGTACTCGCAGGACTCGGAGGCCGAGGTTCTCTTCGGTCGCCAGTCGCCGAAGGACGCCGCCAAGGCGTGGGTCGACAAGCTGTCGGCCGACCTCGGCTAGATAGCACCAGTCACCACTGTGGGCGGCCCTCTCCAGGGGGCCGCCCACAGTGCGTTTTCACCCAGGATTCGGGAAGGATGGAGTCGTGAGCCTCATCGAAGAAGCGATCGAGCGACTGCGGGCACCGCAGGCCAGCGCCGCGATTGCAGAACTGGATGCGGCGAGAGTGCGCTTCGTGGCCATCGACGGACCACTCGAGGCGCGATGGCAGCAGGCGGTTCGGGAACTGGCGGAGTGCATCCATCCCCTGGCTGATAGCGCGCCGGTACTGAATGAGGGCGGCGTCTATCACGGTGCATGGATTGAGAGCACTGGCACGATCAACTCCGAACTGCTGGCACGCTTCGCGCCAACGGCTGCGCGCGATACGCACCTGCTGTTTGCGCAGCACCAGCGCGATGACGGGATGATCCCCTACAAGGTCACTGCCGACGGGCCGGGGTTCAGCCAGATCCAGATCGTGACACCACTCGCCCGCACCGTGTGGAACCACTACCTCCTGGCCGGCCGCGATCGCGCCTACCTCGAGACCATGTACCGCGCGATGGAGCGGTACGACGACTGGCTCATGGAGTATCGCGACACCCGCGGAACCGGTGGGGTCGAGGCCTTCTGCACCTTCGACACCGGGCACGACCTCTCGCCACGCTTCTGGCAGGTCGCCGACCGCGGCTACCTCGGCGACGCGCGGCGGTACGACCCGGCCTCGCCCATACTCCCCTTTGTCGCCCCCGACCTGACCGCGAACATCGCCTGCCAGCGGGCCTACCTCGCCCTCATCGCCGAGGAGCTCGGGCTGCCTTCCTCGCCGTGGGTCGCGAAGTCGCAGGCCTCGCTCGCGGCTCTCTACGAGCAGTGCTTCGACCCGGCCGACGGGGTGTTCTACGACCGCGACGTGAGCGGCGACCTCGTGCGAGTGCAGTCGGACGTGCTGCTGCGGGTGCTTGCCTGTGAAGTCGGCGACGCATCCTTCTTCACAGCCTCACTGGAGACGTACCTTCTGAACAGCCGCAAGTTCTTCGCCCACTACGGCTTCACCTCCCTCGCGATGGACGATCCGCGCTTCGACCACGACTACACCCGCAACTCGTGGGGTGGGCCGAGCAACTTCCTCAGCCTGATCCGCGCACCACACGCTTTCGAGCACCACGGCCACGTCGCCGAACTCGGGCTCTCGGTGCTGCCCGTGCTGTCAGCGGTCGGGCAGTCGGAGACCTTTCCCCAGTGCCTGGACCCGTGGACGGGCGCCCCGGGATTCACGACGGTGTACTCGCCGTCGATGCTGTGGCTTCTGGACACCGTGGAGCGCCACTTCGGCATCCTGCCGCGACCGGACGGCACCATCTGGCTGAGCGGGCTCACGCCGAGCCGGCTCGACCATGGCAGCGCGGCATCCGCCGTCGCCTACTCGCGGCTGATCAACGGGGTGCTGTACGAACTCGCCGGCGACGACACCGTCATGGTGGGTTACCGGGACGGCGTCGAGTGGCTGCGGTTCCCGCGCGGATGGCGCGTGGTGCTCTCCGCCGACGGCTCGGTCGAGGCCGTGGTCGGTCTTGCCGCGACTGTCGTCTCTGGCAGCATCCTCGGGATCGCGCTGGAAGTTGCGCCCAACGAACGCGTCGCGCTCGACGGCAGCCGCACGGGGCCGGGGTTCGTCGCGCCGCGGTCGTAGCGCGGGGTGTGCGTACCCGGGTGGCCCGCGGTCCCGGCGCGGCATCCATCCGGCGCAAGTGACCCACTTGTATCGGCACGCACGGTCGAATGCGACGGATGGATGCCGAAATTAGCGAGCAAGCGCCCTCCGAACGCGCGCCACGGTCTCATCCGGCGCATCGTGGAGCCCCCGTGCCCGCACCCGGATCACTCTCCATCCGTCCTCCAGTGCCCGGTCGATGCGCGTCATATCGCGCTCGTACTGCGTGGTCGATGTGCGATGCTGGTCGCCGTCGTACTCGACGATCACGCGAGCTTCCCTGTAGACGAGGTCGAACCTGCCGACAAAGCCGCGGGAGTCGAACAGCTCCTGGTTGAGTTCGGGTTCCGGCAGACCCGCGCTCACCAAGAGGAGGCGCAGCAGAGTCTCCGCGCGTGACTCCGCGCCTTGGCGCACTCGGGCGGCTGCGCGCCGTGCCCTCCTGCATCCCGGCGCACGCGAGGCAGCGCATCCCGCACGCAGTGCACTGAGCTCAAGCCACGGACGCTGGTCGCGAGGATCGAGCACCGCGGGGTCGAGCACGAGGGCATCTCCGATCGCGACGAGATCGTCCTCGGCGAGCAGGGTGGCTAGTTCCACGAACAGCGTGACGGGGTCCGAGAGTGGGATGCCGTGCCGCAGCACCAAAGCGTCGGCGCCTGTCTCGTGCCCGACTACGCCGCGACCGCGAGGTCGGGCACGCGGCAGCGTCGCGGTCACGTGTATCTCCGAGAATTCACGGGGCAGCGGAAGCGGCCACAGCTCGGCGGCGGTCGTATGGCTGAATCGATCGTGCGGGCGGAGCAACGGCACGTACGCGAGCGCGGGGCGGACCGACACCGCTGACCGGACCCCGTGGAAGGGGCGCTCGAGATCCGGACCGCGCAAACGACCTGCGCTGAGTCCGGCTCCGCCAACGCGAAACGGAGCGTCGGCGAGGGGCGGCGGAAGCGCGCGACGAGGCATGGGGATGAGGATGCCGCACCTACTCGGCGGGAGCGTCGCGGCATCCACAGCTCGGCTTCGCTCGCTCTGCGGGCCACTCATCCGTCGCAAATGACTCCAGCCCAGATACCCACGGGTCATTCGCGCCGGACCAGTGCGCTTGGACAACTTGCTGCTGAGCCAGGTGTCTCTGTCCCGCGCGTGCCTGCACGTCGCGCGCGGGGCGGCGCTCCCGACGCGGTTCGGTCATTCATCCGTCGCAAATGACTGCGACGCCGATGTTGAAGGGTCATTTGCGCCGGACAGACGCCGGGTTGGGCGATACTGCGGACGCAGGGAGCGGAAGCCGTGGCCCGGGAGCGGGTAAGCGCAGGTGCGCACGGGCCGCCTGAGACCTACCCCCCGAGGTGCGCCCGCAGTACCTCCGTGAGCCCGTCGCGCTTGGCCGAGCGGTCGAAGCGGAACGCGCTCGCCAGCACCCGGGCCTGCTCGGGGGTCACCCCGTCGAACAGCGTGCCGAAACGCTCGGCGAGGGGCTCCGCCAGAAGGATGTGACGCACGAGTACCGCAACGTGCGGCTGACGTCCCCACGGGTAGGGGTCGAATCCCGGGAACTCGCGATCGAAGACCGCGTCTATGGGGTCGAGGATGTCCCGCACACCGACGTCGGATCCGCCCCACGAATCCACCCCGAGTCGCTTCTTCTGCTCGAGCACCGGGGCAATCAGGGAAAGGTACTCCGAGGAAGGAGAGGCGTGCACGAGCCCCTGCAGGCCGATGTCCTTGTAGGTCCAGAGCGCCCAGCTCGCGCCGTGGTCGCGGTAGATCTCGAGCTGGTCCTGCAGCAGCTGGTAGCGCCACGGGTCCTGCGACCGGTCGGTGGAGTACACCGGACCGAACTCGCCGATCCAGATCGGGGTGCCGGTCTTGCGCATGTACTCGGTTCGCCGAAGGAAGGTCTGCTCGACCACCGAGCGGTCGAAGTACTCGCCGCGCACCACGCCGGGGTACTCGGTCGCGCTGGTGATGCCGGGCAGGGCATAGTCGTGGGCCGTGTAGACGGTGTTGGCAAGCGGCTCGGCCCGAGTGTCGAAGGCGCTGAAGTCGGTCGAGTAGCGGTTGCCGTCGAGGAAGAGGATGTGGCGCGGATCGATCACCCGCACCGCCTTCTCCAGCCGCTCGTAGAACGGCAGCAGGCGCTGGTTCGACGGGTCGGATGGCTCGTTGATCGGGTTGTAGCCGGCGACCTCGGGCCGATCACGGTAGCGCGTGGCGAACGCCTCCCACAGGTTCACGACGCGGTCCTGGAAGTGCGGGTGATCCCAGAAGGTCGCGATATGGGTGGGGTTGTCGCTGTGCCAGTGCTGGTTCTGGTATCCGGGGAGGGCGTGCAGGTCGATGATCGAGTACAGGCCGTGCTTCGCGAGCAGGGTGATGACGCGATCGAGCCGCGCGAAGCCCTCCTCCTTCAGCTCGAACGGGTGCGCGTCGTCCTCGAAGTGGCGATAGTTGACCGGAATGCGCACCGAGTTGACGCCGATTGCGGCCAGGTGGGCGGCATCCGCCTCATCGAAGAAGTCGACATAGAAGGCCTCGAAGAAGGCGTTGTAGGACTCCTCTCCCATCGCCGCGAGCAGCTCGCGGCGGATGCCCTGCTCTGTGCCCGGGTAGCCCGTGACGAAGTTCTCCATGTTCATCCAGCCACCGAGGCCGACGCCGTGCAGAACGACTGTCTCTCCCGTCTCGCTGACGAGCCGGTCGCCGTCGACCCGGATCCAGGGAAGTGCACTCATCTCATCCTCTTTCGTCATGGGTTCAGGGGCGCCGGACGCTGGCGCCCGCGCACCAGGTTCGTGGGCCAGTTCTCGTCGACCGTCAGCACTTCGATGCCCGCGCTGGTGGCGATGACGGTGTCCTCGACCTTGGTCAGTGGTGCACTCGGGTTCCAGGCGAAGGCGTGGTTCTCGACGACGAGTTCCTCACGGTCGGCGGTCGCGCGGGGATCGCGACCGAAGTAGCCAGTCGCTCCCCCTTGGTGGTGGTTGCGCGATTCGTCCGCGCCGAAGCCGTGGCGGGCGTAGGCGCCCTCGAGGTCGCGGAACACATCGCCGACAGACCGGCCGACCCGGGTCGCGTCCAGTACATCGGCCTCAACCTCGGCGATGCGCGCATCGACCTCGCGCTGCGCGCGTCCGAAGTCGAGCCAGCGGGTGAGGCTCACCACCATGCCATGTCGACGAGCGCCGACGACGAGCAGTGCGCGTTGTCCAAGCTCAGCACCGGTGGGCAGCGGATGCCGGTACCCCAGTCGCGCATCCCCAGCCACCAGAACCACGGTTGGTTCCGCTCCGATCGCGACCACCCGTTCCACGAGGCGGGCGGCGATCGCGAGCTCGGTGTCGCGGGGCCGGGCCCGGAGCCCGACCTCCGTCGTGAGTGCCGCAACCTCGCGCGCGAGTGCCCGGTAGCGGCCGAGCTCCGCGGGGAGCAGGGAGGCACGGGCGGCACGGAGCTCCGCCTCGAACTCGAGCTCGGTGGGGAAGGCCTGCCAGTCGGTGGTCAGTGAGGCGTCCCAGGGGACTGCCTCGACATCCACCAGCCCGCTTTCGGCGGCGAGACGCGCGCGTTCGTTCGCGAAACAGCGCACCGTGTCGCCCTCGGGGGAAACCAGCACGGCGAGCACCGAGGCGCCGGAAAACGGCACCGTCGTGCGCACTCCGTCCAGGTACCACGAGACGACCTCCGGACCGGTCAGCACGATGCCATCGTGGGCGAAGGCGAGAACCCGGTCGCGCTTCACGAGATTCCCCGATAGTCGCGCAGGCCGCGGTTGTGTCGTGTCATGGCCCCGGAGAAGAGGATGATCACGGCTCCCCCGATGACTGGGCCGGCCCACAGCCCGATGAAACTGAGGGTTCCGGTGACGGCGTCTCCGACGCGCGGGCCGGCGGTGAGCACGATCGTAGTGAGGCCCTGGATGCGCCCGCGCACCTCGTCCGGTGATTCGCGATGCTGCATGGTGGTGCGGAAGATGCCCGCCACGTTGTCGGCGACGCCGCTGAGCAGAAGCAGCAGGCATGCAACGAGCAACACGGGCCAGTTGAAGGAGGACGAGGGTCCCGCGACGAGGATGACCAGGCCGAACCCGAGGATCGAGGCGCCGAAGCCGACCGCCGCCCAGCCGACCGCCACTCCGTGCCGGGTGATCTGGGCAAGGCGACCGGAGAAGAAGCTGCTGCCGAGTACTCCCACCGCGGCACTCGCCGCGAGCACGCCGACGATGATCGGGCCGCCGTGGACGATGGTGGCGGCGACGGCCGGAAAGAGCACCTGCTGTCGTCCGAAGACCGTTGCCACGATGTTGACGAGAAGCGGCGAGCGCAGGGCGGGCGTGCTGTTCAGGGCACGTAGCCCCACAATCACCGAGCGCGGGCCGAGGCTGATCCGTTCGGCGGCCAGCGGCCTGATCGGCGGCAGGGCGACAATGCCGAGGAAGGCGGCCGAGTACAGCACGACGTCGAGCGAATAGGTCCACGCAAACCCGATCACCCCGATGAGGATCCCTGCGAGTGCCGGCCCGATGGTCGCCTGCAGCCCAGCCGAGATGCCGCTGAGTGCTGCACCGGCTGGCAGCTGCTCGCGCGGCAGCAGCCGCGGCAGGATCGCGAAGCGAGCCGTGCCGACGAGCGTGCTGCTCGCCGCGCTAAGGGTGGTGAGGGCGTAGAGCGGCACAAGCGAGTCAACGCCGCTCCAGGCCAGCGCCGCTATTCCTGCGCCGGTCAGCCAGGACACACTCGCCGCCCAGATGAGCACCGTGCGTCGATCGAAGGCGTCAACCAGTGTGCTTCCAAACAGCCCGATGATGATCATCGGGGCGAAGGCGAAGACGCCGACCAGAGAGACCGCGAAGGTCGACTGGGTGCGCTCGTAGATATGCACGCCGACCGCGACGACGGTGATCTGCGCGCCGATGCCGCCGATGACCCCGCCGGTCCACATCCGCAGGTAGGCCGGGTGGTCGCGCAAGGGGCTGATGTCGAGCGCCCAGCTGCGCCGGGCTGCCGCCTGATCCGTTGACATCGCCTGTTTCTTCGTCGAAGGGTGAAAAGTGCCCGAGAAAGCGCTTTCTCATGACACTATTAGAGAACTGGCACGGATGCCAACCACAGCCACGAGATCGACCGAAAGGCACGAGACGGTGCTCTCCCATCCCATCCCCCTGCCCGTACTCGAGGCGGCGGTGCACGGAGCGGTCGAGCTTGAGCAACGCGGAGGCGGGTTCGCCCCTCGGCGGCTCCCGGTCGCATCCCGACCGTTTCATGCGTTCGACGACCTCTGGCGCATGGCCTCGCACACCTCGGGTGTGAGCCTGCGGCTGAGTACAGCGGCATCGCGCATTGAACTCGAGCTGCTCTTCCAGCGCGAGGTAGCCATTGGTCGTGAGGCGGCGACGCATCGCGCCGTGCTCGTCGTCGAGACTCCCGACGGCTCGCAGCTCATCTCCCTCGATGAGGGCGACCTGCTGTTCGAGCGATCGGACCGCACCGCCGAGCTGAGGCCGGGCAGTCCCTCGCGCGTGGTGCTCGAACTCGGCAGGTCAGAACTGCGCCCGGCCACGATCTGGCTGCCGAACGCCGCCGGGGTGACGATCCTCTCCGCCTCGGCTGACGCACCCGTCTCCGCGAGAGCGGCATCCGAGTCGCGCTGGACGCACTACGGCAGCTCGATCAGCCACGGCTCCGACCTCGACGATCCCCGCCGGCCATGGCCGGTGCAGGCGGCGCGCGAACTCGGACTCGATCTCACGAACATCGGTCTCGCCGGTAACGCCATGCTCGATCCGTTCGTCGCGCGGGCGATCGCCAAACTCGACGCCGACCTCATCACACTCAAGATCGGCATCAACCTGGTCAATGCGGATGCGATGCGCAGCCGTACGTTCGTTCCCGCCGTCCACGGATTTCTCGACCGGGTGCGTGAAGGGCACCCGACTACGCCGGTCGTGGTGATCTCTGCACTTGGGTGCGGCATCCACGAGCAGACTCCTGGGCCGACTCGCGAGGTCTCGCCCGGCAAGGCCGGCGGTACACCGCGCGAGACACGCCCGAACGACGGAACACTGACACTCGAACGCACCAGGACCGACCTCGCCTTTGTCGTCGCGGCGCGCGCCGATCCGAACCTGACCCTGCTGAACGGGCTCGAGCTCCTCGCAGTCGACGAGAGCAACCTGCTGCCCGACAACCTCCACCCGAGTGAGGACGGCCACGACCTCATCGCTCGGCGGTTCGCCCGGAAGATGCGGGATCTAGCGCTGGGTTGAGGCCCGTACGACGAGCTCCGGTCGAAACACCGTCTGGCGGGGGATCATCGTCGGATCCTCGGATTCCTCGAGCAGCACCCGAAGCGCCGTCTGCCCGATCACCCGGCTGGGCTGTCGTACGGAAGACAACGGCACGGCCGCGGCTCCGGCAAAGGCAATGTCGTCGAATCCGATCAATGAGATCTCGTTCGGCACGAGAAGTGCCCCATCAACCACGAGCGACTGGAGAAGCCCCAGCGCGAGCAGGTCGTTCGCGGCAAAGAGCGCGTCCGGGCGCAGCTGGCGGGGGCGCTCCATGATGCGGCGCCCGGCAAGAACACCCTCGTTGACGGTGAGTGCCGTCGTCGCCACAACTTCGATGGCGACGTCGAACTCGCTGTTGTCGACGGCGACGCGAGCTCCCTCCAGCCGGTCACGCACCTGGCGGATGTCGAATGGACCACCCACGAAGGCGATGCGTCGCCGACCGGTGTCGATGAGGTGCTGCACAGCAATCTCGCCACCGGCGACACTGTCGACAGCCACTGAGCTGAACTTGCCGTCGACGTTGATGCGATCGACCAGCACGGCCGGAATGTCACGGGAGCGCAGCTGCTGCAGGCGCGCGCTGATATCGCCATAGGGGGAGATGAGCACGCCGCGCACGCGCTGCTCTTCGAACAGGTCGAGGTACATGCCTTCCCGGCTGGAATCCTCATCGGTATTGCCAACCAGGATGGCGATGCCGTTCTTCGACGCCTCGTCTTCTGCACCGCGCACGACCTCGTTGAAGAAGGGGTTCTGGCCGTCGAGAACGACGAACCCAACCGTCGAGCTGATCCCGGCCCGAAGCTGCCTGGCCGCGTCGTTGCGCACGTAGCCGAGTGCGTCGATCGCCTTCTGCACCCTGGCGACCGAATCGGGAGAGACGCCGTCAGGCTTGTTCAAGACGTTCGAGACCGTGCCGACAGACACTCCAGCGAGCTGCGCGACATCGCGAATGCTCGTCTTAGGCATGACTCTCCTCGGAGGCGCAATCGATCAAGAGGACGGTACAGCCCGGCCGGCACGAGACCGACCGGGCTGTTCAGTTGTGAACCTACAACTTCTTAGAAGTTGAAGTCCCCGATGTTGTCGGCGTTGAAGGTGTACGGGTCGCCGAGCAGTACGGCGCCGTCCTTGCCAACGGTGTAGCTTCCGAGCTTGCCGGCGTCGAACTTGTCGCCTTCCTTGCCCGTGATGGTGCCCTCGATCAGCGCCTTCGTTGCGTACGCAGCGAGGTAGCCGAGGTCGGCCGGGTTCCACAGCGCGAACGCAGTGACGGTTCCGTCGGTGACGTAGTCACGCATCTGGTTCGGCGTGCCGAGACCGGTCAGTGCGACCTTGCCCTTGAAGTCCGAGGTCTGGAGGTAACGGGCAGCGGCCGAGATACCAACGGTGGTCGGGGAGATGATGCCCTTGAGGTTCGGGTACGTCTGCAGGAGTGCAGCCGTCTTGTCGAACGAGGTCTGGTCGTCGTCGTCACCGTAGACAACATCCACGAGCTTGATGTTCGGGTGGTTGGCGGCGAGGTCAGCCTTCATGAGCTCGATCCAGGCGTTCTGGTTCGTTGCGTTGGCCGTCGCGGAGAGGATTGCAACGTCGCCCGCGTCACCGATCTGCTCGGCGATGAGGTCGACCTGGATCTTTGCGATGCCCTCGGAGGTGGCCTGGTTGATGAACAGGTCGCGGCACTCGGGGCTGGTGTCGGAGTCGAAGGTGACTACCTTGATGCCGGCATCGCGGGCCTCGTTGATTGCGTCGCAGATCGCGGTCGGGTCGTTCGCCGAGACGACGAGGCCGCCGACGCCCTGCTGGGTGAGGGTGTTGATGAATGAGACCTGCCCGTCGGGGCTACCCGTTGCCGGTGCCTGCTCGTCGTAGGTTCCGCCGAACTCCTCGATGGCTGCCTGGCCGCCCTTGTCCGAGGTGTCGAAGTAGGCGTTACCGAGGTTCTTCGGAACGAAGGTGATGGCGAGGTTCGCCTTGTCACCCTTGCCGCCCGATGAATCGTCGGTCGCGGCGGCACAGCCGGTCGCGATGAGCGCAACGCTGACGGCGAGTGCCGCTACGGCACCTGCGCGAGCTTTGTTGTGAAACAACATCTTTGTTCTCCCTATTTGTTGATTGGTGTGGTGCCGATGTGACTGCATCGACGGCGAACGCCCTAGCCCTTGGCGGCTGCGAGGGTTCTCGATTTCCTTCCGCCCGGCCGAATGCGCTTGGTGCGCACCCAGGCCAGGACGCTTGTGGACACCACGGAAGCGACAAGGAGTGCTCCCGTGATGATGTTGATGACGTCAGAGCTGAAGTGGGCGAGGCGGAGCGCGCTCCCGAGCGCTCCGATCAGCAGCACGCCGGCAATGACACCGTGGAGCGCTCCGCGTCCACCGAAGATGGAGACCCCGCCGAGCAGCACGGCTGCGATGACGGCGAGCTCGAGGCCCGTCGCGTTGTCGCCGCGTGCCGAACCGAACCGCAGCGTGTAGTAGATGCCGGCGAGAGCCGAGACCGCACCGCTGAGCACGAACAGGATGAACTTCGTCTTCTCGACCTTCACGCCAGAAAAGCGCGCCGTCTCCGGGCTGAGCCCGATCGCGTAGACACCACGGCCGAAGGGGGTGAAGTGCAGCACGATCGCGAAGATGATGGCGAGCACGACGAACAGGATCATGACGGTCGGGATGGCCGTGCCAGCGATCTTCGACTTGGCCAGGTCCTTCCACGACTCGGTGAAGTCGGTTACGGCCTTGGTGCCGAGGATGCCGACCGCGAGTCCGCGATAGAGGGCAAGAGTTCCGATGGTCACCGCCAGGGACGGGAGCCCCACGACCGTGATGAGGAAGCCGTTGATCGCGCCGGCGATGCCCCCGGCGACTATGGCGATGAAACCGGCAACCTCGATCGGGAGGCCCGCCTGATGCAGCACGCCGAGAAGCACGCTGCTGAGCCCGACAACGCTGGCCACCGAGAGGTCAATCTCGCCAGTGATGATGATGAGGGTCATCGGCAGCGCAATCAGGAGGATCGGCGTGATGTCGAGCAGGAGGTAGGTGAGGGTGATCGGCTGCGCGAAGTGCGGCACCTGGGTCCAGGCGAAGATCACAACGATGATGAGGGCGGCGATGACAGCGCTCTCCCGGGTGAACAGGATGCGCCACCACAGCGGGTGGGCATAGTCCTTATAGGTGCGCACGGGTGCTGTCGCGGTCCTGGACTCAGGCATTGTCGGTATCCCTCGCTTCGAAGAGCTTGCGTGTCGAGCGCAGCGCGAGAACGCGGTCGAGCACGATAGCGCCGATGATGAGGATGCCGACGACGAAGCGCTGCCAGAAGTCCTGCACGCCGAGGATCGGCAAGGCGCGATTGATGGTGAAGAGCAGGTAGGCGCCGATCGCAGCGCCCCAGACCGTGCCACTCCCGCCGAAGATCGCGACGCCCCCGATGACCGCTGCGCCAACCGCGGAGAGCTCGAAGCTCACACCGGCCTGCGAGTTGACCGTGCCGTAGCGTGCCGCGTAGAGCACCCCGGCCAGGCCAGCGAGTGCCCCGCAGACGACAAAGGCGACAAGCACCCGCTGGGTGACCTTGAGGCCGTAGAGGTTGGCGGCATCCGGGTCGGACCCGATTGCGTAGAGCTCGCGACCTCCCCGCATGTTGCGCAGGTAGTAGCCGGCCGCGATGAGCACGACGAGCGCGATGATCGTCAGCACGGGAATGAAGAGGATCTGCTGGGTACCGAGACCGAGGAACTCCTTAGGCATGTCGGAGGCGTTGATGCGATCGCTGCCCGTCCAGAGCACATTGATTCCGCGGTAGGCATAGAGGGTTCCGAGGGTGATGACGAGCGCAGGCACCTTGGCGAAGGCGACGAGCGCGCCGTTGACCAGTCCGAGCAGTCCCCCGAAGACGATGCCGATGAGGAACACCACGGGAATCGGGATGCCGGGCACATCGATAAAGAGGCGGCCAGTCAGGTAGGCGGTGAGACCGAGCACCGAGCCAACCGAGAGGTCGACGTTGCGGGTGATGATGACAATCGCCTGGCCGATCGCGACAAGCAGCAGGATCGACGGCGTCAGTAGGAGGTCGCGGAATCCATCCCCGCTGAACAGGAACGACGGGTTCTTGACGGTCGCCGCAACGATGATGACGACGAGCGCGAGAAGGATGCCGGTCTCGCGCGCCCGAGCGAAACTGCCCAGACCGTGGAGTACCCGCTGGCCCATCGTGGTGGGCTGGTCGGTGAGCGCGGCGCTCATCGAGCGACCTCGGTGCTCTGGGTCGCGGCGAGCATGACACTCTCCGCAGTAGCGGCGGAGCGGTCGAGCCGCGCAGAGATGCGTCCCTCACGCACCACGAGCACTCGATCGGCCATACCAAGAACCTCCGGCAGTTCAGAAGAGATCATGAGGATGCCGAGACCCTGGCCGGCAAGTTCGGAGAGCAGTCGGTGCACCTCGGCCTTCGTTCCCACGTCGATGCCGCGCGTTGGCTCATCGATGATCAGGACGCTCGGATTCGTGGCGAGCCACTTCGCGAGCACCACCTTCTGCTGGTTGCCGCCGCTGAGCGTTCCCGCCTCGGTGTCGAGCGACGCGGTCTTCACCTCGAGTCGGCTCGCCCACTGCCGGGCCGCCTCGTTCTCGGCCGAACGGAACAGCAGCCCGAACCGGGTGAGCGACTTGCGAATGGCGAGGGTGGCGTTGCTGGCGACCGTGCTGTCAAGCACGAGGCCCTGCTTGCGACGATCTTCCGGAACCAGCGCGAGACCGAGGTCCATGGCAGCGGACGGGTTGCGGCGCGGAACGCTCGTGCCCTTCATTGTGACGGTGCCCGAGCTGTAGTGGTCGACGCCGAAGACGGCGCGGGCGATCTCGCTGCGGCCGGCTCCAACGAGGCCGGCGAGAGCGACGATCTCGCCGGAGCTCACCGAGAAGCTCACATCGTGGAAGACGCCTGGCTCGGTCAGGCCCGACACCACGAGGATCTCGTCACCGATGGCGGCTTCGGTCTTGGGGAAGAGCGTGGTCACATCGCGGCCGACCATGCGGCGCACGATCTCGTCGACGTTCGTGTCGGCGATGGCGCTCGTCGCGATGTACTCGCCATCCCGCATGACGGTGACGGTGTCGCAGAGATCGAAGACCTCGTCGAATCGGTGGGAGATAAAAAGGAGGGCGCGCCCCTCATCCCGAAGGCTGCGTGCGACGGCGAAGAGACGGTCGACCTCGACGCCGCTGAGCGCCGCGGTCGGTTCGTCCATGACGAGCACGCGGGCATCGAGCGAGATCGCCTTGGCGATCTCGATGATCTGCTGGTCGGCGATCGACAGGCCGAGTGTCGGGCGGTCCGGGTTGATCTTCACGCCGAGGCGGGTGAAGAGGTCGACGGCCTGCCTGCGCATGAGCTTGCGGTCGATGCGTCCGAGGGAGAGGGTGGGCTGGCGACCCATGAAGATGTTCTCTGTGACAGAGAGATCGGGAAAGAGCGTCGGCTCCTGGTAGATGACGGCAATGCCGGCGGCCTTGGATTCCGCGGTCGATTTGAAGTTGACCGACTCGCCGCCGAGCCTGAATTCGCCGCTGTCGCGCTGGTACAGACCCGCGATGATCTTCACGAGCGTGGACTTACCCGCGCCGTTTTCTCCTACCAGCGCGTGGATCGATCCGGACTCAAGAGTGAGGGTGCCGTTGGAGAGGGCGATGACCGCGCCGAACGCCTTGGCAATGCGGCTGAGCTCGAGCGCTGGCGCGCCCGTCTCGGTGGGTATCGACATCTTCGTCTGCCTCAGGTCATCGGTGAATCGAAATGAATCGATTCATTGCTGTGTTCAGAAACGATATGTCCCCGGTGGCTCGTCGTCAAGTCCGCCCGCGAAACTGCGTGTCGTCAGGCAGAAATCAGGACGAGGTGGATGCCCGTGCCACGAGTTCGGGCTGGAATTCGATCTGGCGAGCCGCGATTGTCGGGTCCTCGGCCTCGTCGAGCAGGATCTGCACGGCGGTCGCGCCGATGAGGGCGCTCGGCTGCCGGATGGAAGACAGCGGCACAACGGCGGCCGATGCGAAGTCGATGTCGTCGTAGCCGATGATGGCCACGTCCTGCGGTACGCGCAGTGGTGAACCCTGCATGACCAGTGCCTGGAGCACCCCCATCGACACGAGATCGTTGGCGCAGAAGATGCCATCGGGGCGCGTCTCGGCCGAACGACTCGCGATCGCCACCCCCGCCGCGCGTCCCTCGATCACTGAGGAGGCGGAGAGCTCGATCACCTCGAGTTCAACTCCCGGAAGAGCTGCTGCGGCCCGCCGCGCTCCCTCAAGGCGATCGGCCACCTGCCTGATCTCGAGCGGGCCGCCGACGAAGGCGATGCGACGGCGACCGGTGTCGGCGAGGTGCTGCAGTGCAAGCGCACCGCCGGCCAGGTCGTCAACCGAAACGGAGCTGAAGCTGAGATCGCTGCTGACACGGTCGACGAGCACGGCAGGAATCCCGCGAGCGCGGAGCGAGAGCAGACGCCCGGTGATGTCGGCGTAGGGCGAGATGAGCACGCCGTACACGCGCTGCTGCTCGAACAGGTCGAGGTAATTCGCCTCGCGCTCGGTGTTCTCGTCGCTGTTGCCAAGGGTCAGCACCAGGCCGGCTTCGGCAGCAGCGTCTTCTGCGCCGCGGGCAACCTCGGTGAAGAACGGGTTTCGCACGTCGAGCACGACCAGGCCGATGGTCTTGCTGCGTCCGTTGCGCAGCTGGCGCGCGGCGTCGTTGCGGATGAAGCCGAGCTCGTCGATGGCCGCGCGCACGCGAGCCACTGTCGCCGGTGCTACTTTCTGCGGGTGGTTCATGACGTTGGAAACCGTGCCGACAGAGACGCCCGCGCGACGTGCTACATCGTGCACGCCCACTACTGCCATCACTGCCTCTCACCCGCGCCATTCGGAGCGACTCCATAGTGACATCGAATGCTTTGCACCACACGACTTGACGACGAGAGTGGGATAGTCGTAAAGTCCAATCTCGGGTATTAAAACGATTCAATCCCGCCAACCGTCAGCGACGACAAGGAGAGACCATGGAACGCATCTGCTTCCAGCTACAGGTCGACCCCACCCGTCTCTCCGAGTACCGTGCGCGCCACTCGGACGTCTGGCCGTCAATGCTCGAGGCGATCGCCGCATCCGGCCGACGCAACTACTCGCTCTTCCTCCGACCAGATGGGCTTCTCATCGGCTACTACGAGACCGACGATGACTCCGTCTCCCAGCGGCTTCTCGACGAGAATCCCGCCACCGCACCGTGGGAGGCCGAGATGGCGGAATTCTTCGTCAGCCTCGATGGGCGTCCTGACCAGGCGGCTCTCCGCATCCCCGAAATCTTCAATCTGGAACTCCAGCTCGCATCAGTGAAAGAACAGGACAAATCGTGACCACCTTCGCATCAATCGCGCCGCAGCTTGAGGCACAGGCGATCGAACTCCCCTCCTGGGCCTTCGGCAACTCCGGCACCCGCTTCAAGGTGTTCAGTACCCCCGGTACCCCGCGCACTCCCCAGGAGAAGATCGCGGATGCCGCCAAGGTCAACGAGCTCACCGGCCTTGCCCCGACGGTCGCCCTTCACATTCCGTGGGACAAGGTGGATGACTACGCCGCTCTCGGAGCTTTCGCCAACGACCTCGGGGTCGCGCTCGGAACCATCAACTCGAACACCTTCCAGGACGACGCCTACAAGTTCGGCTCGCTCACCCACGTGGATGCCGCCGTGCGCCAGAAGGCGATCGACCACCACTTCGAGTGCATCGACATCATGAACGCGACCGGAAGCCGCGACCTCAAGGTCTGGCTCGCCGACGGCACCAACTACCCCGGCCAGGGCGACCTCCGCGGTCGCCAGGACCGGCTCGCCGACTCGCTCGCGAAGATCTACGCGCGCATCGGCGAGAGCCAGCGGCTCGTGCTCGAGTACAAGTTCTTCGAGCCGGCTTTCTACCACACCGATGTCCCGGACTGGGGCACGAGCTACGCGCAGGTGAGCGCCCTTGGCGACCGTGCGATGGTCTGCCTCGACACCGG
>FTKR01001764.1_pt2 | contig 16504 bp, 18 predicted proteins | sample 1658141 | NCBI WGS metagenome assembly FTKR01 (sample SAMEA3914802, study PRJEB12502) | metagenome | biome: forest; material: soil | place: Canada | collected 2010-06-25 | depth 0.1 m | reverse complement strand
GTCGCCATCAGGGCCTGGTTCTGCTTGATCAGGTTGGCTTCCGGTTCGCTGAGGATGCGGCGGAAATCCTCTTGGGTCAGCGCCTTCAGCTCGACGCGGATCGGCAGACGGCCCTGCAATTCCGGCAGCAGGTCCGATGGCTTCGATACATGGAAGGCGCCTGAGGCGATAAACAGGATATGGTCGGTCTTGACCGGGCCGTACTTGGTCGAAACCGTCGTGCCCTCTATCAACGGCAGCAGGTCGCGCTGCACACCTTCACGGCTGACATCGACGCCACTGCGATCGGAACGCGAGGCCACCTTGTCAATTTCGTCGAGGAAGACGATGCCTTCGTTCTCGGCCAGTTTCATCGCTTCATTGGCCACCGAATCCTGATCGAGCAGCTTGTCGGATTCCTCGGTGATCAGTGGCGCCATAGCGGCCTTCACTGTCGTCTTGACGGTCTTCTTGCGGCCGCCCATCGCCTTTGACAACATGTCGCCGAGATTGAAGGCGCCGTTTTGCTGGCCGGGGATTTCCATGATCCCGACCGGCGCGCTGTCGGCCAGGGAAATCTCGATTTCCTTGTCGTCCAGCTCGTTATTACGCAGCTTCTTGCGGAAGCTGTCACGTGTCGCCGCGGCGGCGCTTTCGCCGACCAAAGCATCGATCAGGCGTTCCTCGGCATTGTGCTCGGCCTTGGCCCGCACGCCGGTGCGGTTCTTGTCCTTGACCATGATCATGGCCGCTTCCACCAGGTCGCGCACGATCTGGTCGACATCGCGGCCGACATAGCCGACCTCGGTGAACTTGGTCGCTTCCACCTTGATGAAAGGCGCTTGGGCCAGCTTGGCCAGTCGGCGGGCGATCTCGGTCTTGCCGACACCCGTGGGCCCGATCATCAGGATGTTCTTCGGCGTGATTTCGTCGCGGATCGACTCATCGGTTGCCTTGCGCCGCCAGCGATTGCGCAGGGCAACGGCGACGGCCTTCTTGGCGTCGTGGTGACCGATAATGAAGCGGTCGAGTTCGGAAACGATTTCGCGGGGAGAGAATGTAGTCATTTTCAGGCACTCAGTTTGGGGGATCGGGACATCAACGTGATGTCATCGCGTGTTTCAAAAATCTCAAATCCGGCCTTGCGAAAGGCCGATATGGCGCGCTCATTCGAGCTGTTCGGATCGATGACCAAACGGGTCGCGCCTTTTGCCAGCAGGTCATCGCCGAACTGGCGCAGAATCTGCGGGCCCAAGCCTTCGCCGGTGAGCGACGCATCGCCTATGAACAGGTCCACACCAAGCGTGCCTTCCGGCTGATCCGGGCCGCACTGGCAATACTGAATATAGCCGATCGGACGCTTGTTCAGTTCGATGATAAAGGCCGCGCCTTCATCCGACCCGATGAGGTCCAGCGCTTCCTCGACCTCATCCTCCGCCATCGATCCGTCTACCGTCCAGAAGGGCTGAACATGCGGCGACGACATCCAGATCAGCAGGAGGCCGGCATCTTTTTCAGCTAGGGGTCGGAAGGTGATCAAACAAGAGCCTGTTTAAGAAAGAAAGGTAATCCACAGATAAGCCAGATAAGCACAGATATATCAGAGTGTTCAGCGCAGGCCTTGCCGCACATCATCTGTGCTTATCTGGCTTATCTGTGGATATCTTTATGCTTCCAGCGTTTCCAGCGTCAGGTGGTCGTTCGTATAGACGCAAATCGAAGACGCGATCTTCATGGCCTTGCGGGCGATGATCTCGGCATCGGGCTCGTATTCCAGCAGCGCGCGCGCCGCGGACAGCGCATAGACGCCGCCTGAACCGATGGCGGCCACGCCGTCCTCCGGTTCGAGCACATCGCCGACGCCGGTAATGGTCAGTACGGTATTCTTGTCGGCCACCAGCAGCATGGCCTCAAGCCGGCGCAGATAACGATCCGTCCGCCAGTCCTTGGCGAGATCGACGCAGGCACGGGCCAGTTGATCTGGGTACATTTCCAGCTTGGCTTCCAGCCGCTCCAGCAGGGTGAAGGCGTCGGCCGTAGCGCCGGCAAAACCGGTGATCACCTTGCCGCCTTGGAGCGTGCGCACCTTGCGTGCCCCGCCCTTGACGATGGTGGCGCCCATGGAGACCTGGCCGTCACCGGCGATGACCGTCTTGCTGTTCTTGCGCACGGCGATGATGGTGGTGCCGTGCCAGTTCGGAAAGGGGGAGTTGTGTTCGCTCATGAGCCTGTAATTGGCCCCTTTACCGGCCGTATTCAAGGGCTTTTGCCGCGAAACCTCTGCGACACGTCATCCCAGACGGGGACAATCGCGATAACGGCCAGCAAAAGTACGAACGGCAGGACGGAGATAAAGCCGGCCCATTTGAACACCAGCGCTCCGACGATCCCGCCCGCCAGGAAGCCGGCCAGCAGCCGGCCGAGCAGGATAACTTTCTTCAGATGAAACCGCGCCTCGGTATGCGTGGCGCGTTCAAACAGGAAACGCCCGCACTCGATGCCGAGATCGGTGACGATGCCGGTGACATGGGTGGTGCGGATTTCAGCGTGCGAAATTTTGGTGATCAGGCTGTTTTGCAGGCCCATGGTGAAGCACAAAAGCGCGACCGTGATCTGAACATCGCGCGCCAGAAGCCCGAACAGCAGCAGTAACACAGCTTCCAGCATCAGGATCAGCGCGTATTCGCTATGCAATCCTTTGCGGCGCGCCCAGTTGATCAGCAGGCTGGAGGTAACGGCACCTGAAAAGAAAGAGATGATGGAAAGCACCGACATCAGCGCCGCGGCCCATTTGTGCAGCACGAGAAAATCACCGATCGACGAGACAATTCCGCTCATATGTGAGGTGTAGTACCCGACCGCCAGAAAGCCGCCGGCATTGATTGCACCTGCCACGAAGGCCAGTACGCTACCCAGCCGTTCATCACCCATCTCAGTGCGGTGCCTGCCGCTCATCTGGCGCAGTGTCGGAACCATGATAAATAACCATGAAAATAGTAGGGCCAAAAACAAAGACACTATCGCGGCCATCGGTAAATAAATTGATGTGGTCTTGACCGCCGTCGCGCCCTATATGGAAACCATGCTGACAGATGATGAAATCGACCGCTATGCCCGCCATCTGGTGCTGAAGGAAATCGGCGGTCAGGGCCAGATGAAGCTCAGGGCCACCAAGGTGGCGCTGGTCGGCATGGGCGGCATCGGCTCGCCGGCGGCGCTCTATCTGGCGGCGGCCGGTATCGGCACGCTCGGCCTGATCGACGATGACGATGTGTCCCTGAGCAACCTGCAACGGCAGGTCTTGTTCGGCTCGAAAGACATCGGCGCACCCAAGGCTGAAGCAGCCGCCGTGCATCTCGACAATCTAAATCCGCATTGCGATTGCCGCATCCATCGCCTCCGCCTGACGGACGACAATGCCACCGAAGTGCTTGGCGGCTACGATATCGTGCTGGATGGCTGCGATAATTTTGAGACCCGTCTGCTGGTCAATCGCATCTGCCATGACCTGAAAAAACCATTGGTTTCGGCGGCCTTGGGGCGCTTCAGCGGTCAACTGGCGACCTTCGACGGCTCCCCTTGTTATCAGTGTCTGGTGCCGGAAATCCCGCCCGATGCCGAAACCTGCGAACGCGTCGGCGTGGTTGGGGCACTCGCGGGTATCATGGGCACCATGGCCGCCCTTGAGACCATCAAACTGATCACCGGGGCTGGTGAAACCCTCCGCGGCAAACTGCTGATCTTCGACGGCCTCGACATGACCTCGCGTATCGTCAAGCTGGCGGCCGATCCCGCGTGCCCGGTATGTGCGGCGCGCTAGCCGCTCCTAAAACCCGGTTGCGAACCTGTACAAACTGAAGGCATATAGGGCCTGCGGATACAAAAGACCGCGCAATAAAAATACAGGGAAAACGGCGCATGAAGGCTTTATCTGGCCCTTTCAAAACCATGGCTCATGCTATAAGAGCCCTGCTGCTCGGGATGACCATGACGACATCTGCTTTTTCTCAGGCGCCGGCGCCAGTAAATCCGGCAACCGCATCTGAGCCGCTGACCGTGGGGGTGATCGGCCTGACGCACGATCACGTCGGCAATATCTTCGAAAGCAACAGGCGAGGTGACGTTCGCATTGTCGGAATCGTCGAACCCAATCGGGCGCTGGCACAGCGCTATGTCGAGAAATACGGCCTCAGCATGGATCTCGTCTATGCCGATATGAAGACCATGCTCGACAAGGCGCACCCCGTTGCTGTCACCGGTTATGGCGCCATCTCCGAGCATCTCCGGATTGTTGAAGCAGCCGCGCCGCGCGGCATTCATGTCATGGTCGAAAAACCGCTAGCCCTGAACCTCAAGGAGGCGAAGGTCATGGCACAACTGGCCACCACCAACCATATCCACCTGCTGACCAACTATGAAACGACCTGGTATCCGACCGGCGTCAAGGCCAGGACACTGCTCGATAACGGTGAATTCGGGCCGATCCGCAAGATGGTGTTTCACGACGGTCATGCCGGTCCCAAGAAAATCGGCGTCAGCACAGAATTCTTTGACTGGCTGACCGCCCCGGAAACCAATGGCGGGGGCGCGGTGATCGACTTCGGCTGTTACGGCGCAGACCTGATGACCTGGCTGACCAAGGGCGAAAAACCAGTAGCGGTAACCGCCGTCCTGCGCCACTTCCAGCCCAACGTCTACCCAAGGGTCGATGACGACGCCACCATAATGGTGGATTACGCCGGCGCACAGGGCCTTATCCAGGGGTCATGGAACTGGCCGGTTGCCCGCAAGGACATGGAAATCTATGCCGCCAACGGCCAGATAATCACCGACGACAAATACCATATGCGGGTTCAGATGGGCACTGACCCGGCGCCAAAAGCGGAGACCCTGACCGATCGTCCGGCGCCCTATGGCGATTCCTTCACCTACATGGCCGCTGTGATCAAAGGCGATGTCACCCCTGAAGCCTTTGATCCGTCATCGCTGGAAACCAATCTGCGCGTCATGGAAATCCTGGACGCCGCGCGCGAAAGCGCCAGGACCGGCAAGACGATAAAACTGACGAACTAACGACTGATGGATTGGTATGGCGATCCGGCGAAAATTGTGTCACAGGAAACTATAATTACAAAATTCTGGGATGATGCGCGCAGGCCAACCGCTTTTATGGATGCCGCCTGATGACGACGACAACCGGCCAGCTGATCGACAAGGACGGCAAGGACGCCCTCTACCCCACCGTCAAACATACGGTGCTGGAGGACATCTACGCCTTCGCCATCGGCTGTTCCTTTATTGCGCTCGGCATCGTCATGCTCAAGACGGCCGGCCTGACCACCGGCGGGGTGGCCGGTATCGCCCTGCTCGTTTCCTACATCGCGCCCCTGCCGGTCGGGGTGCTGTTCATCCTGATCAATATCCCGTTCTTCCTGTTCGCTTGGCCGGCCATGGGAAAGCGCTTCATGATCAAGACGGTGATCGTCAACCTGGCCATCATGGGCATGGCCACTTACGCACCCTATGCCTTCAAGCTGCAAAGCCTGAACCCGCTGTTCGCCGCGCTTTTCGGCGGCACGATCATCGGCATGGGCATACTGGCCCTGGCGCGGCATGGCGCCGGCGCCGGGGGTACCGGCGTGCTGGCGCTCTATCTGCAAAAATCAAAGAATATCAACGCCGGCAAGACGCAACTGGCCTGCGACGCCCTGATCATGGCGACGTCGATCCTGATCCTCAATTCGCATCAGTTGCTGTTTTCGGTGATTTCGGCCGCCGCCATGAGCGGCGTCATGGTCGGCTTCCACAAGCCGGAACGCTATTTGGGGCGATAAGCACTTTCCGACAAAGTGGACGCCACTTTTCGGATCAGAAGGGCGTAAAAGTAAAATTAGAGTAGCGGTCGGGCAAAGCCTGATCGGCGCTCTAACCCTACTTCTTCGCCGCGTCGCTCAGCATCTTCAGAAGCCGCGCCTGGTCCATATATCCCACCATGCCGACGAGCGCCCCCTGGACCCCCGGATCACCGGCCAGGTCCTGCATGGCCGACTGGCCAAGGTCACTCAGCGCCGTCTCGATCGCCTTGACACCATCTGTCCGGATGGCCGCCGTCGTCTCAGTCGGGCAGTTTTCCATCAGCAGGCGGGAAAACAGCGCGCCGCCGGCCTTATTAACCGCGGTCATCTGCGCATCCGAGAGTGTCGCCAAGTCAGAGACGCCTTCGTGCTTGGAAATGGCCGCAAATGCCCAACGCGTCAGCACGAGTTTATCCGCTGGCGTGGAAGAACGCACCAGGCAAGCCGAAAGCGCATCTGTTTCTGGGCTGGCCAGGGCCTGAGAAGCGGCTGGCAGGCTCATGGCCACAGCAAAGGCGAAACCGAGCGTTTTAAGGGTAAGGGTCATGCAGTCCTCTGAATCGAAGCGTTGGGATCAGCTTACGATGCCGCGTATAATGGCGCAATTAGACATTTCTCAGGCTTTCCTGTATAGGGTCGGCCAATCCCCGCAATTTGCTTTCCGAAAGCCGCATATCTTGGCCCATACACTCGACCTGCCCGTCAAATCCGCCGCCCCTTCGGCGCTGGTGAACCTCACCGGCCTGACGCGTAACGGCCTGATGCAGGCCCTAGTCGATAGTGGCGTGGTCGAGCCGCGCAAGGCGAAGATGCGCGCCACACAGGTCTGGCGCTGGATGCACCATTACGGCTTCACCGATTTCGACCTGATGACCGACATCGGCAAGGAGCAGCGCGCGCTTTTCAAGGAAAAGTTCACCCTGGCCCGTCCGGAAATCATCGAGCGCCAGGTCAGTAATGACGGTACGCGCAAGTACCTGATCCGCATGGCGCCGGGTATCGAGGTCGAGAGCGTCTATATCCCCTCGGTCGGCCGCGCCGGCGCATTGTGCGTATCGTCACAGGTCGGCTGCACGCTCAACTGCACCTTCTGCCACACCGGCACGCAAAAGCTGGTGCGCAACCTGACCGCGGCCGAGATCATTGCCCAGGTCCAGGTGGCGCGTGACGATCTCGGTGAATGGCCGTCGCCCAGCGAAGATCGCCAGCTCTCCAACATCGTCTTCATGGGCATGGGCGAGCCGCTGTATAATCTCGACAACGTTTCTGATGCCATCGACATCATTTCCGATAACGAAGGCATCGCCATTTCGCGCCGCCGCATCACTGTCTCGACCTCCGGCGTGGCGCCCGAACTGGAAGCCCTCGGCAACCGCACCCAGGCCATGCTGGCCATCTCGCTGCACGCCACCAATGACGAACTGCGCGACGAAATCGTGCCACTAAACAAGAAGTACAATATCGAGCAGCTGATGGACGCCATCCGCGCCTATCCCGGCATTTCCAACGCCCGCCGTGTGACGTTTGAGTATGTCATGCTGAAAGACGTCAACGATACGCCGGCCGAGGCGCGCGCCCTGATCCGCCTGTTGAAGGGCATTCCGGCCAAGATCAACCTGATCCCGTTCAACCCCTGGCCCGGCACCGACTACCAGTGCTCAAGCTGGAGCGCGATCGAGACCTTCGCCACCATCCTCAACAAGGCCGGCTACGCCTCGCCGATCCGCACCCCGCGCGGCCGCGATATCCTGGCGGCCTGTGGCCAGCTTAAATCTGAGTCCGAGAAGAAGCGCGCCAGCGTGGTGTTGCGTGAAAAAAGATTGGGCGAACAACGCGAAGAGACTGCCTCAATTCAGGACAACCTGCCCGCTGGCGAGAGCCTGCCCTTCGCGCACCTGGCTGGCGGCATGGTTGACTAATGCCTTGCGCGAATTGGATATTTGCTCCGTCATATAAAATTTATCCACAGCCCTCAAGGCAGGCCTTGATCTTGCAGGGAACTTACCCCTAAAGTGCTATGGGCCGTTGCGCGCGTAACTTCATGCGTAACGGACGCGCAGAGACCAGCGTGTAGGGGACCAGAATGACACCTGACAGTTTTAACCTTAACTTCCTGTCGCCGGAGGTCTTGCGGCCGGAAATTCAGGCCTTCGCTTCGGGCTTCCCCATTACCCTTCTGCATGCCGGCGTCACCCTGTTGATGCTGCTGATCGGCGCCACCGTCTATTCGCTGCTGACCCCCTACAAGGAAATCGCCCAGATCCGCGAAGGCAATTCAGCCGCCGCCGTCGCCTTTGGCGGCGTCATCATCGGTTTGGCCATCCCACTGGCGGCCTCGATGGCGGCCTCGACGTCCCTGCGCGATATCGTGCTGTGGGGCGGCGCCACCATCGTGCTGCAACTGTTCGTCTTCCGCCTGGTCGATTTCCTGCTGGCCGGCCTGCCCAACCGTATCAATGAAGGCGAGGTCTCCGCTGCCGTGCTGCTGGTCTCCGCCAAGCTGGCCGCCGCGCTTGTCCTCGCCGCCGCCGTAGCGGCCTAGCAACATGAAACTCGACTGGCTCCTTTATGCTGCTGCCCTCACCGCCCTCGTGGTGGTGACCGGCGGCTGGCATGAGGTTTCCGACTCGCCCCCCGCACCGCCACCACCGGGCATAGGCGAAATGTCGCTGTTCGCCACCTACACGCCCTTCACCGCCACCTCTATCATCAACCTGCCGGTGGACGACCGCAAGGTCATGACCGGCACGGCCTTTTCGATCTCCAAAGCCGGCGAATGGATCGTGGCCGAAAAGAGCGTCGGCAAATGCACCCACCCTTTCCTCAATATCGGCGGCAACCTGGCCGTCCCCTTCACGACAAAGAAAATTCCCGGCCATGAGGGCTATCTGATCGCCATCACCGATGGCGGGGGGCGTCCGCTTTCCATCGGTGATCCGGCCAATGTCAAGCCGGGAATGCGCGCCTTCATGCCGGGCTATCCGGGCGGCACGGTCGGCGAAGCGACCGGCCGGCTGATTGGCCAGACCATGATGAAGCATTCCAAGCGCTTCGAAGGCAGCGAGCGGGTGCTGGCTTGGGCCAAGGCGGGGCAAACCTTTGAACTCAAAACCGATCTCAATCAGTTGATTGGCGGCCCGGCGGTGGATGATGCTTCGCATGTGGTCGGCATTACGCTGAAGGAAAACCCGCGCCGCGGCCGAATCTATACTTCGGTGCCGGCAACCGTGATCGCCATCGCCAATACGGCCGACCGCAAGCCGGATTACGATTCCGAGGCCACCATCACCAAGCGTAATTACGGTATCGTTTCGGACACCTTGCGCCGCGAATACCGCGTGGCCCAGGTCGGTTGCATTATCGCCTGATCCTGCCGGATTCAGGCGCTGACATTATATATGGCATATATGGCGGGCTTCCCTCTCTTCCCCTCGCCCCTTTTAAGGGGAGAGGGTGGCGCGTAAGCGCCGGGTGAGGGGCGTCCCACCGTCCGCAAACCCCTCACCCCTGCCCTCTCCCCTTAAAGGGGCGAGGGGGATTTAAAAATGACCATTTCGTCTCCCAATTCCCTCGACCCCACGCCTCTGAGTCCGGAACACCTCGCCCATCTGGCCGAGCGCGATCCGCGCCTGAAGCCCCTGACTGAGCATTTCGCCCATATCCAGCACCGCAAGCGCCCCGGGGGCTTCCCGGCCCTGCTTGGCCTGATCGTCGAACAGCAGCTGTCGGTCAAGGCGGCGGACACCATTTTCGGACGGGTGCGCGAGGGCGTCGGCGACCTGACACCCCAGGCCTTCTTGGCGCATGACGAAGATCTGTTACGCGGCTATGGCCTGTCGCGGCCAAAGATATCTTACGCCCGCGCCCTGGCGGACGCCTTCCACACCGGCGGCTTCGATACCGATGCGCTGCAAACCTTGAGCCTTGAGGAGGCCGCCTCACGACTGGTGGCGCTGAAAGGTATCGGTCGCTGGACCGCCGAGGTCTATCTGATGTTTTCCGAAGGTCGGCTTGATCTCTTCCCGGTCGGTGACATCGCCCTGCGTGAGGCCGTCGGCTGGCTGGATAACCTGCCTGAGCGCCCAAACGAGCCCTATTGTGCTGAACGCGCGCTTGACTGGTCGCCCTATCGCACCATCGCCGCGCACCTGCTGTGGGCGTGGTACGGCGCCGTCAAACGCGGCGAGATGACACGGTAAAAACGTCGTGAATTGACGCTGTGACAATTCGGTGCGCAGTCTGAATTATCCGAAATCCGCAAAGGAAAATATTATGAGTATGCTGAACGATATACTGGGCGCCGCTTCCGGTCCCGGCGGATTCGATCTTGAAAAGCTGGCTGGTCATCTGGGTGATGGCGGCCTCGAAGGTATTGTCACCAAGTTTGAGAAAGGCGGCATGGGCGAAGTCGTCCAGTCCTGGATCGGCACTGGCGGCAATCTGCCGATCTCTTCGGACCAGATCGTTGCCGTACTCGGTTCGGAGCAGGTACAGAACCTGACCCACGCTATGGGCATCGACAGCTCGCAACTGGCCAGCGCCCTGCCCGGCCTGATCGACCACCTGACACCCGGCGGACAGCTGCCGCAGGGCGGGATCGGCGATATCCTTGGCCAGGTCATGGGCCAAGGCACGGGAAAAGGCAGCCTCGGCGATATGCTCGGTGGCCTCTTCAAGGCGTAATCGCGTTTTTAGTTTTTATGAATTTGCCTGACCTTGTTCCCCGGCGTCACCTCGACGTCGGGTGTCAGGGCATGTTCGTTCGCATCCTTCGGCGCGTTGAACCTATGATGCCCGTCGGGATGGAAATATTCCTTGTCTTCGCCGGCCTGATTCAACTCGTTAGGCGAAAAAACTTTTTTACCAACATGGGTTTCATCGACGGCGGGGTGAGTATCTTTCTCTGTCATCATGACCATGGGGCTCCTACTGTGACACTAAGTCGCAGAGTATACCCCCCCATCCGTAAGGACGGCGTGGGCATGGCACGGATGCAGCGTAAGGAGACGATAAAGGGTTATCCGAGCCCTTTGGCGCCTTCAATCAGATCGGCCACCACCGCCGGATCGGCCAGGGTCGAGATGTCGCCCAACTGATCCGGATGCCCTTCGGCGATCTTGCGCAGGATGCGACGCATGATCTTGCCGGAGCGCGTTTTCGGCAGGCCAGGTGCCCATTGGATGACGTCCGGCGAGGCCAGCGGCCCGATATCAGCGCGCACATGGTCGCGCAGTTCCTTTTTCAGGGCTTCTGTCGCCGTCACGCCGGTTTTCAGCGTGACATAACACCAGATGCCCTGGCCTTTGATATCGTGCGGAAAACCGACCACCGCCGCTTCGGCTACGGCATGGTGCGCCACCAGCGCGCTTTCGATCTCGGCGGTGCCCAGGCGGTGGCCAGAAACGTTCAGCACGTCATCGACACGGCCGGTGATCCAGTAATAACCGTCTTCGTCACGGCGGCAGCCGTCACCGGTGAAGTACTTGCCGGGATAGGTCGAGAAATAGGTATCGAGGAAGCGCTGGTGATCGCCATAGACGCTGCGCATCTGGCCGGGCCACGAGTCGCAGATACACAGATTGCCCTCAATCGCCCCTTCCAGAACCTTGCCATCGGCATCCACGAGGCACGGTACGACACCGGGCAACGCTTTGGTCGCTGAACCGGGTTTGAGCGGCGTGGCACCCGGCACCGGCGTAATCAGGTGGCCGCCGGTCTCAGTCTGCCACCAGGTATCGACGATCGGGCAATTGCCGTTGCCGATAACGCGATGATACCACAGCCAGGCTTCCGGATTGATCGGCTCGCCGACCGTGCCCAATACGCGCAATGAGGCGCGCGAGGTCGAGGTCACAGGTTCATCACCGAAGCGCATCAGGGCGCGGATGGCGGTGGGTGCCGTGTAGAAAATATTGACCTTGTGTTTGTCGACCACGTTCCAGAAGCGCGAATTGTCCGGATAGTTGGGCACGCCCTCGAACATCAGCGAGGTGGCGCCATTGGCTAGCGGGCCGTAGACGACATAGGAATGCCCCGTCACCCAGCCGATATCGGCCGTACACCAGTAGATATCGCCATCCTGATAATCAAAGGCCGTTTTGTGGGTATAGGCCGCCCAGGCGAGATAGCCGCCGGTGGTATGCAGCACACCCTTGGGCTTGCCGGTCGAGCCGGAGGTATAGAGGATGAACAAGGGGTCTTCGGCGTTCATCGGCTCCGGAGCGCAGTCTTCGGAAATGCCTTCCAACGCCTCGGCCACGCTGACATCGCGACCGCCATGCTTGAGGTAATGGGCCTTGGTGTGCTCAACCACCAGCACGGTCTGGACATTGGGGCATTGCAGCAGGGCCAGATCGACATTGGCCTTGAGCGGAATGACCTTGCCGCCGCGCAGACCTTCATTGGCGGTGACCACGACATCGGACTGGCAGTCCTGGATACGGCTGGCGATGCTGTCGGGCGAGAAGCCGCCGAAGACGATATTGTGCACGGCGCCAATGCGCGTACAGGCCAGCATGAAATAGGCGGCTTCCGGCACCATCGGCAGGTAAAGCGTGACGCGATCGCCCTTCTTCACGCCGTACTTTTTCAACAGGTTGGCGCGCTTGTTCACTTCCTTCGCCAGCTGATTATAGGTGACAGTGTAGGAGACCGAGGGATCGTCGCCCTCGAAGATCAGCGCCACCTGTTCGCCGCGCGTCGCCAGGTGACGGTCGATGCAGTTCACCGAGACATTGAGCACGCCATCGTAAAACCAGCGGATGCGGAAGTCCTCGCGGTTGAACGACACGTCCTTGACCCTGCTGTAGGGCTGCATCCAGTGCAGGGCATCGCCGAGCGTGCGCCAGTGCGCATCCGGATCAGTCTCGAACAGCTTGTGCTGCGCCGCCAGGCCGTCGGCGGTCAGGGTCTTCGGACGGATAAAATCGGCGGGCACGCGGAAAAAGGTATCGGACATCTGGGTGTTCCTGGGGCATCTGCGGAGCGTTTTTTGGTTGGCGCGACCTTACGGCGCACGGATTCGAGAGTCTATAAGACCAATGCGAAAAAACCAGTCACGGACTGGTTTTGACCCGAACGCAATAGAAACGGCCACGGCATGGTTGCCCTGAAGTGGTCCCGGCGCGTATGGTCATTACAAATGAGACGACGGAGTTTCCCATGCTGCTGCATATGTCTACCTGGCGCGAGATCGACGAGCACCTGAAATCCTCGCGTACCGTCATCATCCCCATCGGCTCGAATGAGCAGCACGGCCCCATGGGTTTGCTCGGCACCGACTGGCTGTGTCCGGAAATCATCGCCCATTCTGCTGAAAGAAAAATGGCGGCGGAAAAGGACGGCGACCTTTTGATCGCCCCCACCTTCAATATCGGCATGGCGCAGCATCACCTGGGCTTTTCCGGCACCATCTCCCTGCGCCCCACCACCTTCATGTCGGCCATCGAGGACTGGGTGGATTCGCTGGCGCGGCATGGCTTCGACCGCATCTATTTCCTCAATGGCCACGGCGGCAATATCGCCACCATCGAGGCAACCTTTTCGCAGATCTATGCGCACTATTCCTATTCCGGCAATGCGTGCCCGTTCATCCTCAAACTGCGCAACTGGTGGGACCTGCCGGGTATTTCGCGCCTGTGCGCGCGGCTGTACCCGACCGGGCACGGCAGCCATGCCACGCCATCGGAAATCGCCGTCACCTTCGCTGCCTATCCGGACTTTGTGAAATCGGCGGTGATGGAACCGCGGATCGCCCCTAACGGCCCGATCCGCGATGCGCTCGACTACCGCGCCCGCTTCCCCGATGGCCGCATCGGCTCGGATTCATCATTGGCAACGATCGAACAGGGCCAGCAGATCATCGATGCAGCGGTGAAGGGCCTGCTCGATGATGTGGCAAAATTTGAGGGCGAATAGTTCTAAGAAAGCTGCGCTTAGGTGACTCTAATCGACAGCCTATCCAATTGATTACAATACGTTTTGAAACCTCAAAATTCGCCCCTCAAAAAATCCCAGGCAAGATTGAGATAAATTTATTTTTAAAGGCCGAACTCAAGGATTCAGCCTTTTTTATTCCTGTGCGATAAAGGCGCCCCTGACTTCTAGTTTTTCGGCCGGGATTGAGTAAAAAACGTAGCGACATTCCCCGCAGAGGTGGATCAGGCACGACGGATCAGTCGTACGAGTAAGAGAAGGACAATCGCGCCTCCCGTAGCCGTAATGATCGTGGCAATAATTCCGCCGCCTATATGTATGCCCAAAACGCCGGCCAACCAGCCACCGATGACGGCGCCAACAATACCCACTATGATATCGCCGATAAGGCCGAACCCGCCGCCCTTGACAACAGCGCCTGCAATCCAGCCGGCGATCGCGCCAATGACGAGCCAAATAATTACGGTTTCAACGCTCATGGAATATTTCCTGCCTCAAGAACCGGCCACTGCGGCGGGTTAAGGCCTTATCCATACAGGGGTTTTGGCAACTCACCAAATATGGCTTCTTTATGTTTAGCGACGGCAATGCTTAGATCCATCACGTATTCACATTTCAGAATGCCAAATGGGACCACATCCCACTCATTCAGGGGCGAGTATCGGTTTAATGCGTGCAAAGTTAGATTCGAATTTCATGAACTGGCGTGCGCCCTTTGGAGAGGGCGGAAAACGTCAGTTCATGGTAGTTCCCTATGATACACGCGGGGATTTATATGTTCCGCCGAAACAGTACCCTTTAACTATTGAACCGAACGAAAGCGTGACAGTTTTTGTCAGCACTCTTGTTCAGTTCGAGGAATTGTTTGAAGACGATTTCATCGGAACTGGTATCGAAAGATTTTGTGCGAAATTCATATCTGCGCATGTATGGACGGTTGACGGTAAGAGTTTTCCCATCAAGCTCGATGCCGAAGTGAAAAAGAGGATCAAGGAAAGAACGAAATTGTTTCCGAAGAAAGTTGCGAAAGCTGCATAAGCTATTGGTTGCTTCGATACCTTCGCTGGCTCTGGTGGTCTTCCTGTCTGATTAAACGGTCGCACAACGGTCAAATTAATGCGTAGAGGGGTTGCATTTATGTGCGACGTTCGATTCATCTAAAATGACGGTGTGAAATGCGGAGCGATTTGCAACGGGTTGCACAATGTTTGAGTCATATCTGCGAAACTAATTCGACGTACAGAACGCTTCATATAATGGCTTCTGTTATCGCTTACAAAACCGCTTCTATTATCGTTGTCAGAATGCGTTCTATTACGGTGATAAAACGTTTGAAAAACTTCTATGATATTCGATGAAAAATGCGGCTGAATATATGTCTAATTAGTTGGTGATATATATGCGCTTATACGATGATATATGTAGTGGTAATTATTTTTAAAATTGTAGTGTCACTTTAAAAGTGAAACTCTTAGATATTCGCTTCCAATGCGGGAAATGACGCATATATGCGGCTAATGTGCTTGATTTACCGCACGGTCGCTACGATGAAAGCTCAAAAAGCGGGCTTGCCCGTGAAAAAAAACCTTCGAATACTCAATATAGGGGGTTGCAGATTCGGGGGATTTGGGAGTAAGCATTGGTCTGTGATCAAGTCGCATTTGTGCTTCGGTCACAAAAAAGAGCGCCCCCCTGAAAGAAAGCGCTCTTTGATTGCAGGTTCTTTCTCGTTCCCCTTCCAAAAGGGAAGTCTACAAGGGAAAGAATTAGACTACAAAAGCGCGTGCGCCCTTCCACAAGGCGGCGCGCTTCATTCGTTTTTGATATACCTTCAATCTGTGTTCGTCAATACGGTCTATCTCGATTACGCTACTGTGCCGCCAAACTGTTCGGCAGTTCCAATGAATGTGCGTACTATTCTGTTGGTCAGGGAGTGTATCTGACTATATCTTTCAGGTTCTATCGACCTTCAACTAATATGTTACTCTTTGGCAGGGCAGAATGACCGCATACACTATCAATTGGCCTATAGTGGTATAGGCCCTTTCCGTATTAGTTGCTTTAGGTGCTTTAACCATCGCCTTTGCGAAATTTCGGATGGATTTGTACGATAGGCGGTTCGCCATCTACACCGCCACCTTGGAGCTTTTTCAGGTCTCAATGGATAATGACGTGGCCGCGATATCTCACGCATTCAAAGTTCACATTACACGGGTCGCTGAGTCACAATATCTGTTCTCAGAGCAAAGCCGTATCTATGACCGCTTGAAAGAGTTTCAAGACGAGGCATTCAAAATTAAGATTTTGAAGGAAGAGTCTGCAAAAGACGGTCAACGCAACCACAGGCTCATCAGGCACATGTACGATCAGTCCATTGGTGCTGGTGGTCACACGAAACTTGATGCCATTTTGCAAGACTTGCAGATTCGGCTTCGACCTTACCTGACTTACAGGGCTTTCGATCCGATTATCTGGCGATACTGGTTCAAGCCAAAAAAGCTCAAACCCTTAAAGCCGATTGAGATCGAGTAGGCGGCGTGTATTTCTCGTATCAAAATCTATGATACAAAATATGATACAAGGGCGTAGAAACTATGATACAAGCCGCTATTTCTGGCGACTAAATCATTGAATTATAAGGAAAAAAAGTAGGTGGTGCCGCTTAGGTGACTCGAACACCTGACCCCCGCATTACGAATGCGGTGCTCTACCGGCTGAGCTAAAGCGGCCCGGAA
>FTKR01000179.1_pt2 | contig 16662 bp, 11 predicted proteins | sample 1658141 | NCBI WGS metagenome assembly FTKR01 (sample SAMEA3914802, study PRJEB12502) | metagenome | biome: forest; material: soil | place: Canada | collected 2010-06-25 | depth 0.1 m | reverse complement strand
AACGACCTGGCCAAGTATTTCGCTATTATCCCGGCCGCCTTCGCCACCACCTATCCGGTGCTGGGCGCGCTTAATGTGATGCACCTGGCCTCGCCGCAAAGCGCCATTCTGGCAGCGGTCATCTTCAACGCCCTGATCATCATTGCGCTCGTGCCTCTGGCTCTGAAAGGCGTCAAGTATCGCGCCGAACCGGCCGCCAAGATGCTCTCGCGCAACATGTTCGTCTATGGGCTCGGCGGCATCATCGCGCCGTTTATAGGCATCAAGCTGATCGATATGGCGCTTTCCGCTGTTGGCCTGGCATAAGGAGATATTCTCATGAAATCGTTCGTCTCAAACCTGCGGCCAGCCCTGACCCTGACCGTCTTGCTCACCCTCCTGCTCGGCGTCGCCTACCCGCTACTGACCACCGGCATACTGCACTTCGCCTTTCCATCACAGGCTGAGGGCAGCCTGATCCGTGACGACACCGGACACGTCATCGGCTCGCGCCTGATCGGACAGAATTTCGACCAGCCGCAATATGTCTGGGGACGTCTGTCCGCCACCGGTCCGGCGCCTTATAATGCGGGCGCGTCATCGGGCTCCAATCTTGGCGTCAACAATCCGGCGCTGATGGATGCGGTGAAGGCGCGCATTGCCGCGCTGAAAGCCGCCGACCCGGAAAACATCGCGCCGATCCCGGTCGATCTTGTCACGGCGTCGGGTTCCGGTCTCGATCCGGATATCACACCGGCGGCAGCACTTTATCAGGCGCATCGTGTGGCCAGGGCGCGCGGCATGACCGACGATCAGGTAAAGGCGCTGATCCGCAAGTCGTCCTACAACCGGACCTTCAACATTCTCGGCGAGCCGCGCGTCAATGTGCTAGAGCTGAACCTGAGGCTTGATGGAAAGCTGAAGTGAGTCCCGACACAAGACCCGACCCTGATAAACTGCTCGCCCTTATCGGCAACGATGAGGGCGAGAACGCGCGCGGCCATCTGAAGATTTTCTTCGGCTCGTCGGCGGGCGTCGGCAAGACCTTCGCCATGCTGGCCGAGGCGCGAAGGCGTCAGGCGGAGGGGCGCGATGTCCTGATCGGCGTCGTCGAACACCATGGCCGCGCCGAGACCAAAGCGCTGGTCGAAGGCCTGCCGGTTTTGCCGTTGCAGGCGATCGATCATCGCGGCGTCACCGTGCATGAATTCGATCTTGATGGCGCACTGGCCCGCAGGCCGTCGCTGATCCTGATGGACGAGTTCGCGCACACCAACGCGCCAACCTCGCGTCATCCCAAGCGCTGGCAGGATGTCGAGGAACTGCTCGATAACGGCATCGACGTCTACACCACGCTCAATGTGCAGCATCTCGACAGCATCAATGATCAGGTGGCGCGCCTGACCGGAATCTGGGTCAAGGAGACGGTGCCTGACACCATATTCGACTCGGCGGACGAGATCGCCCTGATCGATATCCCTTCCGATGAACTGCTGAAGCGTCTGGCCGAGGGCAAGGTCTATGTCGCCGAAGGCGCCAATACACGCGCCGCCGAGAACTTCTTCAGGAAGAGCAACCTGCTGGCCTTGCGTGAAATGGCCCTGCGCCGCACCGCCGAGCGCGTCGATGCCCAGAGCGATGAACTGAACGCCGCCATGGGGCAAAACGAAGCGCAGGTTGGCCAGAAGATCATGCTGCTGGTAGGGCCAGATCCGCTTTCCACGCGCCTTATCCGTCACACCAAGCGCATGGCGGTGCGGGGCAGGGCGCCGTGGTACGCCGTCTATCTGCAAAGCGATCGCCACGAACAACTCGATGAGAAAGGCCGTACCCGCGTCGAGCAGTATCTGCGGCTGGCGGAAAATCTCGGCGCGCAGATCGTGCGTCTGTCCGGCGCTCGGCCGGCGCGGGATATCCTTGCCTATGCGCAGCAAAATGGCTTTACGCGCATCGTGGTCGGGTATCGCCGGCCAAAATGGTGGCACTTTCGCGGCACTTTCGCGCAACATCTGATCGAAAGCAGCGACGGCATCGAGATCACGGTTGTGCATGGCGCGACCGGCCAGACGCGCGAACCTGTGACGGCGGGGTCGGTGATCCGGCCGTTCCTGGCCCGGCCCCTGGATTATGGCCTGGCGGTCGGCGTTGTCGCGTTATGCACCGCGATCGCCTTTCCGTTCCGCGATCATACGCCGTCGAATAACCTGACCATGATCTACCTGACCGGGGTGGTTATTGTTGCCGCGCGGCTGGGACTGGGGCCATCGGTCGTGGCGTCGATGCTCAGCATTCCGGCGTTCAATTTCTTCTTCACCGCCCCCTATTACACGCTCAATTTCTACGACACCTACTATTACGTCACCTTCGCCTTCATGCTGGTGACCTCGCTGGTCGTCGGTTCCCTGACCGCGCGTTTGTCGCGGCACGCCCGCCTGGTCAGCAACCGTGAGCGCGAAACGCAGATCCTTTATGGTCTGACGCGCGGCCTGTCGGCCGTCCGTGGCGTCGACATGATCTGCGATGTCGCCATCAAACATCTCAGCGGTCCATTCAGCCTCGACGTGACGGTATTCATTCAAACACCCTCCGGCCTGCAACCTTATCCGGAAGGGGCAATCACCGGCGATATGCGCGAGATGGGGGCGGTCAACTGGGTGGCGGCCAATGGCGTCATGGCGGGGCGCGATACCGACACCATGCCGTCCGCGAAGGGGCTTTATCTGCCGCTACAAGCGGAGAAAGAAACGCTCGGCGTACTGGGCCTGATTTCGCGCGATAACGGCCATCCTTTCACCGGCGCGGAGATCCTGCAATTCGAGGCCTTCGCCAGCCTGATCGCCGGCGCCTTGCAGCGGGCACGCCGTTCGGACGAGGCGGCGGAATCGAAGGTTGAATCGGAAAACGAAAAGCTGCGTAACGTGCTGCTGTCCTCGTTGTCGCACGACCTGCGCACACCGCTCACCGTCATGAATGGCTCGGTCAGCACGCTGTTGCGAATGCGCAAGGAACTGCCGCGCAAGGCCATGGACGAACTGACGGGCCTGTGGAGCCAGTTGACGCGGTTGCAAAAGTTCGTCGGTAACCTGCTCGACATGGCGGCCATCACGTCCGGCTATATGAAACTCAATTTCCAGCCCTACATGGTCCAGGAGATTATCGGTGCCGCCATTGGCCAGGTTCAGGCCACCAAGGAAGGCCGCACCCTCCGCACGCAGGTATCCGGCAACGTGCCCATGGTCATGATCGATGGCGGGCTCATCGAGCAGGTCTTTATTAACCTGCTGGAAAATGCGTTTCAACACACCGACCCTAATGGTGAGATTGTCATCTATGTCGAGAAGGATGCGGATCGCTTGCGGGTCCGTATCTCCGACAATGGCACCGGACTCAAGGAGGGCGATGAAGCGCGGATATTCGAGCAGTTCCAGAAGGGGCAGGAATTGCGCTCCGACCGTTCCGGCGGCACCGGCCTGGGGCTGGCCATCTGCCGGGGGATTGTGCAGGCGCATGGCGGCATGATCTATGCCAAAAACAACCGGTCTCTGCCGCCATCAAACAGCACACATCAGAACGCCGGCGCCAGCTTCATTTTCACCCTGCCTGTTGTCGCTGCCCCATCTGAGAGTGCCTTATGACCGCCACCCTTATCCTGACCATTGAAGACGAGACCGACATCCGCCGGTTCCTGCGCAATACGCTGGGCGCCAACGATATGACGGTCATCGAGGCGGAGACCGGAAAAGAAGGACTGCAAAAAGCGACGTCGCAATCACCGGATGTCATCCTGCTCGACCTGGGCCTGCCGGATATGGATGGTATGGAGATCATTCGGCAGATCAGAGCCTTCAGCCGGACGCCGATCATTATCCTGTCGGCGCGAGGCCAGGAACGCGACAAGATCGAAGCTCTGGAACTCGGCGCCGACGATTACCTCACCAAGCCGTTCTCCGCCGGGGAGCTGATCGCCCGCATCAAGGTGGCTCTGCGCCACGCTCACCGGCCGCAAGGCGATGCGCCGTTTACCTATGATTACGACGGCCTGTCGGTTGACGCTGCCGCGCGCCGGGTGCGGCTGGATGGCGAGGATGTTCACCTGACGCCGATCGAATACAAACTGCTGGCGGTCCTCGCGCGTAATTCGGGCAAGGTGCTGACCCATGGTGCGCTGCTGAACGAGGTCTGGGGTCGGCACAGCACTGACAACCAGACCTATCTGCGTATCCACACCCAGCACCTGCGCGAAAAGCTCAAGGATGATGCGCTCAATCCGCGCTTTATCGTCACCGAACCGGGTATCGGTTACCGCTTGAAGCCCTGACCGAAACCAAGCCAAAACACGGGGGGCTGGGAGGTGACGTTCAGATCATGAATTAAAAGAGTTACAATAGGTTTTATTGTCAGAAATTTATTTGTCCTGATCACATAATTTTGAAATTGGGGCGAGTTAATAAAATCTAATTTGTAGGAAATAAATCTTGCTGTATATGAGTGAAGTCAGACTCGCAAGGAGATCAGACCATGTCCCTCAGGCTCGGCGATATCGCCCCCGATTTCACGCAATTTTCCAGCGAAGGCCCGTTGCATTTCTATGACTGGGCGGGATCGTCGTGGGTTATCCTGTTTTCGCACCCCAGGGATTTCGCGCCGGTCTGCACGACCGAACTGGGGACGGTGGCCAAGCTCAAGCCGGAGTTTGAGCGGCGCGGTGTCAAGGTCATCGGCCTGAGTGTCGATTCCGTCGAGAGCCATGGTGGCTGGGCGCAGGATATCGAGGAAACGCAAGGAGCGGCGCTCAATTTTCCACTGATCGCCGACAATGACCGCAAGGTCGCTGACCTCTATGACATGATACAGCCCAATGCGTCGGAGACCACGACGGTGCGCTCGGTCTTCATCATCGACCCGAACAAGAAGCTGCGCCTGAGCCTGACCTATCCGGCATCGACCGGCCGGAATTTCGACGAGCTGCTGCGCGTTATCGACAGTCTGCAACTGACCGATGGCCACAAGGTGGCGACGCCGGCCAACTGGCAGGCCGGCGATGATGTCATTATCATCCCATCAGTCAGCAATGAAGCAGCGAAAGACCTGTTTCCCGACGGTTGGGATGAACAAAAGCCCTATCTGCGTTACGTCAAGCAGCCGGGCGCCTGATGGCGGCCGATACAGCACCGGGAGGGACGAGAGGCGCACAAGGTCCGGTCCCGGATACAATTATTGTCGGCGGCGGCTTTGCCGGCAGCCTGCTGGCATTGAAGCTGGCGCAGGCCGGCATACACCCGATCCTCATCGAGGCCGCGCGACAAGCCGGGCCTGGCCTGGCCTACAGGGCCGCCGCGCCGGAGCATCTCCTGAACGTGCCAGTCCAGCGCATGGAGGTCGGTCTGTCGCCTTCGTTCCATGACTGGCTGGGTGGTTTCCCCAATGAGACGGTGGCGGCGATTGTTGATGCTGGCAACCTCGCCGATGCCTTTGTGCCGCGCGTTCTTTTCGGGCGATATCTGGCAGGGAGGGTTGAAGCGGCGTTGGCTGCCGGACGCCTTACGCGTCTGCGCGGGGAGGTAACGCGCATCCATAAGCGCTCCGTCGGCCAATATGAGCTGACACTGGCCGATGGGCGCCTCGTCGCTGCCGCCCGGATCGTTCTGGCCACGGGTAACCTGCCGCCCAAAGCCCCGGATATTGGCGGTGAAGGCGATCAGACACTCACCGATTCCCCTTTGTTCGTGCCTGATCCATGGTCTGCCGAATGTCTGGCCGATCTAAGGCCGGATGCGCCGGTCCTGCTGATCGGCACAGGTTTGACCATGGCCGACATTGCGTTCAGCCTGCATAGCGACGGACATCGCGGGCCGATCTTTGTGTTGTCGAGGCGGGGGCTGTTGCCCTTGGCCCATGCCGGCGGCGGCGCGTGGCCCGTATTTCTGAAAGCCGGCGAGAGCGAGGCATTATCGCCGCTGGTCTTGTTAAGGCGCATCCGCAAAGAAGCGCGGGCCGCCATTATGCAAGGTGTCCCATGGCAAAGGGTCATGGATGTCGTGCGTCCCCTGGGGGCGCAAATCTGGGCCGGCTGGAGCCGGGCGCAAAGAATGCAGTTCCTGCGTCATCTGCGGCCGTTCTGGGATGTCCATCGTCACCGGTTGCCGCCTCGCGTTGCGCGTGCCCTGCAAGGCCTGATCGACAGTGGCCAGTTGATGCCGTTGCGTGGGCGCCTGAAACGATTTGCCCATCGCGATGATTGTGTAGACATAGCCTATGCGGTGCGTCATCGTCCTGAAATCCGCAATATCAAGGTTGAGCGCGTTATCAACTGTACCGGACCGCGAACCGATTTTGCCGGGCAGGGCACATCCTTGTATGCCGATCTGCGGGCGCAGGGGCTGATTCACGCCGACCGACTGGCGCTTGGATTGGAAACATCGGATGTGCGCGTCATTGATGCGCATGGCCAGATATCGGATAGTCTCTTTGCCGTAGGCGGTCTTACCCGACCCGCCTGGTGGGAAATCACCGCCGTGCCGGAGATCGCTGTCCAGATATCCAGGCTGGCTCACGCGCTTTCACAAGACGCCGGGACATTTGACAGCTCTCATCGCGCGCCAAGCCTGGCGCATGATTTCTCGGATATCGGCGCAGGCATCTAAATTAAACCAGGTGAGATGTTATTTATCAGACTTCTCATATAAGAAGTCTCAGGAAACGGGAGCGCGTAAGCTCCGGGCTTTTTGACCTACACAGGAAATTGCGGAGCATTCATGCTGTCTCAGCGGGCTAAATATGCCATTCGGGCGATGCAGGAACTGACTCGGTTGAATATCGGGCAAACGCTCCAGGCCACGGAACTTGCTGAACGTATAAAGGCGCCTTTGCATTTTCTGGAAGGCATATTGCTGGAATTGCGTCGGGAAGGCTTTCTTGAGTCAAGGCGCGGCCGGTCCGGCGGATATAAATTGAACCGACCTGCCGACATGATCTCCATCGCCGATCTGATCCGGCAGATCGATGGCCCGCTGGCCCTGACCACCTGCGCCAGCCGAACCGCCTATGCCCGCTGTGACGACTGCCCGACGCCGGATGACTGCCAGTTGCGGCCGATTCTGCTGGCCGCGCGCGACGCCATGGCAAGGGTGCTGGAAGATTCGACACTGGGGCATCCGGAAGGCCATAAACACCCGCTGCGTAACGGCTGACGAGTGTTGTCAGGCAAGGGGGCCAGTCAGGGGCTCCAGCTATAGGGAGCGGTGGTTGTGACTTCCGGCACCGGTGCGCTCAGTTCACCACCCTGTTTCGGATCGTCCTGTGAGGACTGGTCGACAAAACCCGTATAGACGCCCTTGCGGAGCTTGGGGCCGCCGCGTACCTCGGCGTCGCCGATGATTTCGGCTGTGCCGGAAAGCTCGGTGCCGGGCTCGAAACCGCCGATGCCGAGGAAAGTGGTCTCTACCTTGGCATTGTCGGTCACGGTCACGCCATCGTCGATGATGCTCATGGCGCCAATGACCGCATTGCCGGAGACCGTGCCGCCGCGCACCATTGCGTGGTCCTCGATGCGGGCATTGCCCTTCACCGTGCCGCCGGTAACGCGGGCATAGGGGCCGACATAGACCGAGGCATCGACATGGGCGGCATTGCTGACCCAGCCGCCGCCATTGGCCTGGATATGGCCGCCGGTGCCGGGGGTATAGCCCGCTTCATAGCCTTGCGGGAGAGCACCGGTCAGCTGCACCATCCACGGATAACGGTAGATCGAATAGTAGGCCTGATCCCACTGGATCTTCTGCTGGCTGGAGGGCGTACCGACCACCACCATATAGACCGCCTGGTCACCGGCCTTGAGATCAAAGGACAGATCGCCATCCGCGCCGCCCATCAGCGGGCCATAGCGCGGCGTGCCGTCGGCCTGAATGGCGACCACACCCCAGCGCCAGTCGGAATCGGGTTGAGGAATCGCCGCCGGATCATTGGTGAAGCCGGGCAGGGTGGTGGTGGCCGGAGTGGTCTGAACCACGCCGCGGAAACGGACGGTGATCTTCGTCCCGCCGGCATCGGGCATCAGGCGCACGACATTATAGCCCCAACGTTGCGGCGCGGAAGGGTTAGGCACGGCGAAACGGCGCTGGCCGAGGTCCATCGGATCGAGCGTGGTGACCCGTAAAGCGCGCTGGCCCTCGCGCTGATCGTAAGAACCATATTTGGCGCGATAGACCGGCCCCTGGTCATTGCCGTCTTCGTCCACGTAATCCCAGGTGATGTTGCGCATGGCCCACTCGCCGAACTCATCGTTGAGATCGGCAATCGACCACGACTTGTTGCGCATCAGGGTGCTGAACGGGTCTTCGTCGAGATAGCCGGCCTGGTCAGGCTTCAGGCCGTTGGCCCAGATATCGTTGACCGCCTGATAGCCGTACTTGTCCTTGAGGTATTCGAGGAATTGCCAGTTGCAGTAACGGTCGCGGGTCGAGCCGTAATAGAGGTGCGGGAAATTGACCAGCAACTCGGAGCAATGGACCTCGTTGCGGTATTCCGGCATCTGGTGGGCCATCCAGTTGGCGTGGCTTTCCCACAGCCAGCCGACATATTTGCCGTCGCGGAAGCTGCGCGTCGAGCCTTGCAGGGCATGGGTGAATTCGTGCGCCAGGCCCCAGTGGTCCTTGAGCGCCAGGGGCCCGATCCACATGCCCATGTCGCGGTCGCCGGTCGGGCCGCCCGTCAGGCCAAAGGTCGGGTCGAGATTGATATTGGCCTTGTGTTTGGCGGCCGTGTCGCAATAGGGCTCGGGGAATTTGATCTGGCCGATAAAGGTTGTCCACACGGTTTCCAGATATGCCCCGGCCGAGACGGCATCGGCCATCTGCACGTCGCCCGTCTTCCAGCGGAAGGCGAAGTGCGCCGTTTCATACTGCACGGCCTGTTCGTCCGGCGTGCCGGAAACCACTGTCCAGTTGCCGGCGACGCAGGCGTCTGTGACCGGTGGTATGACGGGCGGCGTCACCGGCGGGGTTTGAGCCGAAGCCGAGCCGCCGCCGCATCCCGTGAGGAATGCGCAGACCGGTAGTAAGGCAAGAAACGATACGTGTGCTCTCAGCATGATTTTCAGGCCTTCACATCTGAGGGGGCGGCGGTGAACAGCAGGACGCCGAACACCATGCCGGTGGAGCGGCCTTCCACAGGCACGAGCTTGACCGTCACCGAGGTCTTGCCCTGCGTCAGAACTTCCGGCACCGGGTATTGCTCATCGAAGAACTCACCGGGCTTCACGGCCGTCTTGTGCGAGACGGTGGTCATCTTCTGGCCGTCGATCAGGATGTCGAACGCGCACTTGTCATCGCCCCAGTAGGTCGCCTGCATCACCAGCGGGCCGGGCCTGACGGTCATGGTGAAGGACATGAAGCCGCCGGAGCGGGCGTCACGGCCATTGCGGCCGCGATAGGTGCCGGGCCAGGAAACATCCGATTCAAGATTGTGGTCGCGCTCGGCCTGCATTTCGCCGAGGTGCATGACATCGACCGAACGGGCGGCGAGATCGCGCTGACGCGCCTGTTCGGCGATAAAGGCGGCCTCTTCCACCTTCCACGCAGCCTCGTCGAAGGCCTTGAAATAGACGCCGCTGCGGCGTTCGTACTGGCTGTAGAAGGGCACAAAATTCAGCTCACCGGGGCGGCCGATGCCGACCGTCCTGTAGTGCGCCTTCTCGATCGCCACGGGCGCGAAGCCGGCCAGCAGATCATCACCGACCAGCGCCGGTTCGGTCGCCTTGTAATCCTCATCGACCGAACCGAGATCCGCCGCCAGCACCAGCGGCCCCCGCAGGATAGCCACGACGCCGGGATTGTCAGTGGTCGGTTCGATTTGCAGGTCGAGCGGCAGGGAGAGCGCGAGCTTGTCACCGGCCTGCCAGACGCGATCGACGATCAGGTAACCGCGATCGCGCGTCGCTTCGGCTGGTTTGCCGTTCAGCTTGAGCGCGGCGGTCCGGGCCCAGCCGGGCACACGCAGGGCCAGCTTGAAGCGGGTCGGGCGGCGGATAGTGGTCAGGCTCAGGCGTACCTCGCCATCGTAAGGGTAGCCGGTATCGAGGCGCAGGCTGGCATTCTTGGCGGCCCACCTGGCGGTGGATGGGATGTAAAGATTAACGAACAGCGTGTCGTCGCCCTGCCAGTAGATCGATTCGGCGTGCCTGGCGTGGCTCTCCATGCCGGTGCCGTGACAACAGGTCCAGTTATCGACGGGGTCGGAGAAACCACGCGCCGCGCCGGTGAACAGCGGTGTCATGTAGGAGAACATGCCGGTCTTCGGGTTTTGCTGGGCCAGCACATGGTTGAGGTGGGCGCGTTCGAAATAGTCGAAATAGCTGGCGTCGGGCGCCCAGCTATAGAGCTGGCGCGACAGTTTCATCATGTTGTAGGTGGCGCAGTGTTCGCAGGTCGCTTCGGTGATGTGCTTCGAGATGGTATCGGGCTCGAAGAAGTACTCGCGGTCGCCATTGCCGCCGATGACGAAGCTGTGGTGTTTCGTTACGCGCTCATAGAAGAAGTCGGACGCCGTATGGTAATCGGCCTTGCCGGTGACTTCATACAATCGCGCCAGGCCAAGCACTTTTGGGATATTGGTGTTGGAATGGATATTGGCCAGCTTGTCCTGTTGCGCCACCAGCGAATCGAGCACCTTGTGATGATAGAGGCGCTCGGCCAGTTTCAGCCAGCGCGGATCATTGGTGCGGGCGTAGAGTTCGGCGAAGCTGTCATTAATGCCGCCGTGTTCGCAGTTGAGCACCTCCTGCACCTGGACGTCGGAGAGGGCGGCAAATACCTTGTCGATATAGCCACCGAGATTAACGGCCACCGGGATCGCCTTATCGAGACTGCAGAAGGTCTGGGCATCAAAGAGGCCGGCATAAAGCTTATGCCAGTTATAGAAAGGCACCCAGCAGCCATTGAGGTCGAAACCGGCGGAGCGGATATCGCCGGCCATGATTTCCGGGAAGATCTCCTTGCCGTCAACGACCGTGCCGTCCTTGCGTTTGCGCAGGAAGCCGGCGACGTAACCATCGCCCTGCATCCCCTGGATCAGGGCCAGTTCATCGATGACATAGGATGCGTGGGCTTTTAGCGTTGCATCGCCGGTCTGAGCATACATCAACGAAATGGCCGAAAGATAATGGCCCAGGCTGTGGCCGGCGATGGTGTCCTTCTCCCAGCCGCCATAGGCTTCGGCCTTGGGCTTCAGACCGGCGCCCTTACGGAAATTATGCAGGAAACGATCGGGTTCGAGCGTGACCAGATAGGCGTGATTGACGTCGAGCGCCGTCTTGAAATCGGACGGCAGCAGACGGATATCCGATAAGGGCAGGGCGGTCGCTTTTTGCGGTAAATTTGCACCGGCAAAGGCGCGCGTGGAAATCAGGCTGAATCCTGCGAAAGCCACCGATGTGGTTAAGATTTGGCGACGATTGCCGGTCAAAATGGCCATGTTTACCCTCCAGTTGTCGGACAATTTGGTATACAATATACGCGGAATTGCAAGCGCGAAACCGCATATTGGCCGTGATTAAGGCTTGTTTCGCATGTGAAATATTTCACATGGACGGGATTTTGTTCGGAAAATTTTTCAAATTCAGAGATGTTTGCCTCATGGGAAATAATTGAAATTAATAATTATATAGTTATTTCAAGTGTTTATTTATAGTTTCCCGCGTCGTCCCTGTATGCGGAACACGGTAAAGACGTGCATTCTACCTGTTGCACGTTAGTCACATTATATTGTCATGTTATTGGATTCGTCACGATATCGTCGTATATCGTATAAAATATTTTGACGATCCTCGATTTTCGTGTCCACATCGTCACATCAGGTTTTTTGAAAACGGGGACTATAGATGTTGACGACACGAGTGAGTAAAACCGTATTGCTGGCCGCCACCGGCCTGGCCGCGGCGATGATCTGCGCGCCGGCCCTGGCGCAGGAAACGACGACAACGGCCACGCCGCAACCGACCGCCGCTGAAAAAGCCGCCACGGCAAAGGCAGAGGCCGGCAGTGATGAAGTTATTATCGTCAAAGGCCTTCGCAAGAGCCTGAAATCAGCGGTCGATCGCAAGCGCAATTCGAAGCAGATCGTTGATTCGATCGACGCCGAAGACGCCGGCAAGCTGCCGGATAACAACGTGGTCGAAGCCTTGGCGCACGTTACTGGCGTACAAATCACCCGTGCTCGCGGTGAAGGCGAGAGCCTGATGATCCGTGGTCAAAAAGATATTCAAACGACTTTGAACGGCAGCCCGAACAATGCGGGCATTGGCCGCAGCGCTTCGCTGAATGATATTCCCGCTGAATTAATCAAGTCAGTTCAGGTTTATAAGACGCGCACGGCAGATCAGGTCGAAGGCGGTATCGCCGGTACTGTCAATGTCGATCTACGTCGGCCGCTTGATCTCAAGAAGGGCTGGACCTTAGCCGGCAGCGTTCGTAATGTTTACGGTAGCTCAGGTGATACTGAAAGCCCATATGCTAGTGCCTTGGTTGCAAAGCGCTTTGACACCCCGATCGGGGAAATGGGTTTCTTGCTAAATCTGTCTTATCAGGAAACCAATTATGTCGAGCAATATGTCACGAGCGAGACGCCGGCATTATTCTGGTGTTGTAGCACGCAGTGGGATAGCATCCCTGATCAGGCGAACGACGTTTCAATTTATCGCGCACAATATGGGATAGAAAGCGGTAAAGTACGGCGGCCTGCACTGAATGCCTCTTATCAATGGCGTGTGAACGATCAGCTTGATTTTGTTTTGGAAGGCTCTTCTTTTAATTCCAAAGAAAACCGTGCTTACAGTGCTTTGAATACCCGGATTAAGGATAGCCCTGGCGCCCTTTCTAATGTTGTTTACGGTCCCGATGGTCATACGATCATCTCCATGACTGTAACGGATCCCGATCCGACGGATTTTAATGACCTGCCGGTAGGCCCGACCTCACGGGATGATTTTAATACCGCAGAAAACAATCGCGTTAACTTCGAAGCGCATTGGCATAACGATCGGGCAACTGTTACTGCCGCTATTTACCGCGACCATAACCGCTCCGATAACCAGTGGTTCACGCAGACTCTCTACCTTCAAGGTCTTACCGGCTTCAATATTGATATGAATTCGGACAAAATTCCCGGTGGGGGGCCTTGGGTTGACTACATTGGTGCCGATGTAAGCGACGTGAATGCTTATGATGTGCATCAGATCGAAGACGGCAAGAGCTTCGCTGAGAGCACGGAAACGGTTTGGCAAGCCGACCTGACCTACCGCATTAGTGACGACAAGTTCCTACGCAGCTTCCAGATGGGCGTCCGTCACAGTGACCGCGATGCTTCTAATGCCTACGGATACCGCTATGCGACGTTTGGGAATGACAAGAAGGTCAGCCTGCTAGATTTCCCTGGTGGCGCTGATGGTGCTGAAGCAATGCACCTTGACATTGAAGGCTTTGATTCACCGACTTGGTACAGACTATCGCGTGAGGCTATACTGGCTAATTACGACGCCATTCGCGCTTATGCTGCAGACCCGGCTAATCGTTCTGACGCGGGCGGTTCCGGAAGTTGGGCTGATCCCGTCGTCACGACCGAGCAATTGGCAAGCAGCTTCTCGTCTCACGAGAAGACAGCAGCCCTTTATGCTCAGTTGAACTTTGGTTTCAAAGCAGGCGATACGCCTGTAGATGGAACGATTGGCGCCCGTGTTGTCAGGACATGGGGAACAAGCTCAGGAACGCAGTATCGCAACGGCGTCATTTTGCCAATTGACCAGCCGGCTGGAGAAGGCACCGACGTCATGCCAAATGCCAATCTAGTTGTACACTTTTCACCGAAGCTGCAATTGCGACTGGCCTATGGCGTAAATATCCAACGTCCTAACTTCGTGGATATGAGTTCGTGGGTGATGTATGATACGGTTTCCAAAACAGGCTGGGGCGGTAACCCCGATTTGCAAGTCAATAAGGAAACAAGCTACGACGCGTCTCTGGAATACTATTTCGGCCGCGGCGGCGTCCTTTCGGCGGCTGTCTATGACAAGAAGCCCGATAACTTTATAGTATGGGGCGTTAGTACCCGTGCGATTGATGATGATGGCGATCCTTCGACCCCTGATGTGAATTATCAAATTGGCAGCCCGTCCAATGCGGGCCCTGGTGAATATCAAGGCGTTGAATTGACGGCCCAAGGCTTCTTCGACTTCCTGCCGTCGCCCTGGAATAACTTCGGCGCTATGGCTAACTTGACATACAGCAACAAGGCGGAGATTGATTATCAGTTCTATAATGGCGTTGATGTTAACGATCCAAGCATTGCACCGTTGGTTGCGGCTACACCAGGATTCAATGACGCACCAAACAATTCGAAGACGACTTATAATCTGGCTATCTATTATGAAACGCCTAAATTCAGTGCCCGCGTTTCGTATAACTACCGGGATACTTATAGAAGCGATCTCGATGGCTATGCACGTGTTGGATATAGTATCTACTATGAACCTACGTCACGACTTGACGCAGCGTTCAACTACACACCGGTGTCTTATCTGACGCTTTCGCTGGAAGGTACTAATCTTCTTGAGGACAATACCTATGCACACTACGGGCAGAACAATTTGATCCCGCAGGGCGTCCGGGTTGCGGCTCGTACGGTCCAACTCAGCGCTCGTTTCCGCTACTAAGCGAAAACTGGGTTGAAAAAGAAAATCCCCGCCGGTTCGCCGGCGGGGATTTTTTGTTTGTGTGTTAAATCAAAGCGCAGGTCAGAAACGCTTCTGAGTGGGTAGAAAGAACGACTTGAGCTGGGCCATTTCCTGTGGGGACAGGTCGGCACTAAAGGCGCCGCGGATATGTTTCGGCAGGTGACCGGTGGGATCGCCCTCAAAGACAAAATAATTCATCATCTCATGCCAGGCCTTACGTTGCCCCTCCGGCATGGACCGGAAGGCGAGGGCGGCAATATGTAGGGCCGCAACTGGATCTACCATATCGGGGCGGGCGTCGTTCCACCAGTAATTGACCAGCATATTGAGAGGGCCGGTCGTCTGGACATGGTGCCACCACAGCGGCGGAATGAACAGGCCGTCGCCGGGCGACAGGCGCGCGGTCAGGGCGTTTTTCTTCGCCTCTTCCAGGCCCGGAAAGCGTTCTGGATTGGGCGCTTCCAGTGAGGCCATGCTGATCGGAACGCCGGCCGGTGAACGATCAAGCGGGCCGGGGTAAAGGTTAGCAGTCTGATCAGGTGGAAAGAGGGTAAAGACCTTTTCGCCCGCCACATGGACGGCGACATTGCTGGTATAATCGAAGTGGGTCTGGGTGCGCAGGGTATTGCCGATCCAGAGGCGCGGGCGGACCTGTTTATCGAGTAGCGGTATGTCGAGGTCGGATACCATGCCGGGGACGAAACCATCCACCGGCTGCGCCTGAAGATAAACGGATTCGCTCTCCGCCTGTCCTTGGGTAGAGAGGCACCAGCCGACGATAAAGCTCAGGGCGCGTCGGTGGGTCTGGTAGTTAAGGCCGGTCACGTCATCATTGAAAAAGAACTGTCCTTTCAATTCCTTCTTGACGACGGAGATGTTGACTTCGGCGCCGGTATCGAATTGGCGCAGGTAATCGCCGAGTGCTTTCGGCGAGATTTGGGCCGCGCGCACCGCCGGCCAGTCACGAGCCAGGCCTTTCAGAATAACAGGCTGGCCGGAATAGCGGATGTCGGTATCGAAGGTGGCGCGGTCGATGTTTTCAATGACGCGGACAGTTTTCAAATCGGTCATTTGCGTCAGACGTTAACCAGTTGCGGCGACGGGCAAACCCTGGCGACATAATCGTCGTGCATGGGCATAGCGTTGGCCAGGCCAGCGGTGCCTTCCTTCACGCGATCCATCCGCCAGCGGAACTCGTCTTCCGGCATCAGGTCGGCGGCAGGGTGATAGGATTTCGGCGTCAGGCCCTGCCCGACAAGGACGGCGAACCAGCTTGCCTCCTTGAACAGTTCGTTGGGCTGCACCAGCGACAGATTGTTCTGCTCGAAGCTTTCCAGACGTGCCTTAAGGCTGTCGGGAATGTCCATATGCTTGCAATAGGCCCAGAAGGGCGTGTCTTCGCGCGTCGTGATCTTGTAGTGGGCGATCAGGAAGTCCTTCACATCGTCATAGGCGAACAGCATTTCGCGGTTAAAGTTGTCGCGCAAGGAATCGGTGATCTGGTCACGCGGGAAGAAGCGGATCAGCTTCATGATCGCTTCCTGCACCAGATGGATCGAGGTCGATTCCAGCGGTTCGAGGAAGCCGCTGGCCAGCCCCATCGCCACGACATTGCGGTTCCATTGCAGCTTGCGGTGACCGGTGGTGAAGCGGATGATGCGCGGGTCGGCCTGCGGTTTGCCATCGAGCCGTTGCAGCAGAAGCTCGGCGGCCTTTTCCTCCGGGAGGAAGTTTTCGCAGAAGACATAGCCGTTGCCGGTGCGGTGTTGCAGGGCGATGCGCCATTGCCAGCCGGCTTCGCGGGCGGTCAGTTGCGTATAGGGGGTGACGGGCTTCACCTTGTCGCACGGCACGGCGGCGGCGCGATTGCACGGCAGCCAGTGCCTCCAGTCGGTATAGCCGGTTTTCAGCGTCTGTTCGATCAGCAGGCCGCGGAAGCCGGAGCAGTCGATGAACAGGTC
>FTKR01206613.1_pt1 | contig 16707 bp, 11 predicted proteins | sample 1658141 | NCBI WGS metagenome assembly FTKR01 (sample SAMEA3914802, study PRJEB12502) | metagenome | biome: forest; material: soil | place: Canada | collected 2010-06-25 | depth 0.1 m | reverse complement strand
TCCTGCGCCAGGAAGTCGGCGGCGTTTTTGGCATCGATCCCGCCGGTCGGGCAGAATTTTGCCTGCGGCAAAGGACCGCCGATACCCTTGAGGTAGGGAATACCACCGGCCGGTACAGCCGGGAAGAATTTCAGGTGGGTAAAGCCCCATTCCAGCGCCTTCATCACTTCCGACGAAGTGGCGACGCCCGGCAGTAGGGGCAGGGCATCCTGGTGCGCCAGGGTCTTGGTCAGACCTGGCGAAACGAGGAATTTCGCCCCGGCCTTGGCCGCCTTTTCGGCGTCCTTCGGCGTCAGCACCGTGCCGGCGCCGACGACCGCATCCGGGCGCTCTTTAGCGATCAGGGCGATGGCCTCCAGCGCGCAATCGGTGCGCAGGGTGATTTCCAGCACCTTGATGCCGCCGGCCAGCAGGGCATCCGCCAACGGCAGGGCCTGGTCGAGCGACGGGATGACCATCACCGGCAGCACCGGGCCCATGGTCATGAATTTCGGTATATCGGGATGCGTGGACATGGGTGTTTCCTACTTTTCTCCTCCCCTGCTTTAGCGGGAGAGCCGGGTGGCCGGTGCCATGGCGAGCTTGTCTCGCCGGAAGGGGCTTTCTGGCGGCGGGGTTGCCCCCTCCGTCACGGACAAGCCGTGACACCTCCCCCGCTTCGCCAAGGCTCGCAAGGGAGGAGAAAAAATTTAAGCCGTAATCTGCACGTCGGTCAGCGCGTTCGCCGAACCAAGCAATGCCGCATACGGATGGATAATGATGCTCGACGGGATGCTGGCCACCAGTCCCGCCAGCGGCGCCTTGGCCTCCATGCGGGCGCGGAAGCGCAGTTCGTCGACATGCTTGATCAGGCGCGGCGCGATGCCGCCGGCGATGAACATGCCGGACACGGCGCCGTGCGCCAGGGCCAGGTCACCGCACACCGAGGCCATGATATCAAGGAAGGCTTCAACCGTGTAACGCGATCCGGTGGCGTCCTCGCCTTCGAGATGGGTGATCTGCGCCGGCGTCAGGTCTTCGGCCAACTCACCGCGGATGGAGGAAATCGCCTGATAGAGATTGACCAGTCCCGGCCCGGACAGCAGCATTTCGACCGTCACACGGCCATGCTTCTTGCGCAGGAAACGCAGAATTTCACTCTCATAGTCATTGACCGGCGCGAACGAGATATGGCCGCTTTCGGTCGAGAGGCAATAGGGTCCGAACTCGCCGCCCACCAGCACCGAGGCACCAAAGCCGGTGCCCGCGCCCATCACGGCATGGACATCGCCGAAACCCTGCTTCACCGGCCCGATACACTTGGTATCGCCCTCTTCCAGATGCGGCAGGGCGAAGGCCAGCCCGGCATAGTCATTGATCAGTCTGGCGCGGCGCGCACCCGTGGCTTTCGCCAGCAGCCCCTCCTCGACTTCCCAGTCGAGATTGGTGAACTTGATGTGGCCGTTCTTCACCGGCCCGGCCACGGCCACGCAGGCATAGTCGAGTTCCGGCCTGCCGCCGATCATGTCGAAATAGGCGGCCAGCGCCTTGTAGACATCCTTGTGTTCCGCCGTTTCCAGCGACTTGAAGTTCGTCAGGCTGGTCTTGCCGCTTACGCGCTCCGCAATGGCGAACCGGGCGTTGGTGCCGCCGATATCACCCACCAAGCCGCGCAACGGACGGCCGGAGGTTGTCTTGATGGAGCTGCTCTCGAAATGCGCTGTCATATATTTACCAAAAAACGGCGCCACCCTGGTCAGCCGGTCCTACGGCTCGACGCATGTGCGCAAAAAGTTCCCGTCCCATGCCGTCAGCTTCTGGTGGCCGATCGGCATTTGTTCTTTGTGAAAACCCGGCGGCATCACCGAGGTAGTCTATGGTGCCGGCCACGCAATCGACGCGCAGCACATCACCGTTTCGCAGTTTCGCAATCGGTCCGCCGTCAACCGCTTCCGGCGTCAGGTGGATAACGGCAGGCACCTTTCCCGATGCCCCCGACATGCGGCCGTCCGAAACCAGCGCCACCTTGCGTCCCGCATCGAGAATACTCGACAGTGACGGCGTCAGGGAGTGCAATTCCGGCATTCCGTTGGCTTTTGGCCCCTGGAAGCGGACGACGCAAATGAAATCGCCTTCCGGCAGTTGTTTCGCCTTGAAGGCCGCCAGGAAATCATCCTGATCATCGAACACCACGCACGGCGCCTCGACGATCTGGTGCTCGAGCTTGACGGCCGAAACCTTGGCAATGGCGCGGCCGAGATTACCCTTGATTTCGCGCAGGCCGCCTTCCGGCGAGAACGGATTAGAGGCCGGGCGCAGCACGTTTTCATCATGGCTGATCGCCGGCGCCTCACGCCACACGACCGTATTGCCATCGAGGAAAGGCTCTTTCGCGTAGTCCGCCATGCCCTGCCCCCAGATGGTCTGGACATCGCCATGCATCAGGCCGGCGTTCAGCAGTTCCTTGATAACAAAAGCCATGCCGCCGGCGGCGTGGAAATGGTTCACATCGGCCGAGCCGTTCGGGTAAACACGCGCCAGCAGCGGCACGACGGACGAGATCTTGTCCATGTCTTCCCAGGTCAGGATCACGCCGGCGGCGCGGGCCATGGCCGGCAGGTGCAGGGCGTGGTTGGTCGAGCCGCCGGTCGCCATCAGGCCGATGACGCCGTTGACGATCGCCTTGGCGTCGATGACATCAGCCATGCGCGACGGGCTCTTGGAATTTTCAGCCGATTTCGCCGCGCGCTCGACGGCGCACTGCGTCAGGGCGTCGCGCAGCGGTGTGCCCGGATGGACAAAGGCGGCGCCGGGCACATGCAGGCCCATCATTTCCATCAGCATCTGGTTGGAATTGGCGGTGCCGTAGAAGGTGCAGGTGCCTGCCGAATGATAGGAGGCCATTTCGGCGGCCAGCAGCGCATCACGGCCGACTTCACCGAGTGCATACAGGGTGCGGACCTTGGCCTTTTCCGGGTTCGGCAGGCCGGAGCCCATCGGGCCGGACGGCACGAAGATGATCGGCAGGTGGGCGAACGACAAAGCGCCAATCACCAATCCCGGCACGATCTTGTCGCAAATGCCCAGCATCAGGGCGACGTCGAAGGCGTCATGCGACAGCGAAACCGCCGCGCTCATGGCGATGACATCGCGCGAGAACAGGCTCAATTCCATGCCGGGGCGGCCTTGGGTCACGCCGTCGCACATGGCCGGCACGCCACCGGCAACCTGGGTGGTGGCGCCGAACTTGCGCGCCATGCCGCGGAGCTTTTCCGGATAGTCGTGATAGGGCTGGTGCGCCGACAGCATGTCATTATAGGCCGTCACGATGCCGATATTGGGCACGGCGTCGAGCGCCGCCTGGAGCTTTTCATCGGCCGTCGAAGCCGCGACGACGTGGGCATAGTTGGCGCAGCTAAGCTTCTTGCGGCGCGGTTCATTCGCCTTGTAGCGATCGGCGCGATCCATGAATTGTTGCCGCAAATCCTTCGAGCGCTCGATGATGCGCTGCGTGACTTCGGCGATTACGGGATGCAGTGTGGTCATGGTCTTTAGTCCTTAGCCCGCCCAGACAAATTCGACGTCGGTCGGACATTGCGCGATAAACGCGCCGATCGGCGAGATATAGGGGTCCGTGTCCTCGGTCGATGCCCGCAAGGCATCGAGCTTGGCCTGACCGGTGATATAAAACAGAATACGGCGCGAATTATTGATCGCCGGCACAGAGAGCGTGATGCGCGGCAGTTGCGGTTCTGTGCCATCCGTATGTGGCTGAACCGGCAGAACCAGGCGCTCGGTCGTATAGACCTCGGCATTGACCGGATTATGCGGGAAGATCGACGCATAGTGCGAATCCGGCCCCATCCCCATCAGGGCGAAATCGAAGCGCGGCGCCTCACCGTGATTGAGATCGCGCAGGGTCTTTTCGGCTTTTTCAGCACAGGCGGCCTGATCGTTTATATCCTGGATAAGCGTCAGGAAGTTCATTCCCGTTTTTTGGTCGGAATGATCCTTGTCGGCCAGCACCGGCGCCAGGGCCTCACGCATCATGCGCGTATTGGACGCCGCGTCATCGACCGGTACAAACCGCTCATCGACCTGCGCCAAAGTCACCTTGGACCAGTCCATTTCGGCATGGATCAGGTGCTGATAGATCGGCTTCGGCGTCGTGCCGCCACAACCGATCCACACCGCTTTCGTACGGGCATCGATGGCATGGCGCAGGGCCTCGGCGATGGTATCGGCGATATAGCTGCCGGCCCGCGCCGTATTGGCGAAGCAATGCACCGTCACGGTCCTGCCGTGGGCGTTCCAGGTCAGGACGTCTTCGGTGACGTTCAGCTTGTGCGCGGCCTCAGTCATTCCACACACGCCCTTCATCACGCTCGATCAGGCGGAAGGCGCTGACCGGTCCGAAGGTGCCCGCCGGATACATCTGCGGCTTCATGTGCGTGTCGGTCCAGGCCTGGATGATGCCATCGACCCAGGTCCATGCGGCCTCAACCTCGTCGCGGCGCACGAACTGGGCGTTGTTGCCGTTCAGCGCATCGAGGATCAGGCGCTCATAGGCGATGCGGCGGCGCGGCGGCTTGCCGTCCGTATTGCCGTCAAAAGCCTTGATCAGCGACAGGCTGAGATCGAGCGGTTGCAGGTGCATCCCCTCGGCGGTCAGGCCGGGCGCCTTGTTCATCAGGGTCAGCGAGATATCTTCGTCTGGCTGCAAACGGATCAGCAGGCGGTTGGCGTGAGCCTCGGCGCCGAAAATCGAGTGCGGCAGCGGCTTGAACTGGACAACGATTTCGGTGGCGCGCGACGGCAGGCACTTGCCCGTGCGCATGTAGATTGGCGTGCCGGCCCAGCGCCAGTTGGCAATCTCGGCCTTGATGGCGACAAAGGTTTCGGTATTCGACGGCGAGCCCTTTTCGGCTTCGTAACCGGCGATCGGATGACCATCGGCGAAGCCGGGTCCATACTGACCGCGCGCTGTATTATTGACGGCATTAGCGGCAGTGATCGGCTTCAGCGAGCGCAGAACCTTGACCTTTTCGTCGCGCAGGGCGTCCGAGGCCAGCGAGGACGGCGGCTCCATGGCCAGCAGGCACAGGAGTTGCAACAGGTGGTTTTGCAGCATGTCGCGGATAGCGCCGTATTCGTCATAATAGCCAAGGCGATCCGCCACCCCGACCGTTTCGGCGATGGTGATCTGGATGTGGTCGATCGACTGCGCATTCCACAGCGGCTCGAAGACCATATTGCCGAAGCGCAGGGCGATCAGGTTCTGGACCGTTTCCTTGCCGAGATAGTGATCGATGCGGAATGTCCGCGATTCATCAAAAGCATGAGCGACGGAATCGTTGATGATCTTCGAGGTCGCCAGATCGCGGCCGATCGGCTTTTCGATGACGACGCGATTGGGCGCCTTGTTGAGGCCGGCCTTTTCGATGTGCTCGCAGATCGGCTTGAACAGCGATGGCGAGACCGAGAGGAAATAGACGATGTCGAGCTTGTCGACGTCACCCAGTTCGTCTTTCAGCCTGGCGCCCCAGTTATCATGGGCGGCGTCGAGCGCGACATGGACAATACGCTTGCGGAAACGCTTGAGCGCCACCGGCTCGACCCATTCGCCGACCCGGCTCATTACGGCCGCGCCGATCCGATCGACACAGACCTCGGTGCCGCAATCCTCGCGGGCGACGGAAATGATACGCAGATCGTCGGACAGAAATCCGTCCTGGTCCAGCATGGCCAGCGACGGCCACAGCATGCGCATGGCGAGATCACCCGTGCCCCCGACAAGGACAAAAACCTGTTGGCGCGCGCCATTACTTGCAGAAGATGCCGACATGAGACCTTTTCGTTTCGAACCTGTGACCCGCCCTTTGTGCCCAGGGCCTTAGTCATGACAGCGTTGTCATAACCTCTGTTTTCCGGCAGGTCAATCGTGAAAATAAACTGCGTGACTTAAGGCGGCGCCAAAGGGCCGTCCCTGCGGGTCATATAGGATGAAAGGGCCTGTAAAAACAAGGCCGGATGCGGGAATTAGCGCCCTGCGGCGTTCGCTGTCAGGCCATTCAGGTTTACCACGAACCACACGAACGGACACCAACTCCGCGTTTCGATGGCATATGCCGGTGGGCGTTGCATTGTATCAAGAAGAGGATCACGGAAAGGCACGGAAGAAGACGGAAGGACACGGAATTCTTTGCGTGACGGATTCCTGCGCGAAGCGCCATCATGTCTCATCTGTTCTCACAGGTATGTTATTGCCCTTCGGGCGTAGAGGTTATCACAGACTCATATTTCGGTGTCCTTCCGTCTTCTTCCGTGCCTGTCCGTGATCCTCTTTATCGCAGCCAGATACACCACTGAACTTGCTAACCAAAACCCAGAGTTCGTGTCCGCTGGCTTCGCCGAACTTCGTTTCGTGTGGTTCGTGGTTAAACCTTACCCCGTATTGCGCAGCGCGCTGGCAATCCCGTTGACCGTCAACTGCATGGCCAGTTGCACCAGCTTGTGGCGGTTGCCATGGCGGCGGATGCCGAGCAGATAGACCTGCAAACGATTGAGTGAGTTCAATAGCGGATTGGCGCGGTCGATCTGGTTGCGCAGGCGTTCGTGCGTCGAGAGCAGATAAGGTGCCTTGCGGATACGCAGGATCAGCGCCACAGTATCGTCGAACTCCGCCTTGATCCCGGCATAGATGCGAGCCGCCTCTTCCGGTTCACCGGCGAGATCGGCATAGAGCCCGGCGATCTCCATGTCGGTCTTGGCCAGCGCCATTTCCATATTGGCGATGAAGACGTCGAAGAAATCCCACTGGATCATCTCTTCGAGCACACTGTCCTCGATCTTCAGCTCACGCACCGCTACCGCGAAGCCGTACCAACCGGGCAGCATGAAGCGTGTCTGCGACCAGGCAAACACCCACGGAATGGCGCGCAGGTCCTCGATCTTGCCCGAAGCCGTGCGCGAAGCCGGCCGCGAGCCGATCTTGAGATTGCTGACTTCATCGACCGGCGTGACCGTATGGAAGAAATCGAGGAAATGCGGGTCGTCATAGACCAGTCCGCGATAGGCCTCGAACGACGCCACATTGATCTTGTCCATCACCGGCGTGAACTTTTCCTCCAGCCTGGCGTCGGCCGAAAGCGCGGCGGTCTTCGAGCCGCGCTTCGGCACCGTCGCCAGGAAGGTCGCCGCCGCGAAGCTGTCGAGCGTCTTGTGAGCGGTGACGACATTACCGAACTTGCGGGCGATCATTTCGCCCTGTTCGGTGACGCGGATCTGCCCGCCAACCGTACCTTCCGGCTGGGCCAGGATCGCCGCGAAGGCCGGACCACCACCACGCCCGACAGAACCGCCGCGGCCATGGAACAGACGCAGTTGCACACCGGCCTTGTCGCAGACCGCCTTGATGGCTTTCGATGCCTTGTGCAGCGACCAGCGCGATGAGGTATAGCCGCCGTCCTTGTTCGAATCGGAATAGCCGAGCATCACTTCCTGCAAGGCAGGACGCCCCATCAGCGAACGCACGGCGAAATTGCCCAGCCACTTCTTCATGATTTCCGGCGCCGCCTCCAGATCGCCGATGGTCTCGAACAGCGGCGAGATCTTCATCATGCAGTGCGGCTGCGGCCCACCGCGCACCAGGCCGGCCTGTTTCAGCAATACCAGGGGTTCGAGGATATCCGACACCGAAGCCGCCTTGGAGATGACATAGGCGCCAAAGGCTTCCGGCCCGAAGGTCTTCACGATCTCGGCGGCGGCATCGACGATGCGCAGTTCGCGGCGGGTCTCGTCGGAATACTTGCCGAATTCCCAGCGCAAAATCCGGTCATTCGACAGTTCGGCGAACAGCAGCGAACAGCGCTCGCTTTCCGACATGCCGAGATAATCGACCAGTTCCGACGATTGGGTGAACAGTTCGGCGACGACCCGCTCATGCACATCGGAATTTTGCCGCAGATCGAGCGCCAGCAGATGGAAACCGCACGAACGCGCGATGCGGATCAGGGTCTTGAGCGTGGCGCCAACCATCCTTCGGCCGCCATTGGTCACCAGGGAATCGCGCATCACCCGCAGGTCTTTCAGGAAGGCGGCGCAGCTTTCATAGGCCGGCGCGGCGGCATCGCCGGCGCGGCTGCCCACAGCCTCGCCAAGCGTTTCCGCCCGCGTGCGCGCCAGGCGCTGCCGGATGTAGGCGATGGCGCGGCGATAGGGTTCATCGACGCGGTGGATATCGGTATTGAGCGACTTGCGCGCCAGTTCGTGAAGCGCGTCGCTGACCGGCGTCACCTCGTCCGACATGGTTAGTTCGGTATCGAGTTTGTCGAGATGGATGAGATAGAAATCGAAGGCGACCCGCGCCTGTTCGCGGTAGGCATAACGCAGGGTCACTTCATCGACATGCGGGTGGCCATCGCGGTCGCCACCGATCCATGACCCCAGCTTGAGCACGTCCGGCAGCGGGCCTTCGTGCGGAATATCGCGGCCCCATTCGGTATAGAGGGTCACCAGCGCCGGCAGCACCGAGCGCTTCACCGCACCGATCAGGTTGTTGATCTCGTCGCGCACCGTGATGCGCTCCGGTCGGTTGAGGCGGGTGTTCCACAGCAGCGCCACGGCGCGGTAGAGGTCGTCTCCGACCTGCTTCTTCTCGCCCGGATTGGCGGCCCGTTCATAGGCCTGCAACAGGGTGGCGATCTCGGTTTCACGTTCGACGATCGAGGCGCGGCGCATCTCGGTCGGGTGCGCGGTAAAGACCGGCGAGGCCAGTATGCTGCTCAGCGTGGCGTCAATCTCGGCCTTGTCCAGCCCCGACTGACGGGCGGACGCCACCGCATTGGCCAGACTGATCGGTTGCATGGAGCCGTCGGCGCTTTCAAAGCTGTCGATATGGCCCAACTGGCCGACATCTTCCGAAATCACCGACAGCATCGACAGGCAGGTCATGATGCGGGCGATATGCGCCGCCTCGGATTCGCTCAAGGCGCTGAAATCGAAATCCTTGTCCTGAAGCGCCTCGACCTTGTCCATAACCTCGGCCCGGCCGAATTCATGCACGGCTTCATTGAGATAGCCATCAAGCAGGCCGATATGTTGCTTGACGTGGTTGAGGACGGTGTCAGTCATATTTGGTGTTCCAGGGTGCCCGTTAGGCTCGCTCAGGTCACACTTTTCGTCACAAAAACATAGACTTGCAGTCAGGTTTGTTCCGACGACGCATGATCAGATGTCAAGCCGGTTTATTATTTTGTGCCTCCTGATTAGGCGTGATTTTTGTGCATCGCAAGATAACAAATTGACCCGGCAAATAGGTCATATTGATAGTACGAATGAATCCAAAGCTTTGAGTTCTATTGTCTGATTTAATATTTTTTTATTGTTGAATATTTCGTCGACAAAGTTTCATTAGAAACAAACGCTTGCGGCAGGGCATCGCAGCGCGTCATGGTACGCGGCCACCAGCCGTCATTTGTTAAGACTTTTGCTGTAAAACAGGCGTCCATAACAAGCTTAAGAATAAGCAAGAGGGTGTCCCATGGCCAAAGCCACCTACCATCGCCATCAGCGCGTCTATGTCGAACCCGTCGGCACCTGGGCGGTGATCGACAAGGTCAATCCCGTCTGGGTCAAGGGCTTCGATGAGCCGGTGCGCGTGACCTATGACTGCGGTCTGGGCCGTGATTTCGCCGCCGAGGAACTGACTCCGGAAAGCGCGACCGAAAAGAACACGAACGACGCGCACCTGTCGCACTGGCGCCTGATGCGCGCCCGCAACAAGTGGCAAACGCCCGAAGAAAGCCGCAACCACCCCTTCCCCGGCACCTATCCAATCGTCGTCACCGATGAAAATGACTGGGGCGGCTGGCGCGTGCCCGGCGCCGAATACGAACGCGACCCGGCTCTGATCGAAATGCAGGCCCGCCTGATCGCCGCGGCGCCGCACCTGCTCAAGCTGGTCAAGGACCTGCGCGACTACGCCCGCAACAACAGCGAACTCGATGACGACCTGATCGCCCTGGCCAAGCGCGCCGACCAGTTGCGCCAGCATGTCGAGACCGATACCGCCGACGTGCCGAAAGCGCGCCAGGCCTCTACCTAATCCCGATCCGGCGCGCCCAGCGGAAAGAATGAGCGATACGGACGCGCCTCATCGACGACACGCGCCACCGATGGCCGGGCCAGAAGCCGTGCCCGATAGGCGGCAAGGGCCGTAAGCGGCTCAGGGATCGGATGCACCCAGTCGGAATAGAACAGCGCCGGTGCAGCCGCGCACTCCGCGATCGTAAACCGGCCACAAGCCGCCCAGTCCAGTCCTTTTAAACGCTTGTCCAGCCAGGCGTAGCTTCGCTCCAGCAAGGCATGTGCGTCCGCCACGCCGCGCGGATCGCTTTCACCCTTCGCCCGCAGGGCATCACCAACGATCCGCTGCATGGGCACGTGGATATAGTCATCGAACACATCCGCCATCATGCGGGCTTCGAGGGCCTCGCCTGAGTCCGCCGATACCAGGCGGGCGGCCTCACCATGGTACAGGTCGAGATATTCGATGATGGCGTTGCTTTCGACGACGGATCGCGTCCCATCCATCAGCGCCGGAAACTGCCCGGTGGGCGACAGTTCGGCAATGCATGCCTGGTTTTCCGGGTGATTGCCATCAATCATGCGGAATGTGAAGGCGACATTCCGTTCGTACAGGGCAATCAGGGGTTTCCAGACGAAACTGGCAAAGGGATGGCCGTAAAGTTCCAGTGTCATTGGGGCTTTCCATTCAGGTGAAGGGTATTTTCGATCATGTCGAACTGTATGCCGGTGCCATGACGGCGGCTTTCGGTGCCATCCTGCCCATCGAGAAAGACGATTTGCTCCGTGTACGACACGGCCGTCCCCTTCGCCTCGGGTGTCAGGGTCAGGCTGGCCAGGGTGACGGAATGAAAGCGTCCTGAATGATAGAGATCGTAGGCGTAGACAAGCCGCCGCGCCGGTTCGATCAGGTGAAAACGCGCCTCGAATAGCGTCTCCAGGCCACTTTCATCAAAGCGGCCCTCAAGCACCTCGGCGCCACCGGTTCGAAAATCCATTTCCCGCCGCCTCAGAGTCCAGCGGTCCGCCGGACCGGTGAACCACTGCGCTTTCACCGCCGGATCGGACCATGCGGTAAAGACCCGTTCGGGCGAGGCCGCCCATACGCGCCTGATGGTAAAAACGCCATGGAAAAAAGGGACTGTCATCATATTCAGGCTTCTCCGTCTTCGATCAGTTTTCCCAGCCGGTCAAAACGGTCCTCCCAAAGCAGGCGACGGTCACTGAGCCAGGTTTCGACGCGCAGGACGGCCTCCGTGGAAAGCCGGCACTCGCGTGTGCGTCCGTGCTTTTCCGTTACCACCAACCCGCTGGCCTCAAGCACCTGGACGTGCTGGTGGATGGCGGCCAGAGACGTGCTGTAGGGCCGGGCCAGTTCACTTACCGAGGCCGGTCCCTGCGACAGACGATCGAGAATACCGCGACGCGTTGAATCCGCCAGCGCGTGAAAAGCCTTGTCCAATTCGCGTTCATACTTAAGCATTCACTTAAGTTATAAGATTGAAAATAAAAGTCAAGCAATTGCTTAAGTTTTTGCCGACCCTGTGCAGGAATGGAGGTTTCTTATTTTCTTGTCTTAAAATCCTATTGTTTCGCTTGAGCTTCTCTGAAAAGAGTCCCATGTGGACCGAGACCCAAAGCGAGATACAAATGATGCGCACCGATGCCCCCCAACCAATCCAGCTCAGCGACTACAAGGCTCCCGATTTCCTGATCCCGGCCACGGAACTGGATTTCGACCTCGCGCCTGAAGCGACGCGCGTCAGGGCCCGGCTGGCGATCACAAGGAAGGGTGCGAAAAATGCGCCTCTGGTCTTGATGGGTGAGCGCCTGAAACTGATCAGTGTCACTATCAATGGCCAACCCGTCGAGTACACCACCACCGACGAAACCCTGACCATCGCTTCGGTGCCTGACAGCTTCACCCTCGAAACCGAGGTCGAGATTGCGCCGCTGCACAACAAGACGCTCGAAGGGCTTTACATGTCCTCCGGCCGCTACTGCACCCAATGCGAGGCGGAAGGCTTTCGCAAGATCACCTACTATCTCGACCGCCCGGACAGCCTGTCGAAATACCGCATCCGCATCGAGGCCCCCAAGGCCGGGTTCCCGCACCTGCTCTCCAACGGCAACCTGCTGGAAAAAGGCGACCTTGAGGACGACAAGCACTACGCCCTGTGGGAAGATCCCTTCTTCAAGCCGTGTTACCTGTTCGCGCTGGTGGCCGGCGAACTCGATGTGCTCGAAGACAGCACCGTGACCATGTCAGGCCGCACGGTCGAGCTGAAAATCTATGTCGATACCGGGATGCGCGACCGCGCCGCGTACGCGATGGATGCCCTCAAGCGGTCGATGAAATGGGATGAAGAGGTCTATGGCCGCGAATACGATCTCGACCTGTTCATGATCGTGGCCGTGCGCGATTTCAACTTCGGCGCCATGGAAAACAAGGGTCTGAACGTCTTCAACGCCTCGTTGTTGCTGGCCGATCCGACCACCGCCACCGATATGGATTACGAGCGCATCGAGTCGGTCATCGCCCACGAATATTTCCACAACTGGTCGGGCAATCGCGTCACCTGTCGCGACTGGTTCCAGCTCTGCCTGAAGGAAGGCCTGACCGTCTTCCGCGACCAGGGTTTTTCCGCCGATCAGCGCGGCCATGCCGTTTCTCGCATCAAGGACGTCAAGGCTTTGCGCGCCCGCCAGTTTCCGGAAGATTCCGGTCCGCTGGCCCATCCGGTGCGGCCGTCGTCCTACGTCAAGATCGACAATTTCTACACCGCCACCATCTATGAAAAGGGTGCGGAAATCGTCGGCATGTTGAAGACCATTGTCGGCCCTGCCGTCTATCGTCAGGCCCTCGATCATTACTTCGCCACCAATGACGGCACCGCCGCCACGCTGGAGGATTTCCTCGCCAGCTTTGCCGCCGTCACCGCCGATAATCCGCAACTGCGCGCCGACCTGAGCGGAATGCTCGACTGGTACACCCAGGCCGGTACGCCGCAGGTGCGTATTTCGCGTCATTACGACGCCGCCGCCAAAACCCTGACCCTGAATTTCGCCCAGGCCACGGCGCCGACACCCGGCCAGCCCGACAAGAAACCCCTGCCGATCCCGATCCGCCTGGCGGTTCTCGATGAGAACGGCACCCCGCAGGCGCCGTTCGATGCCCCCGATCAGGACTCGTGGTTGTTCACCCTGCGCAACGCACAGGAAGAGATGATCCTGCGTAATATCGAAAAGCCGCCTGTGCTGTCGGCCCTGCGTCATTTCTCCGCGCCGATCACCCTGCATCTCGACGAACCGCAATCCCACGCCTTCGCCCGTTTCAAGGGCGACAGCGATCCGTTTAACCGTTGGGAAGCGGCACAAGGGCTGGCCAAGGCGATCATGCTGGTTGAGAGGCCCGATGACGCTCTGATCGACGCCTTCGGCCAAGGCCTCGAGGCGACCTTGCTTGATGACCGGCTTGATAACGCCTTCAAGGCCCTCATCATGGGCCTGCCGACCGAGGCTGACCTGGCGCAAAACCAGTCGCCGATTGATCCAGCCTTCCTGCATAGCAACCGCAAACGCTTCAAGGCCGCACTTTCGCTGCGCCTGCACGATACCTTAACTGGCCTCTATAAAGGCCTCGCTACGGTGGAAACTTTTTCGCCTGACGCCGCTTCGGCCGGTCGCCGCGCCTTCCGTAACGCCCTGCTCGACCTGATGCTGGCGGGCCATAACCGCGGTGCCGAAAACGCCACCCCCGTCAATCTGGCTTTCCGTCACTTCGAGACCGCCACCAACATGACCGACATGGTCGGCGGACTGGTGGCCCTGATGCACGTCCAGGATCGCCCGTACAAGGACGCGCTCGATGCCTTCTATGCGCGCTTCAAAAATGAACCGCTGGTCATCGACAAATGGTTCGCGTTGCAGGCCGGTTGTCCGCATCCCGATACCCTGGCGCGCGTCCGTAAACTCAGCCAGCACCCCGATTTCGACGCCCGAACGCCTAATCGCTGGCGTGCCCTGGTGCAGGGCTTCGCCAATAATCAAAGCGTCTTCCATGCGCCCGATGGCGGCGGCTACGCCTTCCTGGTCGAGCAAATTCTCACCGTCGATGCTTTCAATCCAATGACGGCGGCGCGTCTGGTCGAACCCCTCAGCCGTTACCGTTTCTATGCTCAGCCCTACCGAGAAAACATGCGCCGGGCCCTGCAAATGATTACCGCAGCACCGAACCTGTCGAAAAACGTGCTTGAACTGGCGGCAAAAGCGCTGGCGCCAGAAAAGTTAAGTGAACATAGCTAATGGTTATTAACTACTCTTAAGCATTGCCTGCCTAAAATGCGACGCATGAGGCCGCCGGCCCCATATGTTGCATGACTTTTGGGAGAGACGATTGGCAAGCCTCGAACGCGTCCGGTTCCTGGTGGTGGACGACAACGCCCACATGATCAATATCGTCAAAACCCTGTTGCGCGGGTTTGGCGTGGCACACATATTCGAGGCGCGCGACGCCACCGAAGCTTTTCACCGCCTCAAGCATGACGCCATCGATATCTGCATAAGCGATTACCAGATGGAGGTGCTTGATGGCGTCGAATTCGTCAAGCTCGTGCGCAATTCCTCCGACAGCCCCAATCGTTACATCCCCATCATCATGCTGACGGCCCATTCGGAACGCTCGAAGGTGATCGCCGCGCGTGATGCCGGCGCCAACGAATTCTGCTGCAAGCCGGTCACCGCCACGGAATTGCACCGCAAGGTGGTCGCCATCGTCGATTACCCGCGCCCCTACATCAAGACCGGCAATTATTTCGGCCCTGACCGTCGCCGCAAGCAGGACCCGAAATACCACGGCGACGAACGCCGCGAAGGCTGGAGCGAAGACCACCGCCCACCCACCAACGGCGGCCGCAAGCGCAGTGCCTCAGCGGGTAACAGCGCTTACGATCAGGATGAGGCCAGCTAGAGGTTTTTACCTCATGTTCGGCTGTAATTAATTAAGTTTATAAAACCTTAAGACTCTCGACAATAGGTTAACGGCGCGTTTACCCTGATCGTGTTCGCCGAATCAGGCGCAATCGAATCTGGCCGGCCGAAATCGCGGCCAAACTGTACAGGACTGTCCGTGGCGGAGAAGCGTCAAAATTTGCGCACCCGGAGCCTGGTTGGTAGCCCGGCTGCGGCGCAGACGTCTTCAGGCGATGCAGATCCGAAAGCCTCTGCATCCAGGTCCGCTTTCTCGCGCCTTATGACCGCCCCCGTTTCGCCCACCATGCCGGTTTGGATCAGGCTCGGCGCCCTCGTCCTCACGCTCGGCCTCGTCATCTTCATGGCGCTGTCGACCCTGCAACTGGGCAACAGCCTGTCCGCCGCCAGGGATACCGAAGGCCAGGCGCTGCTGACCGCCGCACGCCTCGATGCGGCCCGGCTCGATGGCCGTCTCGGCAATGCGCGGCTGGCGCTCGAAGCCGCGCAGGCGCAATTGAGCCAGAAGCCCGATGCGCCCCTGACCGCCGCTGAACAGGCCCTGAAACTGGGCCGCGACAGCCTGACCAGCGTCGCCCTGATTAATGCGGGCAAAGGCGAGATCGTCGCCCAGTCCGGCAGCGAAGACGCCGACCTGATGATCGAGGCCGCGCAAAAAGCCAACACACCCTTTGCAATCGTCACAGCCGGTTCGCGCCTCAGCCGGACGAACCGCTCATATGCCGTGCTGAAAGGCGCCATTGGCGCCCCCGATCTGGTGGCACGGCTCGAAGGCAGCCTGCTGTCTGTTCCGAGCGACAGCAAAGATTTCAGCGCGCTGATCGCCCCTGACGGCCTGATCGTCGCCGCCTCCGACGAAGCGCTGACCGGCAAGGATCTCAAGACCGCCTTCGCCGTTTCTTACAGCCAGGTTCGGGCGCGTGCCGATTCCGGCGACCTGATCCAGGGCGCCCTCACCGAAGGCGGCTTCGTCAAGATCGCCTCCGTGGCGCAGGCCGACCTGACCACCGGCACGGAATTGCGCAGCAGCGACAAGAGCCCGCTCATCCTGCTCCGGGCCGCCGCGACGCCGCGCTTTTTCTCGGCGTCGCAAAACCTGCTAAAAGCCGTGATCTTCGTCGGCGGTCCGTTGCTGATCGGCGCACTTTTCGGTCTTCTGTTGTTTTTCCAGGCGCGCAAGAACCGCGAAGACGCCCGGCTGTTCCAGGCCAGCGAACAACGCTACCGCCTGGCGGTCGAATCGGCGCGCTGCGGCATCTTCGACTGGGATATCGACCAGAACCTGATCTACATGTCCGATGTCACCGGCGTCATGCTCGGCTGGGGCGGGGGCGGCGTCGCCTCCACGACCGAGGTGCTTGATCGCATCGCCCCCGAACAGCGCGCCGATGTCGTCAGGGCGCTGGAAACTGCCCGCAGCACCGGCGCGCTTGATGTCTCCTTCCGGGTGCCTTCGGCCAGCGGCCAGGCCCTGTGGGTCGATGCGCGCGGCCAGTCGGTCGGCGAACGCACCAGCGGCGGTTTCACGCGCCTGTCCGGCGTGGCGCTCGATGTCAGCCAGGAGCGCATCGCCCAGATTCGCGCCCAGCGTGCCGAAACCCGCCTGCGCGACGCCATCAATTCGGTGTCGGACGCCTTCGTGCTGTGGGACCG
>FTKR01820570.1_pt1 | contig 16755 bp, 18 predicted proteins | sample 1658141 | NCBI WGS metagenome assembly FTKR01 (sample SAMEA3914802, study PRJEB12502) | metagenome | biome: forest; material: soil | place: Canada | collected 2010-06-25 | depth 0.1 m | reverse complement strand
GGCTTGCCGTTCTCCTTGCCGAAGACCAGCAGGCGGCGTTGCAGGCCACGGAAGGCGGTGGCCATCGGGTGGGCGCGATGGGCGGCAGAGATAACGCACAGGCGTTCGACCGCATCCGGATAAAGCTCGGCAAAGGCCAGGCCGATCATGGCGCCATACGAGGCGCCGATGAAATTGTAGATTTTATCAACATTGATTTGATCGAGCAGCAGCTTCACCAGTCGCGCCTGATCATGGGTGGTGATGGTGTAGATTTGCGATGCCGGCAAGCGCGGGGCAAATTCGATGGAGAGTACGCGGAAGCGGTTGAGATCGAGCGCCTCGCCGGGACCGGCAACGCCTTCCCACCAGCCGGGCGCGGTGTCGGTAGCGTCTTCCTTGGCGAAGAGAATGCGGCCCGCCGAAATGCCGCCCGCCGCCACGACTACCGGGGCATCCTTCGGGCCATAGAGACGCGCCACCACGTCCGTCTGTTCCAGCTTCATGCCGCTTTGCAGGCGGAAATCGGCGGGAAGCGGCGCGGTGATATCTTTACCGATAAGATCTGGGCCGATCAGGTCGGGCGCAGTGAAATTGATGGCGTTCATGGTGTGTCCGGTCACGGTAAAACTCAATCATCGTGACCAGTCGAGAGCAGACACTACGCCACGCGCTTTCGCACGGGGACTGTCATCCTCTCATCTGTCAGGGAAATGCGCCCTGTAGGAGTTGGCACCATACCAGATATCTGGCGGTTGCCCCAGCGTCGTCGGGCCTTTCCCTCGGCTGGTCTCGATGAGTAGAGTCTATATGCGCAAATGCTGTGCCTGCGTCAAGAGGGCGCGTTTCAGCACCTCAAAGACCCGGTCATCGGCCATCTGGGTAATATTGAAACGCATGAAGCTGCGGGCGCCTTGCGACAGGCTGAAGGCATTGCCGGGCGCCAGCACGACGCGTTCGGCAAGTGCCAGGCGTGCGACTTCGGAGGCATCGGCGCAATCAGGCAGTTCGCACCACAGCAACATGCCGCCCTGGGGCACATGCTGCGGCCGAATGCCGAGCGCAGCCAGCTTCCTGATCACGACTGGACGCAAGGTTGCCAGCTTTTCGCGGACATCAGCCATGTGCTTGCGGTAATGGCCATTGCTCAGCAGATGATACAGCAGTTCGGCCGACAACGGATCGTGGGTGAAACTGGTGGCAATCTTCATATCGATCAGTGGCGCAATCCATTCGGGACGGGCAGCGATGAAGCCGCAGCGCACGGCGGCGGAGAGGGTCTTGGAAAAGCTGCCTATATGGATGACGCGATCCAAACCGTCGAAGGCGGCCAGACGTGGCGCGGCGTCGTGCTCGAAATCGGCATAGATATCGTCTTCGACGATCAGCAGGTCGTGCGCTTGAGCGAGCCTGAGCAGGCGGTGGGCGGTGACGGGAGACAGTGTGGCGCCGGTCGGATTATGCAGGGCGCTGTTGGTGATATAGAGGCGGGGCTTGTGAGTGATGAGGGCATCGGCAAAGGCATTTATATCCGGACCTGTCGACGTCACCGGCACACCGACAACGGTGACGCGATGGGCGCGCAGCAGAGCCAGGAAATTAAAATAGCAGGGATCGTCGACCAGTACCGTATCGCCCGGATTAAGCAGGAAGCGGCAGACCAGGTCGATTGACTGCGTGCCGGAACCGGTCAGCATGATCTGCGTGGGTGGCGCCTCTATGCCGTGTTCTGACAGGCGGCGGGAGAGCAACTGACGCAAGGGCGCATAACCGAGCGGGGTGGCATATTCCGTCAGGTTGGTGGTCTCGGCCCGCGCCAGGGTGCGCAATGACTTGCGGATATCGTCTTCGGGCAACCAGGACGAGGGCAGCCAGCCACAACCGGGCTTGAGATAATCGGCCTCGGTTTCAAGCGATTGCCGTGAAATCCATAGCGGATCGACCTGGCGATCGAGTCTCGGGCCAATCTCTGCCAGGGCCAGCGGCGCATGAGGGGCAGCGACGAAATAGCCGGACCCGCGCCGGGCCGAGATGACTCCTTCTGCATGGAGTCGGTCATAGGCCTCGACTACGGTCGATTTCGACACCTTCTGCGCCTCGGCCATGGCGCGGATCGAAGGCAGGCGCGCGCCGTGCGATAAATGCTGGCGGCTGATGCGGTCGCGGATCTGGTTCATGACGCGATAGGTGAGCGGCGCGGCGTTGCTCGTGGAATTTGGCATAACTGTACTGGTCTCTGTACCCTGACGGTTTGATCGAATTTTACCGGACCATGCCTGTTACGGCCAGCCTTTTGTTTGCATAGAAGCGCCTGTTGCAAAGGAGTATGTAATGGACAAGAAGACGATTGGCTGGATCAATGGTGGCTTGGGTGTGCTGGCTTTCAGCGGTTCCCTGCCGGCCACGAAGGTGGCGGTGCAGGCGATGTCGCCGCTGTTCCTGACCAGCGCGCGGGCAGTGATCGCGGCTTTGCTGGCCGCCGTGTGCCTGATCGTCTTCCGGGCGGCGCGGCCTGAGAAACGCGATATCGTGTCGCTGGTTCTGGTCGCACTGGGCGTGGTGGTCGGCTTTCCGCTGCTGTCCGGCATGGCGTTGCAGCACATCAATTCGGTCCATTCGATCGTCTTCACCGGCCTGCTGCCGATCTCGACGGCGGTGTGCGCCAGCCTGCTGGGTGAGAAGCATCCGCCGCGCCTGTTCTGGCTGTTTTCCGGACTTGGCGGGACGTGCATCCTTATCTATGCGTTGACGCAAGGCTTTTCTGTATCGCCGGTGGGTGATCTGCTGATGCTGGCCGCCATCGTCGTCTGTGGCTTTGGCTATGCCGAGGGCGCGCGGCTGTCACGCAGGCTGGGCGGCTGGCAGGTCATCTGCTGGGCGCTTCTGGTGGCCTCCCCGGTAATGCTGCTCCTGGGCATGGCAAACTGGCCGGCGGATATCTCGGTCATTCCGTGGCCGGCGTGGCTGAGCCTGGGCTATGTCTCGCTGTTTTCGATGCTGATCGGCTTCATGTTCTGGTATCGCGGCCTGGCCATGGGCGGAATCGCCGCTGTGGGGCAATTGCAACTGATGCAGCCGTTCCTCGCATTGATCCTGGCGGCAAGCCTGCTGAAGGAGTCGATCAGCTGGGCGGTGGTGGCGGTGATGATCGCTATCGTGGCTTGCGTGGCCGGGGCGAAGCGGTTTGCGTCCTAGGTTTTAGCCGGACGCAGGCGGCTCCATTCCGACAGGATGATGCCGCCGCTGACCAGGGCCAGCGCGATCAGATGGTAGCCGTGCAAGGGTTCGCGCAGGATGATGACCGCCAGAAAGACGCCGAAGATCGGCAGCAGATTGATGAACAGGCCGGCGCGGTTGGCGCCGATCAGCTCGATGCCGGCGATATAGGTGGCCGAGGCCAGCAGGGCGACGAACAGCGCGGCATAGACGACCACGCTCCAACCGGTGGCGTCGGGCGCGAGAAAGGGGTGCGTCAGGTAACGCCAGATCAGGACCGGCACGCAGGTGAGTGCGGCCCCGATGCAGGGAATGGCCAGCAGGCTCTGCCAGTGCAAGGCCGGCTTCCATTTCAGGCTGACCGAATAACCGCCGTAGATCAGCACAGCCAGCAGCATCATGATATCGCCGATATTGAACTGGAGCTTGAGCAACTGGGCGAGATCGCCGTGCGTGGCGGTCAGGATGACGCCGGACAGGGTGAGGGCGAAGCCGACCAGTTGCGCTGCCGTGGCGCGGGTGCGGAACAGCAGGTAGTTGCCGAGGAAGATAACGAAGGGGATGCCCGCCTGTTCGATCATCACATTGATGACATTGGTCTGCGTCAGGGCCGAATAGAGGAAGATGTTGAACAGGGCGAAGCCGCTGACGCCATAGGCCATCAGCAGTGGCCAGTGTTGGAGAATGACCGGCCAGTCGGTTTTCAGGTGCCTGATCGACAGGGCGGTGATGATCAGTGCGGCGATCGACCAGCGCAATGTGGTCAGCAGGATCGGGTCTATATGACCGGCGGCAATCTTGCCGGCCACGCTGTTGCCCGCCCAGACCAGGCTGGTCAGGATCAGGAGGCCGTAGGCTTTCAGGAGAGTGGCGCGGCTGTGCATGGGGCTGCTTTGCCGTATAGTTGACGGGTATTCAAGTCTGCCAATTGAAGCCATGTGCGGTTTCATCTGAAACGGACCCAAAGAATCACAAGGATTTCGATGTTTTTTCTTGGCTACGGCGTCAAAGTCTTATAGCGACCGTGCAAATTGGTCTGAAACGGGTGAATTATGTCTGTCCTCGTCGTTAAATTCGGTGGTTCGGTGCTCACGAGCGAAAGCGCGCTGCAACGCGCCGTGGCGGAAATCTATCGCTATGTCCGTGACGCCCACAAGGTCATCGCCGTGGTTTCGGCCTTCAAGGGTCAGACCGATCAGCTTCTGCGTCTTGCCGGCAGCTACACGCAAGCCTCCGTCTCCTCAGCCACGCCGCATCTGGTGGCGACCGGCGAAATGCGCGCCGCTACGCTTCTGGCTATGGCTTGTGAGCGATCCGGCATCGTGACGCAGTTCCGTTCGGCCTATGAAATCGGTCTGGTGGCCGAGGGCGAGCACCTGAACGCCAATCCAGTATCGATCAGGGCAGACGTGCTGACCGGCGATCTGCAAAAGGTCGATCTGGTCGTGGTGCCGGGCTATGTCGCTGAAAACGCTGAAGGTGAGCCGGTGCTGCTTGGCCGGGGCGGTTCCGACCTGACAGCGGTCTACATCGCCCAGGCGCTGGATGTGACCGCCCGCCTGATCAAGGATGTCGATGCGGTTTACGATGCCGATCCGGCCAATGTCGGCGATTCCGCTAAACCTTACGACTCCCTGAGCTGGGACGAGGCCGTCAAGATCGCCTTCCCGGTGGTGCAGGGCAAGGCCATGCGTTTTGCCGCCGATAATGGCCTGACGGTTCAGGTGGCCGGTCTGGCGCGCGGTTTTGAGACCACGCTGGGCACCGAAACGGTCTACCGCAAGGCGTCGACCCTGAAGCGTCCAATCCGCATCGCCGTCATGGGCGCCGGCGGGGTCGGCTCGAAATTCCTCGAACGCTGCCTGGAATGGCCGGAAATGATCGAGGTCGACCGCATTCTGGTGCGCGATGCCTCCAAACGCCGCGATCATCCGCTGGCGGCGAAATTCACCTCCGATGCCCGATCGTTCGTGCGCAATGATGTCGATGTGTTCGTCGATATCGGCACCGGCGTATCGCCGTCGGCCGAACTGCTGGAAGGCTTCCTGAAAGCCGGCGTGTCGGTCACCAGCGCCAACAAGCAGGCCGTGGCGGCGGCGGCGGATAAATTGCGCGCGGCGGCCAAGGCTTCCGGCGCCATGCTGACCTATTCGGCGTCTGTCGGTGGCGGCGCGCCGATCATCGAGGCGCTCAAACGCGCTGCGGCGGCCGGTCATAAGGTCAAGTCACTGGCGGGTGTGCTCAACGGTACGTCCAACTTCGTCATCGATCAGGTAGAATCGGGCAAGACCTTCGACGTCGCTATGGACGAAGCGCGACGCTTAGGGTTCGCCGAGCCGGATTCGACCGCTGATCTCGACGGCACCGATGTTGGGGCCAAGCTGAAGCTACTGCGTGAAATCGCCTTCCCCGGCCAGATGCCGAAACATATCGAGGTCGGTCAGATCACCGAAGACTCGCTGGTCATCCCGAAGGGCAAGGGCCTGCGCTATGTGGCGCGCGCCCAGCCTACCGCCGATGGCCTGCAGGGTTCGATGAAGCTGGAAGTGCTCGATGCCGATCACTATCTGGTCGGCGCACGTGGCGAACAGAACCGCGCCATCATCGAACTCGACACTGGGGTTTCTGGGGGCGAAACCTGGTATGTCACCGGCAAGGGCGCGGGCGCTTGGCCGACGTCTGAATCGTTGCTGGCCGATACCCTGCAAATCGCCCGCGAGATACCGCTGAAATAGAATGACGCCCGCCGCCTTCAACGCCTTCTGCGCCACCTTGCCCCAGTCCACCCATGTGGTGCAGTGGGGCGGGGCGGATGTCTGGAAGGTGGGCGGCAAGGTTTTCGCTATAGCCAGCTGGAATGATGGTGAGGAATTAGCGGCCGTCTTCAAGGTGACGCCGATCGGCTACGAAATCCTCAGTGATGCCGAAGGCTGCCGGCCCGCGCCTTATCTGGCCTCACGCGGCATGAAGTGGATTGAGGCCAGAGGCGTTGCGGATGATGACCTGAAAGGCCATGTCCGTGCCTCCTATGAGATGATTGCGGCCGCCCTGCCTAAGAAGACGCAGAAGGCGTTGGGATTGTTGACCGGCTGAGCTTGCATCGTAACCTTGTGAAAACGATGGTAGGATGCGATTCTCAAGAAGGCAGACGATGACCAAAGACGATACGGCCTGTCCCTCGTGCCAGACACGCGAACTGGCCTTGAAATACACGCTCACAGACCCCGCATACCACACGGCCAGGTGCCGGAAATGCGGGTTTGTCTTTATGCATCCCTATCCTTCGGATTCATTCCTCCACGATCATTACAAGGTCAGGACGCTATATAATTCTGACAATGATGCTGCAAGCTACGCACGCGCCGTGGCTGACCGCGCGGCCCTGATCTCCGGGCTGCTCAGGCGTGCGGGCATAACGCGGACAGCGGGCAAGGCAGTCGATTTTGGCGCGGGTGTCGGGATAGCCGTGGCGGCGCAGAAATCGCTCGGTTTCGAGGCCATAGGGATAGAAACAAACCCGCAGGCGCAAGCGGCAGGACGCAAGGCCTTTGACGTCGATATCCGCGACATGGACCTGGAGGACATGCCGCGCGACTTAAGCCTTTTCACGCTGTTCGAAGTGCTGGAACACATCAAATATCCGCGTGAGTTTCTGGCTGTCGTGCGCGGCCACATGAAGGAAGGCGGCGCCATCGCCGGTTCGGTGCCAAACTATAACGGCCTGGCGCGCTACCTGCGTGGCAAGGACTCGATCGCCCTGGCCTGGCCCGAACATCTCAATCAGTTTACCCGGCGGACCTTGGCGCAGACCCTGGAAGGCGCGGGTTTTGAGGTCGTCTATATCGGTTTCCCGCCACCTTACGGCGTGGTCATTACCCTCAATTTGCGGGCCTGGCTGCGCAAAGCCCTGCCGGACGGGGCTTTCAGTCGTGGCCTGATCAAAGCCGTGACCTGGATCAAGAAGCATCTGGTCTATCCACTCCCCAATCTGTTTGCCGAAAAGACCGGCCTGCTGGGGCATGGACTGGTTTTTGTGGCGAAAAAGACGACTGTCGTGTCTAATCCCTCTTGATACTGGCGATAAAAGCGCGCGATTAGGGCCATTATGAATTACCGCCACGGCTTTCACGCCGGAAATTTCGCCGATCTCGCCAAGCACGCCGCCATGCTGACCTTGCTGCGACTGTTGCGTAACAATGAAAAGCCGTTGCTGGTGGTCGATACCCACGCCGGCGCCGGCTATTATGACCTGTCCAACCCGGATTTCGCCCGCTCGAAAGAGGCCGAAGCCGGCATCCAATACCTGATGAGCCGCGACGTGCCACAAAGCCTCAAGCCGCTGGCGGATTATGTCCGGGCCAAGAACGCCAAAGCCGGATTTAGAGACCGGATCGGCATCTATCCGGGATCTCCGGTGCTGATTCTCGATCACCAGCGTGCCGGTGACCAGTATGTCGGCTGCGAATTGCGTGACGATGATGTACGGCTGCTGGCCGAGCGTATCGAACCGCGCGGCCAGGCAATCAAGGCGGATGGCTACAAGGTGGCCAGGCAAACGACCGAGGGGGGCGAGGATTTGCTCTATCTGATCGATCCGCCGTTCGAGAAACCGGACGATTACAAGCAGATCACCGAGACTGTGCGCGATGTTCTGACCCTGCGCCCGGATGCCCGTTTCCTGATATGGCTGCCGCTGAAAGACCTGGAAACCTTTGATTCATGGCTGCGTCACATGGAGCGCGAGATTGGCGAGACTGCCGAGATGGTGGTGGCTGAGTTGCGCCTGCGACCGCTGTGGAACCCGATGAAGATGAACGGTTGCGCCCTGGTGACGGTCAATGCGCCGGAAGCTTTCGCGCCGCTGCTGACCGCGATCTGCGAGGATGTGGTGGCGACTTTCGGTGAAGCCGGTGGTCAGGCGCGCGTCCGGATTTTGTGATCGCCAATCATTTTGTGATCGCCAGTCATATTGGAGATTTTTACCTGCCGTGTTATGGTGCGCTGCAATATGCCCCATACCCACGCGCCATAACCCAGAGGCTGAGATGTTGAGCATGACCGATTATCCAACGCCGAAATTTCCTGCCACCCCGGAAGAGGTCAAGGCCGCTTCCGAAAAAGTGGTGAACTTCTGGGTCGGGGCGCTGTCGCCCATGTGGGTGCCTTTCTGGGCGGCCTCCAGCTTCGGCCTCAGCGCCTGGGCGATGAGCCAAAATCTCAGCAAGACCGAAGGCCTCCTGAAGGACATGCCACAGATGGCGGACATGGCTGGCAAGTGGCCGGGCTTTAATGGTGTATGGGGCGCCGCGGCCGCCCGTACCGAGGCGGCTGCGGAAACCATGGCGGAAGCTGCCGAACCGGTGGTCAGCGCGACGAAATCGGTTGTGGAAGCGGCACCCAAGACAGTTAAAGCTACAGCAGACAAGGCAGTGGACACGGCCAGCGATATGGCGGCGACCGTAACGAAAGCGGCCGGGGATACGGTGGAAAAGGCTGCGGGTACGATGGTTGAGGCTGCGGAAGCCGCGCCAGAGCCCAAGGTCGCCTTCGATCCGGTCATCGAGGCGCCGGTGGCGGTTAGCGATGCGGTGGTAGCAGCGCCGGCCGTTCTCAAGGAAGCTGCCAAGCCGGTGAAGGCGGTGTTGAAGGTCGAGCCCAAGCCGATCGCGAAGGCCGTTTCGGCCGTCAAAAAGCCGACAAAGAAGGCCTAGCCTCTGGCCGGTCGCACATCGACGACGATAGGCCGGTGATCCGATCCATTATCCGGCCCGACCTTGCGGCGTGACAGGCTGAAATTCCTGCCGGCAAGGGCGTTGTCTATGCCGATGCGCAGAAATCCCGGCAGCACGGACGGCCAGGTGCCGATCGGCGCAGCGACGGGTTTGAAATCCATGTCGTGCGCGAAGTCCTGCAGCAGGTAGGCGCTTAAGCTCGAATTGAAGTCGCCGACCATGATGGTGGCGGGGCGCTCATTGGCTGCGATATCCTCGCGCAGTCGCGCTGTTTGCGAACTCTGGCAGTCGTGCGTCTGGATCTTCGGCTGGCAGAGATGGACGACCGCCAGGTGCATCAGGCCCTTTGGTGTCTTTATGTCGAGCATGTCGAAACTGTATTCGGTATCGCCATGATGGGCCGATGCAATCGGGTAGCGGGAATAAACAACTGTATCGCGATGCTTGTAATGGTAAGGATAGCGGCCATTGACCATCGGTGTATCATCAGGATCGGTCAGGTTCTCGACCGTGGCGACGATATCGGGCTTTTCCTGATTGATCCAGTCGAGCAGCCGTTCAGGAGTCTTGTTGTAAATATACAGGTTGGCAAACATCAGGCGCACCGCCGGTGCGGTTTCATCGGCCGGGCGTTGCGGCGGGAAGGCTTGCGGCGCCAGTGCGAGCAACCAGACGCCGCAAGCCACAACCCCAAGCCGCCAGGCGGTCTTTTCACGAATAAGGAAAAAGGCCAGGGTCAGCCCCACCGTCACCGACAAAAACGGCAGGGTGAAGATGTCGAGAAGGTAGAGCAGGGGATGATGAAACGTCTTCAGGCAAACCAGCCCGCCTGCAAGCGCAATGGCCGATGCCCCGATGCACAGGCCTGACCACACCATTCTGAGGACAGGGATCAGGCGCATCTGGTTCCAATCGGTATTGACAAAAGCGGTGTTCGCCCCGCTATTTCATTAACAGAGGTTAACGGCCTCAGTCTATATTTAGCGATTGATCGGGGGGCAAGGGCTATGTTCGCGAAAACCCAGGATGAGGTGCGGCGCATCTACGACTCGGTCGACACCATCAAACGCCTGTCCGATCGCATCATCGGTATCGGGCCGATCAATATTATCGGGCTGGACGGCATATTGGCCTGGGTGCCGATTCCAGGCCTGGGCACGGCCTATTCCGTGCTGGCGGGGGCTTTTATCCTCTTTCAGGGTCTGCGCGCCCGCTGTGATGCCACGACCCTGGCGGCGGCTTTTCTGGCGTTACTGGTCGACGCCGGCGTCTCCCTTGGTGACACGGTCATCCCCATTATAGGTTCCACAGTCGATACCTTCTTCCAGGGACATCTCTATGCTGCGCATATGATCCAGAAGGATATCGAGAAAACGCTTTATATCGAAGGTAGCGCTTCGCAGGCACACCGTGACGGCAGCCATCAGGATAATGTCGGCGAAATGCGCGCCACCAAGGGCAAGAAGCGCCTCGTTTATTTAGGCAATTAATCCTCGCATGCGCCAGCGGGCCTCATCCTTCAGGAACATATCCATTCCTGAACAAAAGGTGAGGCGTGAGCGATACGACACCCCGATTACAACTGCCGCTGATCGGTGATCACAGCCAGAAGCGCATCGTCATGAACGCCGGCCTGATGCGGCTGGAAAGCTTGGTTCAGGCCCAGGCGATCAGCCGCACGATCAGCGCACAGCCCGTCAGTCCGGCCGACGGCGACAGCTACATCCTGCCGACGACACCAACCGGGGCTGTCTGGGCATCTCTGGCGGCGGATACGTTTGTCCGTGCCGAGGGCGAGACCTGGGAAACCGTTGTCTTTCCCGAAGGCGCGATCGCTTACGTCAAGTCCGAAGGCGTTTTCCTGCTGCGTACGGCGTCAGGCTGGACCGCCTTCGAGGACGCTGTTAAAATCCTCAACAATCTCAGTCGTCTTGGGGTGGGCACCACGGCTGATGCCTACAATGTGCTGGCGGTCAAGGGCGCGGCGGCACTGCTCAGCGGCAAGACGGTCGCCGAAGGCGGTAGTGGCGACATATCCCTGAGCCTCAACAAGGAAACCGACGGTAACAGCGCTCAGATTCTCCTGCAAAAGGGGTACAGCTCGCGGGCCGTGCTGGGGCTGCTTGGTGACAGTAATCTCAGCCTGAAGGTATCGTCGGATGGCAGCAACTGGCGTACGGCCCTGACGGTCAACCGTTCCAGCGGCCGTATCCGTTTCGGCAGGACCGCCTACAGGACGCCCACCGTACCCCTGCGAAATTATGTAACCGGCGCTGCGTGGCTGATCAGCAGTTCGGCGGCTGACAACAACTGGCAATCCATCTGCTGGTCTGCCGAACTGGGATTTTTCTGTGCGGTGGCCAATTCCGGTACCGGCAATCGGGTGATGACCTCGCCGGATGGCATCACCTGGACGGCGCGCACCAGTGCGGCGGACAACACCTGGGTATCTGTGTGCTGGGCTGCGGAATTGGGCCTGTTTTGTGCGGTTGGCAGTTCGGGCGTCGGCAACCGGGTGATGACCTCGCCCGATGGTCTCACCTGGACAGCCCGGACGAGCGTCGTGGATAATAACTGGCGCTCCATTTGCTGGGCGGCGGAGTTGGGATTGTTCTGCGCCGTGGCGGCGACCGGAACAGGTAATCGGGTCATGACCTCGCCGGATGGCGTGACGTGGACGGCACGCACCAGTGCGGCGGATAATAACTGGCGTTCCGTTTGCTGGTCGGCGGAACTGGGACTGTTCTGTGCCATTGGCAATACGGGCACGGGAAATCGGGTCATGACGTCGCCAAACGGTATAACATGGGCCAGTCGCACCTCGGCGGTCGACAATGACTGGCAATCCGTCTGCTGGTCAGCCGAACTGGGTCTTTTCTGCGCCGTGGCCGTTACAGGGACAGGTAACCGGGTCATGACCTCTGCGGATGGCATCGCCTGGACCAGCCGCACCAGTGCCGCCGATAACACCTGGCAGGGCCTGTGCTGGTCAGCGGAGCTTGGATTGTTCTGCGCGGTGGGTGACGGCGGTACGGGCAACCGCGTCATGACCTCGCCGGATGGCGTAATCTGGTCCACCCGGACGAGCGCCGCCGACAATGGCTGGTATGGCGTCTGCTGGTCGCCCGAACTCGGTCTTTTCAGCGCGGTGGCAATCACCGGCACAGGCAACCGCGCCATGACTTCCGTTTCCATGTTCAAATATCCCTACAGGAGCTAACTGCATGAAACTCATCGCTAACTGGCGCGAAACATTGCGTGCCTATTCCACCTGGGCGCTCGGCGCGGTGGTGGCTATTCCGACTCTCTGGCTGCAAGTGCCTGATGAACTTAAGGCGCTGATCCCGGCGAATGGCATGACGAAGATCACGGTTCTGGTCGCCGTGGCCGGCCTGATCGGGCGTTTCGTAGATCAGGGACATGGCGAAGCCAGCTAAGCCGGAATAGTAAGGGCGCGATAGTCCGGTTTCCTTACACCGTTTTTGCGGTATTAACGATAAGCCGGTATCGCGCCGTTTCTCACGAAAAGCTATTCATCGTAACAGTTCATTACAAGGATAGCGTCATGTTCCGCATCGATTTCAACTTTACCCAACGCACATTTGAGAGCAACCGCCCGAAGGCACGACCGGTCAGCGAAGCGGTCTTCCGCCGCAAGCTGGATACGTCGGATACGCTGCGCCATATGTGCGGATTTGATTCCGAACTCTATCAGGCGATAAAAGGCTTGCAGCGCTGATTTGAAAGAAGATGGTGTTTCCCCAACCCTTTTCAGGGTCGGGGAAACCTGGTGCCACGTGAGAGACTCGAACTCTCGACCTCAGCCTTACCAAGGATGCGCTCTACCACTGAGCTAACGCGGCAAACGGGGACGCGAACGTCACCCGAGGCGGGGCTATAGCCAAAGTTTATGAAAAGACAAAGCGAAAAATGCGCGGGCAGGGGGGAAAATCATCCCGCTTGCAATTAATCCCCGGATTTCTTAAGCCCAAGGCCTCTCGTCATATTCCGAGCGGCTTTTTTTATGTCTGATACGCCCGAAACGCCAAAAATCCCGAAGCGCCCCCTGACACAGGCCGAAATGCGCGCGGCGCGCCTGCAATCGGCGCTGCGGGATAATCTGCGTCGCCGCAAAGCCGCGGGACAGGAGGCTCAGGTTCCGGCCGTGCGAAGCGCGCCTGGCTCCCCTTCGCCCTCAAGCCCCGAAGGGGCAGGGCAGGAGGCCCTCGATAACGAAAAAGGGAAGCAAAACGAGTCCTAAAAGCGCAAGCATGTATTGCGTGCGTTTCAATGTCATGTAGAACCGCGTATTCGCCGCTTTGGCGCAGAACCTTGAGTTACAGGCCGGTTTATGGATCGCATTGCTATTGAGGGTGGCAGCCCTCTCTTCGGAGACATCCCCGTTTCGGGCGCGAAGAATTCCGCCATCAAGCTGATGGCCGCGTCCTTGCTGACCTCCGAACCGGTGCGCCTGACCAATATGCCGCGCCTGGCCGATACCCGCCTGCTAGGCCGCCTGTTGACGCGGTTTGGTACTCAGATTACCGAATCGGACGGCCCTGATGGCCAGCAGACCCTGTTGCATACGCCGGAAATCACCTCGGCCTTCGCGCCTTACGATCTGGTGCGCCAGATGCGCGCCTCGTTCAACGTGCTGGGCCCGCTGATCGCCCGCACCGGTCACGCCAAGGTGTCGCTGCCTGGCGGCTGCACCATCGGCGCCCGTCCGGTCGACCTGCACCTCAAGGCGCTGGAAGCGCTGGGCGCTCATATCGACATGCACGAGGGTTATGTCTTTGCCCAGGCGCCGCGGGGCCTGAAGGGCGCCGAAATCGAATTTCCGTTCGTTTCGGTCGGCGCCACCGAACATGCGCTGATGGCGGCGGTTCTGGCCCATGGTACGACCGTATTGAAAAATGCCGCCTGCGAGCCGGAAATCTCCGACCTGGCCGAATGCCTCAACGCCATGGGCGCCAAGGTATCAGGGCAAGGCACCACCACCATTGTCGTCGAAGGCGTTGCCAGCCTCAAAGGTACGGACTGGTCGGTGATCTGCGATCGCATCGAAGCCGGCACATATGCCGTGGCCGGCGCCATGGCCGGGGGCGAGATCCGCCTGACCAAGGTGCGCCCCGAACTGATCTCGATCCTGCTTGATAAGCTGGTCGAGGCCGGCTGCGAAGTCCATCGCGGCTTCGATACCGTGACGATCAAACGTTCCGGCACCATCAAGCCGGTTGATGTGACGACCGACGTCTATCCCGGCTTCGCCACGGATCTTCAGGCGCAGTTCATGGCGCTGATGACCCTGGCCACGGGCGAGAGCGTCATCAAGGAAACCATCTTCGAGAACCGCTTCATGCACGTACCGGAACTGAGCCGCCTCGGCGCGGATATCCGCGTCACCGGCAGCGAGGCCCGCGTCCATGGCGTGGCCGAACTGCGCGGCGCTCAAGTAATGGCCACCGATTTGCGCGCCTCGGCCTGCCTGGTGATCGCCGGACTGGCGGCGCGCGGCGAAACTATGGTCAATCGTGTCTATCACCTCGATCGCGGGTTTGAGAATCTCGAAGGCAAGCTGTCGGCCTGCGGCGCGAAGATCCGCCGTATCAAGGGCGATGAACCGATGATGGAAGACGAATAGATGGGATTGTTTGGGTTGGGGAAAGCGCCGGCAAAACCTCTGCGTTTGATGGCGCAGGAGGCAGATGATCTGCCCGCCATCTCCGCCCTTGTGCAGGACGCCGCCCTGCGCGCAGGCGATCTCAGCTACGACCAGGCCGGTCGTCATTTCACCCTGCGGATGAACCGTTTCTGTCATGAGGCCGATAAGGGCGTGCCATTGCGCGCGCCGAGTGTCCTGCGGATCTCGTGCGTGACGGCTGTCAGGATGCGCGGGCTTGATATCAAACAGGGAAACCTGCCGCTGAGCCTGCTCGATATCGCCGTCGAGCCGCTGGAAGCCCCGGCCGTCGCCCTGACCCTGCGTTTCGCCGGTGCGACCAATCGCGATGTGCGTATCGAGTCCGAGTGCGTCGATGTGCTGCTGCTGGACCTGGCCGCGCCGCGCCGCGCCAAAAGTATGCCGGAGCATTTCTGATACGGCGAGACTCGGCCTTGCCAAATCAGGCTGAGTTATGCTCATCCTGCTTTGAGAATGAAAGCGAGAAGACTGCCATGCGTATCGCCCGAATTGACATCGATGAAGCGTCCCTGAGCGCGCCCTCCGACCAAGTGGAGCATGAGCGCAAGGTCGCTATGTTTGACCTGATCGAAAAGAACAGTTTTGTGCCGGAAGGCGCGGCGGAAGGGCAGGGACCGTTCGACCTGCGACTGGCCCTGGAAGACAATCGGCTGGTCTTCGATATTACCAGCGCGGATTTCGCCCGCAAGATCATGCTGTCCCTGGCGCCGTTCAAGACCATGCTGCGCGATTACCGCATGATCTGCGAGAGCTATTACGAGGCGCTGAAAAACGCCACGCCGGCGCAGATCGAGTCGATCGACATGGGCCGTCGCGGCGTCCACAACGAGGGCGCCGAGCTGCTGACCGAACGACTCGCGGGCAAGGTCGCCATTGACCACGAAACGGCGCGCCGTTTGTTCACCCTGGTGAATGCGCTGGTACGCGTCTGAGTCGGCAATTTTTTCCTATCTTTATGATTTAATTACATTTTTGTCATTCATCTCCGTTCACCAATGGGGCGTGAATTCGGCTAAAAGCGGCCATATATGACGCGGTTCGCCTTAGTTCGGGCAAGGGGGTGTTCATATGGTCTTATTTGGCCCTAAAGACCTCAAAAAGACCCCGTAATCGCCCCACGAAGGTCCGGTCGCATCGCCATATTAGTTTCAGACGACAACGTGATCGTCCGGCCGCATCCTCCCCGATGCGTGACCCGTTCAAATATGGAGCACATACTATGAAGACCCTTTTGATCGCCGCGGCTGCCGTGGCCACTCTCGCTATCGGTACCGCCGCCACTGCCCAGGACGTGGGCAAGGTCTACGGTTCGCTCGGCTACCAGCAAACCGACAATGACACGACCAATTCCAAGCTCGGCAGCGTCAATGCGCGCGTCGGCACCAAGATCACCCCCCATTTCGGCGTTGAAGGCGAAGCCGCTTTCGGCACCAATGACGACAATGGCACCGGCGGCAACTACAAGCTGACCAACAAGGCCGCGGTCTACGGTGTCGGCTATCTGCCGGTTTCGCCCAGCTTCGACCTGATCGGCCGCGTCGGCGTCTCCGACACCGACCTGAAGGCGCCTGCCATTGCCGGCAAGGCCGAGCAAGGCACGGCCCTCGATTACGGTATCGGTGGCCAATACCATATCAACCCGGCCTATGCCGTCCGCGCCGACTATACGCGTTCGGATTTTACCGGCGACAAGGGTAATGCCGATACGGCAACCCTCAGCCTGGTGAGGAAGTTCTAGTATCCCCCGACAGAACGACCTCCCCAAAGCGCTCCCTGCTCTCCGGCAGGGAGCGCTTTTCCTTTTTGGGCTTTCCAGTGGGAGGCTTTGGGTATAAAGGGCGCAATCGAATATTTGAGCGATGTGAGTCCCGCTGAGGAGTCCATCCGCATCCAGAGGGGCCGTATGGCAAAAGAAGAGCTTTTAGAATTTCCGGGCACTGTTGTTGAACTGCTTCCCAACGCGACCTTTCGCGTGAAGCTGGAAGAGAGCGGCCACGAAATTATCGCCCACACCGCCGGCAAGATGCGCAAGAACCGCATCCGCGTCCTGGCCGGCGACCGTATCCTGGTCGAAATGACTCCTTATGACCTGACCAAGGGTCGTATCACCTACCGCTTCAAGTA
>FTKR01005815.1_pt1 | contig 16810 bp, 8 predicted proteins | sample 1658141 | NCBI WGS metagenome assembly FTKR01 (sample SAMEA3914802, study PRJEB12502) | metagenome | biome: forest; material: soil | place: Canada | collected 2010-06-25 | depth 0.1 m | reverse complement strand
TCGCGCGCCAGATTGACCCCGCCGGCCAGTTGCACATTGAACCCAAACAGACGCGCCTCGCGGCCGATCATGGCGCCGCCGCTGAATGCCAGGCTACGGTCCCAGGTTGCCGCCGTAGCCATTCCGGATGGCAGGGCCGTGCCAAGCCTGGGATGTGGCCCAGGCTGGGAAGCGACACCGATCCCCGCATCGGCCTGCCATTGATTTGGGATGCCCAGCCGCGGTATGCCATACACAAACCCAGCAGATTGCGCGCGGCTTTCCGCCGGCGTTTTCCAGCCCAGTCCGGGAATATCACCGCGCATGTTCATCCACTCCGCAAACGAGCCGAAATGCCCCATGAGAAGGGTCAGCTTTTCCGTCTGCGTCATTTCCTTCAAAATGAGGTCGGCACGCATCTGCGCATCGAGACTGGCATTTTTCCAGGGCGTCTCTTTTGGAGGCGGTGGCGGAGCCGGCGGTCCAAACTGTGCGACGGCAGGGTTGGCGGCCAGAACGATACTGCCCACGGCGACCGCGGCGACGAGCGAACGCTTAAGATAAGACATTTGAATTCCTCAGTTTGTTTATGGATTAGCCGTGACGGTTGAATATCAAGCGTTTAACCTATCGGATCGGTGGCCCATTGCGAGGCGGTCCCCCAAACATGTCCATGGGGGCTGTGCTGCTGCCGCCCAGTGTATAGGACAGACCCAGCATGACCGTCTGGCCGCTGAGACTGCGCACTTGTTCGCTATAGACCGTATCGGAATCCGTTACCGTGCGGAATTTCATGGTGCGGAAAGGATCGGCCACGGTCAGGACAAGCGCCGCCTTGGGCGTATATTGATGCCGATAGGACAGATTGCCCATCATGAAGGGTGAGCGATAACCCTGCCCTGTCAGCATCTTTCCCGAACTGAAATACATGAACTGCATCCTGTCCTTCGCCGTCATCGTGTAGTCCAACATGATACGACCGCTCAGTGTCGTGGCCCTCTGCGTGCCGGTGACGCTTGGGGTCACCAGACTGTTTTCCGACAGATTTGCATTAGCACTGACCATCAGCTTTTTGCCCAGCTTACCATTGGCATTGACTTCCAGACCGCCGGATTCGCCATTGCCGAAATTCTGCTTTGTCGTGAGCAACTGACCCGTTGGCAGGAAGTAACTGTAGCTGGTCAAGCTGTTCTCGGTTTTGCGGTAATAGGTCCGGATCTGGTAGCTGGTCATGCCGGCGGCATATTCGTAACCGGCTTCAAACGAGTCCGTCTCTGCCGGTTTCAGGTTGGGATTGCCTGAGGAGAGGTTCTGCGCATCGACATAGGTGATGGACGGGTTCAGGTCCTGGGCGCCCGGTCGTTGCAGTCGATGGGAATAGGAAAAGCGCAGTTTGGCTGTCTGGGACAGGGTGTAGGTCGCAAACACGCTCGGGCTAACCTTGGTATATTTGATATGGCTCCAGGTCCCGGTGTCCGGCGAATTGGTAATCAAGTCCAGCGCCTCGGCGCGCAGGCCCGCCTGCGCGATCCACTTGTCGCCCAATGCCATTTGCCAGGTGCTATAGATGGCGCCCAGTGTCTGCTCGTATTCAAAACGGTTGGTCAGGTACGGATTGATCGTCACGGGCGCACCCACAACATCCGGACCAGTCGCCACATTGCTGTAGGCGTTATCGTCCTGAGTGATCTGAAGACCGGTCGTGAACTGCGACGTCCCAATCGGGCGTGCATAATCGACGCTGAAGACGCCATTGTGGAAATCACTGCTTATACGCTTGGTATCGCGCAGTGCCACGCCGGCCGGCAGGGTATATTCACTGAGATTGTCGATCACCGTCGGCCCATCAGACCGCCCTAAGCGTAACGAGACCTTCAGGCTCTCGCCGGGTGTCTGCCCCGTATGATCCCAGTGCAGGTCCAGACTGGAATCCTCATGGGGCCCGGTCATAGTCGATGCCCGCGTATAACCGTTTGTGTAGACCTCCGCCGCATCGTAGCCGGCATAGGTGTCATCGCTGCGGCTGTCGATATCGCGGTGCGAATAGCTAACCTGGACGCCGAGGCTGTCCATATCGCCGAGATTATAGTCGAGCCCTGCGTTAGCAGCCATATTGTCAAACGTCATTTGCGACGTGCCGGACTGATCCAGGGTCGATAGGGGGACGCCATCGCCGTCAAGCGGCTGCAGGACTGAGCCTGAGCGACTGGGACGGACGTCGTGGCGCACACTCAATCCGCCGCTCAAAGTAAACTTGCCATTGTTATAAGCGCCATTGAGCGCGGCATTGTGGCTAACCTCCCCGACGTTAACGGTCAGTGCACCGGATTTCCCTGGCTTGCGGTTGCGGCGCATGACGAGGTTGATGATGCCGCCCGAGCCCTCTGAGGAATAGGCAGCCCCTGGATTGGTCATCACTTCGATAGAGCCGATATCACCTGAGGACATGGATTGGAGCGCGCCGGCGCGGTTGTCGCCCTGCATCATCGCGGAGGGCTTGCCGTCCACATAGACCTGCACATTCGAATTGCCGCGCAGAGTCACATTACCGTTAGGATCGACATTCACCGACGGCACCTTGTTGAGCGCGTCGGTCGCCGTGCCGGTCTGGCTGTCAATATCCTTGGTATTGTCATAGACCTGCCGGTCGATGCGGTTCTGCGGCTTGGCCCCCTTGACGATAACGGTCGTGGGCGCATCGCCCTTTGGATTTGTGGTGCTGTCCGTGGAAGCTGGTGTCGTTTCGGTCGATTTGGAATCGGATGAAGCGGTCTGGGCGTGGACCCGACCAACTACGCCGGCCAGAACCAGTCCACATAAACTGGTGGAAATAAACAGGGTCGTCATACGCATGATGTCGCGCCTTCAGGAAAATAACATAGCGGGGGGCAAGCAGCATCTCTCCGCCGGCGATCCGAACTGATGCATTGCCTAAACGAGTGGAAGGGGAGAATGGCTCCCCGGCATAGGCGTGCCGGGGAGCTTCACGGTCTTATTTCTTCGCCGGCAGAGTGGCGAGATCGGCATCGATCTTGGCCAGTACGTCGTCCGTCAGCGACGGAATGTACTGCCGTAGTGCCAGCAGGGTCATTCCCCGTGCCATGCCGATCTGGGGATTGCCAACCACGTCCGGGACGTATTTATTGAGCACCGCCTTGGCGGCCGGATCGTCCATCATATCTCCGATCGGGGACAGCTTAGTCGCGAAGTGACCATCGGCGGTCTTGGTGGAGGGCGGCGGCGGCGGCGGGAGATCGGCGGCGGCGGCCGTAACGTCCATGCGCGCTTTCCACGGGTCCGATTTACCAACCGGCACGCCCTCTGGCGTAAACACCATCAGTTCATCCTTCGCCGGATCATAGCGCGGCCACTCAGGCAAGCCGGCGCCATTGGGATTGCCGGTCTTGGCGAAATTGGCCCAGTAGCTGTTGGTCTGATCGGCGATCCTGGCATCGGTCGCCGTCAACTTGTCGCCGTACTTCGCTTGTACCGTGTTCATGACGTAGGGAATTTCGGTGGCGTGCGGCGTACCAGTCTTCCACTCGCCTTTCATCGAATCCGCAACATAGCCGAAGCGGAACTCATAGGAGGGGATACCCTGCTTGGAGATTGTCGACGCCACGAAGCGGGACGGTTCGACCATGGCCTTATCCATACCGATTTCGGCATTGATTTGCTGGACCGTCTTCGAGCCATCCGGATCGTAGGCAGCCTTGGCCTGATCGGCGAATGGGCCGAAAGCGGCGAAGGCCGCCTCCTTCGTGGGCGCAAAGCCAAAGCCGATATCCGCCGTGTCGGCGCCGATCATGAATGGGACCTTGGCCTGACGACCGGCCTCATAGACCGTTTGAGGCGCTTCGGCGACGATCACACCATCGACCATCGGGCCGCCATAGGTTTGACCGGCCTGCCCCATGGTCATCATGCCCAGGCCGTCATTGATCTGATCGGCGGAAAGCTTGCGCAAGGCCGCGAGTGCTTCAGGGCCCGTGCCTTCGATGCCGTTTTTCTTGGCGAAGTTGACGCCCAGGGTTTCCGACGATGGCACGTTCGGCTTGTCATTGGACAGTTCACGGTTGCCCATCAGGTTGCCGCGTCCACCGCCCGACTGGACGATCGCCTTGGCGAACAGCCCCTCAGACTGGCTTGATGTCATCAGGGTGTTAACCGAGCCGCCGCCGGCGGATTCGCCGAAGATGGTCACGTTGGCGGGGTCACCGCCAAAAGCCGCGATATTGGCCTTAACCCATTTCAGGGCGGCAATCTGATCCATGTAACCATAGTTGCCAAGCAGGCCGTTATCCTTGTTTTGCTTGCTCAACTCAGGAAAACCGAAGAAACCGAAGCGGCCGAGGCGATAATTGGCGCTGACCATGATGACGCCCTTTTTCGCAAAGGACGCCCCGTCATAGACCGGGGGGGACGAGCCGCCATTGACAAAGCCGCCGCCGTAGATCCAGAAAATGACCGGCAGCTTGGCGTCCTTCGGCACGCCTTCCGGGCGCCAGACATTGACCACCAGGCAATCTTCCGCAGGCGTGGCGCCGAGCGGAGCGGCGTCACCACCAAAAGGCGTCTGCATACAGTCATGGCCATAGGCATCGGCCGTCTTCACGCCTGACCACTTGGCGGCCGGTTGCGGCGCGCGCCAGCGCAGGTCACCGATCGGCGGCGCGGCGAACGGAATGCCCTTGAAGGATTCGACGCCATCGGCGGTAACGCCCTGAACAGCGCCACTGGTAATCCTGACCGGCTGAGGGGCGGCCGCACAGCCCGGCAAGGCAAAAATCGCCAGCCCGGTGGCGGCGACAGCAATTAGGGTCCGGCAACTGACGGACGATAAGGATTTCAAACGCATGGTTTCCTCTTCTGATCCGGTTTTGCGGATCTCATCATGAACATACAGGTAGCATAAGGCCGGCGGAGTTTCTGCTCCACCGGCCGGATTGGATTAGAAAGCCTTGGTCAGTTGCAGACTGAAGACGCGGCCCAGCACACTGGAATTGGCCGCATCGAAGGCCGAGCCCCCGCTGGTCAGGACGACTTGCGGCGCCTGATTCAGCACGTTCTGGATATTAAGCGATACGCGCACGCCCTGGGCAAAGCCGCCGGCGTCCTTCGGCACCATGTAGCCAAAGCCCATATCGTAGGTGGTGTTGGCCTTGACCTTCTGGAACGGACGCTGGACGCCGCTGTCGGAGATAGTTTGGTCGTTCAGATAGTTGCCGCGATAGTTGGCGAACAGGTTGACGTTCCAGCCATTCTTCGTCCAGCCGGCATTGAGGCGGGCGCGCAGCGAGACGGGATAATACATGCGATCCGTCGCATCCACGGCTGTCGTGCCCTCGACGATCGTTTGTTTGCTGCTGAGAATCTTGGTCACGGAGCCACCGAAGTTCAGGAAGCCCCGCGACGTATTTCGCATGTAATTGGCGTGCAGATCGACACCCGCCTGATGGGTCGAGGCCATATTGGTCTCGCGGCCATCGAGGATAACCTGAACCTGGCAGGCCTGTCCGACCGTAGAGCCATAGAGGTTCGGCAGGGCCAGATAGGTGGCCAGGGCCGGGTCATAGGTCGATGGATCGCCTTCCACACAGCCGGTATTGTTGATCGGCTTGATATAGTTGGAATAGATCGCGCGATTCGCCGGGCTTGACAGGAACAGACCGGTCGAGGGCGAGAAGACGATCTGGTTGTCATAGGCGATGTCGTAATAGGTCGAGCCTATCGTCAGGCCGTCGATCCAGGCGGGCTTGTAGTCGAAACCGGCTGACCAGGTGGTCGCTTCTTCGGGCTTCAGGTCCGGATTGGCGCCGCCGAACAGCAGGACGTAACTATAGCCAGGGAAGGCCTGCCCGATAGCCGGATCACCCGAATTGTTGGCCGCCGGATAGATGACCCCGTAAGAGAAAACGTTTGCATTGGTATCGGTCAAACTCGGTGCCCGGAATGACGTGCCCCACGACCCACGGAACGACAGTTCATCATTGACATCCCAGGTAATGCCTATCTTCGGATTGGAGGTATTACCGAAGTCGGAATATTTGTCGTAACGACCAGCGATATCGATATTGATATCCTGAACCAGCGGAATGTTCATATCGCGCGATATGATCGGGAAGAAGATTTCCAGATAGGCCGAATCCACCGTTCGGTCGGATGAGGTGATATTGTCCCACTGGAAGTGATTATCTGTGCCGCGATTAGCGCCATTGGCCAGATGTTGTTCATTATACTGATGCTCGATGCCGGCAGCGGCCCGGACTTGTCCGGCTGGCAGGCTGAACAGCGGACCGGAGAACTTCAAGCCGAAATCAGCCATCTTGTTCTGGCTCGACTGGATATTGGTGCCGATGAAGGTCCCTTTCTGGGCCTCGGTCAGTGGTTCGCTGCTCAGCGGATTGATATTGCCTTGGGCAATCTGGTACTTGAACGCGTCCAGATCGACATTATTGCCGATATTGCAAATACCGCAGGTGGCGTCACGCCCGAAGGTCGCATAGGCGTCAGCGCTCCAGTTGCCCGGCAATTTGGCTTTGAGACTGGCCGTTTGGGTCCAGGTGCTATCCGGATTATAGGTCGTCTGGGCCCCGATATCCTTGTAGAAATTGTACTGGATGGTTTCGTCCGCGCCAGGCGCCAGGCCGGGCACGCCGGTGATATAATAAGGGCTGGCGGAGGTCAGGGTTACGGCGCTGTTGGTATAAAGGCCACGGCTGATGGTTTCGCGGTGGGTATAGAAGCCTTCATAGCTGAAATCGAGCCAGGGCGTAATTTCCTGATTGAGAATAAAGACGAACTGCTGACGCTTCAGCGCACCGATATAATCGGCATAATCGGCCGAATCGGCGAGGTTCGGGGTCGCCAGCAGATCGGCGCCAGTCAGATGTTCATTAGTACCGGCAGGCAGGCCGTAAGTATTATAGGTCTGGCCGTAAACCGGGAAATAGTTCGTGGTAGTGACAACGATATTGCCCGGTATGCCCGGCGTCGAGGTGGCACCATTGATGCGGTTATCCAGTCCGCCAAACTGGGTCAGATCCTGACGCAGATAGGGGCTCGAACTACGCGCGAAGGCTGAACGGTTGGTGAAATCCATACTGAAGATGGCGTTACCAAGTCCCATCTTGCCGATATTTTCCCAGGAATGACCGGCGGTCATCGAGAAACCCTTTTCGTCAGCACCTTTGTTGACCGAGTAGCGACCGGTCACTTCCGCGCCATTATAACGCTTGCGCAGGACGAAATTGATGACGCCCGATACCGCGTCCGAACCGTAGATGGCCGAGGCGCCATCCGAGACAATTTCAATGCGCTCGACGGCGGCGATCGGCACCTGCGTGGCTTCGGTAAAGGTCAGGGCCGCGCCGGAAGGCGCCAGACGGTGACCATCAACCAGGGTCAGAGTGGCCGATGAGCCGATACCGCGCAGATTGACGGTAGTGCCTTGCGTCGAGTTGCCGCCATAGCCGGCCGTACCGCCTTCTCGCATGTTGGCGCCGTTCGGATCGCCGACATTCTGGACCTGTGGCAGGGTGCGCAGTACGTCGGTCACATTGGTCATGCCGGTGGCGAGGATTTCCTCGCGCTTCATGGTCGTCGTTTCCGAACCGACCGGCTTGACGCCCTTGATATTGGTGCCGGTGACGACGACGACCGTCGCGTCCTTCTCGGCCTGCGCCTTGTCGGCAACCGCTTGTTCTGTTGTTGCCGCTGCATCGGGAGCCGCCTGGACATCCTGGGCCTGAGCCGGCGTCAGCCCACCCAGGGCCGCCGCGGTGATGAGGGTCAATACAGCCGTACCCAGCATAAGTGTCTTCGACGGCGAGACAGCGTGACTCGCAATTCTATTGGCGTACATGTTTTCCTTCCCATGGCTTTGAGCCAGTTGTCGTTTCTATTTTTGAAGGCCTGGACCGATCGTTTCGCATCGTGTCCGGAACCCTCCCTGGTATGCCCGTTTTTCAGGGCGTTTCTTTTTCTACGTCCCGGATTTCAGATTGGGATCGCCATAACAACGTCACGCATTAGGACAACGCTGTCAACGGCAAGAGGCGGCCATTGCGGCGGCTAACACGGTCCAGGCCCCTTTTTCATCGGCCATCAAAGCGACCATGTTACCGGTCCCACACAGCACCAGCGGCAAGCCCGCCACATCCCGTAAACGAGAAAGTTCTTTAATATAATCAATTCGAAATCATCACGTAAAGCGCGAAAAAAGCCTTATAAAACATAACATTTGCCTATAGCTTTATAAAAAAAACAAATAGCTCCACCTAAAAAAAATAAATTTTACTTACGACACTTCACCTCCAAATGTTGCGTCAAAGACACATTTTTGACGTCACCGAGGGCGACCCAGCGCGAATGCCTTGAAACGAACAAGGAACGCGCCTCGAAACGAAAAGGACCTTGACTCGTGCTAAAAACCAGCAATATTTAGACAACGTTGTCTTTCAACAAGTGACCGACGGAGTGCGCCCTCTTCTCTCCCATTCCCCAGGTGACGACGTTACTTACCCGAAAGAATCGACCCTTTCGGCCTCCACCCGATGACTGGCGCTCCTGAACCCCCTTCTTCAGGAGCGCCCCTTTTTCAACAATCAACAAGTGCCGGCCCAGCGCTGAAAGCGACGCACGGCATGATCTCTCAGGGACATCCAATGACATCGACCTCACGAATCGCTACCGCCTTGAAAAAAGTCGCGGCCACCGCTCCGCTCCTTCTGGCGCTTGGCCTGTCAGCGCCTGCCGCACAGGCCGCCGACGCCAGCCCGTGGTTGAACAAGGCCCTGACCGCCGACCAGCGCGCCACTCTGCTGGAAAAGGAAATGACCATCGACGAGCGCATCAGCCTCGTCCACGGCCCGATGGCCATGATCCTCTTCCCCGGCATGAAACTGCCTGAAGGCGCGATCGGTTCTGCCGGCTTTATTCCCGGCATCGCCCGCCTCGGCATTCCCGCCCAGCAGGAAAGCGATGCGTCACTGGGCGTTACCAATCCAGGCAATGTGCGTCCGGGCGATACGGCGACCGCCCTGCCGTCCAGCCTGTCACTGGCCGCTACCTTCAACCCTGACCTGGCCTTGAAGGGCGGCGCCGTCGTCGGCGCGGAAGCCCGTTCGCGCGGCATCAATGTGCAACTGGCCGGCGGCGTCAATCTGGCACGCGATCCCCGCGGCGGCCGCAATTTCGAATATGCCGGCGAAGATCCGCTGCTGGCCGGCATGATCGCCGGCTCAGCCATCAAGGGCATCGAAAGCCAGCATGTCATCTCGACGGTCAAGCACTTCGCCATCAATGATCAGGAGACAGGCCGCAACTTCGCCAACAGCCTCATCTCCGAACAGGCCATGCGTGAGTCCGACCTGCTCGCCTTCCAGATCGCCATTGAAAAAGGCCAGCCCGGCTCGGTCATGTGCTCTTATAACCTGGTGAATGGCGACTATGCCTGCGGCAACGACCACCTGCTGAACAAGGTTCTGAAGGGCGACTGGGGCTACAAGGGCTACGTCATGTCCGACTGGGGTGCGGTAAAATCCACGGACTTCGCCGTCAAGGGGCTCGACCAGCAATCCGGCGAACAGCTTGACAAGCAGGTTTGGTTTGGGCCTGCCCTCAAGTCCGCCGTTGAAAGCGGCAGCATTCCCGCCGCCCGTCTGTCCGACATGACCCACCGCATCCTGCGCTCGATGTTCGCCGCCGGCCTATTCGATGCGCAAAGCCCGGCAACGGTCGACAGGGCCGCCAACGCCGAGGTATCGCGCCAGGCGGCCGCCGAGGGGATCGTGCTCCTCAAGAACGAGGGCAATGTACTGCCACTTGCCGCCAGCGTCAAAACGATCCTGATTGTCGGCGGCCATGCCGATGCCGGCGTTCTGTCGGGCGGCGGTTCCTCGCAGGTGACGGCCGATGCCAACCAGTTGGCCATCCCGGTCGGGGGCGAAGGCATGATGGCCGCATTTAATCGCATGAACTTCCACATGTCGTCCCCCGTCAAGGCGCTGAAGGACCGCTTGCCTGGCGCCACTATCCGCTTCGATACCGGCCGTTATCCGGCGGAGGCTGCCCGCAAGGCCAAGGACGCTGATCTGGTAATCGTCTTCGGCAACCAGTGGATGGCGGAAGGCGATGACGCACCCGACCTCAACCTCCCTGATGGCCAGGACGCCTTGATCAGCGCCGTGGCTGAAGCCAACCCGCACACCGTCGTCGTTCTGCAAACCGGCGGCGCGGTCAATATGCCCTGGCTGGACAAGACCCCCGCCGTCCTGGAAGCCTGGTATTCGGGCCAGAAAGGCGGCGAGGCCATTGCCGACGTCCTGACCGGCGCCGTCAACCCGTCGGGTCATTTGCCGATGACCTTCCCGGTGTCCATCGACCAGTACCCGCGCGCAATCATGCCGGGCCTCGGCCTGCCGGACGGCCAGGTATTTGACGTCCATTATGATGAAGGCGCGGATATCGGCTACCGTCGCTTCGCCGCCCTGGGCCAGAAAGCCCTGTTCCCGTTCGGGTATGGTCTTTCCTATACCCGGTTCAGCTACAGCGATGTGAAGGTGACCGGCGGCAGCGCCTTGAGCATCAGCTTCAAGGTGACCAATACCGGCACGCTGCGCGGCAAGGACGCCCCGCAGGTCTATCTCGAACAGACGCCGACCCAGCGCACCAAGCGCCTGATTGGATTCTCCAAGGTCGATCTGGCGCCCGGCGAGAGCACAACCGTCGCCGTGGCCGCCGACTCGCGCCTGCTGTCCAGCTTCGACACCAAGGCCAATAGCTGGACCCAGACTGCGGGGCAGTACACCGTTTCCGTCGCCCACGATGCCGAGGAAGCCGGGATCAAGGGCGGCGCGACACTCAAGTCCGCCACCCGGAAACCTTAAGGTCAGCGAAAATCGTTTACTCTGACCACGAATGGATTAAGTCTCGGTGAGCTATTTCTGAACACTCCCTGAGACCCATGAAGAATCTGACCATTATCGATATTGCGCGCGAGGCCGAGGTTTCGATCAAGACGGTCTCGCGCGTACTCAACCATGAAAATGGCGTCGGCCCGGGCACGCGCGCGCGGGTTCAAGCCATTATAGACGCCCACGGTTTCAAGCCGAACGCGGCGGCGCGCTCCCTGCCCGGTTCACGCAGCTACCTGCTCGGCCTCCTGATCCATAGTGAAGAAATTCACTATTATTACAGCGCCCTGCAAACCGGCGTCATGCGTGCGGCACGGCGCCTGGGCTATCACATGATCATGGAACCCATGCGGGGATACGAGCAGGAAGACCGCCAGGCGATTCTGAAGCGCCTGAGTTCTTCCCGCTTTGACGCCATGGTCGTCCCCCCCCCCATGTGCGACGATATCGCCATCCTCGACATGCTCGACGAACTGGTCATCCCCTATGTGCGGATCGCCCCGCGCATCCAGTTGGAACGCGCCTCCTATATCTACATGAACGACGCTGAAGCCGCTTACGAGATCATGACGCACCTATGGGATCTTGGGCATCGGCAGATCCTTTATGTCGGCTTCACGATGACCGGCGCCAGTCACGACCGTTACAACGGCTACACCCGTTTTTTCCGCGACAAGGGCCTGGTGCCCCCTTTTCCGTTGACCGAAGTCGTTATCCCGACGAGCAAGGGCGCGATCGAGATCGGCGAGGCCATCCTGACGTCAGACAACCGCCCCACCGCTATCTTTGCCGGCAGCGACCTGATCGCCTTTAGCATGATGACGGCCGCGGCCAAACATGGCCTGTCCGTTCCGGGCGATATTTCGATCGTCGGCTTTGATGACAGCCCCGGCGCTGAAAGCGTCTGGCCGCCGCTTACCACCATCCGCCAGCCGATCGCGGACATGGGTGAAAATGCCGTCGATATTATTGTCAAGGCGCTAGGGGGAGATCAGGCGATCCGCACAAAGGAGGCCCGTATGCTGGATTTCAGCCTGATCGTCAGAGGCTCCACCGCCGCACCGCGCTGACAGATCGCCGGTCTCGACCAATTTGTTATTATAATGCCATCATAAAAAAAAATTATAAGTATTCGAACAAGTAAATAAAAATATATACAACACATGCAAAGTTGTTGACACGATCGAAAATCGAATATCTATCTTGAGTATAAATATTTGAACAGGGATCGTAAACATCATGCTGGCCATTATTGGTCTCGCAGCCATAGTGGCGCTCCTCCTCATGGTGATGACGCAGCGCGTTTCGTCACTGGCCGCGCTGGTCATCGTCGCGGTGGCCGTCGCGCTTTGCGCCAGCTATGGCCTCGGGACGGGCAAGCTAATTCTGGTGGGAATCGAGAAGATCGCGCCGGTCGCCGGCATGTTTATCTTCGCCATTCTGTTCTTCGGCATCATGAGCGACGCCGGCCTGCTCGATCCGATCATCCGGCGCATAATCGGCATTGTCGGCAACAAGCCTGCCCGCATAACGGTCGGCACCGCCGCACTGGCCCTGCTGATCCACCTCGACGGTTCCGGCGCGGTCTGCTTCCTGATCACCATCCCCGCCATGCTGCCGCTCTATGACGCGCTTCGCATGGACCGGCGCGTACTGGCCTGCTGCGCGTCACTGGCCGCCGGTGTCAATTTCCTGCCGTGGACGGGCCCCACGCTCCGGGCTTCTGCGGCGCTTGGCCTGCCGGTCGGCGATATTTTCACCCCTATGATCGGCGTCCAGCTCGTCGGCCTGGCGTTTGTATTTGCCGCCAGTTGGTGGCTCGGCAAGCGCGAGGAAAGACGGCTTGGCCTGCATCTCGCCGGCACCCATATTGCGGCGCCTCCCGTGCTTCCCGCAGGCGACCCCCTGATCCGCCGTCCCCATCTTTTCTGGCTCAACCTGCTCCTGACGATCGTCGTCATGGCCGTCATGATCAGCGGCATCATCGAGCCGGTCGTGGTCTTCATGGTTGGCTTCGTCCTGGCCCTGGTCATCAACTATCCCGATGCCGACGACCAGCGTATTCGTATCGAGGCCCATGCCCGTGCCGCCCTGCTCATGGCCGGTGTGCTGTTCGCGGCCGGCGCTTTTACCGGCGTGATGAACGGCACCGGCGTCATCAAGGCGCTGGCGACCGAAGCCGTCGCCCTCGTACCCACGGGCGCCGGCTCGCACATCCCCTTTGTGCTCGGCCTGCTCTCCATGCCGCTCAGCCTGATGTTCGACCCGGACTCGTTCTATTTCGGCGTCCTGCCGGTCGTGGCCGAGGTCGCCAAACCGTTTGGCGTACCATCGCTGCAAGTAGCGCAGGCGGCCCTTCTGGGCCAGATGACAACCGGCTTTCCGGTCAGCCCCCTGACACCGGCCACCTTCCTCGTCGCCGGACTCAGCGGCATTGACCTCGGCGCGCACCAGCGCTTCACCATCCCCTGGCTTTTTGCCGCATCGGTATTGATGACCTTTGCCGCCGTGGTGTTTGGGCTGTTCCCGATATGAGTATCTTACGCATTGGCAGCGGCGCCGGCTTTTCCGGCGACCGCATCGATCCGGCCGTGGAACTGGCCACCCGTGGCAATCTCGACTTTCTGGTCTTTGAATGCCTGGCCGAGCGCACCATCGCCCTGGCGCAGATGGCGCGCCGTCATGATCCGAACGCCGGTTTCGACCCCTACCTGATCGAGCGCATGGAGGCGGTTCTCCGCCCCTGCCACGAACAGGGTGTGCGGATCATTTCCAATATGGGCGCAGCCAATCCGCTGGGCGCAGCCGAGGCTGTCTTGGACGTGGCGCGACAGCTCGGCATTGCCGGCCTGAAGGTGGCGGCGGTGACCGGCGATGATGTGCTGGCGCAACTGGACGTGGCCGCGCCCCTGATCGATCAGCCCGGAACGGTCAAGGATTTGCGTGACCGCCTCGTCTCCGCCAATGCCTATACTGGCAGTGAAGGTATTGTCGCCGCACTGGAAGCCGGCGCCGACGTGATCCTGACCGGCCGGGTGGGTGATCCTGCCCTGTTCCTGGCGCCGATGATACATGTTTTCGGCTGGCAACCCGACGACTGGAACCGGCTGGCCCAGGGCACAGTTATCGGCCACCTGCTGGAATGCGCCGGGCAAATCAGCGGCGGCTATTTCGCCGATCCCGGCTTCAAGGACGTGCCCGGACTGGCGCATCTCGGCTTTCCCATTGCCGAAGTCTCCGATGACGGCACGGCCACAATCACCAAGATCGCCAGCTCCGGCGGCCTGATCACGGCTGCGACCTGCAAGGAGCAACTGCTCTACGAAATCCTTGATCCCGCCGCCTATCTGCAACCGGACGCCGTGGCCGATATCCGGGGCGTGACGTTTGAGACCACAGGGCCCGATCGCATTTATGTGCAAGGCGGACGTGGCGCACCGCGCCCGGACACCCTGAAGGTGACGCTCGGTTATCTCGACGGCTATATCGGTGAGGGACAGATGTCCTATGCCGGTCCCGGCGCGGTGGCGCGCGGCGAACTGGCGCTCGACATCCTGCGCGAACGGCTGGGTGAGGGTTTCGACGACCTGCAATTCGACCTGATCGGCGTCAATGCTATCGCTGGCGCAAGCCCGCATATGACCGCCCCCGATCCCGCCGAGGTTCGCATACGGGTGGCGGGCCGCAGCGCGGATCAGAAACAGGCGGCGCGCATCGGTCGTGAGGTCGAGGCCCTTTATACCAATGGCCCTTCCGGCGGCGGCGGCGCCTTTACCTCCGTCAAACCGGTCATGGCCGTGGCCTCTACCCTGATCGACCGCGCGCAGGTCAAACCCGCCGTCCATATGAAGGTGTCGTGAGATGAAATTACGCGACCTGGCCCACATCCGCACCGGCGACAAGGGCGACACCTCGCAGATTTCGGTGATCACCTATACCCCCGAATCCTATGCGCGGCTCCGCGATCAACTGACCACGACGCGTGTGCGCGCCTTCTACGCTGGACTGCCCTGCCGGAAAATCGAGCGCCACGAATTGCCCGGCATTGGCGCCCTGATCTTCACCCTCGAAGGCGCGCTCAAGGGCGGCGTCACGCGTTCCCTGGCGCTCGATGCCCACGGCAAGACCCTGGGCGCGCTTCTGCTCGATATCGACATGACGGTTGAGGACTGACCCATGAAAAAGCACCTGCTCATACCAACTTGCACAGACTTGAACTCATTATGGTGCAAGTTGGTATTCGCTTTTTTTCAGCTCAAACGCCGCATGGCTCGCCGCATAAGCGGCAGCGGCCAGTCGGCCTTGCCAAGCCGGGATGAGTCAAGGTCACCGCGACTTGGTATCAGTGCAACGGCCCTTGCGGTTCTGGTTTTCACGACACCGGTACAGGCACATGTCAGCCGCCTGGTGATTGACAGCCGCAAGGTACTGGAGGCAAAGGGCGGACCTGATGGCGCCATCGCCTATGAAGTCCTGAACGGTCATTTTGAAGGCGCCCTCAATCCGGACGACGCCCACAACCGGATCATCACGGACCTTGGCGCCGCCCCTCTCGATACGCTGGGTGAGGTGACTTACAGCTCCAACTTCACGATCATCAAGCCGGTGGACATGTCGCAATCGACCGGCGTACTCTACGACATGATCCCCAATCGCGGCAATGGCGAAGCGATCGTCCCCGATCCGTTCGGCCATATCCACGTCATAACCGGCTGGCAGGGCGATATCGCGCCGAAAGACGGGCTTTACACGGCGCAGGTGCCGGTGGCGCGGCACAAAAATGGCGCGGCCATCACCGGTCCTGTTTTCGTGCGCTTTGTCGATATGAAGGATGGCGCCACCACCCTGCCCCTGATCGGCGGCCTTGGCGCCGGTGTGGCGCGTCCTGCCCCTGTGTCCCTCGATACCCGCAAGGCCCGCCTGTTCTCTCAGGCCGGTGATCAAAGCCCGCAGGTGGCGATTTCCAATAAGGACTGGGCCATCGCTGACTGCTCGCAACTCCCTTTTCCCGGCACGCCCGATCCGATGAAAATCTGCCTGAAAGGCGGCTTCAATGCCCGGCTGAGCTATGGCCTGACCTATACCGGTAAGGACCCGCTTGTTCTGGGCATCGGCTTCGCCGCCATCCGCGATCTCGCCAGCTTCCTGCGCTATAACCAGAGCGGCGCCAATCCGCTGGCCGGCCACATCAAATGGGCCATCACCACAGGCACCTCGCAATCCGGCAATTTCGTTCGAAGCTTTATCCATCTGGGCTTCAATGCCGATGAACAGGGCCGCATCGTCTTCGATGGCGCCAATCCGAACATCGCCGCCCGCATGGTGCCGCTCAATATCCGCTTCGGCGTACCCGGTGGCGCGGCCAATCAGTACGAGCTGGGCAGCGAAGGCATATTGTGGTGGAGCTCCTATGAGGACAAGGCGCGCGGCCTTAAAAAGGCCAGTCTGCTGGATCGCTGCACCGAAAGCCGCACCTGTCCGAAGATCATCGAGACCTTTGGCGCGACGGAAATCTGGAACCTGCGCATGTCGCCGGATCTTGTCGGCAGCGACGCAAAAGCCGATATTCCCTTGCCAGATAATGTGCGGCGCTACTATTTCCCCGGCGTCACCCACGGCGGCGCGCCGGAAGACGCGACCGGCGGCTTCAGCACAACAGGCCAGCACAACCCCTATCTGGCCTGCACCCTGCCGGACAATCCCAATCCGTCCCTGCCACTCTGGCGTGCGTCGGTGGCCGATCTCATCGACTGGGTAAGGGATGGCGTCGAACCACCCGCCAGTCTTTACCCGACGCTGGCCGCTGGCGATCTCGTCGCGCCCACAGCACAGGCCATGGGGATGCCCGATCTGCCCGGCGGCGCAAAACCGGATGGCCTGGTGAATGTGTTCGTCCAGCAGGATGCCGGCGCCGG
>FTKR01809089.1_pt1 | contig 16877 bp, 18 predicted proteins | sample 1658141 | NCBI WGS metagenome assembly FTKR01 (sample SAMEA3914802, study PRJEB12502) | metagenome | biome: forest; material: soil | place: Canada | collected 2010-06-25 | depth 0.1 m | reverse complement strand
GCCAAGGCCGCGCTGGAAGCCTCGACCCGCTATATCGCCCGCGATCTCGGTCCCAAGGGCATCCGTGTCAACGCCATCTCGGCCGGCGCCATGCGTACCCTGTCGCTGGCCGGTATCTCCGGTGGCCGCGGCCTGCACGCCAAGTCCGGCCAGTTCTCGCTGATGAAGCAGGAAACCTCGATGGAAGGCGTGGCCGGCGCGGCGCTCTGGCTGGCGTCTGATCTCGGCTTCTCAACCACCGGCGAAGTGGTCCATGTCGATGCCGGCTTCCATGTGGTGGGCCTGCCTGAAGACATCGAAGCATAAAATCGCGGTCTTTGGCCCATTGGTACGTCGGCGTCGCTGGCCCGTATTTATACACGGGCGGCGCTAGCCTCCTGCCACTGGACTCAAATCTCACGATTTTGGGAGGAGACAGGTCATGCCGAGGTGCCTGATCATTGCAGGCCCTAATGGCGCGGGAAAGACAACGTTCGCGCTGGAATATCTGCCCAATGAAGCGCGTATAATACGTTTCATAAATGCCGATATGATCGCATCCGGCCTGTCACCCTTTGCGCCTGAGAAAGAAGCGGCGGCGGCAGGCAGATTATTCCTGGCTGAAGTTGAGGCGCGAATTCGTGCGCAAGAAGACTTCGCCATCGAGACCACCTTGTCGGGCCGCAGTTATCTCAAACTCATTGATCGCTTGAGAACTTCCGGCTGGTCGGTGGAGTTGTTTTATCTGGCCCTGCCGGATGTCAGTCTGTCGAAAAAGCGTGTTGCTGAACGCGTAGCGCATGGTGGCCACAACATACCTATCGCTGATATCGAACGGCGCTTTCCGCGTAGTTTGCACAATCTTCTAACTCGTTATAGAATGCGGGTTGATAGATGCGTTTGCTTTATGAACGATGACGACCGGGTTGATACGGTTTTTGAACAGTGCGGCGATGATTTTGTGGTCATAAATAAAGCCCTTTATGAACATATCGGTCGTCTTTCAGGACTTAAGACATGAAAAATGTGGAATTGTCACAATGGGCTGATGAGGGGGCGAAAGCCTTGCAGCGCGCCGTTGACAGGGCCACGGACCGCAAGCGCCGCCTTGGCCAATACTGGGTCGAGTGGGACGGCGAAAAGCCGGTTGAAATCCATCCGGAAGACACCACAAAAACCGCCGCCGAATGACTTTTGGTCTGCCGCCATCGCTGGATGACATTGAGACGATTGCGCGGGCGGCCCTGAAACGGCTGCCCGAACCGTTTGCGGGTTATCTGCGCGAGGTCGTGTTGATTGTCGAGGATTTCCCGTCCGAGGATATGCTCGACGACCTCGGCATCGAAGATCCCTACGAACTGACCGGGCTTTATACCGGACGCCCCGCTGAACTTGAAACCATGACCGGCGACCTGCCGCCGATGATCTACCTCTTCCGGCGCGCCATACTCGATGAATGGGCTGACGGCGGCGTGACTTTGAACGATCTCGTAAGTCATGTGCTGATCCACGAGGCCGGCCATCATTTCGGCCTCAGCGATGACGATATGGAATGGCTGGAAGCCGAGCTGAAAAAGACCTAGCGACTATGCACCGTCACCCAGTCGGTAATGGTTGTCAGCGCCACCGGCGACATGGTTTCCTCGATCTCCATATATTCCGATGGCGCACCGGTTTTCGCCGCCTGGAACAGGTGATTGAGGCCCGGCAGTTCGGTGATCGTCGTGTCGGCATTATTCTGCAAAGCCTCTTTGATCGCTGCCAGGTCTTCTTTCGGCGGCACCTGCATATCCAGCGCGCCATTGATCGCCAGCACCGGAACCCTGACCTTTTCAAGCGTGGGGCGCGGATCGGTGCGTATGAATTCGTAGAACCACGGCGTGGTGATGGTGGCGAGCGCCGCTTGCGCCTGTGCTTGCGTCATCTGCCCGCGAGCAGCCATTTCGGCCGCCATGGCGGCGGCTTTTGCCTTCGCGTCATCGAGGCTTTGCGCCGATTTCACCATGTCGAAGACCGCCTTGTTCATCTTCTCAGCCGTGGCGATGACCTCTTCCGGCTGTCCAGCCGCGCGGGCGATGGCGGCCTGCTGCATCAGCAATATCTGATCACCGGGCAGGCCAGGACCAGCCATCAGAACGACAAAGCTGATCGACGGATCGTTTACGGCGACGGCGGGCGCGATCAGCCCGCCTTCCGAATGGCCGATGACGCCGATATGTTTCGCATTGGCTTCCGGCCGCGTTTTCAGCCAGGTAACAGCGGCCTCCGCGTCGGTAGTGAAATTGGTTGTCGTCGCATTGGCATAGTCGCCGGTAGACGCGCCGATGCCGCGCTTGTCGTAACGCAGTACAGCGATGCCGGCGCGATTAAGCGCATCAGTCAGCACCAGGAAAACCTTGTGGCCGAAGACATCCTCGTCGCGCGTATGCGGTCCCGAACCGGCGATCAGCACGACGGCAGGAAAGGGGCCTTTGCCCTGCGGCACGCTGAATGCGCCGGCCAGTTTGATGCCGGCAGCGGCATTATCGAAGGTCACATCCTGGGAGGTGTAGGGTAGTGGTCCGGCGGCGATGGCTTCTTCCTGTGGGCGCTTCGGCGCCTCGGCGACCACCTGGCCGTCGACCAGGCGCTTGAGCACCAGCGGCATTGGCTGGCCTTGTGTCCAGGTGCCGACCCAGGCTTTTTGCGCGTCATCCCATTTGCCGTCATAACTGCCGTTGATCTTGGCAATGGCAAAGGCGAGGTGATCCGGCGTGGTCGTTACCGTATCCGCTGGCAGGACGAACTTGCCCTGATCCGGGCTTTCCAGGGTGGCGCTGTATTGGCCGCTGTCCTTCTTGATATGGACAATGACATGAAGCTGTCCCATCAGCAGGCCGCCCCAGTCGCCGGCGGCGTCTTCGGCAAGCGCAGGGGCGGCGAATACCAGGGCTAAAGCGGCGCTGATCAGTGCCAGAGATTTTTTCATGATGATTTCCCCCTCTTTATTTTGTCATATTCCGAATTAATCCAGAGTTGTCAAAATGTCCAGAGGGATGGGTAAGAAAAAGCCGCCCGCCTATTCCCGACCGGGTTGTCCCTTTATGCCTTTGAGCGCCAGCACTAGGCTGAAGCGCGCCAGCCAGGCGTCGATACCCGCGATAGAAATCAGGATCGGATATACCCAGCCACCCAGCCTTTCGGGTGCGGCGGGGGGATCGGTCAGGGCGCCGAGGGCGAAGTAGCCGGGGCCCCACCAGCCGCCAACCATTTGCGGCTGGGCGATTTTCAGCAATATGCAGACGATGGCCGCGATAGTGGTGACGCCAAATACCAGAAAGGCGATCAGGCCGATGGTGGCAATCAGGCTTTGCCCGGCAACGCGGAAGAGGGTTTTGGCCATGGTCAGGGCACGGCGGCTGTCGAGCGCATGGGACAGGGCGTGTTCGTCGAGAAAAGCGCGGGCATAGGTTTCCGCCTTGCCGAAACCGGCGAGGGCAGAGGTGGCGCTAAGGCCGGCCGACACGCGTTCTTCCAGGTGGGCGCGGGCCTCGATGACGATATCCTCGCGTTCGGCGGCTGGCAAAGGGGCAAGCACCTGTTCGAGGTAGCCCAGCCAGGTTTCGATGTCGGCAGCGTCCTGTGCGCCCATATCAGTTTCCCCTCTTCAGAAAAGCGTTCAGCCGTTCGGTCATTTCCAGCCAGATATCGCCCTGAGCCTTGAGTTCCGTCGCCCCCGCCGGTGTCAGGCCGTAATATTTACGCGGATGACTGGCCTCAGCTTCATGGCGCCATTCGGATTTGATCAGTCCGGCCTTTTCCAGCCGGTGCAGCAGGGGGTAGAGCGTACCTTCCGACAGGTCGAGCCCGGCTTCCTCATGCAGGCCGTCAAGGATTTTCAGGCCGTACTGCGCGCCATCCTGCAACAGGCGCATCAGGGCAAGTTCGAGCACACCCTTGTACATCTGGGTGCGGCGGCTTTCGGGCGTTTTGTCGGGTGACGGCGGCACGGGAGCCTTTCATGGCCAATTGCTTTGTTATGCAAGGCATATGCCCGAAATGCAAAACTGGCAAATGGAATTTGGCCGTTTCAGCCGTTTTTGTAGAGCTTACCCTTCTCAGCTATGGCGATGAGGCTGAGGGCGATCACGCCGCAGATCAATGCGGCCATTGGCAGCCAATAGATATGGCCGGTCCAGCCCGCGCCGATAAAGCCCGACACAAAAGCGCCGCCGACCGTGGTAACCACGCCTTGCAGGGAGGCGGCGGTGCCGGCGACATGGCCGACCTTTTCCATGGCCACGGCCGAGAAGTTGGAGGTCGACAGCGACATCAGGCCCATGGTCAGGGCTTGCAGGAGGGCGAAGCTGAGTATGGTCTCGCGGCCGCTCCACGCCCAGGCCATATGGATGGCGGTCACCATCAGGTAGCCAGTGAGGGCGGTATGGGAGATGCGTTTGGTGCCGAGGCGTTCGACCAGTGAGGCATTCAGCGCCGAGGCCGCGCCCATGGTGGCGGCGCAGGCCGCGAAGATGCCGGCCATCAGGTGCGGCTTGCGGAAGACTTCCTCGAAGATCTGCGGCATCAGCGCGACATAGGCGAGCAGGCCGCCGATCAAGCACATGATGGCCAGCGAATAGAAGATTGAACCGGGTTCGGTGATGACAAAGAAGCCGACGCGTTTCAGGTGGGCGAGATCGGGGCGATGGCGGTCAGCGGGATTCAAGGTTTCCGGCAGGCGAATCCACGCCCAGATGGTGGTCAGGACGCCTAGGCTGGCCATAATCAGGAAGATGGCGCGCCACGGCCAGACAAGCAGCACAAGCTGGCCGAGGCTCGGTGCCAGGATCGGCACCAGCAGGAACACGACATAACTGATCGATATGACCTTGGCCATCTTGGGGCCGCTGTAAAGGTCGCGGATGATCGAGCGCGTCACCACGCCGGTAGTGGCGATTGCGAAGCCCTGAAAGAGGCGCAGGATCAGCAGGAAGGCGAAATTCTGGCTGGAAGCGACGATCAGGCTGAATATGACATAGACCACCACGCCAGTAATCAAAATGCCTTTACGGCCCAGCCAGTCGGACAGGATGCCGAAGAGCAGTTGGCCAATACCCATGCCGAGGAAGTAAATCGACACGATCCATTGCAGGTGGTTTTCGACTTTCACATGCAGCTCAGCGCCGATCACCGGCAGGGCGGGCAGCATGGAGTCGATGCCGATGGCGCCCAGCGCCATCAGAGAGGCGATCAGGGCGACGAATTCGGCGAAATGGGGCTTTCTGGGAGCGGTTTCAGACATACGCCGCCTATAGGCGCTTTGTGTTGCGCGTGCGAGGGGAAAGTGTGGAGGTGAAAGTAAGCCCCCCACCCCGCCTCAAGTGAGGCGCGGTGGGGGGCTTACTTCATGACCGCCTTGATCTTCTTCTTGCTCCTGCTCTGCGGCGCGATCACCGCCACCGCGCCGCCGGAAGGGGCAAGAGACAGAGTCAGGCTCTTGCCGGAATCGGCAGCAATATCCGAAGCTGCCAGATGGTTCACATCCGCGCCATCTTGCAGGATTTTCGCGCTATATCCACCCGCAGGCAGAAAGCTCAGCGGCATTTCAAGCGTGCGGCCCTCTTCATTGGTCATGGCGCCGATATACCAGGTGTCGCCCTTACGGCGGGCGGTGACGATATATTGCCCGATATCGCCGGCCAGCACACGGGTCTCATCCCACGAGGTTGGCACCGACTGGATAAACCCGGCGCCATCGGCCCAGCTTCCATCGGCGTTCTTATAAGCGTCCGGGCTATCCGAAACCATCTGGAACGGGCTGTCATAGACGACATACATGGCCACGGCCTGACCGCGTGTCGTCTGCACGAACGGTGCGTGATAGCGCTGCTGCTTGGCGAAATCGGCCGGTGTCAGCGAGTGGAAGCCGCCCGGCGTGTAGTCCATTGGCCCTAGGATCATGCGGGTGAAGGGCAGGGTGACATTGTGCGTCGCTGTGATGCGGGCGCTCCACTTGTTGTTTTCGGCCCCCAGCACGCCTTCCTGGGTGACGAAGTTAGGCCAGGTGCGGGCCAGACCATTGGGTGGATAGGCGCCGTGCAGGTCGACCATGATGTGGTGCGCCGCCGCCTTTTCCAGCACCTTGTGATACCAGTCGACCATCTCCTGGTCGTTGCGGTTCATGAAATCGACCTTGATGCCCTTGATGCCCCAGGCTTCATATTGCGTCAGCGCCGCGTCCATCTGGTTATCGAGCTGCTGCCATTGCACCCACAGCCAGACGCCGACACCCTTCGATTTGGCATAGGCCAGCAGTTCCGGCATGTCGATCACCGGCTTGGCTTTGGTCACGTCGGCATCATCACGCGGCTCGATATCGCTGTTAACCGACCAGCCTTCATCGATCAGGATATCATCGAGCTTCATCTCTTTCGAGAAGTCGACAAAGGCCTTGTAGCTGGCGGTATTGATGCCGGCGTTTGGGCCAGAAGCAGGCATGTTGAGCGCCCAGTCGTTCCACCAGTCCCACGAGGTCTTGGCGGGCTTGATCCAGGATGTGTCCTTGATCTGCGACGGCGTGGCCAGGGTCGGGATCAGGGTGGAGGCGGTCAGGTCGCCCGGCGTATCGCCGAGCATGACCACGCGCCATGGTGTCTGGAAGCCATTGCCGGACATATGAACATTGGCCGAGACCGATTTGCGCGAACGGAAATTGCGGTCGTTATCGAAGCGCGGCGGCAGGGTAACGCTGACGCCCAGGCCCGCATCGCCGCGACCGGAAAGGAAGAAGCCGGGATAATCCTTCACGTCGGACTCGGCGATGGCGAAGGTGGTCTGCGCGTCACCGGTTTTGCAGACCAAGGGTGCCATATAGTTGTTGAAGTTGCGGATTTTTGAGGCTTTGACCGGATCGTATTCGGCCTCGAAACTGCTGTCGAAGCGGCCCATATTGGCGCCCCAGCAGTCATAGTCCTTGGGGAAATTGAACTGGGTGTTCTCGTTCATCACCTTGAAATCACTGACGCCCGCCTGCTCCGGCACGACATAGCGGAACGCCACGCCTTCATCATAGGCACGCACCGCAAGATCGAATTTCAGGCCCTTGGTCGTGGTGAAGGCCAAATCCGACTGGGTGTAATGATCCGATGCCGTGGCCGTTTTGCCAACCACGAGGTTCCAGGTGGTGTTGACCGAGTTTCCGATATGTTTGGTGTATTGCGCTCCTGCGCCAATCTGTCCGATGTCAAGGTTGAGGCCGAGTGGGGAGGGATCGATGACCGCCTTGCCGTCACGACTGATGGCGTAGGTCAGCTTGTCGCTGTCCACGGTAACGACATTGCGGCCATCGGGGGAAGTAAAGGTGACGGTTTCCGCCTGAGCCGCCGTAGTAAGGGCGGCGCACAGGGCGATGAGGCTGGTGGCCAGCAGATATCGTGACATGAAAAAGCTCCCGGTAATTATTATTTGCCGGGAGCTTAAATTGTACGACTTTTTTGAGCAAGCTATTTGGCGCGATAGTCGGCAATTACCTCACCCGACTGGGTGATCTCGGCCTCGTGTGGAGCATCGCGCTCGGTTTCGGCGATACCGGCTTCGTACCATGCCTTCATAGCCGGCTGTTGCAGCATGAAATCGACATAGGCGCGAGCCTCCTTGCTGAGATTGAAGCCGACGCCATAGGTCTGGATGCGGAAAACGACCGGCGCGTAAAAGGCGTCCACCGCCGTGAATTGGCTGCCGGCCAGAAAGGGGCCGCCGAAATTTGTGAAGCCGTAGCGCCAGATGTCGTCAATGCGGGCCAGGTCGCGGATCAGGGCCGGCGGGGTATCGAACATCTTGACCCGGATGCCGATATTCATCGAGCACAGATTACGCACTGTGCTGAAACCGGAATGCATTTCCGCCGCGGCCGAGCGGGCAAAACTGCGGGCCTCACGCGATTGCTGCGGCCAGACGGCGGGATGGTCTTCGTAAATATGTTCGGCGATCGCCAGCGAATCCCAAACAGCAACCTTGTCGTCAATCAGACAGGGCACCAGGGCGGTTGGTGAAAAGGCCTTGAAAGCGCTGTTGTCGGGGGTAAAGTAATGCTGGTGCTCGATAAATGGAATGTCGAGCGCCTTCAGCAATACCCAGGGCCGCAGCGACCACGACGAATAGTTCTTGTTACCGATATGCAGTTCGTATGGGGCGTTTGGCATGGAGGTGTTCCTTTATCTCCAGGCTAAAAAGCCTGGCAAGCATGACCATGCGCCCGAGCTTATGCGAGGAGCTTCGCGGCGCTTGAGCGCTGACAATGTCGCAAGGCTGATAAAATCTCCAGAGGGTTTTCCCGCCAAAAAGGATCGAGTTTCGGCCAAAACAGATCTTATACAAAAGATTAACGGATGCAGGCGATGATACCGGCATGGTTAGTTCCCTTGCCCGCACCGATTCCCTCTCCGAAGCCGATGAAGCCTCGGTTGGTGAAGGCGTTGATGCGGCGCAAGCATCTGAGCTGGATCAGATTTTCGACGACATCATCGCCGAGGCGCCGCAACTGAAAAACCAGGCGCGTCACGTCCTGCTGCGTCGCCTGGCCGATGTGGTCTGTCTGCCCGAAAGCCGGATCAACGCCTTCGAGCGCGCCGTCACCGCCGACCTGCTGGTCGAGATGCTGCGGGAATCGGCGCTGCATGACCGGATGCGCGTCGCCAGGCGCGTCAGCATCCTGGCGGAAATCCCCAATTCGCTGATCCGTATGCTGATCACCGACGACGCCGAGGTGGCGCGGCCGCTGATTGAGGACTGCGAATCCCTGAGTGACGCCGACCTCTATTATTGCGCCAGGTTCGGCAACCATCACCACCACATGCTTCTGGCCACGCGCAAGGAGTTGTCGAGCATCCTGTGCGAATATCTGGTCGATACCGAGAATATGCCGGTCATCGAAACCCTGCTGAAAAACCAGCGCGCCCGCCTGTCGCAGCCGGCGCTTGAGGCGGCGGTGGCCATGAGCCAGAACCATTCACAGCTCATCCCGCTGATCATGAAACGTGCCGAACTGCGGCCGTCATCGGCCTATGTGCTGTTCTGGTGGGCGGAGGCTGACTGCCGGCGACTGATCCTGACCCGCTTCGGCGTCAATCGCGAAATCATGCAGGATATGGCCTCGGATGTCTTCGCCATGATGGCCGCTGAAAAATGGCAGGACCCGCTGGCCCGCAAGGCGTTGCAATTCATCGAGCGCCGCCAGCGCAATCGCGAAGCGTTGGAGAAGAGCCCCTATACCTCGCTGGAAGCCGCTATCGCCGAGGCGGCGCGCCTGGGCATGACGCGCCACATGGCCGAGGAAATTTCCTATATGTCGGGCATCAAGCCGGCCACCGGCGCCAAGCTGATGCGCGATCGCGGCGGTGAGGGGCTGGCCGTGCTGTGCAAGGCGACCGGCCTGTCGAAAAAAGCGCTCAAGGCCTTGTGGAAGGCCCTGCGCCGTCCTCTGCGCACAGCAGAAGGCATCATGCATCCACACCTCGCCGAAGTGTTGATCACCTATGATATCCTGGCGGTCGATCGCGCTCAGACCGTGCTGCGTTACTGGAACTGGTCGCTCTCTTCGGCCCTGACTCATGTCATGCTGCGCGCCATATCTTCGGGCGAGGATGTCGATCTCGATTCGCTGAGTGTGCCGCAACGCGCTGCCATGCTGGCGTTTGCGCAAGATTTAAAGGGCTAGGCTGCATCGCAAACTGGATATATCTACAGTTTGCAGCCGTTATAAATCACGCTGAACTGTCTTTAATTCTCCATATATCAAGTAATCCGCCACCTACATCTGCATGGCTTGCGCTTTTTTTGACGATAAGGCTTGAATATTGCAAAGCGGTGGCCTAGGTAAAGTCCACAAAGTGCAAAGGATAATATAATGGAAAGCAAGACGGACACCTTAGACATGACGGCGGATATCGTTTCTGCCTTTGTCGGTAATAACTCCGTACCGGCCAGCGAACTGCCTTCGCTGATCCAAAGCGTCTATGCTGCGCTCAACTCTATTTCTTCCGGTGAAGAGACCAAGGTCGAAGCGCCCAAGGAACCGGCTGTTTCGGTCAAGAAGTCTATTTCTTCCGACTTTATTGTTTGTCTGGAAGACGGACGCAAGTTCAAGTCGCTGAAGCGTCACCTGCGCACCAAATACGGCATGAGCCCCGAAGACTATCGCGCCAAGTGGAACCTGCCGAAGGATTACCCGATGGTCGCGCCGAACTACGCCAAGGCACGCTCGGACCTGGCCAAGCAGATGGGCCTCGGTCAGGGCGGCCGCCAGGTCACCCGCAAGGCCCGCGTCGCCAAGGTCTAAACCTTGCCGCTTTGAGAATTTAAAAGCCCCGGCCGTATGGCCGGGGCTTTTTTATTTGCGAACCATTATACGGATCGCTTTTTTATACACATGATCGGCAATATTTTCCTGTGGCCAATATGACTCAATCTGGCCGTATTTAAAATAAAAGCGAAGGCCGCCACACCTGAGATATGGTTGCCAAATCTCATTAATCCCCATGAATCAGCGGATTAACGGGTTCTGGATAAAGTCTGCGTTAACCCTTTTTTGCTTGCCAAGGATTCACCAGTTAAGAGAAGGTGAATTTGGGTGATTCGCGGGTATGGGCTGTTTTATACAGACTTGATTCAAGTGTTCGCGTCTTGTTCTAATTTGTAGATGTATATGCGAAGGCCTTATCCTTGGTTTGTCCAATGGAGGCGGTTTTAGCGAAGGGGCAGACGAACTTTTACTTATGGCTGGTTTAGCTTCCGAAATGTTGGCGGCCCTGCGCTCGCATGAGGACATCTTTCGTTACTGGAAGAGTCTGCGCCGTTGCGGCAGGCTGCCCTCCCGGCAAGATCTCGACCCGGTGGCGATCAAGCGCCGCCTGCCGACCATCAGCCTGATCGACGTATTGGCGCCAAACCCTGACAACAATCCCGAAGGCTTTCGTCAGCGACTGGCCGGCACGGAGCTTTTCTCCGCCTATGGTGAAGAGATCACCGGCAAACGGCTAGACAGCATCTATACAGAACCCGAAGCGCAATACTGGGCCGAGCATCTGACCTTCGTCGTTGAAACCGGCAAGCCGAATGTTGGTCTCCATTCCATGGCCTGGCGCGGTGCCAAGGGTCTTAGCCTGTTTTGGCTGCGTCTGCCGCTGGCGTCGGATGGCGTCAATGTCGATATGATTCTTGGCCATGATGCGCTGATCGGCAAAATCGACCTGCTGCAATCAGGTATACGCTCGGCTTCGTAAACAAGAACAGGCGAGGGCATCAAACCCGCCATGTGCAGACTTTTACACCTGTTTCAAATCATTTTATCCCTGACCTGGCTATCCACTAATGCCCGTATTTTGGGTGTATATAATGGATATGCAACTTAAATTATATTTATATAAATTAACTACATAAAAGTGCGTCAAAAAGGAAATTATACCTATTCACTTTTTTTAATAGGAAAGTTATCCTCTATATCTGGCGCGCGCCTATGATTTGACCGTGGATTAAACACGGCCAGCAGGCGATGGGAGTTAAGATGATAAAGGTACAAAATACAGCAGGTATTTCCGGTATTTCGGGTATGCGCAGTGGTCGGTCACAGGGGCGTGCTGATGGTTTGCGGCGTGATGTGGCGCAGGCCCTGTTCGTGATGGACCTGGTAGCGCTGGCCACGGGCGTCCCGGCGGCGCAGATTCGCAGCGCCACACGCGGTCAGGCCCGTGCGGCGCGCGCCCGGCAGGTTGCGATGTATCTCGCCTATGTCAGCTTCGAATGGCCGCTGGCGCGCATCGGCGCCGCATTCGGCCGTGACCGCACCACGGCCGGATATGCCTGTCGCCTGATTGAGGATTTACGTGATGATCGTGCGTTCGATGCCCGGTTGGAGCATCTGGAAACCTGCCTGAAAAGCGCGCCGGATCCGTTTGATGTCAAGCTGCTCGGCACCAACCTGACCGAAATGGTGGCGTGACTAAAGGCGATGGCTTCAGGCCGTCGCCTTTTTCAATCGCTCGACCATTGACATCAGGCCGTTGGTGCGCTGCGACGACAGGGCCTCGTTCAGGCCCAGTTTTGCCAGGGTGTCGCGGATGGAAAAGTCCTGGATTTCGCTGTAGGGCAGGCCGTCGAGCAGGCGGACCAGCACGGCGATCAGGCCCTTGACGATAAAGGCGTCGGACTCGCCACGAAAGCGCAAAATGCCCTCCGGCGCGGCGTCCATGACCAGCCACACCTGCGAGGCGCAACCCAGCACCTTGGTGGCGGGGGTCTTCTCTTCGGGTTTGAGCGGCGCCAGATCCTTGCCGAGATCGATGATGTAGCGATAGCGTTCCTCCCAGTCGTCGAACAACTCGAACTCGTCGAGCAGGTCGTTCAGGCGGGATTGAAATTCGGACATGGGCGCGCTCACGGTGGGACTGGCGCCTATATGTCGATTTACGACGCGGGGTTCAAGCGCGGATATGTAAGCGTTCCTCTCTCAATTCATATCTGGGGGCAAAACAGTTCAGTTCAAGAATTGGCAGGGCGCTTTTTATGCATAGACTGCGGAGCTTCAACAAAAGAGGACCCGAAGACATGCAGCAAACGCCGATTGAACATGAGGTGATCATCGCCGGTGGCGGTCCAACGGGACTGATGCTGGCGGGCGAACTGGCCCTGACCGGTGTCGACGTTGCCATTGTCGAGCGTCGCCCCAACCAGGATATCACCGGCTCCCGCGCGGGTGGTCTGCACGCCCGCACGATCGAAATATTGGATCAGCGCGGGATCGCTGACCGGTTCCTCGCGGAGGGGCAGAAGGCGCAGGCCATCGGGTTCGCTGGCGTTACCTTGAGCATCAGCGACTTTCCCACCCGCCATCCTTATAGCCTCGGACTTTGGCAGACCCATATCGAGCGGATACTGGCCAGCTGGGTCGGCGAACTGGGGGTGCCGGTTTATCGCGGACGCGCAGTGACGGGTTTCACGCAGGACGAGTCCGGCGTTGATGTCGAGCTGTCCGATGGTGAGGCCATAAGGGCGCAATATCTTGTCGGCTGCGATGGCGGTCGCAGTCTTGTCCGCAAGGCCGCCGGCATCGCCTTCCCCGGATCGGATGCGACGACCAGCAACCTGATCGCCGAGGCCGAGTTGTCCGAACTGCCGCCGCAATGGGGCGTCCGGCGCGATGCCCTCGGTATTCATTCCATCGGCAGGGTAAAATACGAAATCCGTGATGGCGAAATCGTCTATGCGAATGAGGGGCCTGTCCGCATCCTGGTGACCGAACAGCACGTAGGCGCTACGACCGAACCCACGCTGGACGATCTCAGGGCGGCGCTCATCGCCGTATACGGCACCGATTACGACATCCATAGTCCCACCTCGATTTCCCGTTTCACCGATGCGGCACGACAAGCTGAAGCCTACCGAAAGGGACGCGTGCTTCTGGCCGGCGACGCCGCGCATGTACATGCGCCGGATGGTGGCCAAGGGCTCCAGACCGGCGTGCAGGATGCGGTAAATCTGGGATGGAAACTGGCCCAGGTGATAAAAGGCACGTCACCCGAAAGTCTGCTCGATACCTACCACGCCGAGCGCCATCCGGTCGCGGCGCGGGTGTTGCGCAACACGATGGCCGCTGTCGCCCTTCGTCGCGAAGACGATCGCACCAAGGCTATGCGCGACACGATGGCGGAACTCCTTGGCATGGAGGAGCCGCGCAAGACGTTCGCCGCGATGATTTCGGGTCTGAGCATTCACTATGATCTCGGCGAGGGACATCCGCTGCTTGGGCGTCGGATGCCCGATCTCGATCTGATGGCCGCCGATGGCCCGCTGCGGGTCTTCACCTTGCTGCATGAGGCTCGACCGGTACTGTTCAATCTCGGCGAACCCGGCGCTTTTGACATCGCGCCGTGGGCGGATCGGGTGACGGTGATCGATGCCGAATGCGCTGGTGAGTGGGTGCTTCCGGTGCTCGGAACGGTCACCGCGCCCTCCGCCGTGCTGATCCGGCCGGACGGCTATGTCGCCTGGGCGGGAGAGGGAACACAAGCGGGGCTCGTTAAGGCACTGACCACCTGGTTTGGCCCGCCTGGTGCGTCCTAGGCCCTTTTCAAAGTCTCGCCCGAAAGCTATTTTTCCAATGTGGCGCGAGCCGGATCAAACCCCACGACTTCCCGGATCACAATCATTGTTTTGAAAGATCCGACGCCCAGTTCGGTCGTGAGCTCACGCTGACAAAACCGCTCGTAATCGGCCATCGAACCGACGGCGACCGTCACCAGGAAGTCTGTTTCCCCGGTCACATCCCATGCGCCCAGAACGTCTTTTGACCGGGTCATGGCGCGTTTGAACGCGTCAGTAACCTGCCTGGCCTGGGTGGTCATCGTGATCAGGACGTGAATCAAAATGCGCGGTTGAAGGCGGCCGGGATCGACGATCGCCACGTCGCCGACAATGACGCCTTCGGCGCGCAGGCGGCGTAACCGGCGCAGAACCGCGGATTCGGATAGACCGACAGCATCGGCCATTACGCGCGCTGGCTCCAGGTTATTGCGCCGGACGCGCGCGAGCAGCCTATGGTCAAAATCATCCAGAGGGACGAAATTCGTCATATAATGCTTTCTTGTGACGCTTTCAGTTGTAAATGTAGCTGAAATCGCCGGGAAACACAACGCCGGTTCGTCTATGTTGCCGGCATGAGCAAGCCACTCCCCCTTCAAACGCCTCTATCCCGTTTACAGATCATGCTGCCCTATTTCGGAATGCTGGGTGGCATGATTTCACTCGCGCTGGGCACGTCCTTCGCCAAGACGCTTTTCCCACTGATTGGCGCTCAGGGCACATCCGCCTACCGGGTGGGCCTGTCCGCTGTCGTTCTTCTGGCGATATGGCGTCCCTGGCGGTTCCGGTTCGCCGCCAATGACCTGCGGGCTATCGTGCTGTATGGCGGGGCCATCGGCGCGATGAACCTGCTGTTCTATATGTCTCTCAAGACTATTCCGCTCGGTCTGGCGCTTGCCATTGAGTTCAGCGGGCCGTTGTCTTTGGCGCTGATCCATTCCCGCCGGCTGGTCCATTTTCTTTGGATCGGGCTTGCGGTCGTGGGCCTCGTCCTGCTGCTGCCAATCGGTGGTGGTGGTCACACTCTCGATATGGGAGGGATGCTTCTGGCCGGCGCGGCGGGGGTGTTCTGGGCGCTTTACATCATCTTCGGAAAGCGCCTGTCTCACATTCCGGCCGGTCAGTCGGTGGCCATGGGCATGACGATGGCGGCTGTGGTCGTGGTTCCGTTTGGGGTGGCGGAAGCGGGCCTGTCCTTGCTGCAACCGGGCGTCCTGTTATCTGGACTGGCGGTCGCCGTTTTTTCCAGCGCGCTGCCTTACGTGCTCGATATGAACGCCTTGCGGCAAATCCCGAAGCGTACCTTTGGCGTTATCACAAGCGCCGAACCCGCTGTCGGCGCCATGGCCGGATTGTTTGTGCTGCATGAATACCTGAGCGGACTCCAATGGATCGCCGTGGCCGCTATCGTTGTGGCGGCGGGCGGTTCGATCGCCACGACAAACAATGCCAGTAAAAAAACATCCGCCGAGCCATTGCCTGCCGAATAGGTATTTGGCTAAGCCGCTTTCAGCCGCAGGATCGCCTTCAGCGCCTCGCCTTTGCGCGACACGACGCCGAAAGCACCGCCCATGGCCTCGGCGTTAAGCTTGACGATGGCCCAGCCCAGGCCGGCGCCTTCATGGCGGCGGTTCTCAGCGTTTTCGCCTTGCTCGAAGGGTTTCATCAGCCGCTCAACCTCGCCTTGATCGGGCGCATTGCCACGATTGAAGACAGTGAGAGTGACATAGCCATCGGTTCGCCTGGCATTGATTTCGATGACTTCACCGGTGGCGGTAAAGTCGATAGCATTGCGCAGCAGGTGATCAAGGCAGGACGCCAGGCCGCGTGGATCGAGCCAGGCGTGCAGGTCTTCCTCAACGACGCGATTATACAGGGTGACTCCACCTGCCGTCGCCTGGGGGCGGAGCTTGCCGATGGCTTCCTCGATGATCGGCAGGAGGGGCTCGTTCATCGGGGCCAACCCACCGCCGCCTTCGAGGCGCACGATATCGAGCACATTGTTGAACAGGGTCAGAAGCTTCTTGCCGCTATCACGGATGATACCGGCATATTCGACATATTGCGGCGAGCCGAGCGGGCCGTAGAGTTCCTGGTTCAGGATGTCGGAAAAGCCGATAATGCTGTTGAGCGGGGTGCGCAGTTCGTGGCTGACCATGCGCAGGAAGGCGCGCTTGGCGACATCCCTGGTGGCTTCCTCAGCAGCCGCCTCACGGGCGGCCTCCAGGGGCCAGTTTGGCGCTTCGGCCGGCTTCGGGAAAGACATGCTACACCTGAAAGCCGCACGGTGGTCAGGACGTACGGCATAAATCTCAATTTAAGCAGGGGGTATTAAGCATCGGTTACCCTGCTCCGTGCCATGGTTAAAAAGACCCGGTTTTGTAACATGTTGCCCCCGGAATCTCCCGCCTTGAGGGATATCCGTGGGCAATGTCACATTTCTGGCTAAAATTCAGATGCTTATTATATAGGCGGGAGCTTTGCCCCGTGCACTTTGTTCGTCTTTAGGGAATTCATCAGGCGTGTCGCTTAAAGCCTATTTTCAGGATGAAACACCGAATGCCGTCGAAGGCCTGCCCGGTTTGCGGCTGCCTGGGCTGCGCCTGAGCGTCGTGGTCTGGCATCTGTGCTGGGCCGGCTATTGTCTGTTCGGCCTGCTCGGCCTGTTGCTGTTACCGGCGTCTCCGCTGGTCATCGCGGCATTGGTGGCGATCACCATACCGGGCGCGGCCTGTGTCATCCTGCTCAGCCGTGACAGCCAGTTCATGCGCCAGGCCCTGATGTGG
>FTKR01815344.1_pt1 | contig 16882 bp, 12 predicted proteins | sample 1658141 | NCBI WGS metagenome assembly FTKR01 (sample SAMEA3914802, study PRJEB12502) | metagenome | biome: forest; material: soil | place: Canada | collected 2010-06-25 | depth 0.1 m | reverse complement strand
TTCCAGGCCGCTATGATGTGGCGAAAAGCATTAGCTGGCGAGAAACGGAGCGCAGCGTACCTTAAGTACGTGAGCACCGGATCGCAGACAGATGATGGTTTGCAGACCATCAGAGCGAGACTGGAAATCATCCCTTTACACTGCCCGCGAGCAGTCCCCTCACATAGTGGCGTTGCAGCGCCAGAAACAGCAATATCACCGGCGCGATGGTGACCGTAGCGCAGGCCATGACCATGCCGGAATCCTGGATATGTTCCTGCGACAGCGAGGCGATAGCCAGCGGCAGGGTATAGTTGTGGTCGTCCGACAGCACGATCAACGGCCACAGGAAATCATTCCAGGCCGTCAGAAACGTAAAGACGCCGAGCGTCACGATGATCGGCGACATGTTGGGCAGGACGATTTTGCGGAATATCTGCCATTCCGAGGCGCCATCAACCCGCGCCGCCTGGAGCATCTCATCCGGCAAACCCAGCGCGTACTGCCGAACGAGGAATATCCCAAATAACGACGCCATGAAGGGCACCACCACCCCGGCATAGGAGTTGAGCAGGCCCAGGGTCTTCAGCTGGAAAAACAGCGGCAACATGGTCAGTTGACCGGGGATGACCACCACCGCCAGCAGGAACTGAAATAGCTTTTGCCGGCCCTTGAAGTCGAGCTTGGCGAAGGCGTAGCCGGCCGTCACATTGAAGGCCAAAGACAGGAGCGTGGCCAGTGACGCCACCAGCAGGCTGTTAAACAGGAAGCGTCCCATGCGCTGGTGAGCGAACAATTCGGCGTAGTTGGCAAGCGTCGGATCATGCGGAAACAGCCGCGCCGGAAAAGCGTTGGCCTCGGCCTCCGGCATGAAGGACATCGACAGCATCCACAGCAACGGAAACGCCGACACCAGCGATGCGACGATCAGAAAGGCGCTGATCCAGACCTGCTGAAGCGTGATCTTCATGCGAACACCTCTTCCGACTTCGGCCGCAGGAACGACAGGCCCATCAGCACGGCGAACAGGATAAAGGCCGTGGCCGAGGCATGACCGAGGTTCCACCATTTGAAGCCGTCTTCGTACATGAAATAGAGCAGCGACACGGTCGATTGCGCCGGCCCGCCCTGGGTCATGACATAGGGTTCGGCAAACAACTGGAAATAGCCGGCTATGGTCAGCAAGGCCACCATCCACAGGCTGGGTGCTACTCCGGGAAGCGTGACATGAATAAAACGTTCCCACGATCCGGCGCCATCGACGCGGGCGGCTTCATAGAGATCGTCCGGGATGCGTTGCAGGGCCGCCAGCAGGATCAGCATATTGTAGCCGAAATTTTTCCACACCGAGAACAGGATGATAGCCGGCATGGAGAAATGCGGATTGCCCAGCCAGTCGATGGGGCGCAGGCCGATAACAATCAGGAACTGGTTCAGCCAGCCGTATTGGGCATCCAGCATGTAGCGCCAGATGACCGCGGCGGCGACCAGGGTCGCCACATAGGGCGCGAACAACGCCGTGCGGTACAGCGCTTTCAGCCCGACGCCCGGTACATTCAGCGCCATCGCCATGACCAGCGACACCAGGATCGACAGGGGTGCGCCGACCATAGCGAAATAGCAGGTATTGCCAAACGCCTTCCAGAACAGCGGCGTCTGCAACAGGTTGATATAGTTGCCAAGCCAGATAAAGCGCAGGTTCTTGAGGTCGGCCAGGGCGTAGATGTCGAAATCGGTGAAGCTCATCACCAAAGCGCCCAGCACTGGCATCAGGAAAAACACACTAAGCACAAACATGGCCGGCGCCACGAAAACGTGTCCCGGTGAAATTTCCCGCATAAGGGCGCGCACAGTCGTCATGCCACCCCCCGCAATTCGAGCATGGCGCGGCGTTTGGCGAGGATCGTCCAGGAGAATTCGTCCAAGCCTTTAAGAGCCGCATCGAGCGTCGTGATGCCGCGCACGACCCGTTCCAGCGCCGCCACCATCTCATTGGCGATGCGCTCCCATTCCGGCACCTGCGGCGGTGGACGGGTACGATTAAGCTGATCGAAGAAAGTCAGCGACCGCCGGTCCTGCATCAGGCTGGTCTGTAGCCATGCCCCCCGGTCTGCCGGCAGGTCGCCGGTGACCTTGTAAAAACCAGCCTGGCGCTGTGGATCGCACAGATATTCGATGAAACGGAAGGCCTCATCCTTGCGCTTCGACGCGCGCGGAATGCACAGCGACACCCCGCCGGCCGAAGAGTCACCCAGCCCGTGTGGTCCGGGCAACGGCGCCGTGGCCCACTGGTCCTTCAGGTCAACCGGCAAGCGTTTGGCGAACTCGGCCAGGTTCCACGGTCCGGTGATGATGAAAGCGAAATCGCCGCGTGCAAACGACGAATAGACGTCGGTCACTTCTGAATGGGTCAGGCGCGCGGCATACCCCCGCTGATAGAGCGAAGCGGCATAGGCGAAGCTGTCACGCACCCCTTTCTGCCGGAAACCGCCACGCGTATCACTGTCGGTCAGGATCGGCGCGTCAGCCTGAAGGCAGAACGCCACCAGCGGTTCATATTCGGCGAAGGGCATCAGGAGACCATATTTGCCGCTACGCCGCTCGCCAGAAAGCGCCGCCAGTTGCGCATCCCAGCCAGCCCAGGTCTCCGCCGGCGTCTCAAACCCGGCCTTCTGCAACAGATCCCTGCGATAAAACAACAGCCGCGTATCGACATACCACGGCACCCCCAGAACCTGTCCATCAAGCGTTACCGACTGCCGCGCGCCGTCGAACCAGCGATCGAGAGATATCCCACTGTGCGCCAGGCGGCCCGTCAATGGCTCCAGCGCCCCCAGGGCGGCGAATTCAGACACCCAGGTGTTTCCCAGCGCGATGACATCGGGCAGGTTATCGGCAGCGAAAGCGGTCAGCAGCTTTTCGTGCGCCGCGCCCCACGGCAGGGCCTGCACCCGCACCGGAACAGAGGGGCTGGTGGTCTCGAAAGCCTGGGCAATCCCTCCCAAGGCCTCGCCTTCCACGCCCATGGCCCATACCCGCAGCGGTTCGTGCTTTTTGGCGCAGGCTGCCGGACTGACCGCCGCAAGCGACGCCAAAGCCAGTCCAAACCTGCGCCGGTCCGTGCTCATCAGGCCTTCAACCAATTCCCTGTTTCGGCCACGGGCTGGAAACCCGCCGCCAGGAACGCCTTCTTCACCAATGGACCGGTGACCGGGCTTCTGTTGAACATATCCCAGACAAAGCCGGAGCGATAGTTCTCCAACCCGATCAGGATCGGTCCCTGATCGATGCCGAGATATTCATCCGCCACCCACCCGGCTTTCGCGGTATGAAGTCCGGTTTTCGACGGCAGATCCGCAGGAAAACTCGGATTGAAGGCGTCCATGAAACCATACTGACCATAGAGATCGTCACCATACCGGTCGCGCATCGCCTTTATAGCGGGCACGCAGATATCCGGCGCGAACATCACCGAACCTGTGGCGGCGGTCGGCGCGATCGTGCCATCATCCAGCCCCTCCTTGTCACCTGTCTGCGGTCCGCGTGCGCCATATTCCTGGAACTGGACCTCGCGCCCCCCCACCTTCGCCTTGACATAGGCCGGGCCACGACAGGCCGTCAGCCCCCAGATATCGGCGCCATAATCCTTGAATCCACCGGGGTTCTTGATGGCGTAATTGCGCTGAGCGGCCGTGGCGCGCTGTGAATTGATAAAATAGTCGATGCCCTTGCTCCGCATAAAGGTGTCGGCTATGCCGCGATAATCGTACCAGCACTGGCTGTACTGATGACCAAACATCGGTGCGAATCCGAGATGCGGTTCGCCGAAATTATCGCCCCAGGTGCCGCCGATGGTCGCCATCCAGGACTGCCAAGCCTTGGCCGTCAGGGGATGGGTCGGAGACGCCATGCCGAGGTGATAGACCATCATGCCTTCATTATAGCGGTCCCAGCTGCGATTGATCAGCCCCTTGCTGTCGTGATCCTTCATGCCGGGCTCGGGATGCCAGCCCATGCTGACCAAGCCGTTTTCGCGTGCCATGAACGACCAGTCGACGCGTTCGTATATTTTCATCGCCAGGTCGCGGATTTCGCTTTCGATGGCGTTCTTGTCATCGAAAAAGGCCGCCGCCGTCAGGGCCCCACACAGGAACAGCGAGGTGTCGATACTCGACAGCTCGACCTTGTTGTAGCGCAGGCCGGTATTCATGTGCAGGAAGTGGTAGAAGAAGCCCTTGTAGCCCATCATCCCGACCGGGTCTGGCCCCTGCGGACCATTCCAGAAGGTCCGCAGGGCTGTGCGCGTCCGTTCGGCGGCATCGAACCGGCTGACATAGCCGCTTTTCGAGCCAATGCAGTAGGCCGTTAAAGCAAAACCGACCGCCGCGATCGAACAGAAATCAGGACTTGGCCAGTTATCCGGCGACAGGCCAGTTTTGGCGTCGGTCGTTTCCCAGAAATAGATGAAAGTCCGCCGGTGCAGATCGGCCAGTTGCGCGTCGAATTCAATACCGCTCTTTACCGGTTGCGCCTTGCCGCAAGATGCCAGAAGTGCGCCGGCGCCTACGGCCAGCATAAGGTTACGCCGATTGAGATCGATAGGCCGGATCATCTGTTTTCCCTGTATTCCAGCCAGATTTCCGGCCCGCTATTCCACGCTTTGTGAACGGCTGTAAACGCTTACAAATTTCTTGTCAACGGCGATATAAGCGTTTACTGACTCAGGAAAAGTGCGCGTGCAGATGGAGGAAATGGGGGATATGTCGCTGCGTTTTCCGGACGGTTTCCTGTGGGGCTGCGCCACTGCCGCCTACCAGATCGAAGGCGCGCCGGCAGCCGATGGCAAGGGGCCAAGCATCTGGGATCGCTATGCCCATACACCGGGAATGATGGCGAATGGCGACCACGGCGATATCGCCTGCGACCACTATCACCGTTTCCGCGAAGACATCGCCCTGATGAAGCAACTGGGGATGCAGGCCTATCGCTTCAGCCTGTCATGGGCGCGCATCCTGCCGCAGGGCACAGGCCCGGTGAATCCCGCCGGGCTGCAATTCTATTCCGGCCTGATCGATGAACTGCTGAAATACGACATCGAGCCCATGGTTACCCTTTTCCACTGGGACCTGCCCGCCGCGCTCGATGACAAGGGCGGCTGGCTGAACCGCGACAGCGCCGAGTGGTTCGCCGAATATGCCCGTATCGTATTCGCGGCTTTCGATGGCCGGGTCAAAAAGTGGATCACCATCAACGAACCCTGGGTGATCAGCGACGGCGGCTATCTCCACGGCACTATCGCGCCCGGCCATCGCAACCGTTTCGAGGCGCCGATCGCCTCTCATAACCTGATGCGGGCGCATGGCGCGGCGGTGAAAGCCTATCGGGAGGTCGGAAAACACGAGATCGGCCTGGCGGTCAATATCGAACCGAAATACCCTGCCAGCCAATCGGATGCAGACCTTGCCGCCACTCGCCGCGCCGCCGCCTATATGAACGAACAGTATCTCGATCCAGCCCTGCTCGGCTGCTACCCGCCGGAACTGAGCGAAATCTTCGGTGCCGCCTGGCCGGACTGGCCCCAAGCCGATTTCGAGTTGATCCGCCAGCCGGTCGATTTCCTCGGCATCAACTACTATACCCGCGCCGTTATCCGCCATGATGACGACAACTTTCTCAAGGCCACGGCAGTGAAACAGGAGGCCCTCTATAGCGAAACCAACTGGGAGGTTTTTCCGCAGGGTTTCACTGATACGCTATTGTGGGTGCGCCGCCGCTATGGCGATATCCCGCTCTATATCACCGAAAACGGCGCCGCATTCTACGATCCGCCGCAGGCCGAGAACGGGCGTATCCATGACCCGCTACGCACCGATTACCTGCGTACTCACCTACTGGCCCTGCACAATGCAATCTCGCAGGGCGTCGATGTCCGCGGCTATATGGTGTGGTCGTTTATGGACAATCTCGAATGGTCGCTGGGCTACGCCAAACGCTTCGGCATCGTTCACGTCAATTTCGAGACGCTGGAACGCACCCCCAAGGACAGCGCCCTCTTCTATTCGCAGGTGATCGTCAACAAGGGCCCGACCTAACTGCGGATAAACGCCTGACCTTCGGCGTCGAAAAGATAGGTGTCACCTGCGGCGAAACACAGGCGCAACACATCATCGTGCCGGACGGACCGGCTACCGGACAAAAGTGCGCAGACCGGCTGGACCATGCCGGACATCACACTATAGACCGCTTGCGCCGCCCCTAGCGTCTCGACGACATCGACCGTGACGGCAAACCCGTTGGCGCCCTTGCCAACAGTCAGCGCATCCGGCCGCAGCCCCAGCGTTACCCGATCGCCGGCCTTCGCCCGCCTCGCTTCGACCGCCGCAGAAACAATATCGCCGGACAGCAATTTCACTCTGACAGCGGTCTTCGTAACAGCCGTGATTTCCCCCGCCAGCAGGTTCATGCGCGGCGAACCGAGGAATGATGCCACGAACAGATTGCACGGCGCGTTATAGACCTCCATCGGCGTGCCGACCTGTTCGATCACGCCGGCATTGAGCACCACCAGCCGCGACGCCAGGGTCATGGCCTCGACCTGATCGTGGGTAACATAGATCATGGTCGTCGCCAGTTCGCGATGCAGGCGGGCGAATTCGTGGCGCATATGGACGCGCAGGCCGGCATCAAGATTGGACAAGGGCTCGTCGAGCAGGAACAGGCGCGGCTGTCGCACAATGGCCCGGCCGATCGCCACGCGCTGCCTCTGGCCGCCGGACAGTGCCTTAGGCCGCCGGTCGAGCAGGTCTTCGATACCGAGCAGTTGCGCCGCCCGCGCCACCGCCGCCAGAACCTCGACCTCCGGCCTTTTCGCCATGCGCAGGCCAAACGCCATATTGTCGCGGACATTGAGATGCGGATAAAGCGCATACGACTGGAACACCATGGCGACGCCACGTTGGGCCGGCGACGCCTCCAGGGCGCTTTGGCCCTCGATCAGCACATCGCCTTTGGTCGGCTGTTCGAGACCGGCGATAATGCGCAAAAGCGTGGATTTGCCACAACCGGATGGTCCGACAATAACCAGGAATTCGCCATCAACGATAGTGAGATCGATCTCTTTCAGGGCGCTTTGCGACCCGAACGTCTTTTCCAGCCCCTTCAGTTCGACCGCCGCCACTTTAGTTCTCTTCCCATTTTTGTGGAGATTACGCGGTGCGGGCGTCAATCACAAGACTCATCACGCCATGTAAACGATGTAAATCAAACTGTTACCGGAAGCGTCCGAACTCGCCGCAAACGCCCTTGCCAAATTTATATTGCAGGCGCTAACATTTTGTCGAATGGCCAAGACCGTCAATGTTCTTATTATCGATCCCGACGACGCCCGCGCCGAACAGGTGGCGGAAGGGATTCGTGCGGATAATGGCGATCAGGAAACGCTGATCCGGCAGGCGCCGCGGTTTGAACTGCGGATGCTGCGCGACTTCGACCCAGACATGGTGATCATCGCCTGTGAAAGTCCGGACCGCGACATGCTGGAAGCCCTGCAGGTCGCCAACGAACAGGTGCCGCGCCCGGTCGTCATGTTCGTCGATCGCTCCGACGACAACGCCACCGCCAAGGCGCTGGAAGCGGGTGTCGCCGGCTATATCGTCGATGGTTATAACCCAAAACGCGTTTCCTCGATCCTGACCGTGGCGGCCCAGCGCTTCGCTCTGACGCAAGGCCTGCGCAAGGATCTCGACAAGGCCAAGGCTGATCTCGCCGCCCGCAAAACAATCGACCGCGCCAAGGGTGTGCTGATGCAGTCACGCAATCTGTCCGAAGACGAAGCCTACAAGGCGCTGCGTAAACATGCCATGGATACAGGCCGCCCCATACATGCCGTGGCCGCCGACATTCTGGCCGTCAGCGACTTGTTGAAATCCGGTGACACTCAATGACCGACATCAAAATCGCCTACAGCCCGTTGAATGACGCCGCGCTGATACTCGTCGGCGAAGCGCTCGGTTTCTATGACTCCGAGGGCCTGAACGTCACCCTGATGCGGGAAGCCAACTGGTCGAATATTCGCGACAAACTTGCCTACGGTCTGATTGATGCCGCCCATATCCTGGCGCCGATGCCGTTCGCGGCGGCGCTTGGTCTTGGTCCTTCGATGGGCCGGATCATCGCGCCGATGGCCCTGGGCGCCAACGGCAATTCGGTTCTGGTCTCGGCCAAGCTCAAGGCGCGTCTGGAAGACGGCGGCCAGCTTGATACGTCTCTCATGGGCAGCGCCCGTCTGCTGGCGCGCGAAGTTGAGCGCCGACGGCGCGAAGGTCTCGGCCGGCTGGTGTTCGCCGTGCCCTTCACCTGGTCGCCGCATCATTTTGTCCTGCGACACTGGGCGGCATCGGCCGGTCTCGATCCCGAACGGCAACTGCAATGGCTGGTCGTGCCGCCGTCGCGCATGGCCGATATGGTCAAGGACGGCGTGATCGACGGTTTCTGCTCCGGCTCTCCCTGGCCGCAGGCGGCTCAACTGAACGGACAGGGTGAAATCCTGTTCTCCGATCCCGATTACTGGACGCTCAAGCCGGAAAAGGTGCTGGGGGTGCGCGCTGCCTGGGCCGAAGCCAATCCGGAAGCCACCATCGCCCTCACCCGCGCCCTGCTTCGCGCCGGACAATGGGCTAGTAATCCAGCGCACCGTGAAGACCTGATCCGCATCCTGGCGCGCAAGGCTTCGGTCAATGCGCCGTGGAAAGCCATCGAAATGGCGCTGGACGGCAGTGGACTGACATTTGACCCGCAGATCTCCACCTTCCCGTGGATCAGCCACGCCAAATGGTTCATGGGCCAGATGGTGCGCTGGGGAATGCTGACGTCGGAGCACGATTTCGACCAGTTGGCGCGCCACGTCTACCGCCCGGATCTGTGGCGCGAGGCCGCAGCCCCGCTCGGTCTCAATTGTCCGCTGGCTGATGAGAAAACCGAGGGCGGCCAGACGGTTAACTGGGAAATCCCGGCCTCACCGCATAATATCATCATGCCGCCAAACCGGCTGTTCGACAGCGGCGTTTTCCGCTGCGGCTAGGTCTTCAAGACCGGTGATTTGTCCCGTGCGGATCGTCGTCATCACCAATCGTGCCGTGAGCACCGCTGCCACTTCCCATGCCCATACCGCCATTGCCGGAACCGCCTCCGCCTGATCGGCCCGATTCCTTTCCGCTTTCCTTGCCGCGCCCCCCGGAAGCCGATGGTCGCGCTGGACCCTGCATAGGAATCTCCAGACCAGGCGGGATCGGATCAAGGTCAAGCGCCTGGCGGATAAAATCACGCAAGGAAACGACAAGCTCATGTGTATGAACGGGCCGCCCTGCCACCAGTTCGCGCGCCGCCCGTTCCGCCAGACGCACCTGCGGTTCGGTGCCGAGCAGAATGATATCTGACAGGGCAGCTTCAACCGCGTCACGTATACGCCGCGTGCGGTCCGAGCCAGCACTCAGGTCCGCAGCCTCCTCATCGGACTGCCGCAAATCGCGCAGGTGCGCCGGATCGACGGCCAGGTTACCGGTAAAGGAGCCACCCAGGGTTTTGTAGGCGGCGATCAGGGTCCGCAGGCGTTCGTTGATCTGGCGGTTCATGCGCTCGCGGCGCTGCTGGATCGTCACCATCATCAGCAGGCGAATACCGACGCCGATCAGCGTAACCATCGCCAGACCGATCAGAGTGGTCAACAGGCTTTGCCACGAACTGAAATCTATATTGCGCATAGCTTCTCCTGATGGTTCGCCTCGCAGGGCACCATAAAGCAAACGCCTGAACCGGCAAGTCTGCGGACATGAGCACGATCACGAAATAGTGATTTCAATTGAAACCACATAACGCCTTGATATGAAAAAGGCGCCCACGGCTTTAAAATACCTTTATCCGCAGGCTTTCGTGACATTTCCATCGCAGGATTTATTTTGCGTCGCAACATGGGCCTCCACGCATTGACGAAACGAACCATCTGAATAACGTTCGAGCCAGCGGTCAATGGCGACTGCACGATATCGGCTTTTCGCGTCAATGATGACGCTGTGAAGTCATAAAGACAACGACGTCTCAGGAATGGCTTCACCGCATCGCGGTGGCGGCCGGTTCTGGGACGTTTTTTTTCGCCCACATCGCCAAGTGACATTGAAAGTAATTTTATGATCAGCAAGGATTTTCTCAAATCGGGGCATACCCCCACCCTCTTCTCCTCGTTCCTGTACTTTGACATGAGTTTCATGGTCTGGGTGCTGCTGGGCGCGCTCGGCGTCCAGATCGCCAAGACGCTCGGCCTGTCGCCCGCCGAAAAAGGCTTCATGGTCGCCGTGCCAATTCTTTCAGGCGCACTTTTGCGGCTGGTCAATGGTTTCCTGGTCGATCGCATCGACCCCAAGAAAACCGGCACCATCGCCCAACTGATCGTCATCGGTGGCCTGCTGATCGCCTGGCTGATGAACATCCATTCCTACGGCAGCGTGCTGGCCCTCGGCGTTGTGCTCGGCATGGCCGGCGCGTCGTTTGCCGTTGCTCTGCCGCTGGCTTCACGCTGGTATCCGCCGAAATATCAAGGGATTGCGCTGGGCATTGCCGGCGCCGGCAATTCCGGCACCGTCCTCGCCTCGCTGTTCGCCCCGACGCTCGCCAAAATGTTCGGCTGGTCTTCGGTCTTCGGGCTCGTCGCCATTCCGCTAATCATTACCTTTTGTATCTATCAGTTTCTGGCCAAGGATTCGCCCGACCAGCCGCCCGCCAAGACCGGCGCACAGTATCTCAGCATCTTCAAATCGCCCGACGCCTGGTGGTTCATGTTCTTCTATGGCGTGACCTTCGGCGGCTTTGTCGGTCTGTCGTCATCGCTCAACATCTATTTCAACGCCGAATACGGCATCGAACCGATCCATGCCGGCTTCTTCACCGCAGCCTGCGTTTTCGCCGGCTCGCTGGTCCGTCCGGTCGGTGGCGCCCTGGCAGACCGTATCGGCGGCATCCGGACGCTTTCGGTCATGTATACGGTGGCAGCGCTCGCCCTGGTTATCCTCAGCTTCGGCATGCCGACCGTCTGGACCGCCGTGGCCGTTCTGATCATCGGCATGGGCGCGATGGGCATGGGTAATGGCGCGATTTTCCAGCTTGTACCGCAGCGTTTCCGCAATGAGATGGGTGTCATGACCGGCCTAGTCGGCATGTGCGGCGGCCTCGGCGGCTTCTATCTCGCCGCCTCGCTCGGCATGGCCAAGCAGATCACCGGCAGCTACCAGATCGGGCTGTTGGGCTTTGCCGGACTGGCCTTGGTGGCGCTCGCCGGCCTCACCTATGTCAAGAAGCGCTGGCGCACGACCTGGCACGTCTTCGGCGCGGCGGATGCGAAGATATAATGCACCGCACAAATTCAAATAACGACATTTTCCATGTTGACAATCTCCGCTTTTGCCGTAGCCTCATAGATCTGATCACTGACGATCAACCACATTCGCGCTTCTAAAACCAACGAAGGTTTCGCAGCGCAACATCAGGACAATGGAGTCCCGAACCTCGCTACTCAGCAATGAGCGGCGCGGTTCGGGGCTCTTTTTTTGCTCAAAGGGTTCGAGTATGACCACACAGAAAGAGCGTATCGTCGTCATCGGCGCCGGCATGGCCGGAGGTCGCATCGTCGAGGAAATCCTCAAACGAGATGACACCCGTTTCGAGATTTCGATCATCGGCGCCGAACCTTGCGCCACCTATGACCGCATCCAGCTCTCTCCAGTTCTGGCGGGGGAAAAGACCTTCGACCAGATCGTCACCCACAGCCAGGAATGGTATGACGGCAACGGCGTCAAAACGCACTTCGGTTACTGGGTGCAGTCGATCGAAACCACCGCCAAACACGTGGTCCTCCACGATGGCCAGACCATCGCCTATGACAAGCTGATTCTGGCCATGGGTTCCGATCCGATCCGCCTGCCCCTGCCCGGCTCTGACCTGCACGGCGTCGTCGCCTTCCGCGACCTGCTTGATGTCGATGTCATGACGCAAGCCGCAGATAGGGGTGGACAAGCGGTCGTCATCGGTGGCGGCCTGCTAGGTCTCGAAGCCGCCTATGGCCTGGCCAAGCGCGGCATGAAGTCGACCGTCATCCATCTGGTCGATGTGCTGATGGAACGCCAGCTCGATGAGGCCGCCGGCCGGCTGCTGGAAAAGGCCCTGCTCGATCGCGGCGTCATTTCGGTGCTCAACGCCCAGTCCGAGGCCATTGTCGGCGAAACTCACGTCGAAGGCCTGAAACTGAAGGATGGCCGCGTCATTCCGGCCTCACTGCTTGTCATGGCCGTCGGCATCCGTCCGCATGTCGAGCCCGCAAAATCCTCCGGTCTGGTGGTCGAACGCGGCATCGTGGTCGATGACCAGATGCGCACCTCCGATCCGTCGATCTTCGCCATCGGTGAATGCGCCCAGCACCGTGGCCAGTGCTATGGCCTGGTCGCGCCGATCTGGGAAATGTGCCGCACCCTGGCCGATGTCCTGACCGAAAAGAACATCGACAGCGCCTATGCTGGCTCACAGATGGCCACCCGCCTGAAGGTTTCCGGCGTTGATCTGTTTTCGGCCGGCCAGTTCGGCGGTGGCGAGGGCTGCGAGGACATCGTCTTCCGTGACCCATCGCGCGGGGTCTATAAGCGCATCGTCATCAAGAACGACCAGCTCGCAGGCTGCGTCCTCTTCGGTGAGGCCAGTGACGGCGGTTGGTATTTCGACATGATGAAGAAGGGCGAAAACGTCGCTGACATCCGCGACACCCTGATCTTCGGTCAGGCCGTCACCAATGCCCTGGCCGGCCAGGACCCTTCTGACGCCGTTGCAGCATGGCCCGACGACACCGAAGTGTGCGGCTGTAACGGCGTATCCAAGGGGCAGGTTGTGGAAGCCATCTGCGGCGGGGCGGACAGCCTCGACAAGGTGCGCGGCTGCACCAAGGCGAGCGCCAGTTGCGGCTCATGCACCGGCATTGTCGAGAGCCTGCTGAAATGCACGCTCGGTGACGCCTTCAAGGCGCAGACCGGCCCTAAGCCGATGTGCAAATGCACCGAACACGGCCATGAGTATGTGCGGAAGGCCATTATTGAACTGGATATAAAGACCCTGCCCGACGTGATGCAAGCGCTGAAATGGGCCACGCCCGATGGCTGTTCCGCCTGCCGTCCGGCGCTCAACTATTATCTGCTGTGCGCCTGGCCGCGTGACTATAAAGACGATTCGCGCTCGCGCTTTGTCAATGAGCGCAACCACGCCAATATCCAGAAAGACGGCACCTACTCGGTCGTGCCCCGCATGTGGGGCGGACTTACGTCTGCCAAGGAACTGCGGGCCATTGCCGATGTGGTCGATAAGTTCAACGTGCCGATGGTCAAGGTGACCGGCGGCCAGCGTCTCGATCTTTTCGGCATCAAGAAGCAGGACCTGCCTGCCGTCTGGGCCGATCTCAACGCCGCCGGCATGGTCTCTGGCCACGCTTACGCCAAGGCCCTGCGCACGGTGAAGACCTGCGTCGGTTCGGAATGGTGCCGCTTCGGTACGCAGGATTCGACCGGTCTCGGTGTCAAGCTGGAGCAGGCGACCTGGGGCAGCTACATGCCGCACAAGTTCAAGATGGCCGTTTCGGGCTGCCCGCGGAACTGTGCGGAAGCCACCATCAAGGACTTCGGCGTCATCTGCGTTGACTCAGGCTACGAACTGCACGTCGGGGGCAATGCCGGTATCCACCTGCGCGGCACTGACCTGCTCGCCAAGGTCGCTACCGAAGAAGAGTCGATCGAATGGTCGATGGCCTTCGTCCAGCTTTACCGCGAAGACGCCTGGTATCTCGAACGCACAGCGCCGTGGATCGAACGGGTAGGCTTGCAATTCGTCAAGGATCGTCTGGCCGAACCTGAAATGCGCGCTGCCCTCGTCGCCCGTTTCCTTGAGTCGCAGGAAATTTATCAAGTCGATCCGTGGGCCGAACACGCGCCCCTGTCCGCACCAGCCAAGGTCTTTTCACCGCTTGCCGATCTGCGTGACGGCGTGGTCCAACCGGAGCCCGCCGAATGAATGCCAATGTCATTATTAACTGGACGGATGTCGGCGCGGCCATACAGGTTGCCCCCCAAAGCGCCCGCCGCGTCGAGACCGTCATGGGGGCCGTCGCCGTTTTCCGCACGGTGGCCGACGAATACTATGCTGTCTTTGACAAGTGCCCGCACAAGGGCGGCCCTTTGTCGGAGGGCATTGTCCACGGCCGCGCCATCGCCTGCCCACTACATAACTGGTCGATTTCGCTGGAAAGCGGAGAGGCCCTTGGCGCCGACGCCGGCAAGGGCTGCACACCCACCGTGCCGTTGAAAATAGAGGATGGCCGCATCCTGCTGGGATTGAATTTCTAATCCCTTCTCCCTGCTTGCTGGGAGAAGGTGGCCGAAGGCCGGATGAGGGGCTATTTCTTCCTTCGCAAGGCCCCTCACCCGGTTCGATAAATCGAACCACCCTATCCCCGTAAACGGGGCGAGGGGAAAGTAACCAAGCTCGGAGTATTGAAGTGTTCGAGTCCACCGCCCCTGTAACGACGAAAACAACCTGCCCCTACTGCGGGGTTGGCTGTGGCGTGAAGGCGGAACTCACCGGCGCCCGCCGCATGACGGTCAAGGGCGACGAGAATCACCCCGCCAATGGCGGCCGCCTGTGCTCAAAAGGCACAGCGCTTGGCAATACCTTCGGACTTGAAGGCCGGTTGTTTGAGCCAAAAATGCGTAAAAAAGGCACGCTGGAGGCCGTCACCTGGGATGAAGCGCTGGATGCCGTGGCGCACAAATTCAACGCCATTATCGACGAACACGGCCCCGATGCTGTGGCTTTTTATGTCTCAGGTCAGTTGCTGACCGAAGACTATTACGCCGTCAACAAGCTGGCCAAGGGCTATATCGGCACGGCCAATATCGATACCAATTCACGCCTGTGCATGTCGTCGGCGGTGGCGGCGCACAAGCAGGCCTTTGGTGCCGATCTCGTGCCCGGCACCTATGAAGACCTCGAACTGGCCGATCTATTGGTCTTTTCTGGCCACAACGCCGCCTGGACCCATCCGGTGCTTTACCGTCGCATCGAGGCGCGTGAAGGCCAGATGCGCGTCTGCATTGACCCCAAGCGCACCGATACCGCCAAGGCCGCCGACCTGCACCTGATGATCCGCCCGCAGACCGATGTGCGGCTGTGGAACGGTCTTTGCGCCCACCTGATCGCCCGTAATGCCATCGATCACGACTTTATCGACCAGCATACACAAGGCTATTCGCGCCTGGTGGCCGCCCTTTGCGAGGATGATCAAAGCCTCGACGCCATCGCTCATGACTGCGGCATTTCGCCGGCGGACCTCAAGACGTTCTACGACGCTTTCCTGCATACCGAAAAAACGGTCAGCCTGTTCTCCATGGGCTCGAACCAGTCGTCCCAGGGAGTCCACAAGGGGCTGGCCCTGATCAATGCCCATCTGCTCTCCGGCAAGATCGGCAAACCCGGCGCCGCACCCTTTTCGATCACCGGTCAGCCCAACGCCATGGGCGGCCGCGAGGTCGGGGGACTGGCCAATATGCTGGCGGCCCACATGGATTTCGATGATGCCTCGAAGTCACTGGTCCAGCGCTATTGGGATTCGCCCACCATCGCGCCGAAGCCCGGCCTGAAGGCGGTCGATATGTTCGAGGCGGTCCGCCAGGGCAAGGTCAAGGCCATCTGGATCATGGCCACCAATCCGATGGTCTCCATGCCGGATACTAACAAGATCCATGAAGCGCTGTCGAACTGCGAACTGGTCGTCGTCTCCGATGTCATCGCCCGCACCGATACCATGGACATGGCGAATATCCAGCTCCCGGCCGCCGCCTGGGGCGAGAAGGACGGCACCGTCACCAATTCCGAGCGGGTCATCTCCCGCCAGCGCCGGATGACCGCCCTGCCCGGCAGTGTGCGCCCCGACTGGTCGATCATCGCCGAGGTCGCCCGCCGCATGAACAGTTCGTGGGACGCGGCCTTTTCGTGGAAGGAACCGCACGAAGTTTTCGCCGAACACGCCGGCCTGACCGCTTTTGAAAACAAAGGACAGCGCTTTCTCAATCTCGGCGGCCTGACCGGCCTCGACCGCGACGCCTACAACGCCCTGACGCCAACCCGCTGGCCAATCACCAAGGGCGGCAGCAAACATCGTCTGTTCGCCGATGGCCGGTTCGCCACGCCCAACGGCCGCGCCCGTTTGATCGCGCCCAAGGCCACCGGCCCCGCCAACCTGCCGACGCCAGAGTTTCCGTTCAGCCTGAACAGCGCCCGCGTCCGCGATCACTGGCATACCCTGACGCGCACGGCTTTGGCGCCGGAACTGAACCGTCACATCAGCGAACCTCTGCTGGATATCCATCCAAAGGACGCCAAACGCCTTGGCATCAAGGATGGCCGCCTGGCCTGCGTCACCACGGGCTATGGCGAGGCGATCCTGAAGGCCCGCGTCACCGATGATGTGCGCGAAGGCAATCTCAGCGTGCCGATGCACTGGACACGCCAGTTCGCCCCTTTTGGCCGCTCGAACCAGATGGTCAATCCGGCGGTCGACACCATATCCGGTCAGCCAGAATTCAAGCACACCCCGGCGCGTGTCACGGCTTATAATGAAAGCTGGCACGGCTTCATCATGACCCCGCGTGATTTCGATGGTGACCTGCCTGACTTCGGTGAGGCTGTGTGGCGCCGTTCCAGCCATGCGTTCGCCGATTGTTTCGAGATCGCCGGCATCGCCCCGATGGATATTTCCACGATCGAAATCACCCAGAGCCTCGACGACCTGAAAACCGGCTTGACCCGCCGCGTCCGCATCGAGGAC
>FTKR01815005.1_pt1 | contig 16896 bp, 18 predicted proteins | sample 1658141 | NCBI WGS metagenome assembly FTKR01 (sample SAMEA3914802, study PRJEB12502) | metagenome | biome: forest; material: soil | place: Canada | collected 2010-06-25 | depth 0.1 m | reverse complement strand
CGATCAGGCCCGCCTCGCCGCCCGTCTCTCTGGTGCCGAAGCCGCCATCAAGCTGCAAAACAACCTGATCTCCGCCCTCGTCGGCGCCGGTCCGGATCGCGGCTTGACGATCCAGCGCCCTAACCTCGCGCCGGTCGAATTCGCTTCCCTGCCCGCCGATGCCAGTCTCAACCTGCTCGGTCGCCGCCCGGACGTCGAAGCCGCCCGCCTGATGGTCGAAGCCCAGGGCCAGAACGTCAAATACACCAAAGCCGACTTTTACCCCGACGTGAAGTTCAACGCCGACTGGGGTATCCAGACGTTGGATTTCGAAGGTCTGACCCGGCATGATTCAGTGATCGGCGACATCGGCCCGGCTATCAGCCTGCCGCTGTTTGCCCAGGGCCGCCTGCGTGCCCAGTACCGCGGCGCCGAAGCGGATTACAACTCGGCCGTCGCCAACTATAACAAGGCCCTGGTCACCGCCCTGCGCCAGGTTTCCGACGCAGCGATCAGCACCAAATCGACCGCCGACCAGATTGACGAGGCGAAAACCCGCGTCGACAGCGCCCGCCAGACCTACGATCTCGTCAATCTGCGCGTCCAGCGCAACCTGTCCAGCAAGCTCGACCTGATCGACGCCCAGGTCAAGCTGACCTCCGCCGAACTCGACCTGTCCGACCTGACCGCCCAGGCCTATAACAACCGTATCAGTCTCATCGCCGCTCTCGGCGGTGGCTTTCAATCGAATTAAGCACGAAGTTCAGCATCATGCCCGATCAATCCTCTTCTTTGGCCTCCCCCTCGGAAACCGCCGCTCCCGCCAAGCCCGTCAACTCCAAGGCCCGCGGTCCGCTCTTCCTCATCTTCGGCGGCGTCATCGTCGTGGCCGGCCTCGCCTTTGGCGCCTACACCCTGATCGAGGGCGGCAAGTCGGTCGAGACCGATAACGCCTATGTCGAGGCCTCCACGGCCTCGATCACACCACTTGTTTCGGCCTCGGTGAAACAGGCCAATATCTACGAGACCCAGCCGGTCAAGGCTGGCGACGTGCTCGTCGTGCTCGATGATACCGACGCGAAACTGGCCCTCGCCGCCGCCCAGGCCCAGCTCGATCAGGCCACCCGCCAGATCGGCACCTATTACGAAAACGACGCCACCCTGAAGGCTCAGGCCGACGCCAGCGCCGCCCAGGTCAACAACGCTCAAGCGACCTATGACAACGCCGTGAAGTCGTATAACGACCGCAAGGCCCTGGTCGCCAGCGGTGCCGTTTCCGGTGAAGACGTGCAAAACGCCAAAACGGCCGTGGATCAGTCCCAGGCCGCGCTTGCCACCGCCCGCGCCCAGGCGCAGGCCGCCGTCGGCCAGCGCGCTTCGAACACCGCCCTGATCTCCGGCGTCGGCGTTTCGGAAAACCCGCAGGTCGTCGCCGCCCGCGTCAAGGTCGAACAGGCCCAGCTCGATCTCGACCGCACCGTCATCCGTTCGCCGATCACCGGCATTGTCTCGCGCAATACGGTCGAGGTCGGCCAGCGCGTCCAGGTCGGCCAGGCTCTGATGAGCATCGTGCCGATCGAGAACGCCTATGTAAACGCCAACTTCAAGGAAGTTCAGCTCAAGAAGGTCCGCATCGGCCAACCGGTCATGCTGACCGCCGACACCTACGGTTCGAGCGTCAAGTTCCACGGCAAGGTTTCAGGCCTCAGCGGCGGCACCGGGTCGTCCATGGCCATCATCCCGGCCCAGAACGCCACCGGCAACTGGATCAAGGTGGTCCAGCGCCTGCCCGTCCGCATCTCGCTTGATCCGACCGAACTGAAGCAGCACCCGCTTCGCGTCGGCATGAGCATGAAGGCCACGATCAGCGTTAAAGAGTAAAAGTAAGATACCTCTCCCCGCTTAAGCCGGGGAGGCACAAGAAAAAGCCTGATGCTCTGTACCTCTCCACCTCCGGTGGGGAGGGGGACCGACGCGCCCTTGCGCGTTGGTGGTGGGGTTTCTTGCCTTAAATTATGCGAACCAAAAACCCTATTTTGGAAAGTTGCGCCCCATGTCCAGCGCCGCCACCGCCGATACCACCTACAAAGAACCCGTACCGCTGACCGGCATCACGCTGTGGCTCTGCGGCATCCTGCTGGCAATGGCCAATTTCGTTGCCATCCTCGATGTCTCCATCGCCAACGTCTCCGTGCCCAATATCGCCGGGGCGCTCGGCGTCTCGACCTCGCAGGGCACCTGGGTCATCACCTCCTATGCCGTGGCCGAGGCCATCGCCGTGCCGCTGACCGGCTGGCTGGCCTCACGCTTCGGTACGGTCCGCGTCTTCTCCACGGCCCTGATCGGCTTCGGCATCGCCTCACTGCTGTGCGGCCTGTCGCCATCGCTTGAGATTCTTGTCTTCGCCCGGATCATCCAGGGCTTCTGCGGCGGTCCGCTGATGCCGCTGTCGCAAACCCTGCTGCTGACCATCTTCCCCAAGAAGCTGCAACCGGCCGCCATGGGCATCTGGGCCATCACCACGCTTGTCGCCCCCGTCGCCGGGCCGATGCTCGGCGGCACCCTGTGCGACAATTTCGGCTGGGGCTCGATCTTCCTCGTCAACGTGCCTGTCGCCATCGGCGCCGGCTTCCTCGTCTGGCGCGTGCTGTTCAGCCAGGAAACCAGGACCACCAAGGCCCGCGTCGATACGGTTGGCCTCGGCCTGCTGGTCCTGTGGGTCGGCTCGCTGCAACTGATGCTCGACCTCGGCAAGGAAAACGAGTGGTTTTCCTCGCCCTTCATCGTCACCCTGGCCCTCGTCGCCGGGCTCGGCTTCATCGCCTTCCTGATCTGGGAACTGACCGATTCGAATCCGATTGTCGATCTGCGCGTCTTCCGGCACCGGGGGTTCTCCATCGCTATGGTCTGCATGGCGCTGATGATCGGCTCCTTCTTCGCCATCAACGTCATCGGGCCGCTATGGCTGCAAAACAACCTCGGCTGGACGGCCTCATGGGCCGGTAACGCCACCGGCATGGTCGGCATCCTCGCCATCTTCGCCGCGCCCATTGCCGCACAGCTTGCGGTCAGGGTCGATCCGCGCCGGCTGATCTTCCTGGGTGTCGGCTGGCTGGCCATCATCACCTTCATCCGCGGCATGTCCACAATGGACATGAGCTTCGGCCAGATCGCCTTCCTGATCTTCCTGACCGGCGTCGGCATGCCCTTCTTCTTCATGCCCCTGCTGCAAATCTCGATGGGCGCGGTCAAGCCGAGCGAGACCGCCAACGCCGCCGGTCTGCAAAACTTCATCCGCACCATGTCGGGCGCCGTCGCCACCTCGTTCGTCACCACCATCTGGGAAAACAACGCCACCAAGAACCATGAAGGCATTGTCGACAGCATGAAGGGCATCCAGACGTTCATCGATACGCTGATGCGAGGCGGCATGTCTCATGAGGCCGCCGTCGCCAGCGTCGACAGGATGGTCAGCGCCCAGGCCCTGATGATCTCGACAAATGGCGTTTTCATGGGTGCCGCCTGCTTGTTCGCCGCCTGCGCCCTGATCGTCTGGACCGTCCCGCGCCCCAAGGGCCCAGTGGATATGTCCAACGTCCACTGACGTCCTTAAAATTAAAAAGCTTCGGCGGAGCGGTTCCCCTAAACCGCTCCGCTTCTTTTTTGAGGCAACGACCTACCGGCGACATCGCAACCCCTTATTAACCGCTTATTAAATCGCCTTTTTCCGTCTTTATTTGCCGTTTATAGAGAATTCACGACTGGCTGAGGGGCCAACTATAACCGACAGGTCTTTGATGACACACTTCAAATCCATTGCGCTGCTGGCGGCCCTGCCGCTTATGATCGCCGTCTCCGGTTGCGCCAGCCATAAATATGTCGATGACAAGATCGTCACGGTGAATGGCCGCATCGATCAGAACGACGCGCATCTCGCCCAGCTCGACAAGACCACCCAGGACGCGCTCGACCGCGCCACCTCTGCCGGCAAGCTGGCCGAAGGCAAGTTCGTCTATTCCATCGTGCTGTCCGATGATTCGGCGAAATTCGACATCGACAAGGCCGCCCTGTCCGAAGACACCAAGGCCAAGCTGACGCAACTCGCCGAGCAACTCAAGACCGACAACAAGAACGTCTATCTCGAAATCCAGGGCTATACCGACGCCACAGGTACGGATGACATCAACTACCGCCTCGGCCAGGCCCGCGCGGACAGCGTTCGCCGCTTCCTCAACCAGCAAGGCGTGGCGCTAAACCGGATGTCGTCGATCTCCTACGGTTCGGAACAGCCCGTCGCCCCGAATAACACCCGCGAAGGCCGCGCCGCCAACCGCCGCGTGGTCGTGGTCGTTCTTTCGTAGGCTTACCTACTGATCGAAGGCGGCGATGATCGGGCATGGCCCGGCCGCATTCGTCTCGCATTCATGGGCGAGGCGGCGCAGGGATTTCCGCGCCGCCTCCAGCCCGGCGATCTGCGCATCCAGCGCCGCGAGTCGTTCCCTGGCGAGGATACGGGCACGCGCCCTGTCCTCGCCTGCATCTAAGGCCAGCAGTTCACCGATCTGCTCCAGCGAGAAGCCCGCGCCTTGCGCCGAGCGGATAAAGCGCAGCCGGCGAACGTCCGTTTCATCATACCGCCTGACGCCGCCGGCACGATCCGGTGTGCCCAGCAGGCCGCGCCGCTGGTAATAACGAACGGTTTCCACGCCCACATCGGCCGTACGAGCCAGGCCTGATATCGTCGTGTATTTCATCGCTTGACTCCGTACCATGGTACAGAGCGTATAAACCCGGTAGTCTGTAAAAACAAACGAGATTGCCTATGTCCGCTCCCGCCAAAACCGCCACGCTTTACCGAATGGTGATGGAAACCCACACCTGCCCCTACGGCCTCAAGGCGAAAGACCTGCTGCAACGGCAGGGCTACCGGGTGGATGACCGCTGGCTGAAAACGCGTGAAGAAACCGACGCCTTCAAGGCCCAACACGCGGTCAAAACCACGCCGCAGACCTTCATTAATGGCGAACGTATCGGCGGCTATGACGACCTGCGTCGCTGGTTCGGCAAGACCGTCCGCGATCCGAAAGCCGTTACCTACCGGCCGGTGATCGCCGTCTTCGCCGTCACCGCCCTGCTGGCCCTGGCCGTCAGCCATGCCATGTCGGGCAATCCGTTCACCCTGCGCGCCGCCGAATGGTTCATCAGTTTCAGCATGGTGGTGCTGGCCATTTTGAAGCTGCAAAACGTCGAGAGCTTCTCGACCATGTTCCTGAATTACGACCTGCTGGCCAAACGCTGGATTCGCTACGGCTACATTTACCCATTTGCCGAAGCCGGCGCCGGCCTGCTGATGACCGCCGGCGCGCTCAACTGGATTTCGATCCCCGTGGCGCTGCTCATCGGCACGATCGGCGCCGTGTCGGTTTTCAAGGCCGTCTATATCGACAAGCGCGAACTGAAATGTGCCTGCGTCGGCGGTGACAGCAACGTACCGCTTGGCTTCGTGTCACTGACCGAAAACCTGATGATGGTCGCCATGGCCATCTGGATGTTCGTTATGAATTTTCCGCGATAAGGCGGTTCGACGCCTCTTCCAGCTTCGCTTTCATCTGCGTCATCAGTTCGCCGCGCTTGAGGCCAGCCGGCAGGGGCGGCAGGAACTCGAAGACCACCGTGCCCGGCTTGCGATCGATGCCATGACCCGGCCAGAACTGGCCGCTATTGGTCGCCAGCAGATGGCAGGGTACTTCCAGGTCGCGGTAAAGCGCGGCGACACCCGGCTTGTAATCGGCGTCGGCCCCGACCTCGGACCGCGTGCCTTCCGGGAAGATCAGGATCTGGCGGCCTTCGCTCAAACGGGCGCGGCAGGCCGCCACCATCAGTTTCAACGCCTTGGCGGCGTCGGCGCGATTGACTGCCACCATCTTTGTCCGCCAGGCGAACCAGCCAAGAAACGGCAGATAGATCAGCTCTTTCTTCAGCACATAGCAGGTGCGATTCAATATGGTGAAGGGCGCGATCGTATCGAGCATACTGAGGTGCTTGCCGGCGATCAGGGCTGCGCCGTCCGGGCGATGCTCCAGCCCGCGAAACACGACCTTCACGCCCACAATCCAGCGCGCGCCGAACAGCACCGATCCCGCCCACCAGCGGATCACCGCCATGCCGGCGGGAATCGGAAACAGCAGCAGGGGCGAGCAGACAATACCGAAAAACGCCATCGTGCCATAGAGCCACAGCATGAAAAGCAGCGAACGCACGCGGGTAATCAAAAAACTCACGAAGCTGAACTCACGGCCATGGCGTCTTCGGTGCCGGCCTTGGGCTCCGGCGCGCCGCCCTTGTCACCGAACTTGCGTGACACGCTGAGGATAGCGTCACGGCCAAGGATGGCGAGGTATTTACAGTATTCAAGCACGATGATGCGTTGGCCTTTACGGGATTTCCACCAGCCACGCGCGTCAAGATCCGGCGTGGCGACGGGATAGGGAATGAGGGTCGCGCCCGGCATGTCGGCTTTCAGTTCCAGCAGGGAGCGCGGCATGTGATAATCGGAGGTGACGACGACCAGGGTATAGAAATCATGGCCGCGCGCCCAGTCGGCGATCTCATGGGCGTTGCCGACGGTGTTTTCCGCCTGGTAGCCGAGATCGACGCAACATTCATAGAGACGCTTCGAGCCTTCGGTAACGGCGAGCAGTTCCGGCCGCTTGACCTCCGGATTGACGCCGGAAATGAACATGCGCGCGCCCTTGCGACGCTCCAGAAGCTGCATCCCCGCCTTGAGGCGCAGGTCGGAGGCGCCGGTCAGCACGACGATGGCGTCGGCAGCCTCCGCCGGCTCGGTGGCGGGGGTTGAATCGATGACCCGGTCGGCGAAGGCGAACAGCCCAGCCGTCCACAGCAGGATGACCACGAACAGGGCGATCAGGGTGCGCATATGTTTGATAATGACAGCCTCCCCCTTCAATCAGTCATGCAATTTAGTCATGATGCGCCAGCAATCGCAAGGTAACCATACGCGCGGTCAGCGCGCCGATCAACGCCACCAGGAACGGACACGGGATTAATATTAACAGGTCCGACCATGAAAAGGGAAGGGCTATGGCGAAGCTTTGTGAGGAACCTGTGGCTTTTATGAGCGCCATGACTCCGGCGGCCAGGCCGGCGCCGAGCAGACCGGACTCAAACGCCATACGGGAGAAGCGCCACTGGAAGCGCTCGGCGATGAAAATATCGCTGGCGCCGCACAGGCTGAGTACATCGACAATATCGGCGCGGGCAGTCAGTCCGGCACGGGTGGCGAAGCCTACCACGGCGCCGGTGGCGGAAAAGATGATGAAAAAAATACCCAGCGAAATCAGCCGGATGGTCAGAGCACTCTGTTCCACATCCTTCAGCCAGGTCGAATGGTCATCGATACTGGCGTCGATACTGGCATTGGTGAGGGCGTTCATCATGGCCTGCGGCGTGGCCGGGTGGCGCTGATCGAGCGTCACCTCGACCAGATTGGGGATCGGCAGGTCATCGAGAACGGCGTCACCCAGCCAGGGCTTGATCAACGCCTTGGCTTTTTCCGGCTCCAGCGCCGTTACCTGGCCCACGCCTTTGACGCCGGCCAGCACTTCCGCCGCCTTGGCCGCCGCTATCGAGCCGCTTTCGAGGCCGGTCGGGCGCACCTGCACCGTCACTTCGGCACGGATATCGCGCGACCAGCCATGCGCGGCGCGATCCGAAGCCATGACGACCATGGCCGCCATGCAGGCCAGAAAGCACAGAACGCCGATGACATAATGCAGGGCGACCTCGCGCTGATCCTGCTGCGGCAGCAGGCGGCTGGCCTTCAAAACCCCCAGTTTGGCGACGATCGGCCCGATCATGGCGCCTCTTTCATCAAATCACGCTGGAATAACTGGCCATGGCGCAGTTCGAGCACCGGCATCCCGGAGGCCTTCACGAGCCCCTCATCGTGGGTGGCGATCAGTACCGTGGCGCCCAGCCGGTTCAGCTCGATAAACAGGCGCATGATACGCAGGCCCATGGCGTAATCGATATTGCCGGTCGGTTCGTCGGCCAGGATCAGCGTCGGGCGCGTCACCACCGCGCGGGCGATGGCCAGACGCTGCTTCTCACCACCCGAAAGCACATTCGGCATGGCGTCGAGGCGATTTTTCAATCCCACCCAGTTGAGCAGTTCTGTGACGTCGTCATGATATTCGCGGAAATGCGCGCCATGCACGAACAGCGGCAGGGCCGCATTATCAAACACATTCAGATGCTCAAGCAGACGGAAATCCTGAAAGATGATGCCAAGTCTGCGGCGCAGGACGGCGGTCTGGGCGCGGTCATGCGGCCGGATCGTTTCGCCGAACAGTTCGATCGCCCCGGTCGTCGGTTTCTGCGCCAGATAGATCATCTTGAGCAGCGAGGTCTTGCCCGAACCCGACGGCCCGGTCAGGAAATGGAACGACCCCGCCGGCAGTTCGAAATTGAGGTTTTTCAGGATCAGATCGTCTTCGTTCAGCCCGGCGGAAAGCGCCTTGGGCATACCGAGATCATAGCCCAGCGATACGTCATGGAAGGCCACCACGGCGTCCGGCGCGTCGCTGCGGCGCAGGCTGTCATCAGGGTCTGAAGGCGCTGTCGTCATATCAACGGGCTTGGGGCTTTGCTTGATCAGTTGTTAAGACTTTTGAGGACATAAGGTTAAGAACCCGTATGTGGTTAACGGGTTTATGTACTGATTCGGTGCTGTTCGACTTAACTGATCATGATCCTGAGCTGTCCTAATTGCGCGACGAAATATACGCTCAACGAATCCCAATTGGGGGTTCGCGGGCGTACGGTGCGTTGCGCCGCATGCAAGACGACCTGGCACGCCGAACGCCCGGAAAAACCGATCGATCTGTCCTTCAGCGACGTCAAGAAATCCGAGAAGGAAACGGTCGAGGACCTGCACAAGGTCAAGGCCAAGAAACTGCCCCTGAAATATCGCGCCATCCTCGAAGACAAGAAGCGCATGAAGGCCCTGGCTGCCCAGGGCATGGTCTGGGGCGGCATGGCGGCGGCCTTCGTGATGATCCTGGCGCTCGGCTTCTTCCTGCGCGTCGATATCGTCCGCGCCTTCCCGCGCATCGCGGGCGCCTATGCCATGGTTGGCATGAAGGTCAACGGCACCCATCTCGTCTTTGGTGACAAGACCGCCGACGCCGGTTTCAAGGGCGGGCGCTTCGTGGTGACGGTAAAAGCTCAGGTCAGGAATACCAGCGACAGGCCGGTGCCGGTGCCGCCGGTGCGCGTCAAACTGCTCGACGGCACCTTGCAGGAATTCAATTCGGTGCTAATGCCATCGAACGGCCTGATCGTCGCGCCGCACGCCACGCGCACGCTGGTGTTCGATGTCGCCGACCCCAAGAACCTCACCTCCTCGCTCGATCTTGATTTCGATCTGGTGGCGATGAAGAAGATGAAGACCGCCGGCCCCAGCCTGCGTGTGACGCCGGTAACCGGTCATGGCGCCGATGCTGAAGCCGCACCGGCAGAGACGCCCACCCCCGCCCCGGAGCATGCCACCGAACACGCCCCCGAACACGCCGAGGTGACCGATGAGTCACCGGCACCGGTCCTGCGTTCCAGTCTGCCCCACGACACCACGGCACATACCGCCGGCTAACACCCAGTTCCGAGTACCGCCATGACCGATGCCCTGCCTGCTGTTCTGCTCAGTGAAGACGAGGTTCAGGCCCGTGTCACCGTGCTGGCCGAATTGCTCAGCGACTACATCAAACCCAACTGCGTCGGCATTTGCCTTTTGACCGGCGGAATCTGGTTCGCCGCCGATCTCAGCCGTGCCCTCAATCGCGTGGGCCGCGATATCGCCTTCGACGCCCTGTGGCTGTCCTCCTATGCCGATAATCATCACAACGGCGCCATGCTGATCCGTGCACCGCTCCAGCGTTCCATCGAAGGCCGCCAGGTGCTGATCATGGATGATGTGCTCGATACCGGCGCCTCGCTGAAAATCGCCTGCGAGATCGCCCGTGAGGCCGGTGCTTCGGAAGTATTAACGGCCGTTTTCGCCCGCAAACCCGATCCGCTGAAGGGCGGCCAGATCCGCGAAATGGAGGCCGATTTCTCCGCCTGGGAAGCCCCGGCACGCTATCTGGTCGGCTACGGCCTCGACGACGGCGGCCGTTTCCGCGCCCTGCCCTATGTCGGGGTATTGGATTAATTTCAGGAAACCAGAAACCCCACCATCGCTTCGCGACGACCAAACGCGCAAGGGCGCATCGGTCCCCCGGCACCGCCCGGCTCCCCGACAAGTCGGGGAGGTATAAGGATCGCTCATTTCTTGTACCTCCCCAGTTATACTGGGGAGGGGGACCGCGCCTCTCTTGAGGCGTGGTGGTGGGGTTTCTGGCTTAATTACCCGCCAGACTCAAGCTGGCCAATACCGGCACATGACCGCCCAGCAGCATAAACCCACTGGTTACCTGATCGACCGGCACCGACCCCTGGATCAAAAAACCCAGGATCGCCGCCGCCAACGCTACATAACGCAGGGCGAACGGATCAGAAGCCGCAATGCCCGCCTTGGCCTTGCCAACCTTCAAAGGCGGTTGCTTCTTTTCATGACGCATGGCCAGCAGGCGTTCGGGCCGTAGGTCGTTATCAACCGCCAGACGCGTATTGACCTCGGTAAAGGTCGGCATCCGGAAACGCAGGGCCAGACGTACCGAAGCGACGACGCAAATCACCAGCCCGCCCGCCAAAATAACGATATGAACAGGCTTCGGCAGCAGCGCAAACAATCCCCACTGTCCGGCCACCGCCACCAGCAGGGCCAGCAGCACAAACGGAAAGATGGCCGGCAGCAGCAGGCGCTCCCAGATCATCGTTGCTTTCGTCAGGAAAAGTCCGCGATTGAGCGGCGCCAATGGTGATTTATTGCTCTGCTGCATAGGCCCCCCCTATTCCACCAACTTAAGCTGTTTTCGCCTTTGGCGCCGGTGACAGCCAGCCCGGCAAAGGCTCGCGCGCCATCATCTCTTCATAGCTTGGCCGAGGACGCACGACAGACCAGTCGGCGTCACGCACCAACACCTCCGGGGCGAGTGGCCGCGAATTATATTCACTTCCCATCACCGCCCCATAGGCCCCCGCGCTCATGAAGGAGACGAGATCGCCTGCCTGCATAACCGGCATGTCGCGGCCGCGCGTGAAGGTATCGCCCGTCTCGCAGATCGGACCCACCACATCATAGGTCGCCGTTTCATTACCGGGACGAGCCACGGGGCGGATATCATGGAAAGCATCGTAAAGCGCAGGACGCAGCAGGTCGTTCATCGCCGCATCGAGCACCAGGAACTGCTGGCCGCTGTCTTCGCGTTCATGGACATGGATGACCTTCGAGATCAGCACACCGGCATTGGCAGCAATCAGGCGGCCCGGCTCGAACGTATAACGCACACCGAGATTGCCGGCGGCCAGCGCCGCCATTTCGGCATAATCGGCCACGCTGGCCGGTTCTTTCTGATTAAAGTACGGCACGCCCAGCCCACCGCCGAGATCGAGACGTTCAACGCTCAGCCCTTCCGCGCGCAATTGCTCGACCCAGCCACGCATCTTGGTGAAGGCTTCCTGCAACGGTTTGAGATCGAGGATCTGACTGCCGATATGGCAGGCGATACCCATCGGGGCGAGGTTCGGGTGCCCCGCCGCGCCGGCATATAGCGACAGGGCTTCCGCCGCCGAAATGCCGAACTTGTCCTTGGCCCCGCCCGTGGTGATCTTTTCATGACCGCCGGCACCGACACCCGGATTGATGCGGATAACAAAGGGCGCGACCATATCCAGTTCGGCAGCGACGCGTGCCAGGCGTTCCAGCTCAGGCCGCGACTCGACATTGAGCTGATAGATGCCGGCCTTCAGTGCGAAGGCCATTTCCGCATCGGTCTTGCCGACACCGGAAAAGACGATGCGTTCGGCGGGGATGCCGGCTTTCAGCGCCTTGCGGATCTCGCCTTCGGAGACCGTATCGGCGCCACAGCCCTGCGCCGCCAGTGTGGCCAATACGCCCAGGTTAGAATTGGCCTTGGTGGCATAGGCAATCAGTGGCGCCTCACCCTTGGGGCTGCGCAGTTCCGGCTTGGACGACAGGGCATTGGCGAAGACATTATAGTGCCGTTCCAGGGTCGCCGAGGAATAGACATAGAGCGGCGTGCCGACCGTATCGGCCAGTTCGCGCAGGGCAACCTGCTCGCAGTACAGTTCGCCGTCGTGGTATTCGAAATGGTTCATCTATTTATTGGGTGCGTCGCGGAAACCGTTATTGCTGCCCGTACCTTCCAGCGGCACATCCTGCGGGCGCTTGTTGACGGCATAGGGGTTTTCCATGCTGTTCTTGGAATCGGCATCCGGCAGGGCTTTCTCATTGGCGCGCGACGTGGACGAATCCGTCGTCGTGGTCACGCCGCCATCCGGATTGTTCGAGGTCGACCACTCCGCAGCCGCCTTCTTGTTCATAATCGGCGGCGCCTTTTCGAGGTCACCCAGCTTGCCGCAGGCCGACAACATCGAGACACCGAGCAGCGCCGCGCCCAGGGCGACCGAGATTACGAAGCGGGTCTTTTTGACGGTCATCATGAGCGTTGATCCTTCCAGCGCTGGATTTGCAGACGAACCTGATCCGGCGCGGTGCCGCCGTAGCTTTGACGGCTGGCGCAACTGGCCTCAGGCGTGAGTACCTTATACACATCATCGGTGATCCTGGCTTCCAGTTTTTGCAGATCACCGAGGCTTAGTTGCGCCAAATCCACACGTTGCGTTTCCGCCAGCTTGACCGCCGCGCCGGTAATATGGTGCGCGTCGCGGAAGGGGATGCCGAGATTGCGCACCAACCAATCGGCCAGGTCCGTCGCGGTCGAGAACCCGGCGCCGGCAGCCACGGCCATTTTGGTGGTATTGGCTTCCAGATCGAGCACCATACCGGTCATGGCGCGCAGGGCGAGATCGAGCGCATCGAAGGCCTCAAAAACCGGCGGCTTGTCTTCCTGCATGTCCTTGGAATAGGCCAGCGGCAGGCCCTTCATGACGGTCGAGAGCGCGATCAGCGAGCCGGTGATGCGGCCGGTCTTGGCGCGCACCAGTTCGGCGGCGTCGGGGTTACGCTTTTGCGGCATGATCGAGGAGCCGGTCGAGAATGAATCCGACAGGCGGATGAAACCGAAATAAGGCGTCGTCCAGATGACGATTTCCTCGGCCAGGCGCGACAGATGCCCGGCGCAGATGGCGGCATGGCTTAAGCTTTCCAGCGCGAAATCACGATCAGACACACCATCGAGGCTATTGCCGGTCGGGCGGTCGAAACCGAGCGCCGCAGCCGTCATGTGGCGGTCGATCGGGAAGGGCGAACCGGCCAGCGCCGCCGACCCCAGCGGGTTTTCATTCATGCGGACGCGCGCATCCTGAAAGCGCGAACGGTCACGACCGAACATCTCAACATAGGCCATCAGGTGGTGGCCGAAAGTCACCGGCTGGGCCGGCTGCAAGTGAGTGAAACCCGGCATCAGGGCGTCGGCATAGTCCTCGGCGCGCTTGAGTAATGCGCCTTGCAGGTCATGAAGCTGCTGGATGGTGATATCGACCTGATCGCGCACCCACAGGCGGAAATCGGTCGCCACCTGGTCGTTACGCGAACGGGCGGTGTGCAGGCGGCCAGACACAGGTCCCACCAGTTCGCGCAGGCGCGCCTCGACATTCATATGGATATCTTCGAACTCGGCGCGGAACGGGAAGGTGCCGGCTTCGATCTCGGCGGTTATGGTTTCCAGCCCGTTCAGGATGATTTGGGAGTCTTCCGAACTTATGATACCTTGTTTGGCGAGCATGGCGCAGTGCGCCTTCGATCCGGCAAGGTCTTGTTGCCAAAGGCGTTTGTCGACATCGATGGAGACATTGATGGCTTGCATAATCTCATCGGGTCGGGCAGTAAAACGGCCGCCCCACATTTTTTGCCCCTCTTGAGGGGCCTGTGCGTTCGGGGCATTTTTGGCGGATGGATCGGTCATGACGGAACCCAGGTTGAATGAGGATGGCGAGCCAATGCCGCAGCCCTCAACGGAATCTGATAATCAGGGCGCAGTCACCCCGGTGGTCATGCCTATAGCGGAGGACGCCACAGAACCCAAGGCCACAGATACCCCAAGGTCACGAAAAATGCGGCGCCCGCCCATAGCGGTGATTGCCGTGGTGGCCGTCGTGGTTGTGGCATTGGTCATTCTGATCAGTTGGCGGCTGCTGGCGACGTCGGGCGTCGCGGATAAGGCGCCGCCGATCGCCGCCGTCACGGGCCCCGTCGCCAAGGGACCGCTGGCCGTCTATGCCACCGGCGCACTGGCCAAACTGGTCACCTCTGAAACGCCTGTCACTATCGCGGATATCAGCTTTATCGACCGCGATCAAAAGCCGGTCAAGCTCAGCGACTTCAAGGGCCAGGTGGTGGTGCTGAATGTCTGGGCGACGTGGTGCGCGCCCTGCCGGTTTGAAATGCCGACACTGGCCAAACTTCAGGAACATTATGCCGGCAAGGGGGTGAAGGTGCTGCCGCTCAGCGTCGATACAGAAGACAAGTTCGCCGACGTCAAATCCTTCATGGACGTGCAGCAGCCGCTGGAAGTCTATGCCGACCAGAATTTCCAGGCGCCGTCGAAATACAATATCACCGGAATGCCCGGCACCCTGATCCTCGACAAACAGGGCCGCCAGGTCGCCCGCCTCGATGGCGAGGCCAAATGGGATACACCGGAGGTTCAGGCCCTGCTGGATAAGCTGCTCAGCGAATAGAAACAAGATACCCCACCACCACATCTCACTCGCTGCGCTCGTTCGTGCGGTTCCCTCCCCGACAAACGGGGAGGTACAAGAAATAGTTCCTCCCCGTTTGTCGGGGAGGGAACCGCGCCCTTCTTAGGGCATGGTGGTGGGTTTCTTACTTCAAAATCGGCATCCAACTTTGATACGTCAAACACCGCCAGCCCCATTCGAACGGGCCATAGCGGAAAACCGACATCCAGATCGTGCTGAACACCAGTTGTCCGATCCATATCGCCACAACGATCGGCACCAGCGCCGCATGGTTCATCTCGCCGAACCAGCCCGGTCCGCGACCGCCGTAGAACAAACCCGTCATGATCAACGATTGCATCAGATAGTTGGTAAAGGCCATTTGCCCGGCGCAGGCCAGCGGATAGAGCACCACCCCACCGATTCGCGTCCGGCCGATCAGCACCAGCGCCCCGACATAGCCGAGCGCCACCGGCAAACACAAAAGGTCATTGGCCAGCGCATAGGTCCCGAAAATCTCCGGAAAGGGAAAACCGGCCGCCATCGTTATCCGCGCCTGCCAGCCGATCAGCACCAGGCTCACCGCCCCCACAACTATCAGCAGAACATAGGTCCGCGTCGTCGCCTCACCGCGCAAGATTCCCGATTTGAAAAGTCCCAGCCCGATCATCATCAGGCCCAGGGTTGTCGGCATATAGCCCAGCACTTCGGAAACGGCGCCCTGCCCCCACACACCCGCGTTCTGCGCCATCGAGATCAGGAAAGGGCCGCGCATCCGTTCGGTGAGGCCCACGAGGTCGCCATTAACCGCCGTGACGTGCTCGCCGCTTAGAGACGTGGCGATATTCGGTCCCAGCAGCAGTGCCGCGCCAGCAATGAACAGGCCGAGGCCCCATACCAGCAGCTTGCCCGCCGAAGCATCCTGCCAGCGCCAGAAAACAAAACCGGTCAAGGCGTAGGAGAGCAGGATATCGCCGTGCCAGATCAGCGCGCCATGGATCAGGCCGAAAACGACCAACCATGACAAGCGGCGAAACAGCGGCGTACGATAGACCGGATCGGCCGGATTGCGGTCACGCCCCACCAGATAGACGCTTACCCCGAACAGCAGAGTAAAGCAGGTAATGAACTTTTCCTTGAAGAAGGTCTCGGTGATCCACCAGACGGTCAGATCGTCAGGCGTCAGCGGCAGGGGTGACAATTCCGGCTGGCTGTAAACCGCGAAGGGCTGCGCGAAGGCGATCGAATTGACCAGCAATATGCCCAGAATACTCAGGCCGCGCACATGATCCAGTGTGCGGATGCGCGCGGTCATCCGGCGGCGGGATCGCGCTGCATATTGCGTTTTAGGGCCACCGCCTGCAACAGGATGGCCGATGGCACCGCCAGGCACATATGAGTCAAAAACATCATCACGCTGAGCAGGGAGAAGGATTTCAGCAACGGCGCATCAAGCGGCATACGGTCGATAAAGGCCAGCTTGATCAGGGCGGCGACGCTGCCGAGCAAGATCAGGAACAGTGCGTACATCAGCACGGCGAGCGTGGCGTGCAGACGTGATGGCGGCGGGCTCAGTTTCCAGGCAATCAGGGTGCAGATCATCCAGAACAAGGCCAGCGTTACCTGGCGCTGGGTTTCGTCTGCCGCGTTGGCATCCCCCCACAAGGCGCGCACCACGAACCAGCAGAACCCGTGCAGGCACAGGGCCGCCACGCCGGCGATGATCATCCAGCGCAGTTCCGGTTGGCGATAGCTGAGCCCCGGATTTCCCATCTAGCGCGTCGGAACCGGCTTTTCGCCGCGATAATCATAGAAGCCACGCCCGGTCTTGCGACCGAGCCAACCGGCCTCGACATATTTGGTCAGCAGCGGACACGGGCGGTATTTCGAGTCCGCCAGACCGTCATACAGCACGTTCATCACCGCCAGAACGGTATCGAGACCGATAAAATCGGCCAGTTCGAGCGGCCCCATCGGATGATTGGCGCCCAGTTTCAGGCCGGTATCGATGGCCTCGACCGTGCCGACGCCTTCATACAGCGTATAGATCGACTCGTTGATCATCGGGATCAG
>FTKR01002274.1_pt1 | contig 17093 bp, 16 predicted proteins | sample 1658141 | NCBI WGS metagenome assembly FTKR01 (sample SAMEA3914802, study PRJEB12502) | metagenome | biome: forest; material: soil | place: Canada | collected 2010-06-25 | depth 0.1 m | reverse complement strand
TTGAAGCCGACGACCTCATTGCCATTATAGCGGGCCCGCGTGCGCGGCTCAGACCAGGTGTCGCTGACCGTGGCGATATCGCCGAGGCGGACGCTGCCACCATTGGAAAGCGTAACGCGCGTATCGGACAACTGCTGGACGCTGTTGGCGCCGCCGACGGTACGGATCGTCTGTTCCGACGTGCCGGCGTTGAAGCGGCCGCCCGGCATGTTGACGTTGAAACTGCGCAGTTGCTGGCTGATATCGCCCGCCGTCACGCCTTGCGCCGCCAGTTTGGCCGGATCGAGTTCGATACGAATTTCCCGGTCGACGCCGCCGTCACGCGTCAATTGCGACACGCCCTTGACGCCGAGCACCTTCTTGGCCACATCGTTATCGACGTACCAGCTCAGGTCTTCCGGCGTCATGTTGGCCGCGCGGATCGTATAGCTGAGGAGTGGCTGTCCTTGCGCATTTTCGACACGCGACACAATGGGATCGAGCACATCCGAAGGCAAATTGGCCCGCACCCCGGCCACGGCGTTGCGGACATCATTGGTCGCTTTTTCCAGGTCGGTATCGAGCTGGAAGGTGATGATGGTGGTCGATGCGCCTTCATTGACGACGGACTGGATATGGCGGACACCGCCAAGACCCGACACGGAATCTTCGACAATGCGCGTGACCTGGTTCTGCAATTCGGTCGGGGCCGCACCGGAGCGGACGACGGTGACGACCACGAGCGGGAAGTCGATATCTGGCCAGTTATTGATGCGCATCTGGCCGAAGCCCAGGATGCCGGCGATCGTCATGACAACGAAAAAGACAAGGGTCGGAATGGGGTTGCGGATCGACCAGGAGGAAATCTGGAAGCCACCGCCGCCGCTTTGAGCTGAAGATGCGGTTGACATAATCAGTGCTCTCCGCCCGTTGCCGTAGTGGCGGTCGCCTTGACCAGGTCGCCGTCATTCAGGAAGCCGGCGCCGGTCGTGACCACGCGGTCACCGGAGACAAGGCCTTCCTTGACGATGATATCCTTGCCGCCTACGGCTGTTCCGGTGACGATCCTACGCAGGTGCGCCTTGTTGTCGGTACCGATGACGAAGACCTGCGGCAGGTTTTCGTGATAGACGATGGCGTTCTGCGGCACCAGCAGCACGTCATGCGCGCCGGCCTCGATAGTGCCAGACGCGAACATGCCCGGACGCAGGCCTGATTCCCACGGCACACTGACGCGCGCAAAGCCGAGGCGCGTCGCCGCATCGACCATAGGGGTGACGATACGGACGGCCCCATTGACCGGGCCGGTCGATTCGCTGGTTACCGTGACCGGCATCCCGGCGGAAATATTGTGCAGATCACTCTCGACCACCTGCATGTTCAGCTCGATACGGCCATCGCGGACGATTTTGAAGAGTTCAGCGCCCTGCGAGATGTTCTGGCCGAGCACCGCTGTGCGGTGCGTGACAATGCCGGACACGGGGGCGCGGACCGTCGCCATGCTAAGCTGGGTCTGGGCCGTCTGCATCGCCGCTTCGGTCGTCAGCTTGGAGGCTTCGGCGTTATCGAGCGCGGCGGCCGACAGATAGCCCTGCTGGAACAGGGTCTGGGCACGCTGATAGGCCTTGTTGGACTGGTTGTAATTGGCCTGGGCCTGCTTGAGTTCGGCCTGGAGCAGCACGTCGTTCATTTTCAGCAGGGGCTGCCCCTGCTTGACGGTCTGACCTTCGTCGGCCAGCAGGGATACGGCGGTCAGGCCGCCGGTTTCGGCGCCAACGGCGACTTCCTGCCAGGCGCTGACCGTGCCGGTGCCTGTCACCTGGACCGGGGCCGTATCCTGACGCACGACGGCGAAATTGACAACCGCGGCATGGGCTTCGACCTTGCCGTCATCCTTCTTTTTCTCACAGCCGCTGACGCCCGCGCCGATCACCAGCGCCGCCACGATGACAACGCTTACCGTCATCGACCGCGAGCCAGCTTTCAGAGTTCCCCAAATCATGCCCATTGATCCTACTTTTATTTTGCGTCGCACCGCAGCGAACACCGTTGTTTCTTATACCGCATTCTGCTGTGCGCCCCGTTGCCTGTCAACGAAAGGCGACATTACAAATCTTTCACTAACGCGCACACGTCCGGGCGTTCACTGCTCCCGCATGACACCGTTCTATTTCGCTATAGCACAACAACACAGGAAACTGTCAGTAGCTAAAGCACGGGTAATGCTTGAAAAGAGGGTTAACCGGGGTGATAAGGATACCGGAGCTATTGCTTATTTACACGGTCGCCGTCAGGCTGCGGCGGCAAATCGAGGGAGGACATCATGAGGTGGCAGGGCGGACGCAGGGGCGGAGTTGAGGATCGCCGGGGTGGCGGTGGCGGCATGGGACCGGTGGCCGGTGGCGGCGGGCTTGTCCTCGTGGTTGTGGCGCTGATCGGCTATTTTGTCTTCGGCATAGATCCACAAACCATCATGAGTGCCGGCAGCCAGACCGCGCCCGCCTCTGACGTGCAGACCAGTACTGGTACACCCGGCGATGAAGAAGGCCAATTCGCCGACGTTATCCACACTTCGGCGAACGACACCTGGCAGGCGCTTTTCCAGTCGGAAGGCAAGAGCTACCGTCCCTCCACTATCGTCCTTTATACCCAAGGCACCACGACCGGCTGCGGCATGGGCGAAGCGGCCATGGGCCCCTTCTATTGCCCGGCCGATGAGAAGGTCTATATCGACCTCGACTTCTTCCGCACGCTCGATGGCCAACTCGGCGCGCCTGGTGATTTCGCCAAGGCCTATGTCATCGCTCACGAGGTCGGCCACCACATCCAGAAGCTGGAAGGCACCAGCGACGCCGTCAGCCGTCAGGAACAGCGCCTGGGCAAGACCGACGCCAACGCCCTCTCCGTCAAGCTGGAGCTTCAGGCGGATTGCTACGCAGGCATCTGGGCCAAACAGGCCAATGACAAGGAACACTGGATCGAGGCAGGAGATATCGACGAGGCCCTGGGCGCCGCCACGGCGGTCGGTGACGACACCTTGCAGGAAAAAGCGCAGGGCCGCGTCGTGCCAGACAGCTTCACGCACGGATCGGCGGCGCAACGCACCCAGTGGTTCAGGGCCGGGTTCCGCGCTGGCAATCCGGCGGACTGCGATACCTTCGGTTAACGGACCTCGATTACCGGCAGGCTGTTGATCGGCTCGATGGTGATGTTACGGAAGAAGGTCTCCGCCCCTTCCGACTGTAGCTGGATCGCGCCATGGGTCAGCGGCTCGCAGGGCGCCGTTTCGCTGGCCTTGTCGCAGATGCCCCAGACCTCCATCACCGGCACCCCATTGACGACATGGACCGCGTGATTGGCGAAGACATAGAGATCGAGCGTGTTCCAGTCGCCAACCGGCTTGTCGGCATTGGAATTGTTCTCAATGTTCCAGAGAGCGGTATTGCCGATGGCCGAGCCCTTCAGCGCGCCGGCCATGAAGCGCTGTTTCGGATCAATGATTGACGGATCGATGGCCACGCTGGAATCGACTTCCAGACCATTACCCACCGGCACCACCATGCCGACGCTGCCGGTCATGATCTCGAACTCGACCGCCCGCGACCAGGTGCCCCAGACCGCGCCGGGTTCGCCATGGGTGTGGTACAGCAAACCGTTATTTTCCGGATCATTGAGACGCGGCGCATAGCGCTTGCCGCTCCACTTGTATTCCAGCCGCAGGTGATAATTCTTGAAATCGCCCTTGCGGACCAGGCTGCCCCATGTCTCGCCGCTGACATGCAGGGCCGGCGCGCCGTCCTCGGTCACTACTGTGAAAATATCGCCCTTCCCGGCCACGCCGATCGGGGCATCATGCTCAGGCAGATAGGTCTGCGCCGGATCTTTGTAACCTAGCCAGGCCGTCCAGTCGTCGAGATCCTTGCCGTTGAACAGCGCCATGGCCGGTCCGGTGGCCCTAGGGATGTTCTTAAGGACGAGGGTCTGCGGCTGAAAAGTCAGCGCCTCAGCCCGCGCCGTACCCAACCCGAACAGCAGGACAAGCCCTGCCGCGGCAACGATCTTCAACATGTTCTCTTCCCAACTTTTTTATGAATCTTATGCTCGATGGTAATCGATTACATGCCTGCGGGTCAATGCGAAGCGGCGGACTTGTTCAGCGCGTCATACATATTGATCTTCATGCCTCCGGGCACGATCATGTCGCCGCCCTTCATATCCGCCGGGCAGTCGCCCAACCGCTTGCCGACAACCGTGGTGGTTGATTTACCGTCACCGCCGATCGGCGGCTCCATGGTAGAGGCGATCGTCTGGTGATATTCGCTGTCGCTGACCATTTCCATATGGATATGGCTGGTGATTTTACGTCCGGACATATTACATACCGAATCGACATCAACTGTTGAACCGGTCTTGGTGATGTTGCTCTGGGTACATTGCGCGTCGCCTGCCCCCTTCATGCCGACCTCGACCATCCGCTCGCTCAGGCCCTTGTCCATGCACAGCTTGCTGACGATGCCTGTCGGCATACCCGGCACTGACGTGGTCATTTCCCACAGGCCCGGCTTCTGCGCCATCGGATTGGCCTCCGCCAGGGTAGCCGGCTTTACGGTCTCCGTTGTGGTTGTCGTCTTTTCTGACGTCTTCGGCTTGCTGCAACCGGTCAGCAGCCCCAGGGCCGCCACCAATGCCAAACCGGTACTCAAGCGCACAACTGTCATGACGGTCTCCTCTGTGATTGGCGGCACCATACATCCGGAGAACGGCGTTAGGAATGAATTTCTAGTGAAACTTCGCCAGCACCACGCCGGCCTTGAGCCTGACACCATCGCTGGTCACGTAATCCCCCGGCCTCATGCTGTCCGGACAATCGCCCAGCCGCTTGCCATCGGTTATCGTCACCTGGTTGCCATGGCCCGCGAAGGCCGGCGAATAGCGCGTCTCCACTGTCTGGTGGAAAGCGTCGTTGCCGATGATATCGACATGAATATGCGAGGTCAGGGTGGTGTCATTGACCATGCAGACCGTATCGATATCAGCGCCGTCATCGCTCTTGTTGACCGAGCGCGCCGAACATTCGAGATTGGTCATTTCCGGTTTGCCGGGCAGGTCATGGCCGATCAGGGCCAGCTTTTCCCCCTGAGCGTCATTGACACAGATTTTCGCTACCGTACGGCCGCCCAGTTGCGGCAGGGTCTGGGTCAGTTGCCACAGGCCTGCCCTCTGGCCCAACCGGCTGACCTTGTAGACCGGCGCGCTTTCCGAACTGGCGGCGGCGCTGGCCTCGACGCTTTCCGCCGCCTCGGAGGCCGCCGCCGAAAGCCCCGCGCCATCCTCGACAAAGGGTGTGCGTGGCTTTTCAGGCTTTCCACAGGCTGTCACTGTCAGACAAATCAGGCCGATGATAACAGAACCCCCAATGGTCTTCATTGCGATTGCGTACCCTTACTGGCAACGCTGGCGCTCTCATCGCTGGCCAGGTTCGGTGAATAACTGGCGTAGGCGGCCGCTTCTTCGGCCGTCAGGCTGGCGGCGGGGCTTTCACCGGCAAAGCCTGTGTCAGCGGAATCGCCCGGCTTCGGACTGCACCCCCCTATAGCGCAGATCACCTGGCTGGTCGAGAATATGTAAACAAACGGCTTCATATTATACCTTCGCAAACGCCACCCTCCGAACCATAATCACGAGATTATAAAGACGAAATTCGGAAATGGTGGCGTTCGCGCGATCTTATCCTTTAGTTTATCCCCTGTTTTCGCCCGCACGCGATGAAGGGCTGTCATGCCGCTGGTCATTAGCATGATCTTCTGCCGGCGTGGTGTGCGGGTTATGCGACGGTTCGGCGGATGTGTGGCCCTGACTGTTTCCGGAATGCGCCGGATCGGTACGGTTGTCGCCGTGCATGTCCTTGCCGTCCGCCTTGTTATTACTGTCGTGATTCTGGCTCGGCCTATGGTCACCATAGGCATTGACCTTCTTGCCATCGCTCTTCTGGACATCACCGCCCTGAACGCCGGTCGGGCAGGCCCCCTTGAAGTTGGCGTCGTCCTTGTAATCGTGACGGTCTGCGGGCACCGATACCGGTCCTTGCTTTGTCAGTCTCGCGCCCAAGGCCCTATCGACGCAGACATGGGTGACATAGCTCTTCCGCGTCTTCGGGTCGGTATGCTTCACTTCCCAGTAACCGGGCTTTTGGCCCATTTGCTTGATCACCACCGGGTCGTAGGTTTCAGCTTGGGTCACTACGACGGTCGCGGCGGAACTGGCCACGCTTTCGGTGACTACTGTATCCGAAGTGTTGGCCACGGTGTCATCGGCGGCCATGGTCGCGGCAGCGGTTTCGCTTACCGGGGCCGAGGCGTCAGATGCGGGCGTTGACGGGCTACAGGCGGCCAGGGCCAACACGGCGAGGCTGGCGGAAAACAGATGAAAACAGGGCTTCATGGAAAACTCCGATTAATCAGCCCCCGCCAACCCTTAGACGGCAGCTTGTAAGGATGAAATTGGGAGTTTTTGTTTCAGGTTTGATATATTTGCTGAAATAGATCGCCTATCCGGCGCTGGGATCATCCGGCAGTTTCCAGTCGATCGGCGGATAGCCTTTCGATACCAGGAAGTCATTGGCACGCGAAAACGGTTTTGTGCCGAAAAAGCCATTGTGGGCAGACAGCGGCGACGGATGCACCGATTTGATCACCAGATGCTTCGAGGTGTCGACAAAGGCGGCTTTTTTCTGCGCATATGAGCCCCACAGGATAAACACCACCGGCTGCGGCAGATCGTTGACGGCGCGGATAACGGCATCGGTGAACTTCTCCCAGCCCTTGCCCTGGTGCGCGGCCGCCATACCCATCTCGACCGTTAGCACGCTGTTCAGCAGCAGTACGCCCTGTTTGGCCCAGTGTTCGAGAAAGCCGTGCTTTGCCGGGGCTATGCCAAGATCACCCAGCAATTCCTTGTAGATATTGACCAGTGACGGCGGGATGCGCACGCCGGGCTTTACCGAAAATGACAGGCCATGCGCCTGCCCCTCGCCGTGATAAGGGTCCTGACCGAGAATAACCACGCGCACCTTTTCCGGCGGCGTCAGATCAAGCGCGCGAAAATAATCAGCACCCTTTGGGAAAATTCGGGCGCCCGCCCCTCGCCGCTCCTGCAGATAAGCTTTCAGGTCGGCCATGTAGGGCTTGGAAAATTCCGGCGCCAGCAGGGCCTTCCAGTCCTCATCGAGCTTGATATCGGTCATGTCGTGGTCCTGTTTTCAAGCGCCGCATGGGGCCGCGACTCTTCCTTTTAGTCAAGAGACAGGGGATGGATGAGAAGACAGATGTAAGGTTTAACCACGAATGAGGCACGGATGATGCGCAAGCGCATTCACACGGATCAAGGCACGGATTTCATGACAATTTTGGACGCCGGCAACCTTGGTGAGGCACCTGTCGACAGCGAAGCCGTCATTCAGACCGTTTTATTCCAATTTCATGAGAAGTCCCCGTTATGCAAAAAGAATAAGGTCTATCCACAGATTGAACAGATTTTCAGTGCTTTTGTTGGGTTTATTTGAGGGTGTTACGGATGACTCTTTGGCGCAAAGCGCCAGTCTTTTACAGGCGGCCTATATTTATATACCATCCGGCACAGCGCTGAAAAATCTGTGTAATCTGTTTATAGCCTCTAAATGCCCAAACTGGAAATGGCCACGGTGCCCGGAATCGCCATGAAATCCGTGCCTTCATCCGTGTAGCCGCGCAGCGGCATCCGCGCCTCATCCGTGGTCAAGCCTTATTTAAGTGCTGAAAGCAACTTTCACGACTTGGTGCAGGTGCCCGTCACCTTTCCGGTCACATGCAGCGATGCGTCCTGCCCGGCGGCCGAAGCCATCACATCGCCGCCAAACGACTGTCCGTCATCGGCAACGCTCAGCGAGCCGGTGCCCTTAACCGCTGCGCAGTCGGTCGTCCACGAGACCGTCTTGCCCGCTTCCGTGAATTGCTGCCCATCGCATTGCGGTCCGGTAACGGCAACGGGCGGCGCTTTCATATCCTCGACATTGGCGCACAGGCTGGCGGTCGTCGTTGTCGGCGCCTGGCCGGCAATAGTCGTGATGGTGGTGACCTCCCACAGCGAATCCGGTCCCGGCAGCACGGGGGCCTCGCTGACCTCCGGCGCGGTGTCGGCCACCGCGGAGGTAGCCGGTGTCGGCTTCGGGTCGGGCACTGCCTGGTCCATGACGGCGGGGGAAACGACACCGAAAAGGAAACCGGCGGCGGCGGTAAAGGTCAAGGCGATCGTCGGACTCATGAACAAGCTCCTGTCACAGCAAAAACCCCGACAATCCGCCCGTCGGCATAGTAGGCCGCGAACGCGGTTACGCAAGCAACATCGCGTTCAAATATTTAAGATTTATAAGTTTTTTACTTTCCAGTTACCAGAAAGAAAAGACCTGCGCAAAATCACCTCATCATCTTTTTGCTTTTTGGGCATTCTTAATCACGCCTCATGCCCAAAAGCGGCAATCCGCTTTTGGGCATGAGGCTGCCTTGATACAAATGAAACCGGCGTATATTGTATCAGATCGGTAAGTGTGTATTGTCGTCGCTCTGTAATGATAACGTCATAAAAACAAGGCCTCACCGTGATCCTTCGCTCCTCCTCTGTTCGCGCCCTGCTCACCGGCACGGCCTGCCTTTTTCTCGCCGGCGCCGCTCTCCCCGCATTCGCTGCCGATGATGCCAAGGCCAAACCCGCCGCCGCTGACAAAGACGCCAAGAGCGATGATGCCTTGCCGCCCCTGCCGGATGACAAGACCATCCACCAGTCGATCCAGCTTGATGGCAAGGTGCTGAACTACGACGCCACGGTCGGTACCATCACGGTCCGAGATGCCAAGGGCAAGAAAATCGCCGATGTCGTCTACACCGCCTATATCGTACCGGGAAAAGACAGTAGCCGCCCGGTGACCTTCGCCTTCAATGGCGGTCCCGGCGCCTCGTCGGTCTATCTCAACATGGGCGCCATCGGCCCCAAGCGCGTCCAGTTTGGCGACGAAGGCGACTCGCCCTCCGATTCCAGCACCACGGTCGATAACCCGAACAGCTGGCTCGATATGACGGACCTGGTCTTTATCGATCCTGTCGGCACCGGCTATTCGCGCTCGCTGGAAGACGACGACGCCACCAAGAAGGATTTCTGGTCGACTGAAGCCGATATCCAATATCTGTCACGCGTCGTCTATGACTGGCTGGTCAAGAACGGCCGCCTGCGCTCTCCGAAATACGTCATGGGCGAAAGCTACGGCGGCTATCGCGCCCCTCGCATCGCCAATGCCCTGCAAACCCGCATGGGGGTCGGCGTTTCCGGCCTGATCATGGTTTCGCCCTATCTCGATCCGGCCGCTGTCGGTTCGGAAACGGCGCTTTCGCCGCTGCCGTGGATGATCAACCTGCCCTCCATGGCCGCCGCCAATCTGGAGAAGCAGGGCAAGCTGACCCCTGCCGCCATGGCCGAGGTCGAGCAATATGACCGTACCCAGTTCGTCACCGATTTCCTGGCCGGCCGCTCCGATCCACAGGCCGTCAGCCGTCTGGTGGCCAAGGTCTCGGAATATACCGGCCTCGATCCGGCCCTGGTGGCGCGCATGGATGGTCGCGTCGACAGCATGACCTTCGTTCGTGAAAGCCATCGCAATGAGCGCAAGATCGGCAGCTGGTACGATTCCAACGTCACCGCCTATGATCCCTTCCCCGAAGCGCCCAGCCAGAAATCGGGCGATCCAATCCTCAACGCCCTGCTGGCGCCGACCACCAGCGCCATGGTTGATTTCGTCACCCGCGAGGTCGGCTGGAAAACAGACGCCCATTATGAAGCGCTCTCCCCGATCGTCGGCGAAGGCTGGCAGCAATACCCGAACGAGGACAAGCCGGTCAGCGACCTGCGCCAGGCCATCGCCAATGATCCGAAGATGAAGGTGCTGATCGCCCACGGCTATAACGACCTGTCCTGCCCCTTCTTCACCTCGCGCCTGGTGGTTGACCAACTGCCGACCTTCGGGACTACCCGCCAGGTCAAGCTGTCGGTCTATCCCGGCGGCCATATGTTCTACAGCCGCGCCGGTAGCGGCACCGCCTTCAAGGCCGACGCCAAGGCGCTTTACAGCAAGGATAAGTCATGACCTTCCGCACCCTTACCTGCGCCGCCACCCTTCTGGCACTGACTGTCACGCCCGTCATGGCCAAGCCGAAGCCAATCGCGCCCGCTGCCAACGCCCCTGTCACGCCGATGACCCCGGATATTTCCCCGGACTATGACAAGGTCCGGCCGGACGCCGATTTCGTCCGCCGCGTCGTCATGGTGCCGATGCGTGACGGCACAAAGCTTTACACCGTCATCGTCTTCAAAAAGGGCACCAAGGACGGTCCGATCCTGCTGTCGCGGACGCCCTATGACGCCAAGAGCACCATGGCGCGCAGTTCGAGCCAGACGATCAAGGAAGTGCTGCCGGCGATGTATAATGAGTTTGTCGATGACGGCTACATTATCGTCACCCAGGACATCCGCGGCATCCATAATTCCGAAGGCACCTTCATCATGAACCGCCCGCTGGCCGGGCCGCTTAATGACACAAAAATCGATGAATCAACCGATGCCTACGACACCATCGACTGGCTGTCGAAGAATATCCCGGAATCGAACGGCAAGGTCGGCATTGTCGGCTCGTCCTATCTCGGCTTCACTTCGCTGATGGCCGAAATCAACCCGCATCCGGCGCTCAAGGCCGCCGTGCCGCAAAGCCCGATGGTTGATGGCTGGCGCGGTGACGACTGGTTCCATAATGGCGCCTTCCGCGTCAGCAGCTTTGATTATGCCCTCGAACAAAGCACCGGCAAGGCCGAGGCCGGCGCCGCCATCCCTGGCGGCGTGGGCGATGATTATAACCGCTATCTCGACGCCGGTTCGGTCGGCGATTACGCCCGCAACTGGGGCATCGATCAGGTGCCCTTCGTCCGCAAGCTGATGGAAAACCCGGCCTATACCGTCTTCTGGTCCGACCAGGCGGTCGACAAATGGATGGCCGACCAGCCGCTGAGGGTGCCGACCATGCTGGTTGTCGGCCAGTGGGACCAGGAAGATTCCTATGGCGCGCCGGCCGTCTACAAGGCGATCGAGCCCAAGGACACCAACAATGACATGGTGTCGCTGGTCATCGGCCCATGGCGTCATTCCGGCGTCAACCACTATGGCTATGACCTGGGCGCCCTCACCTTCACCGGCGATACGGCGCAGGAATTCCGCGTCAAGTACATGAAACCCTTCTTCGACCACTACCTGAAGGGCGCGCCCGATCCGCACACGCCGCCAGTCCTGACCTATGCCACCGGCGTCAATCACTGGGACGAGTCGCCCAAGTGGCCGATGGGCACCCTGACGCCGCTTTATATTGGTGACAACTTCACCGCCAGTTTCGACAAGCCGGCGGCAGCGGACCATGATGATTATGTTTCCGATCCGTCGAAACCCGTGCCGTTCATTCCGCGCCCGATCAATATGGCCGACGTCAGCCAATGGAAGCCGTGGCTTGTCCATGATCAGCGCTTTGTGTCCGACCGTCCGGATGTGCTGTCCTATACCAGCGCGCCGCTGGAAAAGGCCGTCCATGTGATGGGCGCGCCGGCGGTCGATCTGTTCGCCGCCACGAGCGGCACTGACAGCGACTGGGTGGTCAAGGTCATCGACGTCTATCCTAATGAATCGCCGGAAGAGGCTTCGCAAGGCTCCAAGCCCAGCATGGCCGGTTTTGAGCTGCCGATGGGGATCGAGATCTTCCGTGGCCGTTATGTGCATGGTTTCGACAAGCCGCAGGCCCTGACACCAGGTCAAGTGGAGGAATACAGGTTCGAATTGCCGAACATCGATCATGTCTTCCTGCCTGGCCACAAGATGATGATCCAGGTGCAGTCGTCGCTGTTTCCGCTCTATGACCGCAACCCGCAGACCTATGTCGATAATATTTTCAACGCCAAAGCGGCCGATTATAAGCCAGCTACGGAAAGCGTCTATCGCGGTGCGGATAAGGCGTCGGCTGTGTGGCTGCCGATTGTGAAACAGTAGACTTCTCCTCCCTACGAAGTGGGGAGGAGAAGAATTATTGAACCGTTGCCGAAGCGGGCGCGGCAGCCTTCGTCGCCACGGTCGCTTCGTATTGCGCATGTTCCTCGTCACGTTCCGTCTTCCACGCCTTGAGCAACACGGCGCGGCGTTTCGGATAACGGTTCTCCAATGGAGTCCACGAAACGATCCGGTCTGCCCGCAGGTGGCGGAACGCCTGGCGCATTTCGCACCACACCACCACCATTCGGATGTGTTCGAAGAAACCTAATGCAATCGGCCAGACCACGCGATCGGTCGTCACCTCCTTGAGGTCGGTGTAACGCACCTCCACCCGGCATTCGCTGCGGATTGAGGCGCGGATATCACCGAGATCGATCCGGCTCGGCGGGGTTGACCAGCTCGGCACCACCAGCAGGCCGGAAGTTTCGATCTCATCCGCAAGGTCCTTCGGCAACACCGCAACAATCTTGGTCAGGGCGTTCTGCGCCGCATAACCCAGACGTGCGTCACCACGATCGGCCACCCAACGGACCCCCAGCACCAGCGCTTCCAGTTCTTCCTGAGACAGCATCAGCGGCGGCAGCATATAGCCCGGCCGCAGCACATAGCCGACGCCCGGTTCACCTTCGATATGCGCGCCCTGCGCCTGAAGTGCACCGATGTCGCGGTAAAGCGTGCGCAGGGAAATATCGAGTTCGCGCGCCAGTTCTGCGCCGGATACCGGATAGCGATGGCGGCGCAGCAGTTGCAGCAAATCAAGCAGGCGGGTGGCACGTGACATGGGAGGGCCCTTTGGCAAGGTGTTTTCTCGGTACGCGGCACTGATGACAATCTATCATCCACCTCATGCCAAGTTCTGTCAGCATAATTCCGGCGATGTCGCAAATATTGTGAATACTTGACTCTCACGAGGGAACATACATACTGGTTGGTATGTCAAATTTGAACAATTTCACCCCCTCACGCCGCGACCCCGGCCGCACCCGCGAACGCCTGATGAATGCCGCCTTCGAGGAGGTCTATCATTCCGGATTCCGTGGCAGCGACCTCAATGCCATCCTGGCGAAAGCGGGTGTCACCAAGGGTGCGCTCTATCACCATTTCACCGGCAAGGAAGCGCTCGGCCACGCCGTCATCGAACAGGTCATCGCCCGCATCACCCAAGACAAATGGCTGGCGCCGCTCGATGATGTCGATGACCCCATCGACGCCCTGATCAGCATTCTCGACGATACCGGCACCTCTGACGCCGAAGCTGCCGGTGGCTGTCCGCTCAACAATCTGGCGCAGGAAATGTCGCCGCTCGATGAGGGCTTCCGCCTGCGCCTGTCGGAGATCTTCACCAACTGGATCGGCGGCGTCACCGATGCCCTGCGGCTGGGGCAGATCAATGGCAAGGTCCGGCGCGATATCGATCCGCGCGAAACCGCGACCTTCTTTGTCGCCACCTATGAAGGCTATATCTCGCTGGCCAAGACCGCCCAGGACGGCCGTGTGCTGGCATCTGGCATGAAACAGTTGCGCTTTTATCTGGACGGTCTGCGCACTCAAGTCCCTGTGAGTTGACGCAAAGGTTTACGCGGGCGTAAATAACCTGTGACTTGACCTGAGTGGTTTCAATTGATACTTCTCAGAAAGCAGAACAGGGACATTGCCATGACTATTGCTTCCGCGGGCGCCAAGTTTCGCGCCGCTTTGGCTGCTGAAAAGCCTTTGCAGGTCGTCGGCACGATCAACGCCAATCACGCCCTGCTCGCTAAACGTGCCGGCTACAAGTCCATCTACCTCAGCGGGGGTGGCGTGGCGGCCGGCTCGCTCGGTATGCCCGACCTTGGCATCAATACGCTTGACGATGTGTTGGTCGATATCCGCCGCATCACCGATGTCTGCGACCTGCCGCTGATGGTCGATATCGATACCGGCTTCGGTCCCTCCGCCTTCAATATCGAGCGCACGATCAAGTCATTGATCAAGTTCGGCGCCGCCGCCTGCCATATCGAGGACCAGGTCGGCGCCAAGCGTTGCGGCCACCGCCCTGGCAAGGAAATCGTCTCCACGTCCGAAATGGTCGATCGCGTGAAAGCCGCCGCCGACGCCAGGACCGACCCCGACTTCTTCCTGATCGCCCGCACCGACGCCATCGCGGTTGACGGTGTGGACGCCGCCATCGAGCGCGCCATCGCCTGTGTCGAAGCCGGCGCCGATGCCATCTTCGCCGAGGCCGCCTACGATCTGGGGACCTATCGTCGCTTTGTTGATGCGGTGAAGGTGCCGGTGCTGGCCAATATCACCGAATTCGGCAAGACGCCGCTGTTCACCCGCCAGGAACTGGCCTCGGCCGGCGTTGCCATCCAGCTCTATCCGCTGTCGGCCTTCCGCGCCATGAACAAGGCGGCCGAAAACGTCTATGAGGCCATCCGCCGCGACGGTCACCAGAAGAACGTGCTCGATACCATGCAGACCCGTGAGGAACTGTATGACCGTATCGACTACCATGCCTTTGAAGAACGCCTCGACGCACTCTTCAACACCAATAAAAGCAAGTAAACAGGACAAGGAAATGCCCGATGGATGGAGATACACCCACTCAAGTTCTTGGCGGCTTTAAGCCCAAGAAATCCGTGGCGCTTTCCGGCCAGATCGCCGGCAATACCGCCCTGTGTACGGTCGGCCGCACCGGCAATGACCTGGCCTATCGCGGCTACGATATCCTCGACCTGGCGGCGACCTCGGAGTTCGAGGAAATCGCCTACCTGCTGATCCATGGCAAGCTACCCAACACCAGCGAACTCAGCGCCTACAAGACCCGGCTGAAATCCTTGCGCGGCTTGCCCGCCACGCTCAAGGCCGTGCTCGAAAGCCTGCCCTACTCGACGCATCCCATGGACGTGCTGCGCACCGGCGTCTCCGTCCTTGGCTGTCAGTCGGCGGAACGCGAGGACCACAACCATCCCGGTGCCCGCGATATCGCTGATAAGCTGCTGGCCAGCCTCGGTTCGATGCTGCTCTACTGGTATCAGTTCAGCCATAACGGCAAGCGCATCGAGGTTGAGACCGATGACGACTCGATTGGCGGCCATTTCCTGCACATGCTTCACGGTAAGCCGCCACAGGAAAGCTGGGTGCGCGCCATGCACACCTCGCTGATCCTCTATGCCGAGCACGAGTTCAATGCCTCGACCTTTGCCGCCCGCGTCATCGCCGGCACCGGTTCGGACTTCTATTCGTGCATTATCGGCGGCATCGGCGCCTTGCGCGGCCCCAAGCACGGCGGTGCCAACGAGGTCGCCTTCGATATCCAGAAACGCTACGATAACCCGGACGAGGCCGAGGCCGATATCCGCGCCCGCGTGGAGCGCAAGGAAGTGATCATCGGCTTCGGTCATCCGGTCTATACCGTCTCCGATCCGCGCAATGTGGTGATCAAGGAGGTGGCCCGCCGCCTCTCCGCCGAGCAAAATTCCATGAAGATGTTCAACATCGCCGAACGGCTGGAAAGCGTAATGTGGGATGCAAAAAAGATGTTCCCCAATCTCGACTGGTTCTCGGCGGCTTCCTATCACATGATGGGTGTGCCGACCGACATGTTCACGCCGTTGTTCGTGATTTCGCGCACCTCCGGCTGGTCGGCGCACATCATCGAACAGCGCCAGGACGGCAAGATCATCCGCCCTAACGCCAACTATACCGGCCCCGAGGACAAACCCTTCGTCGCCCTGAAAGACCGTCCGTAATTTAAGGAAAGAGGATCACGGAAAGGCACGGAAGAAGACGGAAAGACACGGAAGGCGTTTATTGCGCCGATCTCGCCCGCAGGGCTTTCATTTGTGCGTACTGAAACAATAACGATATGAATGCGCTTCGCGCAGGTTTGTCACGCAAAGAATTCCGTGCCTTTCCGTGATCCTCTTAAAACACTGAAAAGCTTGCCCAGGAACCACCATGTCCGCCCATATCCCCAATGAACGCCCCGCACCCGATACCGTCCTCACTGATATCGTCGATTACGTGCTCAATTATGAAATCACCTCCGATCTCGCCTATGAAACCGCGCGCAACTGCCTGATCGACACCCTCGGCTGCGGACTGGAAGCGCTCGACTATCCCGCCTGCACCAAACTGATGGGCCCCATCGTTCCCGGCACCATAGTCCCTAATGGCGCGAAAGTGCCCGGCACCCAGTTCCAGCTCGATCCGGTTCAGGCCGCCTTCAATATCGGCGCCATGATCCGCTGGCTCGATTTCAACGACACCTGGCTGGCCGCCGAATGGGGCCATCCGTCCGACAATCTCGGCGGCATCCTGGCCACCGCCGACTGGCTATCCCGCAACGCCATCGCCGCCGGTAAAAAGCCGCTGTTTATGCGCGATGTCTTGACCGCCATGATCAAGGCCCACGAAATCCAGGGCTGCCTGGCGTTGGAAAACAGCTTCAATCGCGTCGGTCTCGATCACGTCGTCCTGGTCAAGGTCGCCTCCACCGCCGTGGTGGCGCAGATGCTTGGTCTCGACCGTGACGAGATCATCAATGCCGTGTCGCTGGCCTGGGTCGATGGTCAGTCCCTGCGCACCTATCGCCATTCGCCCAATACCGGTTCGCGCAAATCCTGGGCCGCCGGCGACGCCACCTCGCGCGCCGTCCGTCTGGCGCTAATGGCGCAGAAGGGCGAGATGGGTTATCCGTCCGTGCTGACCACGAAAACCTGGGGCTTTTACGACGTGCTGTTCAAAGGCCAGCCGTTCAAATTCCAGCGGCCCTATGGCAGCTATGTCATGGAGCAGATCCTGTTCAAGATCAGCTTCCCGGCTGAATTCCACAGCCAGACCGCCGTTGAAGCGGCCATGACGCTACACCACAAACTGACTACGCTTGGCAAGACGACCGAGGATATCCGGCGCGTTACCATCCGCACGCATGAGGCCTGTATCCGCATCATCGACAAGACCGGCCCGCTCGATAATCCCGCCGACCGTGATCACTGCATCCAGTACATGGTCGCCGTGCCGCT
>FTKR01079288.1_pt1 | contig 17260 bp, 13 predicted proteins | sample 1658141 | NCBI WGS metagenome assembly FTKR01 (sample SAMEA3914802, study PRJEB12502) | metagenome | biome: forest; material: soil | place: Canada | collected 2010-06-25 | depth 0.1 m | reverse complement strand
ATGGTGCCGAACAGCATCAGCATGCCGCCAAGTGCCAGGGTATTGCAGATCAGGACATTGCGATAGCCGAAGCGTTCCAGCACACGCGGCAACAGAGCCTTGGTGGTCATCGAGGCGAGCGCTTGCGGCATGATAAGCAGGCCGGACTGCACCGGGGTCAAACCCAGGCCGATCTGGTAGAGCATCGGTAGCAGGAACGGCGCGCCACCGACGCCCAGCCGCGTGATGAAACTGCCGCTGACGGCGGTGGCGAAGGTACGCAGGCGAAACAGGGTCAGGTTGAGCAATGGGAAGGCCGTGCGCGCCGCGTGCAGGCCATAGCCAAAAATCAGCAGCAGCGAGATGGCGAGCAGGCCAAGGATGCCGCCCATGCCCAGGCGATTTTCGCCGAAAACCTCCAGCACATAGGAGAGCAGCGCGACGCCTGAACTGAACAGGATCAGGCCCAGCACATCAAGTGGTCGCGGCGCCCCGCGATAATCCGGCATCTTGAGCCAGACAAGCGTGGCGCCGATGATGCCGACCGGGATATTGACGAGGAAGATCACCCGCCAGTGCAGGTAATCGACGATCAGTCCGCCGACGAGCGGTCCCAGCATCGGCGCGATCAGCGTGGGGATGGCGACGAAGCTCATGGCCTTTACCAGTTCGGAACGCTCGAAGGTACGCACCATGACCAGGCGGCCGACCGGCGTCATCATGGCTCCGCCCATGCCCTGCAAGATGCGGCAGGCGACGAGCATGTGGATATTGGTCGATAGTCCGCACAGCAGGGAGCCGAGGGTGAACAGGGCGATGGCGGTTGTGAAAACCTGACGTGTGCCGAAGCGATCGGCCATCCAGCCGCTGATCGGGATGAAGACGGCGAGGCTGAGGGTATAGCTCGACAGCACGGCTTTCATGCTGAGCGGCGTGACCTCCAGCGCCTTGGCAATGACCGGTACGCCGGTATTTAGGATGGTAGTGTCGAGCGCTTCCATGAAGAAGGCGACGGCGACCAGCCAAGGCAGGATGCGCCGAGTCATTTCGGGGGTCGGTTCGGCGTTCGTCAATCCGGAAATCCTGTCGTGATGTGCCCCGTTTCACTATGGGCCGGGGGATTGGCCCATGCAAGACGATACCGTCACTCAGCGATCGAACGAATAACCCGCGCGGGATTCCCGGCCACAAGGGTATTGGCTGGAATATCCCTGGTGACGACAGCCCCCGCGGCAACAACCGCGTTTTCGCCCACGGTCACACCACCGATAATCGTTGCGCCGGCGGCGATCCAGACGTTTTTCCCGATCACGATAGGGCTCGCGGTTACACCGTCGCGCCGCCGGGAAGGCTCGATCGGATGGCCAGACGTGATAAGACTGACATTCGGTCCGATCATCACGTCATCGCCGATGTCTATGCCGCCAAGGTCATACATCGTGCAGTTCTGGTTGATGAAGACATTGCGGCCAATGCGGATATGCTCGCCGCCGGTCGTGTAAAAGGGCGGGATCAGCGAAAAGCTATCATCTACCTTGGTGCCGATAAGGTCGCTGAACACAGCCCGGATTTCGTCAGCCTCGTCGAACGTCAAACGGTTGAGAATCGGGGTGATGGCCATGGCTCGCTTAACGCTGGCGACCATGGCCGCTGATTCCGGCGTCCGTCTGGCAATAATTTTGGTGCGGTCGTCATTTGGCATTCCATATCTCTTTAAAACAAGCTCATCTGCGGATCGCCGCCGCGAAACTGACTGATATCAAGCGGAGGGCCGCGCTTGTCCAGTCCGTAGCGTTTGATGGCCAGTTTCAGGCGGTTCTGGATCAGGTCGGCATAGACACCGCTGCCGCGCATCCGGCTACCAAATTCAGCATTATAGAGCTTGCCGCCCCGACATTCGCGGATGTGATTGAGCACCTTGTCAGCCCGGTCGGGGAAATGGGCGCGCAGCCATTCCTCGAACAGGGTCTTGATCTCGTGCGGCAGTCGGATCAGCACGCCGCCGGCTCGTGTGGCGCCGGCAATGGACGCGGCTTCCATGATTTTCTCGATCTCATGATCGGTCAGGCCGGGAATGACCGGCGCCATCAAAACGCTGGTCGGAATGCCGGCATCGGTCAGGGCGCGCACCGTATCCAACCGACGGGAAGGCGTGGCGGCGCGCGGCTCCATGACGCGCGCCAGGTTACGGTCGAGCGTGGTGATCGACAGAGTGGCCTTGAACAGGTTCAGCTCCGCCATGGCTCTGAGGATATCGATATCGCGCTGGATCAGGGCCGACTTGGTGACGATATGGACCGGATGGCGAAACTCATAGAGCACCTCAAGGATACCACGCGTCAGTTTTTCGGATTTTTCAGTCGGCTGGTAGGCGTCGGTATTGATGCCGAGCGCGATGGGGGCGGCGGTATAGTTTCGCGCCGACAGTTCCAGGCGCAGCGCCGCGGCGGCATCGGGCTTGCGGAAGATGCGCGTCTCGAAATCCATGCCGGGCGACAGGTCGAGATAGGCGTGGCTCGGCCGGGCGAAGCAATAGATGCAGCCGTGTTCGCAGCCCTTGTAGGGGTTTATCGAACGATCGAAACCGACATCGGGCGAGGTGTTGCGCGTAATGATACGTTTGACCGTATCGACGCCCAATATCGTCTGGCGGCGGGCTTTCGCCCAGTCTTCGCGGTCATGATCGCTCCAGCCGTCGTCGATCTCGTAACGGTCAGCCAGCTCGAAGCGATGACTCGGCCGGTTGGAAACCGAGCCGCGCCCCTTGCGCGGCAGGTCGGGCAGGCCTTCGTCACCTTTGGTGCGTGTGTTGGGTGGTGGGGTTGGCATGACCCCACCTTATGCCAATTTTAGAACAAAACAAGAACAATATTGCGCGGGTTTACGCGGCTTTTTGGGCCTTACCGTTCGCAGCCGGTTTTGCCGGCGCTATCACGCCGTCATCGAAAAGGATCTGGCCGGGCGTTGTGGCATCGAGTGAAAAGCGTGGCTTCAGCGGGCTCTTGCCGCCCTTGAAGCCGCCGGTCATCTTGACGATGCGGGCAAGGACAATTTTCATCGGCTCCAGCCATTTCGGCGAACGCGCCAGGGTTGGATTCAGGCCCAGCCAGCGGCGCAATACCCCGTTGGCATAGATGACATTGGCCCGCCACAGGGCGCGCGGCGTCATGAATTCGATCGACAGCGACACATTTACCATGCCGTGATTGACGATGCGGTGCGGGGCGTTTTGTACCCAGGTCATCATCTCGCCAGGCTTGAGATCATGGACCAGCGCCTGGCCGTCAAAGGCCGGATCATAAGGTAGTTGCTCGTCGCTTTCGCGCAGGGCCACGCCTTCGAGATGGCGGTCATCGACGCACGGTTCAGCAGGCGGATAGAGGTAAAGCTTCTTGACGCCGCGGATCTGCCACAGGGTGACGAGCGGAATATCAAGGTGATAGAAGACGTGGGCGTTGGGCGACGAGATCAGCAGGCCCAGATCCTGTTTCAGGGTGGTGGTGCCGCTCTCCGCCTTGATCTCGGCGAACATCTGCTCGCACAGGTCATTGATGGCGGCATTGGACGCATTGACCTTGCGCAGGTTGAGCCATAAACGCCCGGCCTTGACGCCGTCCATCAGGGCGCGGCCGTCGAGCTCACCGCGCCGGCCGAGATACCATTGCTTCCAGTTGGCCGGATCGTAGCCCATGGTGAAGACTTCCAGCCGGTCACGCGGATAGCGGTCGATCAGGGCGATCAGGGCCTCGTCCGAGAACAGGTCGCTCTTGTCGAGATCATGATTGAACAGCAGGTTCTTCGCTGCGAAATTGGCCCTGTGGTCGGGTGTCCAGGTGAGAAGCATCTTATTATCGTCCGGGTGGTTTCGGTTTCAGCAGGGCGGTGCCGTAGAAACCGACTTTGAAGGGGGAAAACCAGATCAGCTTGCCGCAGCCGCGCGCGGCCTTGTCGAGCTTGTCGGCGCTGCCTTCGCGGCGCAAAGCGAGCAAGGCCAGGCCCCACAGGCCGAAGATGACAGCCTGCGCCACGCCCTGGAGCATCCAGGCGGCAGCGGTGATCGGCTTGCCGTCGTGGGCGGCGGTATAGGACGGCCCCTGGCCATAGGCGAAGGCGCGCAAAAGCGTATAGCCCAGCCGGCTGCGGGCGGCGGGTACGTCTTCGAAAACGGGGGCATCGGCGGCCCAGGCAATGGTGGCGCCGCCGGTCATCAGGCCGTGGAACAACTGGTCGTCCTCGCCGCCCATATCGTTGCGCTCGATGCTGAACGGCGCGTGGTCTTTTGGCAGGGAGGCGCGACGGACGAGACTGTTACCGCAGCCATAATAGCTGGTCAGGATTTGAGATTCCGCCGGTCCGAACCGCGAGAAAAAACGCGTGAAATAGGCGTCGTACCGTGTGGCGGCATTGGCCAGGCGGGCCTGGACCGGACCGAAGACGACATCGGCGGTGAACTGCTTCTGCGCCGCCATCAGGCGGGCCAGCCAGCCGGCCGGCGCTTCCTCGTCGTCATCGAGAAAGGCGATGAAGTCGGCGTCACAGGCGCTGACGGCGCTGTTGCGGGCATTGGCCACGCCGGTTTTCGGTTCGTGGATATATATGATGGGGAAGGGGGCTTTGAAGCCTTCGACCAGGGCGCGCGCCGAGGCTTCGGGGCTGTTGTCGCAGACAATCATGGAAAGCGCCGTGACGCCGGTTTGCGCCACGACCGAGCGCATGGCCGCCTCCAGTCCCTGCGGACGGCGGAAGGTCGGGATGATGACGCAGACCGAGGCTGTCGCGGCCAATTGTTGGGTGTCGGGGAAGGAGGCGGCGCTATCCGGCATCAGTGGTTCCAAGGCGGCGCGGGATACTGGAGACGGCATGGGCTACGCCTTTCGCACGGCTGACAAGATCAAGTTCGAGGCAGGCGATCTGGTCGAAACGCCGGTTGAGGCGGGTCACGGCGCCGGACACCCGGCCGCCCATGGCCTGCTGCAACCGGCCGGCGGCCAGTGACAGGTTCTGGCCAAAGCGTCCGGAGGCGGAGGCGCCGTAGATACCCACGTGGCGCACAGCATAGGCGGAATTGCTGAAGGAGTCCTTATAGTGGCTCTGGCCGGTGGAGAGATCGTAGTAGCTGATGCCGGCGGTCTTCAGCGCAGCCTGGCAGTCGGTCAGGAAAATCGAGCCGGGAGAGAAGGCGGCGAATGCCGGATCATAGCTGGAGACCCACGGGTGCATGCGATCGCCGAGGCGCGGGCCGTAATGGAACAGGGCCGGTTTGCCGCCGATGGTCATGGTCAGCAGCGATCCATGCAGGCCATCGGCGGGGGCCTCGAACAGGCGCTCCAGCAGTGAGGCGGCCCAGGGCGGCGACAGGAAATCATGCAGGCCGTTATGGCGGATCTGTTCACGCTTGAGGCGCAGCATCAGGTCATAATGATCGCGGTTGCGATCGGTGACGATGAATTCGATCGGGCCGTGCGCCTCGATCAGGTTGCGGCGATGGCGATTGATGTTCTTGCGATGCTTGCGGGTGATCGTGTTGGCCGTTTCGTCCAAGGCGAGATCAATGCCGTAGGCCGTATCTGCTTCACCGCCGGTCTCGCCAAAGAGATTGTGCGGGTCAATGAGACCAATGGCCTGGAAGCGGTCGATGCCGGCGGCTTTCAGCGCCACGCGGCCGTCCAACTCGGTGTCGGGGAAGGTGATCAGGGCGCTGTAATCGGAAAAGGGGGCGCCGACCGGACGGGCGAAGCGGTGCGGGCGCCTGTGGTGTGGCAGGAAGCCGATGACCTGACCGGCGTGACGAAAAATGGCCACATACACATCATCGCGCCCGGCGGCCACGGCGCGGGTGAATTCCGATGACAGAAGCGGGGAACGAAAAAGCGGGGTGGCGCGGCACATGACATTCCAGGCCTCAAGATCGCGCTGGGGCAGCGCGTCCGGCCGGACGAGTTCGCAATTCAACATGGTAGCCTTAATATATTACAGTGCCCTATACCCTCGTTGTTGCAAGCTTCAGGCCACTTCCCTGATGGCAAGCAGATTAAATTCCGGTCATAAAATACCGTTAGTTTCTGCGAAATGTCAAGTAAAGATGTCATTATGACAAGTATGCTTGACATAATTTTTCAGCCATGTTGTAAAGCGTCCTTGTCAAATCGAAAGGGCATTCAAAATGACTATGTCAAAATCGAAATGGGTCGCCGGGATTCTCGTTCTGGCACTGATGGGCGGTTTGCTGGGCGGGTTCAATATGAGCTGGAGCCGGGAGGCGTCGTTTCCGCTCTATGGTGTGATCATCGATATCTGCGCCGTGCCGGTGATGATCATGCTGATCCTGTATGTGCGAAAACTGAAAGCCGCCTCGACTGACGAATTCAGCGTGGCCAAAAAACGTTATGCCGCGCAGAACGGTTTCCTCATCGGCTTCGCCCTCTTTCTGATCAGTGGCGTGTTCCCGATTTTCTGTCCCGACCTGTATCGCCAGTTCATCGCCAGTCTGGATGGTGCGCATGAAGGCTTCCTGATGGGACGCGTGGCGGGCATGGCGCCGTTCGTGCTCGGTCTGCTGATCGGTCAGGTCAGCGCCTGGCTGAAATATCGCTGAATATGGAGGGGAAAATGCGTGAAGCCGGAAATCGTCGAAGTCCGCCAGTGGACAGTTGGATTGCCTTTGCCATCAGATGTTTGGCGGCCTTGGCATATATGCTTATCAGCCTTTTCGCCGGGAGATATTTTGATAGGTCTGATAGTTCGATTTCCGTGAGGTGCGCGGCAGTAGTTATAATTGTTTCGGGTTTCACAATTGCTTTTATCTGGACAACCATGTGGATTCGGCGGGCTGACGAATATCAAAGACTGATGAACTACCGGAATTTGGCCTCGGCGATGGCAGTTACCATGCTGGTGTTTTTTTTAATACATGTCGCCCATGCCTTTGATCATCCCAGAGATGATGGTTGGTCGATTATGATGATGCCCGCCTATGCAATCTTTTTTGCCGTCATGGGTTCGTGGCCGAAGAAATCATGAAAAATCGCCTGAAAATACTGCGCGCCGAACGCAACTGGTCACAGGCCGACCTGGCCGACCGGCTGGCCGTTTCACGCCAGACGGTCAATGCCATCGAGACGGAAAAGTACGACCCGTCTCTGCCGCTGGCATTTAAAATTGCGGAGCTGTTCGCTTTGCGCATAGAAGATATATTCACGCCAGTATAATTGGCCCGTTTGAGGCTTGGGGGGATTTATGATTTCCGGATTGAAGACCGGCCTGCTGACCGCCGCCACCCTTCTTGCCTGCGCCTTCGCGCCGATGGCGGTTCAGGCCAGGGCACCGGCGCCGGTAAAGCCCGCCATGTGGGTGATCCGTGATGCCGACTCGACCATCTACCTGCTGGGGTCGATCCACGTCATGAAACCGGACACGGCCTGGCTGTCACCGGTTATCCAGAGCCGGTTCGACAGCGCCGAAGATGTGTGGTTCGAGATTCCCGATCTCGATGACAGGGCGGGCGCCGGGGCGATCGCGCAGAAATTCATGTTCGATCCCAATGGAAATATGACAGATGGCCTGACGCCGGAAGAGATCGCCCAGGTCAACGCCGTGCTCAAGCCGATGGGAACGAACGCGGCAGCGCTGAAAAGCATGCGCAAATGGGCGGTCGGGCTGGTCATTACTCTCCAGCAGATCAACGCCCTCGGCTACACGACCGAGGCCGGCGTCGATGTCAGCCTGATGGCGCAGGCGCGTGCGAAAGCGAAAACCGTCCAGGGCTTCGAGACGATGGATGCGCAGATGAAGGCCCTCGTGCCCGATAATGAGGCCGACGAACTGACGGCCCTGCAGGCTAGCCTTAAGGATATCAAGACCATGCCCCAGGATCTGGGCGATCTGTTCGCCGCCTGGGAGCGCGGCGATACGGTGGCACTCAGCCACCTGATGATCGACAAGATGCAGGCCGAAGATCCGAAAAGCTATCGCCGCCTGATCGTTGAGCGCAACGCCGCCTGGGAACCGCAGATCGAGCAGATACTCGCCGGCAAGGGGACGGTTTTCATTACCGTCGGCGCCGGTCATCTGGTAGGGCCAGACAGCGTGATCGCCATGCTGAAACAGCACGGCATTACGGCAGAACGCGTGCAGTACTGATTGTCCCGATCTGATCCTTCTTAAAACTGGCCTAAAGCTTGCAGTTGTCTGCCTCAGGTTCCATTCAACTGGAGGTCGGCAATGCGGGTGCTCAATTACGCGGATGGTGTTTTCGCTAAAAAGAGAAAGAGATCGTATCGCTGGATGGTCGAGGCGGGCATCATCATGGGGGCGGCTGTCGGCATCGCCGTCGTGGTGCCGCCGCTCGGCATGTGGTGGCACCGTTCACATAATCCCGACGTGACTGTCGTGACCTTTGAGGCGGCGATTGATCCGGACACTGCCGAAGCGCAGGCCGGGCCGACCGGATCGCCGCTGCTGTGGGTCATGAAGGCTGGCGATTCCACTGTCTACCTGTTCGGCGGTTTTAACAGCGCGGGCGATGTGGCTTCCGGCTGGATGGACCAGCGCCTTTTCACCGCTTTCGACAATGCCGACACGACCATATTCGAGGTTGGCGCCTATCCCGATATCCTGCCGGCGGACAAGGTGACGCCGCGTCCGGATGCCGCGCTCTTCCATCGCGCCGATGCCTTACGAAAGATGACCGTGGGGCTTGATAAGGGCGAGGTCGACATCGGCCGGGTTGCCGCCGAAGGCGTGACCGATGATGGCTTTGTCCTGCCGGTCGATGCCTGGCGGAACGGCGACCAGAAGGCCCTGACCGATATCCTGGCCCTGCTGGCCGAGGCTGATCCGGCGGGCTATGACGCCCTGATCGTGAAGCGCAACCAGGTCTGGCTGCCGGCCATCGAAAAGGCGCTGACTGAAAAGGGCACGACCTTCGTCACGGTTGGCGCGACGCACCTGATCGGCCCGGATGGGCTGGTGGCGCAGTTGCGCAGGGATGGCCATGCGGTGACGCGGCTCGATTCGGTTGTGAAACCGGTGGTGGGGAGCTAGATTGCGCCTGGCGTCACATGGGGTTTGCCTGTTCGTGAAACCTTTGTGACGCAAGCATCCCCTCTGTGAATATCATTGACAATACGGCGATTATTCTACAAAAGGCCCGCCTAAGCCCCCAACAGCTTAGACGCCTTCTTTCCCTTGCGTGATGTGCGCAGGGTTTTTCGCCGTTTTTGGGGTATCACCATGGCTCAGTCTGAAGATCATTTGTTCGCCGTCTATTCGCGGTCGCCTATCGAGGTGGATCATGCTGAAGGCAGCCGACTGTATGACCGATCGGGCCGTGAATATCTCGATTTCGTGCAGGGTGTCGCCACCAATGGCCTGGGCCATGCCAATCCGATCCTGATCGAGGCGCTGACGGTGCAGGCGAAACAGGTCTGGCATGTCTCCAATATCTTCACCATCCCGCAGCAGCACGAATTGGCTGGCAAGCTGTGCGACGCCTCCTTCGCCGACCAGGTGTTCTTCACCAATTCGGGTGCCGAAGCGGTCGAGTGCGCCCTGAAGCTGGCGCGCAAGTACCATGCCTTCAAGGGGCATCCGGAGCGCATCGACGTCATTGGCTTCAAGGGTGCTTTCCACGGCCGGACCTATGCGACGATCAATGCCGCCGGCAATGACGGCTATCTCGATGGCTTTGGTCCGCGCCTGCCGGGCTATGTCAACCTGTCGCTCGATGATCACGACGCCATCCGTGCGGCGGCCGAGGCCCCGACGGCGGCGGCTATACTGGTTGAACCGGTGCAGGGTGAGGGCGGCGCACGTGCGCTGACCGACGCCGAATTGCATATGTTGCGTGACCTGTGCGATCAAAACGGCCTGCTGCTGATCTTTGACGAGATCCAGTGCGGCATGGGCCGTAGCGGAAAGCTGTGGGCCTATGAATATTCCGGTGTGACGCCTGATGTCATGTGCCTGGCCAAGGCGCTGGGTGGCGGTTTTCCCATCGGCGCCTGCCTGGCCACACGCGACGCAGCGGCCGGCATGGTTTTCGGGGCGCATGGCTCGACCTTCGGCGGTAATCCGCTGGCCATGGCGGTCGGTCTGGCGGCCTTTGGCGAACTGTCGAAGCCGGAACTGCTGGAAAATGTCGTCAAGGTATCCGGCTATATCAAGCAGCAGCTCGAAGGTCTCAAGCAGACCTATCCGGACATGATCGTCGATGTGCGCGGCAAGGGCCTTTTGGTCGGCATCAAGCTCAAGCCGAGCAACCGCGATATCATGGCCCTGGCGCGCGACAATGGCTTGCTGATCGCCGGCGGCGGTGACAACTGCATTCGCCTGTTGCCGGCGCTGAACATCACCGAAGCCGATGCCCGCGAAGCGCTGGAACGGCTGGAGAAGACCTTCATCGCCGCCCGCGAAAAAGCTAAAGAAACCGCATAAGCAAGCCCCTCATCCGGCCCTTTGGGCCACCTTCTCCGCGTAAACAGGGAAAAGGGAGGTGGATCGATCTGGCTCAATGCCCCCTCGCCCCGTTTACGGGGAGAGGGTTGGGGTGAGGGGCCTCTTAAAATATTTCAGGAGTCACTGAATGACCCGTCATTTTCTCGATATCTCCGACCTGACCAGCGAAGAGCTGCGCGCCATCGTCGATGACGCGCACGCCCGCAAGCGCCTGCGCCGCGACTGGCCGAAAGGCAAGCCCGACGCCGACGCCCCGGCGAAGGAGCGCGTGCTGGCCATGATCTTCCAGAAGAACTCGACGCGCACGCGCTTCTCGTTCGATGCCGCCATTCGTCAGCTCGGTGGCCAGGCGATCATTTCCACGGCCAACGACATGCAGCTTGGCCGTGGCGAACCGATCGAGGATACCGCCCGCGTACTGTCGCGCATGGTCGACGCCATCATGATCCGCGCCAATGAACATGACGACGTGCTACGCCTCGCGGCGGCCTCCACCGTGCCGGTGATCAACGGCCTGACCAACGCCTCGCACCCCTGCCAGATCATTGCCGATATCCAGACGATCGAGGAGCATCGCGGCGCAATCGAGGGCAAGACGCTCGCCTGGATCAGCGATGGCAATAATGTCTGCAACAGCCTGATCCATGCGGCGGCGCGGTTCAATTTCACGCTGAAAATCGCCTGTCCGGCGGCCTACAAGCCGTCGCAGAACGCCATGGTCTTCGCCTCGGAATCGCGCGCCCACGTCACGGTGATGCAGGACCCGGAAGAAGCCGTGCGCGGCGCCGATGTCGTGCTGGCCGATACCTGGGTCAGCATGGGCGACCTCGATCACGAGGAGCGCCTGGCGGCCTTCCACGATTATCAGGTCAATGCCGGACTGATGAAGCTGGCCAAGGACAATGCGCTGTTCCTGCACTGCCTGCCGGCCCACCGCGGCGAGGAGGTGACCGAAGACGTCATCGACGGTCCGCAGTCGGTGATCTGGGACGAGGCCGAAAACAGAATCCACGCACAAAAGGCTATACTCGCCTGGTGCTTCGCCGGCTTATAAAACACGCCATCCTTGGCCGACTAATACGCAGTCTGCGCTTGCAGGTACTAGATGTACCTGCGGCGCTTGCCGGCTATTATTCGTCTCAAGGCTGACGGTTTTATAGCGCCTGCGCGGAGCTTTCAGGAAGTAAGAAAGTTTCAATACCGTTCCGGGGGCTTGGTTTGTATGCCCACCAGATTCAGCAGGTGAACGATCAGGAACAGGGTCGTTGTGAACAGCAATAACATCAGAAAGGTCCACGGCACCATGCGCGGGCCCTTGTGCGGGTTCATCGGCCGGGTGCCCATATAACCGAACAATGCGGTAAAAAGACCGGAGACAATCGTGAGAATCACGGTAAGGGATAAAGTCAGTTCCATCCGCTGCATATGTCGCGGAATGGCGGCGCGGGCAAGATGACGGGCGGTTTTATTGCCGTTTTCCGCCCGACTGTGGCATTTCCCGTATTCGGTATAATTGAGCGTCAGTTTTCCCCAGAAGATTAACCTCTGACCATATATAGTGGTTAACAAAGTGTTTACACCCCACATAATGTTGTCTACCCTCGCTAACTGACGAAGTTAGGGGAATCGCATGAGCGCGAACGCACCGTGGAGTGTGAAGGGTATTGACGCCAGGGCGCGCGAAGTCGCCAAGGATCTGGCGCGCCGCTCCGGCATGACCCTCGGTGAATGGCTGAACCAGATGATTCTCGAAGGCGAGGACGTTGGCGCCCTGATCAGCCACGAACGGGCACGTACCGAACGGCCCGCCTATCGTGATGCCTATAATGAACCCGAAACGGGAGGCCGCATGGCCCAAGCTCCGCGCAAACCCGCCACGCCTTATTCGTCGGCGGCCAGTCCCCTGAGTTCGCGTGAAATGAGTTCACGCGATCTGCGCCGCAAGTCGATCTTCGCCGAGCGCCTGGTCTATGATGACGGCTACACTGCCGAAGAGGCGCGCTATGAGGCCGCCTCCAGCGATCTCAGCCGCGTCGCCCGCGCCCTGGAAACGCTTGGTTCGCGCATGGAGACCTCCGAAGCGCGGTCGGCCACCGCCGTGCGAGGCGTCTCCCATGCCGTCGAATCCGTGCTGAGCCGGCTGGAGCGCAACGAAGCCGCTCTTGATGCCGCTCGGGCCGAAGTGCAGGACCGGATCGAAGAACAATCCGAGGCGGTTGAGCGACTGAACCGTGCCGAGGAAGATCATGGACTGTTTTCCGATCGGCTTGAGCAGGCCGAGCGGTTGATCGACGCCCAGGCGGAGCGCCTTGAAGGCCTTTCCGGACACGTTCGTGAAGCGCGGGAACGCGCCGCCAAGATCGAGCAGGACCTTGCGTCGCCGCAGGCGCAGGAAACCGTCCGTGCCGTCGAAGGTGCGCTCGGCAAGCTGGCCAACCAGCTCTATGAAGGCGAGGCCCGCACCCGTGACAGCCTGACCGGCGTTCGCGAGGATATGGTCGGCCTGTCGCATCGCCTCGCTCAAATGGAACTGCGCGACCCGGACAGGGCGGCGCAAGGCCTGATCGACAAGGTGGTGGCGCAACTGGCGCACCGTCTTGACGCCGCCGAAGCCAATACCACCGGCGCCATCCGCACGCTCGAACAGGCGTTCAAGACGCTCGAAGGTCGCCTGAATCATGTGGAAGAGGGCGGTGACGTCACCGATCCCGAAGCCATGAAGTCGTTGACCGGCCTGGCGGCTGACCTGTCGCGTCGTGTCGAGGAATCGCGCCAGGACCTGTTCAGCGCCCTGCATACCGGCAAACAGGAAACCATCGAACTGGCGGTCAAGGTCGTCGGTGAACGGATCGAGCAGTCGGAAAAGCGGTCCGCCGGCGCGATCGAGCGCATGGGCCAGGACGTGCTGCGCATCGCCGATAATCTCAACCGCCGCATGTCGGGCGTCGAGAGCAGCAGCCATGATGGCCTGACCCGTGTCAGCCGCGACGTGCAGCGCATCGCCGATACGGTCGAGGGACGCTTCAACCGTGTCGAAGGCAGCCACGCCCAGGCGCTGGAGCGTCTCGGCGGCGAAATCGCTCGTATTTCCGAGCGCCTGACCGGCAAGATGGCGGAATCCGAGCGTCGCGCCGCGGAAGTCGTGGGGGCGGTCGGCGATCAGTTCGAACGCCAGCGCAGCGATCTCTCCGATCGTATCCGCGCCAGCGAGGAGCGCACAGCGAAGCTGCTGGAAGAGACGCGCGCCCGTATCGATTCGCGTCTGGCCAAGGTTCAGACGGAGAATTTGCTGGCCGAAGCCGTGGGGAAACCGGCCAGCCATGACGACGATGTTGATGGCGGGCTCCCAAATCCCTTTATGGCCAGCCCGTTCGCCGCCGTCGCGCCGCAGGAAAAGCCTGAACCGGCAGCGGAAGTTGCACCCGCCGCGCAGGCAGAAGAAGCAGATCTGACCGGCCGCTTGCTCGATCTGGGCAGCTTCGGTGAGTCGGATTTCAAGCCGGACTTCGATCCGTTCGAAGAAGATGATCTGGAAGCCGATCTGGTGATGAGCGCGCCGCTGACGGCTGCTGTTCCGCGCGTGAAGGCGCCGCTTCCTGTTCTGGAAGATGACGACGACAGCGATCCGTTCGCCGATATCGAGGTGTCGCGCAAGACGGCGCCGCGCGCCACGGTGCATATGGAAAGCATTCCGCAACAACCGATGATCAGCGAAGAGATTCCGGCCGCGCGCAATCCATTCGACGACGAGGATGAAGCCGATCTGGAAGACGCTTTTGGGGCCGCGCCGGTGTCGATATCGACGCGTGACGCCCTGGCCGCCGCCCGCGCCGCCGTCCGTGCCAGCATCGAAGGCAATGACGACCGCAAGGAACGCGGCCTGGGGCTCGGCCTTCTGAGGGCGGGGCCTTCAAAGGCCAAGGGCGTCAAGCCAGAAGCTGCTACCAAAGCCAAGGGCGGCAGCACTTTCCTCAATGCCGTCAAGGCGTCTTCCATCGCTATGGGCGTGGTGGCGGTTGGCGCTGGATGGGTGGTCATAAACAAGATGGCCAATGACCAGAAGGCTCCGGTGCCTATCGCCGCCTCGGCCCTGACGGTCAGCGCGCCGACCGCGCAGGATCAGCAGGTGCTCAAAACGCGCTATGATCTCGCCTTGCAGGCCTTGCAGGCGCGCGATCCCAAGTCGGTCGATCTGATGAAGGTGGTCGCCAACCAGGGCTATGCGCCGGCGCAATATAAGCTCGGCACACTCTACAAGGGCGACGGTATGCTGGTGACGGCGGACAAGACCGAGGCGCGTGCCTGGATGAAGCGCGCGGCCGAAGGTGGCGTTCCCGACGCCATGAACGAATATGGCTACATGTTCTATAACGGCGAAGGCGGCGCACAGGATCGTTCGACGGCGGCGCTGTGGTTCCGCAAGGCGGCCGAGCGCGGCGTGGTCGACGGCCAGTATAATCTCGCCCAGCTCTACCAGAGCGGCAAGGGGGTGCCGCTCAATCCGAGCGAGGCCTACAAGTGGATGAGGATCGCCGCCAATAACGGTGCCGATGGCGCCAAGGCCTATGCCGCCGATCTGGGTTCGCAACTGAGCGACGAACAGCGCGCCCGTGCCGATGACGCCGTGGTCCGCTTTACGCCGATCAGCGACGGCGGCCCGCCGGTCGTTGCCGCCGGTGCGGAATCCGCCGGTTGATTTTTCTGACAGTCTGATCCATGCCCCCGCAGTTCCGCTGCGGGGGCATAATTTTCACAGTTTGTTCCTTTTAATCCGGTGCGGCACACGTTAAGCTTTGGCCGTGAGTGAAGACGTAACCCTGAAGTCCCCCAAAACGCCTATTGGGACGCCGGTCTGGTGGCGTGACCACGCGCCGAAGATGGCGCTGGGCTATTCGCCGGTTCGCGCCTATGTGCAGGGTGATGACAGCCACGACCTGTTGCCCAATGAACTGCGCGAACTGTGGGGCCGTGACAGCCTGATCGTCGCCAATGCGGCGCTTGTCCGCACCCGCCTGTTCGGCAATCGCAATCACCGCGAGGCGCGGCATTTCGATGTGCTGGAACTGTTCGCCTTTGTCCGTCCGGCGCAGTTCTGTGCGCCTTCGGCGGCCGGGCTGGCCCTGGCCTTTGGCTTTCCCGAACCGCAGACCCCGGAAGCCCACGCGCGGGTATTGTTCGACGTCGTTTCCAGTTTGTGCGAAACGTTGAAAGCCGCGCCGCTCGGCTTCCGGCTGGTGGCGCAATCGGGCGTGCGGCTGATGGAAAAGCAGGGCTGGCCGTGGGCGCCGCTGCTGCAAGCCGTGCTCGACCAGAGCCAGATTCCGGCCGACTATATTCCCCCGCCGGCGCTCGATGTCTGGACGCTTCTGGAGGAGTGGGAGGACCAGCCGCCCGAAGGCCAGGCGCGTGCCGTATCGCTCAGCGACGAAGAGGTGGGCGAGGCGCTTGACGCCGATCTCGCCCGCGCCGGACTGGATGAGCGGCGGCCGGAACAGCGCGAATTCGCCATGAAGGCCAAGGATATTTTCGCGCCGAAATTCGTCAAGGACCAGCCCAACATGCTGCTGGCCGAAGCCGGCACCGGCGTTGGCAAGACACTGGGTTATCTCGCTCCGGCCCACGCCTGGGCGCGCAAGGCACAGGGGCAGGTCTGGGTCTCCACCTATACCAAGGCGCTGCAGAAGCAGATCTATAATGATACCCGCGCCCTGTTCGACAGCGCTAATGAACGTGCTGAGCAGGTGGTGGTGCGCAAGGGCCGTGAAAACTATCTCTGCCTTCTGAACTTTCAGGAACGGCTGAACGGCGCCCACAGCCAGCCTGAAATCATCATGGCCGTGCTGATGGCGCGTTGGGTGCTCTATAGCCGCGACGGCGATATTTTAAGCGGCGATTTCCCGACCTGGCTGCCATCATTGCTGCCGCCGACCTCGCCGGCGCATGTGTTTCAAACCCTTACCCCGTCGGCGCTCGTCGATCGGCGCGGCGAGTGTACCTATGCCGCCTGTCCGCATTATCGCGTCTGTTTTATCGAAAAGTCGGTGCGCAAGGCGAAATCGGCGACCCTGGTTATTGCCAATCACGCGCTGGTGATGGCGCAGGCGGCCTATGACCTGCGCGATATCGCGCGGGCGGAGATGGAAGCCGAACTGAACGGCGAGGACATGGCTGAGGAACACGCCATGCCCGCCCTGTCACGGCTGATCTTCGACGAAGGCCACCATGTCTTCGAGGCGGCTGACAGTGCCTTCGCCACGCGGCTTTCCGGACTGGAAGCCTTCGAGTTACGCCGTTGGATACGCGGCAATGAAGGCCGCTCGCGGCGTGGGCGTGGGCTGGAGGCACGGCTGGGCGATCTGCTGTCGGGCGACGACACCTCGAAGACCGCCATGCAGGAACTGGTGCGCGCCGCGGCGCTCCTGCCGGCGGAAGGTTTTTCCCAGCGCATCACCGTGCGGACGCAGGATGGCGGTGGGCTCGATCCGGTCGGGCCGATCGAAGCGCTGCTGGTTGAGGTCTACAAACAGATCGATGTGCGATTGGGGGAAGTGCGCGTTCGTTCGCGGTTTTCACAGGATGCCGAGCAGGGCGGCGAATGCGAGGCCCATCCGTGTCTCGAAGGCGTGGCCGTGGCGGCAAAGACGGCCGCGCGGGCATTGGCAGCGATCGAAGCGCCCTTGCTGGCCCTGGTGCGGGCGCTGGAAGATCGCCTGAGCAACGGCAAGGAAGATATCGAGCCGGCGGACCGTATCCGCATCGAAGGCGCCTTGCGCGGTCTGGAACGGCGGGCGCGGATGCTGCTGCCGGCGTGGCGGTCGCTGTTGCA
>FTKR01816108.1_pt1 | contig 17283 bp, 14 predicted proteins | sample 1658141 | NCBI WGS metagenome assembly FTKR01 (sample SAMEA3914802, study PRJEB12502) | metagenome | biome: forest; material: soil | place: Canada | collected 2010-06-25 | depth 0.1 m | reverse complement strand
TTGTAGGCCGTGAGGGTCTCCCGCGCGAATGCGGCTATCGCCTTCTCATCGAGCGAAGCGCCCTTCTCGAGTACGACTGCGGCAGTGACATCCTCACCGCTGTGCTCACTCGGCATGCCGATAACGGCCACCTCCGCGATTCCGGGGAACTTGTTCAGCGCCTCTTCGACCTCGGTCGGGGAGACGTTGAAGCCGCCGGTGATGATCAGCTCTTTGATGCGGTCGACGATGCGGATGAAGCCGGCGTCGTCGATGGTGACGATGTCGCCGGTGCGGAACCACCCGTCCGCGAAGACCTCCGCGGTTTCCTCCGGCTTGTTCCAGTAGCCGCTCATCACCTGCGGGCCGCGCACGACGAGCTCTCCGCGTTCCCCGCGAGGCACGACAACGGTCGGGTTCTCGGGGTCGACGACGCGCACCAATGTCGAAGGTAGCGGAAGGCCGACGGTGCCGGCGATGCGGCTCTTGTACACGGGGTTGGCCATGAGCACCGGGCTCGTCTCGGAGAGCCCGTAGCCCTCGACGAGGAAGCCGCCCGTCTCCGCCTCCCACGGCTCGACCACGCTCGCGCGCAGCGGCATGGCGCCGGAAATGGCGATCTGGATGCCCGCGAGCGAGACGCCCTTCTCCTTCGCGCGCGACTGCAGTCGTTCATAGATGGGTGGCACGGCCGGTAGAAACGTCGGTGGCCGCTTCTTGATCACGGTCAGCACGAGATCGGGGTCGAAGCGCGGGAACAGCACGAGTCGTGCGCCCATGCTCATGGCGAACGTGAGGCAGAGGGTGAGGCCGTAGGCGTGGAACAGCGGCAGTACCGCATAGACGACGGAGGTGCCGCGCTCCACAGTCGGCACCCAGGCCCTGGCCTGCGCGGCATTCGCGGCGAGATTGAGGTGGGTGAGAGTGGCGCCCTTGGGGTGACCGGTGGTGCCGCTGGTGTACTGGATGACGGCGACATCCTCAACACCAGGCCTGGGTACCGTGGCCGAGATTCGATCGCTCTTCACCAGATCTGACCAGTGCGTGGTTCCGCGCACCTGGATCGTGAGTGCCTCCCGCTGCTCGCGGGCGCGCTTGATCGGCAGCCGCAGCAGCGTGCGGGTGACGAGGGACATTTCACGGGTCATGTCGACCGAGACGATCTGGTCGACGTGGAGATCGGCGGGGAAGTGCTGGAGCGAGCCGACTATTTTGTCCCAGGCGATGGCGAACTTGGCGCCGTGCTCTTCGAACTGGTGGCGCAGCTCACGGGGCGTGTAGAGGGGGTTGTGCTCGATGACGATGCCGCCGATGCGCAGCACGGCGTAGAAGGCGACCACGTGCTGCTGGCAGTTGGGCAGGATGATCGCGACCGGGTCGCCCTTCTGCAGCCCGAGCGCGCGCAGGCCCTCGGCCGCGCGTTCGATCTGGTCGCCGAGCTCGGCGTAGGTGGTCGTCTTGCCGAAGAACTCGAGGGCGACGTTGTCGGGGTACTGCTCCACCGAGAGCTGGATGAGATCGGCGAGTGATGTGGTCTGCTCGTCAATGTCGTGGGGAACACCCGGCGCGTAGGAATCGAGCCAGGGGCGGGCGGCATCCGTAGTCATGGTCCCAGCCTAAATCGCCGCCGGGAAGGGCTAGGCGCTGGGGATGCCGGAGTCGAGCAGCAGGCGACCGGCAAGGAAGGCGAGGGTCATCAGCACGATGCCGGCGAGTGCCATCCAGAATGCGAGCTTACGGCGCAGCACGCGGGTGATGGCCCACGGGACCGTAACGACCGCGATGAGCGGTGGCACGAACGTGCAGATCTGCTGCCCGAACTGTACACGGGCAGCGCTGCACTGCACCGCCTCGGCCGCGCACTCCTGGCTGAGCGCGGCGAAGGTGACCGCCGAGATGAGGAAGACGACAACGAGCAGAAGCTCGATGAACACGAGGAAGCCGGTGAGGAGGAAATCCCAGGTGCGCGGTGGCTGGATGGGGCGCATACTCGTTGCGGTCATCGTGCGAGCTCCTCTGTGATTGCGGCGACGAAGGCGTCGACGTCGGATTCCTTGGTGTCGAAAGCGGTCATCCAGCGCACTTCGCCCGCTGCGCGGTCCCAGTCGTAGAAGCGGAAGCGCTCCCGGATGCGGTCTGCTGCGGTGTTGTCGAGCACGGCGAAGACGGCGTTCGCCTGGGTCGGTCGGCTGAATGAGAGGCCGGTGATCGACCCCGCTGCGATGCCGGTCTCGAGTGAGTGCCGCAGGTGATGCGCCATCGTGTTCGCGTGTGTCGCGGAACGCAACCAGAGGTCATCTTCGAGCAGCGCGATGAACTGGGCCGAGAGAAAGCGCATCTTCGACGTGAGCTGCATCGCCAGCTTGCGGAGGTAGATCAGGCCGTCAGAGGCAGAAGGGTTGAGCACCACGACGGCCTCGCCGTAGAGCAGCCCGTTCTTGGTACCACCGAAGCTGAGGATGTCGACACCGGCATCCGTCGTGAACTCCCGGAGCGTGACCCCCAGGGCCGCGGCCGCGTTGGCAATGCGTGCGCCGTCGAGGTGCAGCGTCATGCCGTGGGAGTGGGCGTGGTCGGCGATCGCGCGAACCTCCTCGACCGTGTACAGCGTGCCAAGCTCGGTCGTCTGGGTGATGCTCACGGCGAGCGGCTGCGCTCGGTGCTCGTCGCCCCAGCCCCAGGCTTCTTCGTCGATGAGCTCTGGCGTGAGCTTTCCGTCGGGGGTTGCAACCGTCAACAGCTTGAGGCCACTGACGCGCTCGGGGGCGCCGCCCTCATCCGTGTTGATGTGCGCGGTCTTGGCGGCAATGACAGCGCCCCACCGCGGAAGCATCGACGTGAGCGCGGTGACATTCGCGCCGGTGCCGTTGAAAACGGGGAAGGTCTCGGCTTCGAGGCCGAAGTGCGACTTCATGACCTCCTGCAGGCGGGCCGTGTAGACGTCTTCGCCGTAGGCGATCTGATGGCCGCCGTTGGCTTCGGCCAGCGCGGCAAGAACTTCCGGGTGCACGCCTGCGTAGTTGTCGCTGGCGAATCCGCGGAGGTTCTCGTCGTGTAGCTTCACGTACCTAGTCTGGCAGTTAGCGTGAGATCGGCGGCTGTATCTGGCGTTCTCCCTAGCCCGCCCAGAACGCAGCAACGTCGAGGATTACGTCCTCATTGAGCCGCCCTGCCGCGCTACATTTGGCACAACCGCAGCCGATTGAGGGCGTGCGTGCTTCGCAAAGGGGCAAGATGCTCAACTGGCAGATACAGTCTCACGATGCGCTCTGCGCCGAGATCGCTGATCGGGCTATGACCCGCGGACGAGTGCAGCTTATCCGCGGCGAAGCGGGAATCGGCAAGACAACCCTTGCCGCGTCAATCGCACGAACCCTGGCCGAGCGCGAGCTCGTGGTGCTGCCAGTCGTCGGACTGAGGGAGCTGTCGGCCGTGCCCCTCGCTGCCATGTCGCCCGTGCTCGCTCTTGCCTCCAGCGACACCGAGCAGAGCGTTGGCGACAAACTGCAGCGCCTGTTCTCCCTTGTCTCCGTGGGCGAGGACGGTGGCGGATACGTGCTCGCCATCGACGATGGCCCGCTGCTCGATGAGATCTCGGCAGCCGCGGTGTACCAGTTGGTGCGAATCTACGGGCTGCGATGCCTGATGACCGCACGCACCGATCAGCCTCTGACTGGGCCGCTCGCGCGCCTGCTCGACGAGGGCTTCGTCGACGCGGTCGATCTTGCCGGCCTCGATGACGAGCAGGCGAGCCGAGCAGTCCGTGGCGCCATTGGCGGCCCGGTGGAGCCGACGAGTCTTGGTCGCCTCGTTGGGCTGGCTGCCGGAAATCCGCTGTTCCTCCGGGAACTAACCATTGCCGCCCGCGAGCGCGACGCAATGCGAAGTACGAGCCGAGGGCTCGAGATCGACGTGCGCCGGTTGCCCACTCATCTTCGAGCGAGCATCAGTGACCACTTTGCCGGGCTTGGTGCCGCCGAGCGCGCAGCTGTCGAGATGCTCGCAGTGGCGTCACCGCTCCCCGTGGCGGCGCTTGGAGTCGACGCCGTCGAGCGGTTGAGCACCGGATTGCTGATCACAATAGGCGATGCCGGAGCGCAGCTTGCTCATCCACTGTTCGGCGAGGTGATTCTTGCCGACCTCTCCAGGGAGGCCCTGCAGAGGGGCCGACTCGCTGCGGCCGCGTTGCTTGCGTCAACCAGCGATGGGGACGAAACCCGCTATCGAGTCCTCTGTCTTCGTCTCGGCTCCTCTGAGCCGCTGACCTCGACCGACTTGGTCTGGTCGGCGCAGTATGCGGACTGGCTGGGCGACAGAGCGATGTCGCTGCAGCTTGCGGAGGCGGCGGTGGGCGTCGAAGCCACGGTGAGCTCGCTCGCTGCGTTGGCACTCGCGTTCTCCCAACTTCAACGCTGGGCTGAGGCCGAGCCGTGCTTCGAGCGAGCAGCCGCGCTCGCCCACTCCGAAGCGGACAGAGTCTTCGTTGCCATTGCGCACGGTGCCCACCTTGCGTTCTACCGCAGTGATGCCGGTACTGCGGTTAGCCGCGGGGTCGCGGTGTTCGAAACGCTGGAGGATGCCGCCCTGCGTGACGAACTGCAGACCCAGCTGGACAAGTGGCGGCTGTTGGACGGCGGAGAGATGAGCGCAGCTGCAACGGCGCCCCTGAGCGACGCCGGTACGACGCTGCAGGCTGCGATTCTCGCGGCGATGGGGGCAGTCTTCGTTGGTGACATCGAAGGGGCGACCGCTGCCATCCGCCTGGGGACGCCGCTCGTGGAGCAGAATCGTTCGACGGCGCCGCACGCACGGGAGCTCTTCCAGTTCGTGCAGATATTCGTATTTCTCTACCAGGGCGAGATGGAGAAGGCGCGCGAGTTGGCGACGTCTCGGTCGAGGGAGCAGTTCAACGATCTCTCGGCGACCTACGCCTACGCCCGCGGACTCATTGAGCTCTATGCCGGCAATGTCGTTGAGACCCTCGACGCGGCCGTCACAGCTGTAGCCGGCCTGGAGTGGCTCGATATGGCGGCGCTGCGAATGCCAGCGAGGGCACTGCTCGCGGCGGCGCACGCACGGATGGGCGACGAACACGCTGCGCGTGTGCAGCTTGACGCGATCGTGGATACGATGCGCTCGAACGGCAACGTGCTCGCACAAAGCTCTGAGGCCCACGCCTGGCTGCTCGCCCGAGCGGGCCGCGTAGATGAAGCAGCGGCAGTTGTCTCTGCCGCTGCGGACACAATGGCGCAGCGCGGCCATTGGGGGATCGCGGCATCCACGGCGCACGTGGCCGTACGGTTGGGACGACCGCAGTTGGTCGTCGACCTGCTGGTAGCGGCATCCTCGCATTCACCCGGCCCGCTGCTCGCTGCGATGACGCGGCACGCGACGGCCGCGGTGGCGCACAGTGCGCCTGAGCTCCTCGCCGCGGCACGCGATCTGGCAGCAACCGGGCAGTTTGGCGCTGCTGTGGACGCCGCCGATGAGTCGGCAGCCCTGTATCGGTTCGCGGGGGACCGCGAGCCGGAGCGCAAGGCGGCACTGCTGGCATCCGGGTATGCAACACAGTGCTCGGACTTTCGGCTGCGCCGCCCGACGGATCGGTCACTGGAGCTGACCGAACGCGAGCGCACCGTCGCCATGGCCGCAGCGGGTCGGGAGTCGAGCAAGGAGATCGCTGAGCGACTCGGGTTGTCCGTTCGCACGGTGGAGAATCACCTGGCCAGGGTCTACCGCAAGCTCGGCGTGGCCAGTCGAGCCGACCTGCGCGAAACTCTCTGAGGCTCGGACCCGCCGAGCCCCAGAGAGACTAGTTCGCTGTCGCCCGCTTGCGACGGGTGAGAAGCATTGCGGCGGCCCCGAGCGCGACGAGCAGCACACCACTCTGCACGACCGGCGTCACATCGGCCCCGGTGAACGCGAGGGATGCCGCGGCAGCTCCTCCTCCGGGTGCTGCCGGTGCAACGGGCACGGGGTTGAGGAAGGTCGCCAGCACCAGCGGAGCGATCTCGGTGCTCACGACAGTGAGAGTCGAGCCCACGCCCAGGGCGGAGTACGGGACGAGAGTCGTAGTACACGCGGGCACGAGGGAGGGGAACGCGGTCGTCGAGACACCATCGATCTCGAGCTGGTAGTGGGTCGTCCAGCGGTCATTGCCGGTGAGCAGTTGCACCTGTCCGGTAGCGGGATTGGCGTCGGGGAGGATCGTGGCAGTCACGAGGACTGGCGAGGCGTCGTCCTGTGGGTAGTTCGATTCGGAGTACTGCGACGCCGTGCCGTCCGTCTGCGAAAGCGTGACCTGGGAACGCGCGTTCGTGGCGACGGGCACGACGGTGTGGAAGTGTCCGTTCGCGGTGACGGGAACGGTGATCAGATCCGTGTCGAGGATCGAGCAGCTCGTGAAGTTGTCGACCTCGAGGGTTATCGTGCCCGGCGCGAGTGGGTCGACAATCGCGAAGTCGAAGTCGACGGTCACGTTGGTGCCGACCTGGGTGCTGACGAGGTTGCTGTGCGTGACAGCTCCTGCTGGGTCAGCCGCGCTCGCGGGAGTGGCGACTCCCACCACCGCGAGGGCGAGACCCGCGAAGGTGGTGACAATGACGCCTTTCAGGCGTGCTCGTGAAATGGACATGTTGTTCCTCTCAGGTGGCATCGCTCGGGCGCGACGTACGACGAGAAACAGTCTTCGAGAAAGTCAGAACGGGCGGACTGAGTACTTTCTACTCAGTCCGCCCGTTGTACACGGCTAGTTGGCTGCGGCCGCCTTGCGACGCTTCGACCAGAGCAGCAACGCCACGCCGAGCGTGAGCGCGATGCCGCTGGTGATGGCGTACGGGGTGCCGTCGAAGCCGGTGAAGGCGAGCGTGTCGATCGGGCCGGTGCTGGGGATCGCGGCACCGGTGAGCGGGTTGACCGGGCCTGCGGGCGGAACCACCGGCGGCACGACTGGTGCAGTGCCGTTGGTGAGGGTTGCGAGCTGTACGTGGCCGATCTCGGTGCTGAAGACGCTAAGCGTGGAGCCCGCGGCGAGACCGGAGTACGGGACGGCCGCGCTGGTGCAGGCGGTCACGATGGAGGGAAACGCCGTGGTCGAAACGCCGTCGATCTCGAGCTGGTAGTGGCTACCCCACCGGTCAAGGCCCGCGTTGACGCTCACGAGGCCGGTAGCCGGGTCCGCATCGGGCACGATCGACGCCGTCGTCAGCGAAGGAGAGGACGTGTCGAACTGGTAGTGGGTCTCGCGGTAGGTGAGCACTGCTCCATCCGTTGACGAAAGCGTGACGAACGACTTGTTGTTCGTCGCCATGGCCTGCACCCCGTGGTAGTGACCAACGGCTGTAACCGGAATGACCGCGGTGGTGACGGAAGTGACCGAGCAGGAGGTGAAGTTGGCGATGTCGATGGTGATGGTGCCCGGCGCAGTCGGGTCAACCGGTGCGTAGTCGAAGTCGACGGTCATTGCGCCGCCGGACTGCGAAGTACCGAAGTTGCTGTAGGTGACGGCACCGGCCGGGTCGGCGGCTTGGGCCGGGAGAGCCACACCGGCGACGGCGAGGCCGACTCCGATGACGCTGGCGGCGGCGATCTGTTTGATGCGGGTGGGAACGGTGAACATGATGGGCTTCTTTCGAGACTGTGGCGCTCGGAGAGCGCGTGGATGAACAACTACGTTCAGTCTCGAAGTCGGCGCGATCGAGCACCTGAGTACCCGTTACTCAGTTCTGCACGCCTCAGATCACTAGGCCCGGCTGAGCGCCTCCGACAGCTTGACTTTGCCGCCCATGCGCAGAAGTCCGTTGGCATAGATGCGCGATGCAAAGACGATGACCACCAGCGTCGTCGCGATCAGCGCGGCGAGAGAGAGAAATGGCTCCCACCATTCGGCAGTTCCGAGGAAGACTCGCATCGGCATCCCGACTGGGGCGGCGAACGGCACGTACGACATGATCGTGAGGATGACCGGGTTGTCTTTGAAGAAGATGACGCCGAAGTAGGGGATCATCACGATCAACGTCACGGGAGTCAGCGCGGAACCGAGATCCTCGGTGCGGGAGACCAGCGCGGCCGCCGCGGCGTAGAGCGCCGCGAGCATGAGGAATCCGAACGCGAAGAACACGATGAACCAGATGAGCGATGGACCGAGCTCAGCCAGGATGATGTCCTGGCCGGTCGCTAGAAGCGCCACGCCGGCGACAGCAGCGATCGCGAGGATCTGACCGAAGGCGAGCAGGCTGTTGCCGATGATCTTGCCGGCGAGCAGCACGCGTACCGGCAGCGTGGCCATGAGGATCTCGACGATGCGGGTCTGCTTCTCCTCGACAACACTCTGGGCGATGATCTGCCCGAAGGTGATGGCGGAGAGGAAGAACGCGAATCCGAATCCGAAGGACACGAGATAGATGAGGAACGGGTTCTGGCCCGCCTCGCCCAGTAGCTCGAAGCTCGGGGTGATGCTCATGGCGGAGAGCACGTCGCTGGGCGGGGAGTCGAGCCCGAACACCTTCACACCGGTGGCGGAATTCGTGTCAGGAACAATCGCGGCATCGACGTCGCCGCTGAGCACGAGCTTCTTGGCGTCTTCGACGCTCGGAGCGGCTGTTACGTCGAATGCGTCGGTCTGCTCGGCGATTGCGATGGCGGGCCCGAATGCCGCGACCTTGGTCTGGTCACCACCCGAGGTGACGATGTTGCCGATGACTATGGAAAGCAGGACAGCTGCCATGAGCACGACCGTCGAGATGATGAAGGCCTTGCTGCGCAATCGCATGCGGATCTCACGCTCAGCAACCAGCCAGGTCGCGGCGGAGGTGGTCGGGGATTCGTACGTCATTTGATGACCTCCTTGAAGATCTGCGCGAGAGAGGGTTGCTGCGGGGAGAAGCGCTCAACGGGCGATTTTGCGAGGGCGGACTTCAACACGCGCTGGGCCGTGGCGGGTGCGTCGACCTCGAAGAGGGCGTATCCGCCGTCAAACTCGAGCACCTCGACGCCCTTCTCTGCGCGCAGCCAGCCGACGTCGCCGTGAACGAGCAGCTCGTACCGGTCCTTCGCGTGCTCGGAGCGAAGCTGTTCGCGCGAGCCGCTCGCCCGGATCTCGCCGTCGGCGATCACAACCAGGTCGTCGCAGAGGCGCTCGACGATGTCGAGCTGGTGCGAGGAGAACAGCACCGGGATGCCCTCGTCCGCGCGGTCCTTCAGCACGGCGAGAACCGACTCAACGGCAAGCGGATCCAGCCCGGAGAACGGCTCGTCGAGCACGAGCACGTCGGGCTCGTGCACGAGGGCTGCCGCGATCTGGGCGCGCTGCTGGTTTCCCAGCGAAAGGCTCTCGACAAGGGCGTCCGCGCGCTCGACGAGACCGAGGCGCTGCAGCAGGGAGTCGGTGCTTGCCTGCGCCTGGCTGATGGACATCCCGTGCAGTCGCCCGAGGTAGACGAGCTGCTCTGCGACCTTCATCTTCGGGTAGAGGCCGCGCTCCTCTGGCATGTAGCCGAAGTGAGTGCGCTGGCCCTCGCCAAGTGCCACACCGTCGAGGGTGACCTCGCCGGAGTCGGGGGCCAGCACCCCGAGAATCACGCGCATGGTCGTTGTCTTGCCGGCGCCGTTGCTGCCGACGAAGCCGGTGATGCGGCCCCCGCGCACGGCAAAGGAGACGTCTTTGAGTACCGCACGGCTTCCGTAGGAGCGGGTGACCGAGTGCACCTCGAGGAGGGAGTTCATGCCTTCGACGCTACGCAGCAGGAACGCCCAGCACATCCGCCTTATGGGGGTGTGAGGGGTCCGCCCTGAGGGGGAGCGACCATGCCGGTCGAGTACGCGTAGACGACTGCCTGGAGCCGGTCGCGCACGCCGAGCTTGACGAGCACCTTGGAGACGTGGGATTTGACCGTCGCCTCGCCGAGAAAGAGCTCCGCCGCGATCTCGGCGTTGGAGAAGCCGCGTGCGACCAGTGCAAGCACTTCGGCTTCGCGATCGGTGAGAGACGACGGCGTCGCGATAACGGTCGGCCGGCTGAACTGCGCGATCACGCTGCGAGTGACGTCAGGCGAGAGCAGCGCGTCGCCGCGCGCGATCACCTGCACCGCCTCGATGAGCTGCTCGGCGCGAGCGGTCTTGAGCAGGAATCCACTCGCCCCGGCCTGGAGCGCGTCGAACAGGTAGTCATCGCGATTGAAGGTGGTCAGGATGAGGATGCCGGCGGTCACTGTGGGATCGGCGGCCAGCATCCGAGTGGCTTCGATCCCGTCGGTGCCCGGCATCTGCACATCCATGCAGATGACATCGGGACGCAGCGCGCGTGCCAGTTCGACGGCCGTGGTACCGTCGCCGGCTTCGCCGACAATCTCGATATCGGGCGAGCTCTGCAGGATGGTGCGAAACCCCGCGCGCACGAGCTCCTGGTCATCGACCAGTAGTACGCGGATCATGCGGCAGCCAGCGGGATCGTCGCCCGAACGAGGTAACCGCCGCGTGCTCGTCGTCCGAGCTCGAGCGTGCCGCCAACGGCATCGACTCGCTCGCGCATCCCGAGCTGGCCGAGACCGGCGCGCTTCGCGTTGCGGGTGCTCGAGCCCGAGTCGGTGACCTCCAGTTCGACGGTCTCGCGGTCGTACCGCAGCCGAACGTCGGCTGCCGCCCGCGGTCCAGCGTGCTTGCGCACGTTGGTGAGCGCCTCTTGGGCCACGCGGTAGATCGTGAAGCCAACGAGCGCGCTTAGTGGCCGAGGCTCGCCGATGATCTGCAGGGTCGCACCCTCGGTGGCGGCAACGAGATCGCCGAGCTGCCCGACCCCGCGCGTGCTGGAGCTCAGCGAGGCGACATCGGCATCCTCGTCGCGAAGGGTGGTGAGCAGGCGGTGCAGCTCGTCAACCGCATCGCGTGCGCTCTGCTCCACCACTTCGAGAGCGGTGGATGCCGTGGCCGGGTCCGTCTGCACGACACGGCGGGCCGCGCCGGCCTGCACCCCCATCACCGAGACGTGGTGGGCGACAACATCGTGCAGCTCCCGGGCGATGCGCACCCGGTCCAGGGCCACGGCCTGCTGTGCGCTGAACTCCCGTTCCTGCGTGAGTTCCGCCGACCGACTCTCCAGCTCCGCCTTGCGTCGAGCCGAAGCCCACATCGCATTGCCGAACACCCAGGCACCGATGAAGTAGAGGAGGTTGGTAATCACCTGGATGACGGCCCAGGCGGCAAGCTCCGAGAAGAGACCGGAGCGGGACAGGCCGGGGAAGAAGGTCGGATCAGCCGTGGTGAACGCGATGTTGGCGAATACCCAGACGAACATGCCGGCGACGATGACCGCGCGCACGATCACGGCGCGACGACGGCTTGGGCCCCAGGCGCCGAGCGTGTAGATGCCGATGAAGAGTGCGATGTTGGTGACGAGGGCCTCCGGCACGACGAACTGCCCGCCGATGAAGAACGCGACGGCCACAATGACGGCGACGGTCGCCGGAAAGCGCCGGCGAGCAGCGAGCGGCAGGGAGAATCCCAGGATCACCGCGACAGTCAGCCACAGCGGTGCCGGATGCGGGAACAACCCGACTCGCGAGTACAGCGCCGCAGAGATGCCGCCGCCAATCGCGATGAGGAGCGCGATCGCCGCGTCGCGTTGGTAGCCGACCCGCGTTGGGCGCGGTCGAACCCAGATCTCCATGACTTCAACGCTAGCCCGGCAGCCGAAGCGGCACATCCGCCCTAAGTTGGAGCGCCTAGTCGGTCGCGGTGATTCCCCTGGTCGACTCGATGACGTCCGTCATCTTCTTCGACAGCGCCTCGTAGAACATCGACAGCGGGAACTCGTCGTCAAGAACTGCGTCGGTGTAGCCCTTCGGTGGCCCGTCGAGCGGAAGGTCGCGAACGGCCCAGCGGGATGCGGGATGCGGCGTCAGGGTCTCGGCCACCATCTCGTAGGCGGCGAGCCAGTGCGACACCTTGGGTCGGTCGATCGACTTCCAGTACAGCTCCTCGATCTCGTGGCCAAGCGCGATGACGACCTCGGGCACGTTCTCCCAGTCGAAGGCGAGCTTCGTATCGGTCCAGTGCAGCACGTGGTGCTGGTGCAGCCAGGCGAAGAGCAGCTGTCCGCCGAGGCCGTCGTAGTTGCGCACGCGGGTTCCCGTGATCGCGAAGCGGAAGATGCGATCGAAGATGACTGCGTACTGAACGAGCTTGGCGCGGTCGCGGGTGACGTCATCCGTGTCCTCCGCCCGCTCGAGCTTCACAGCCTCTCGGAACGCCGTGAGGTCGCAGCGCAGTTCTTCGAGCGAGTACAGGAAGAAGGGCATCCGCTGCTTGATCATGAACGGGTCAAAGGGCAGGTCGCCGCGCATGTGGGTGCGGTCGTGGATGAGGTCCCACATGACGAAGGTCTGCTCGGTGAGCGACTGGTCGGCTAAGAGGCGTGCGGCCCCGTCGGGTAGATCCAGTTTCGTGATCTCGGAAGCCGCACGCACAACTCGGCGGAATCGCGCTGCTTCGCGGTCCGCAAAAATGGCTCCCCAGGTGAAGGTGGGGATGGTTCGCATTGCGACGGTCTCCGGGAACAGCACGGCAGAGTTGGTGTCGTAGCCAGCGGTGAAGTCGATGAATCGGATGGGGACGAAGAGTCCGTTGGAATAGTCGCCAGCCTCGAGGTCGGCCACGAACTCCGGCCAGAGGACCTGCACCAGCACAGCCTGGACGAGACGATCCGTCGACCCGTTCTGCGTGTACATCGGGAAGACCACGAGGTGGCGAAGTCCGTCGATACGGTGCTGCTGCGGCTGGAATGCCTCGAGCGAGTCGAGGAAATCGGGAACACCGAGGTCGTTGGCCAGCCACCGGTCGAAGTCGACCTGGAGTGCGTCGAGGTAGGGGGCGTCGTGCGGGAACAGCGGGGCGAGCTCGGCGACGGCGGTAGTGATGTGCCCGACGAGGGGGCGGGCGTGCTCGACCTCTTCGATGGAACCGTCCTGCGCCTGCAGGGGCTGCAGTTCCGCGATCGCCTGCTTGAGTTCGAGCCAGGAGGTGGTGTCTTCGAGGACCTCGGGTTCACCAACTATCGCCTGTGCGGACATGGTTCAACCTCCGATCCCGTGATTATTGCTTTAGATCAAGGGTATTCGGGGGATCGCGGCGCTTGATTGTGAGTGGGCACGCAAAATCGTCGAGAAAGCGGGGCTGCGCGCAGCTTTGTTGCGGGGCATGGCATTAAATGATGACGGACCACACACTCGGGTAAATGGTGGTCCGTCAGTTCACATTGCGTATGACCCTGCAGGAGTTCAACCAGTCGGGGCGATCGAACGAGGGCAAGCCGCATGGAGCACGAAGGCTCTGTCAGGAAAGTACCAGCCGGGGAATATCGGTGCCAAGTCGACGCGCGCCCCTTTGGTGGGGCGCGAAGCATGGCTTCGCGTCGGGCGCGCAATGCGCGCCGTCAACCTGAGTGCCTACAGGAACATCGGCCGATCGTCATCGTCTTCGGTCTCCACCGCCAACTCGACCAGCACCGGCACGTGATCACTCGGCGCATCGCCCTTGCGCTCGTTGCGGTGGATGGTCGCGCCGGTGACGAGATCGGCGAAGGGCCGATTGCCGAGGATGAAGTCGATGCGAACGCCCTCATTGCGCGGGAACCGCAGCTGCTTGTAGTCCCAGTAGGTGTATCCCTCTGGGATGAGCGGGCGCACGACGTCAACCAAGCCGTCGTCCAGGAAGCTCTGGAAGGCAGCGCGCTCTTCCGGTGAGACGTGCGTGGAGAGCCCGACGATGATGCTCGGGTCGCCGTTGTCGACGTCGGTCGGGATGATGTTGAAGTCGCCCATGAGCGCGATGGCCGATCCCGGGTTGGCTCCGATCCACTCACGGGTAGTCTCCCGAAGTTTGGCGAGCCAGTCGAGCTTGTAGACGAGGTGCGGATCCTCCAGCGCTCGACCGTTCGGAACGTAGAGACTCCAGAGGCGGATGTCGCTGACCGTCACACCGAGGGCACGGGCCTCCAGCGGCTGCCCAGGGCCCTCAGCGCCCTTGAGAAAGCCGGGCTGGTTTGTGAACTCGGTGGCGACATCCGTCATCGGAAGTCGGCTGGCGAATGCGACACCGTTCCACTGGTTGAGACCGTGGGCGATGACCTCGTAGCCCGCGGCCTCGAAGGCCTCGATCGGGAACTGCTCCGGCTTGCACTTGATCTCCTGCACGCCGAGAACGTCCACGTCTTCGCGGACGAGCCAGTCGACCACACGGTCGACGCGGGCACGGATCGAGTTGACGTTCCAGGTGGCTACGCGCATGTCCCCACGGTACCTGCAGCCACCCCCACCTCATATGCGCGCCTTCCGGACACACGCACGTGCTAGCGCGCACGCGTGTGTCCGGAAGGCGCGCACTACGGGTACAGGGAGGGCTGGGTAGTCTGTATGCGTGACCGACGCGAAGCAGCAGCTCATTGAGTTCATCAAGGCTGACGCCGTCTTCCACGGGGACTTCACCCTCACCAGCGGCAAGAAGGCGACCTACTACGTCGACATGCGCCGGGTCAGCCTTGATCACCGGGTCGCGCCCCTCATCGGCCAGGTGATGGTGGACCTGATCAAGGATGTCGAGGACGTCGCCGCAGTCGGCGGCCTGACCATGGGCGCAGATCCAATCGCGGCCGCGGTGCTGCACCAGGGTGTGGCCCTTGGCAAGAGCTATGACGCATTCGTTGTGCGCAAGGAGCCGAAGGACCACGGCCGTGGTCGCCAGGTCGAGGGCCCTGACCTCGACGGCAAGCGCGTGATCGTGCTCGAAGACACCTCAACCACCGGCGGCTCGCCGCTCAAAGCGATCGAGGCTCTCGAGAAGGTCGGGGCCATCGTCGTCGGGGTCGCCGTGGTCGTCGACCGTGCGACCGGCGCGAAGGAGATCATTGAGGCGGCTGGCTACCCCTACTACTCCGCGATCGGACTGAGCGATCTGGGGCTCGCGTGAGCGACGAGAACCCGCCTTCGGCCTTCAACTGGAACCTCGCACCGAAGAAGCCAGAGGATGACGAGCCGGCACAGCCGGTAGTCCCTCCCGGGCCGCCGGTTCAGCCGCCACCCGTGTACGAGGCGCCGCCTGCGTTTGAACCGCCACCCGCGTACCAGCCGCCGCCGCTGTACCAGGCTCCGCCTGCCCCCCCGATGCCGCCGCCGCTTTCTCCTCCGCCTGAGCCGGCACCCACCGAGGCGTACCAGGTGCTGCCAACCGGCAGCTACGGTTTTCCTCCGACCGAGCCCTACGCCGGCGCACCAACCGAGGCGTTCTCGTTCGATTCATCCATCGCCGGCCCGACCGAGCTTCTCGGAGCGGCCCCCGTCGGACTGCCGGAACTGCGTGACGAGGGTCTTCGCCCGACGCAACCCGCTTCTGCCATCGACTCGCTCTTCGGCGAGAGCCAGTTTCAGGAGTACGACACCAGCGCATTCCCCTCGGAGGGCATCAGCGCACTCGCCTCCACCCGGCCACGCGAACCACGCGAGCCGCCAGGCCGCACGCAGAAGATCCTGCTCTCGGTCGCGGGTGGGCTCATCGCGGTTCTGGCCCTCGTTGGCGTATTCGTTCTTGGCACCCATCTCAGCGGCCTCATCCCGAAGCCGGCAGCGGCAGGTCCCGCGGTGCCCAAGCCGGATGCAAGCCTTCCCGCCCTCCGCGCGCCCGTCGTCGGCCCGGTTGCCGTCGGAGTTCACGAGTGGAACACCCTGCTCGGCAGCGAGTGCCTCGACCCCTACGTCTCGGCCTGGGACGAGAAGTACACGGTCGTCGACTGCACCGCTCCGCATGCGGCGCAGCTTGTCTCCCATGGCACCTTCACCGACGAGGCCTTCGCGGCCTACCCCGGAGCAGCGACCCTGCAGTCCCGCATGAACCTGCTGTGCACCTCGCCGGCCTCGATCGACTACGCAGTCGCGAGCCAGTTTGCCGACATCCAGGTCTCGTCGAGCTACGCCGTCGACCAGGCCCAGTGGGATGCTGGCGACCGCGACTACTACTGCTTCGTCACCCGGTCAGGCGGCAGCCCCTTCACCTCGGGCGTCGCCGTCGTGCCTGTGGCTGGTGATGCGATCGTCGCGACCGTTCCGGGCAACGACCCCTAACTAGAGGTCGGTCTCGACCGGATCGCTGTCGACGAGGTCGGCGACAGAGTTGAGCACCTCGTCGGGACGGAACGGGTACTTGTCGATCTCGGCGAGGTCGCTGATGCCGGTGAGCACGAGGATCGTGTGCAGACCGGCCTCGATGCCCGCGACGATGTCGGTGTCCATGCGGTCGCCGATCATGCCGGTGTTCTCGGAGTGCGCACCGATCTTGTTCATCGCCGAGCGGAACATCATGGGGTTGGGCTTGCCGACGACGTAGGGCTCCTTGCCGGTTGCCTTGCTGATGAGGGCGGCAACGGCACCCGTTGCGGGAAGCGGGCCATCCGCGCTGGGGCCGGTGGCATCCGGATTCGTCACAATGAAGCGCGAGCCGTCGCCGATGAGACGGATCGCCTTGGTGATGGCCTCGAAGGAGTAGTTGCGGGTTTCGCCGATGACAACGTAGTCGGGGTTGGTCTCGGTCATGATGAACCCTGCCTCGTGCAGGGCGGTCGTGATTCCGGCCTCGCCGATGACGAAGGCGGAGCCGCCCGGGATCTGCGATGCGAGAAAGTCGGCGGTGGCGAGCGCGCTCGTCCAGATCGACTCCTCCGGCACCTCGAGGCCGCTGGCACGTAGACGCGCGCTGAGATCGCGCGGCGTGAAGATCGAGTTGTTCGTCAGCACGAGGTAGGGCTTGCCCTCGTCGCGCCACTGCTGCAGCAGCTCGGCGGCACCGGGCACGGGGTGGTTCTCGTGGACGAGAACGCCGTCCATATCGGTCAGCCAGCACTCAATCTCGCGACGGTTGCTCATGCCGCCATAGTACCGAGCGGATGTTGCACCCCGGTTTCTAGGGCGTGAACCGGGTGACCTCGGGCAACCGCTTTCGCATGATCGCGATCGCGTCAGGATTCTGCTCCACGAGCACGAAGCGGCGCTCGAGCTTGGCGGCGACAGCGCCGGTGGTGCCGCTCCCGGCGAAGAAGTCGAGCACCCAGTCGCCCGGCGCGCTCGAGGCCTGGATGATGCGGCGGAGGATTCCCTCGGGTTTCTGGGTGGCGTATCCCGTCTTCTCCTTGCCGGTTGGGGAGACGATCGTGTGCCACCAGACGTCGGTGGGCAGTTTGCCGCGCTCCGCCTTCTCGGGCGTGACGAGCCCGGGCGCCATGTACGGCTCGCGGTCGACCGCCGCGTTGTCGAAGTAGTACTCGGC